>SKES01001034.1_pt1 | contig 18887 bp, 27 predicted proteins | sample 4826851 | NCBI WGS metagenome assembly SKES01 (sample SAMN11008803, study PRJNA524170) | human gut metagenome | biome: Human fecal sample; material: Feces; isolation source: fecal sample from pouch patient p52 | host: Homo sapiens | place: Israel: Tel-Aviv | collected 2016-09-04 | reverse complement strand
GTATTAGGGTTATTTCTTATTTTTCAATTTTCCCCCCAAAAGGGCGGTCGAAATGACGAAATTATTTCTCTAAAAATTTTTATTCAAATTGATAAAAAGTTGTTGACAATAGGTTGATTATTTAGTATAATTATAAGTGTCAAGGGGATACCGCTTGATAAGTAAAATACAATATCTTGTACAAAAATATTTAATAAAATGGGGGAATTTAAAATGACTAAATTTTTAAACAAATTAAAAGAAGAACAACAAGGATGCGAATTATTTGAAGGTAGAGAGGCATTAAAAATTAATGATTTATTGGGTAAGAAATTAACACTTAGTAATGTTGATGTGGTTAAAAATATTACTGATAAATTCACAGGTGAGTTAAAGTCTGTAGTAGTATTAGGATTTGAAGAATATCCAAGTAATTTTGTATATGCTAATGCTCCAATATCAAACTTTTTCTTAGGGGTGGCAGACGGTAATTTTAGAGAGATGAAAGAAGAAATTAAAAATAATCCTATTGATATAGAAGTTGAACAACTTCATAATAAGAAATATAATAATGATTATTTTTGGTTAAAAATTCTATAATTCGGGAGGAATGAAAAATGGTTAATGAAATATTATTATCATTATTAGATGAAGAAAGAACAGTAAACAGAAAGGTCGCTTTACTAGCACATGATGGAGTTAGGGAATATTCAAAGACTAATCCATCAGATATGGAATATATGCCAAAGGTAGAGCAAAAATTAAACTTCTTAGGTGTTAAATATCAAAAGATGGAAACTCCAAAGAGATTTGTTATCCAACTAGTAGATGAACCAAAAGAAGAGGTTAAAGAAGAATTAGAAACTGAATAATATTAAAGGGGTGTATCCCCTTTTTTATTTAACCAATATGTGAACAAAGTGTTAACAAAATTAATAATTTGTTAACATATGAAGGTGGTGATAAGTTGTTAAAAGTTGACTATCATCTAAATATTGAGGTAACTCAAGGAGATAGTGGTTGCCTTTTCTTTGGTAGTAATCCATATAGTTTTATGGGTAGCGAAGAATTAAGGCTTGAATTATTTTTAGGTGATGAAATTATTTTCTCTAAAAAGTCTAATATAGTTGATAGAGGGCTTTTATTTTTGGAGTTAACAGAACAGGAAACTTTAAATTTACCTAAAGGAATTTATGATTATAGGGTTTTTATGACATATGATGATAATTCTATGAGTGAATATGTTGTTAATTCCAAACAATTTACCGTAAAGGGGGTGTAAAGCTTTGAGTTTTTTACGACCATTTATAGGTGTTGCCGGTCCTAGAGGGGAAAAAGGTGAACAAGGAAAAAAAGGAGATACAGGTCCTAGAGGTCCAATAGGTCCAATAGGTCCAGCAGGTCCAGCAGGTCCAGCAGGTCCGGAAGGTCCAGCGGGTAAAAATGGAGTTGTTGAAAATATTAATTTTGAAATAGGAGAAGACGGTCATTTATACGTGACTGGAATAGGGGGAGAGTAAAATGGCAGGAAAAAAGATTGATTTAGGGAGTGTAATAGGTCCAGCAGGTCCACAAGGTCCAGCAGGTGCAACAGGTCCAGCAGGTCCAGCAGGTCCAGCAGGGGCAAAAGGTGATGCCGGTCCAGCAGGTCCAGCAGGTGAAAGAGGTCCAGTAGGTCCAGCAGGTCCAGCGGGTGAAAGAGGTCCAGCAGGTTCAGCAGGTCCAGCAGGTCCAGCAGGTGCAAAAGGTGACAAAGGGGATACACCGAAATTAAAATTTACTGTTGAGGGCGGTCACTTATACATGGAGGAATTGACTGAATAATGTCTAAGGTAGATTTAGGTAATATTCAAGGTCCAGCCGGTCCGAGAGGTCCGGTAGGTCCTCAAGGTCCTAGTGGTTTATCTGATGTTCAAACTGATAGAGATGGTTTATTAGGCTCAATTGTGTTAGGTGAAAAAATACTTATACAATGGGGGTATTATGCTATCACTAAGGGAGATACTTGGGAAAAGATAAATCTTAATAGACCATATAAAAACGATAATTATAATGTTCAAATATCCCCATATTGGAGAGAAGATTATCACGACATTTATTTAGGTGTCATTGAAACTACTGGATTTAACGTTGCCTGTGTGGGACAACCACAAAATGGAATGGGTGTATATTGGTTAACAGTAGGAGAAATATAGAAATTAAGGGGCTTAGCCCCTTTTATTATTATTAAATGTGGAGGGAAAAAGATGAAAAATTTCATTGATAAATTAGATAATGTAAAAATCAGTTGTTGTTCTCCTCGTTCAGCTTATGACTGGGATGGTTTAACTTGGCAGGAACTAATATGCAATGTCTTTAAGGGTGTTAATGAATGTATAGAATTTGTTAACACTTATACTGAAATTATTAGGGAAATAATGAAATGGATAACTAATGAAGGCTTAGAGGAAGAAGTAAAAAAAGGTTTAGATAGGTTTATAGAGGATGGAACTATATCCGAGATTATAAACGGAGAAATTTTCGGTAATATACAAGAAAAATTAAAGGAATTAGAGTCTTTAATAGAAACTAATCAAAATAGTATAGAAGAAATTAAGTCAGATATTGAAACTTTAAAATCAGAAATTTTAGAGGAAGTTAAAAAGGCTATAAAGAATATTACTGAAAGAGTTGAAAAGTTAGAAAATACACCACAACCAACTGAAATATATGTGTTAAAAAATGCTGTTGATTATGGTGATTGTAGTGTTATAAAAGCTGATGACGGAACTTTTTCAATGATAGATTGTATGTGGGAGTCAAACTGGGGGGCTTTATCACAACAATTAGATAAGATAGGAGTTAAAGAATTAAAATATTTGTTTATTACTCATTATCATAGCGACCATATTGGAAACGCTCCTACAATAATAAATAAGTATAAACCTAAATTTATAGTATATAAAGAAGGTATAGACTTTGATAGATTACCGCAGGTAGAAACTGAGTGGGATACTAAAGGTTATTTTGAGAGAATGATTAAAGCTTGTAAAGATAATGGAGTTACTGAAATAATCGCTAACGATCAAGAATTGAAGATTGGTATTAATGATACTGTTCAATTATTTGCATCACATTTTTACGATTATAGTAACTTAAACGCTATGAGTGTAAACTATATGCTTAAATCAAAAGGAGTTAAAGCGGTATTTCCGGGGGATAGTGCTAAGAGTACAGAATTGGCTATAAAAGATAAAGTCGGTAAAGTTGATTGGTTAAAATTATCGCATCATGGTGCAGATGGTGGAAATTCTGATGACTGGTTCACAAGTTTAAAACCAACTTATGGTGTTATAAATAGAGTTGAATTATACAAGTTAGATATAGTTAAAAGTTTTGCTTTAAAATGTATAAAATTTGGTGGTTCTGTTTATACTAATGATAACAACGACTTTTGTTCTTTTAGAATAGTTGATGGTGCTATATTCCCGACATGTAAAGAATATAAATTCCCTTTACAATTTTTAGATTACTGGGATGGAACTTATAAAATGACAGATACAACAGGTAAGATTGCTACTAAGGGTATTTACCCATATAAATCTGATTATTATTTTGTTAAAGATAATGGATTTATTGCCCAAAGTCAATGGGTAAATTATCATGGTGTAGATTATTATGCGGATTCATCAGGTAGACTCGTAAGAAATACATTTATAGAAGGAACTGACAACGACCAACCTGTTTGGTATTGGATTAATGAAAAATGTGAAATGGTGTTAGATTGGACTTTTGTTAATTATAGAAATAATTTATATATAATTAAGGCTAATGGTATGATGTGTGATAATATGACAGTTGAATATCAAGGCGACCATTATAGGGCAACAAAAGGCGGACCGCTTTTACTAAATGATTGGTTTCAAGATGGTTCAGATTGGTATTATTTTAGATTTGATGGAAGAATGGTAAAAAATAAAACTATGGTTATAAATGGAAAATGGTACACATTCGGTAATGATGGTAAGTGTACAAACCCAGATGGTGAACCAATAACTTAATTAAGGGGCGAAAGCCCCTTTAAAAGAAAGGAGATTAAAATGTATTTTGAATTAGAACCATATTTAAAAAAGTATCCAAACAAATTTTATTATGCTTTTTTAGGTGGTAGGGGTACTGGGAAAAGTTATAATCTTAAAAAGCATATATTTAGAGATTTTTTAGAAAAAGGAGAACAGGCGGTTGTTGTTAGAAGATATGTAAATCAACTCGACGATATAAAAGAAAATTACATGGATGATTTAATTCTTCAAGAATTTCCGGAATTTATGAATGATATAAGTTATAAACATGATGCGGTTTATTATAAAAACGAGCCATTTATATTTTTTATGGGATTAAATAGAAAGGGAGTAATGAAAGCAGGTGCTTTTCCTAAAGTCACTAAAATAGTTTTTGAAGAATTTACACCACAAGCGGGGGAAAAATATTTATCTAAAGAATATCAAAGGTTGGAAACTTTAGCAATAACAATTGATAGATTTCAAGATAGAGTAACTTGCTTTTTATTGGGTAATACAACAACAACATATAATCCAGTTTTTCAAGCAATGAAATGTTATCCACCATTAGATTTTTCTGTAAAACAAAACAACGAAATAATGATTGCTAGATTTCCAACTGATGAAGATTTAGCAGAAAAACAAACAAACTCAAGATTAGGGAGAGTTACACAAAGGTCGGGAACTTATAACTATAACATACAAAATGAGAACTTATCTAATGAGATGTTTAACGTAATTCCAAAGAAAGAATTTTTTAAGATTAAAGAAGTCACAAAAGATACTTTTAACCCTGTGATAACTTGTAAAATAGATGAAAATAAATATCTTAGATTATGGCAGGGAACAACCAATATTTTATTTGTTGATATTACTAATAAACCATCTAATATACAATGTTTTTATGATTTTGATTATCAAAATAAGGATAACATCCATATTAGTATGGTAGACCATCCTGTAATGGATGTATTCACATTTTTATATAAACAAGGTAGGGTATTTTTTAGTAATATAGAGGCTAAAACATTCGCTATTCAGATATTTACTTTTAATGACCCTATTTAAAAAGCATGACATAAAATCATGCTTTTTTCTTTACTTCTTGTTGACAAAATGCTATAATTAATATAACGAATATTTTAGGGGGGGAAAACAATGAGTAATAGAAATACTAGAAAAAGTTATTATAATAGAGTTTATCAAGAATATCAAGTTAATGGATGGGATTTTGATAAGTTAGTAGGTCGTTATAAACCGGATACAATTATTAATAATCCTAACGCTTATGAGGTTTTTAAAAATAGGGTAATAAAAGATAGAAAATTTAGAAGAGAAAGAGAAAAAATAGAACAAGAATATAAGGAAATTCAAGCTAAAAGCAAACAAAAAGGTTATGAAATAAGACAAAAACAATATGAAAAAATAGACAAAATGAAAATACAAAACGCTGAGAAAAAAGGTGTAATAAATAGAAATAACGTATTTTTAAATAAAAAACAAGTAAAGCAATTAAAAAATATTTATACAGAACATAAAGAACTATATAAAGTTTTTAAAGAGAAATTAGTTGAGGATTATGGATTTAATTCAGATGATATTGCGTTATTAGAAGGTGAAATTTTACAGAGTAATAAGGGAAATACATTTCAATTACCTATTAATGTTAAAGGATTTAAAAGTTTTGAAAATTTAATAAATAGCTTTACATTACAGGGGAATGTTGATAATTTAATTAAAATATATAAGAAAGATATTGAGTCATTAGAGAATAATAGAATGACTATAAATGATAGAATTGAGGGTAAAGACTTTATTACTTTATTTGAACAATTACACGAGGATAGAGTTATTTCAGAGGGTGAATTAATTGATTTAACGAATATGATAAAACACACAAGATTTACAACTAAAGAAGCTATCCGTAATCACTTTGGTAAACTAACTAACTTAATAGAGAGTGACCCGAAAACAGGTGTAAAAATAAAAAATTATTATAGCACTTTAAAGAATTGGATTAATTTATTTGATAAAGCTGATTATACAGTTAGAAAGTAGGAGATTACATGTTAAATTATAGTTACTATGAAAATAATGTGAACGAGCAATTCAATTATATTGTAAGTAAAATTAAAGAAAAACAGTTAAAAGATTCTCAAGAAGAAGTTTCCGAAAATCAAGAAAAGTTAAATAAAATTAAAGAAAATATTGATAAATATATTTTGTTTGATGAAAAATTAGAGTATCCGGAAAATTGTGTAAAAACTAAAAAAACTTACTCAGCAGATTTGGAAACTACTAGTAAAATTGATGAAAATGGTGAGATATTTACATTTGCATATGCTTGTGGATTTATGGAAGTTAATAAGAAAAATAAATTAATTCATAGTAATAATATTAGTGACTTTGTGGACAACCTAGAAAACTTACCTAGTTTACATTCTGAGATGTATTTTCATAATTTAACTTTTGATATAACTTTTATTTTAATTGAGTTATTAAAGAGAGGATATGAGCCAATAGTTCCGCATTTTTTAGATGTCGAGGAAATAAAAAGTTGTAAAGTAACAGGTGACGGAACAGTTAATAAAGAATTATTTATCACTAAAGAAATGGATTATAAAAATAAGGATATAAAACCTTACTCATTCGACTATATTTTTGCTAATGGTTCTTTCTATGAATGTACAATATATTTTGATGAAAGAAGGGTTATAAACAAAGGTAAATATGAAACTGTAATTAAAAAACTTGTTTTAAAAGATAGCTTAAAGTTAGTTCCATCTAGTTTGCAACAATTAGCTGATGGTTATTGCGGATTAAAACTTTCTAAAGATGGTATTGACCACAACAAAGAAAGAGAAGAAGGTAAAGAACACATTTTACAACATTCTGAAAAAATATATTACTATGAGGATATATACGCATTAAAAGAATTTATTAGAATAATGATTAAAGAAGGGGTAAATATATCCGGTGAAGTTATAAAGTTTGACCGAATGACTTCCGCTAGTTTTGCATTTAACCAATATAAAGAAAGTTTAAAAAAGGAATACGAGAATTTTGTTAAATTCGGGGAAATACCATCATGTGAGGAATTTATTGAAATATTTTCCGAATTAAGTTTACAGTTTGCTGATAGAAAAAATGGACCATCTAAAGAAAAAATTTTTAGGGCAATTTTTCCTGTTTTATCAGCTCAACAAGATGGATTTATTAGAGAAAGTTATTTCGGTGGAATTACCATGAAAAATAAAAGGCTACTGGAAAAACTTGAAAAAGAAAATTATAGAGAAAAAGTGAATAATCAAAATAGTAACCTAGGTATTTATGGTGTTACTTATGACGAAAATTCCATGTATCCGGATAAAATGAATAGGTCATTATTACCATATGGTAGACCAAAAGGATTTGAAGGAGATTACAATAATTTAAGTGAAGAAATTAAAAATAAATATCCTTTATTTATTCAAAAAATAAGAGTAAAATATTTTAAATTAAAGGCTGATGGCATACCAATGCAACAATTAAGAAACTCCGTGGATTTTAACGGGCGTGAGTTTATAGAAAGTAATTATTGTGAAAAATATGATAATTATGTTACTTATACATTAGTTTTAACTAATGTACATTTAAAAGATTTTTTTAGAAATTATGAAGTTGACGGAATAGAATATTTAGGTGGTTTATGTTTTAAAGGGACTCACGGTTTATTTAAATCATTTATAGAAAAATGGTATAAAATAAAACAAGAAAATAAGGGAGTTATAAGATTAGTTTCTAAGTTAATATTAAATTCATGTTATGGTAAATTTGCAAGTAATCCCGTTCGTTCTTTCAGATTTATAAATGTGAATGATGATATTTTAGAAGTATCTAAGTATGATTTTGAAGGTGAAGAAATTAATTATTTTGAAAGTTCTATATATACCGCGGTTGGTTCTTTTATAACTTCTTACGCTAGAGAAGATTTATTAAATATGCTACACAATAATTTTGACCGTTGGTTATACGCTGATACTGATTCCGCACATTTATTAGGATTTGATGATGCAAAAGGTGATAAATTAGATATAAATAATACTGGTGAATTAGGATTATGGAAAAGAGAATGTTATTTTTCTGACTCAATTTTTTTAGGTGCTAAGAGATATGCTGAAAATGAAATAAAATCAAAAGAAGACTTGCAATTAAATAGTAAGTGGGAGATTAAGTGTTGTGGATTACCTAGAAATATTATGAGTAAAATAGATATCAATTCATTTGATTTTATTGATTCATCTATAGATGAAAATAAACTGTTTACTAACGAGAATGATTCGGAAGATTATCATTATTATTACGACAAAAAATGTACTCAAAAAGTTAAAGGGATATGGCAGAGTAGAAAGAAGAAAAATGTTAAAGGTGGAATAATAATTAAACCACAACCGTATAAATTAAATAGTGCTTTTTCTTTAAGATAATTATAAAAATTTATTGACATTACCATCAATTAATGATAACATATAGTTAACGAAATTAATTAATTAAGTGAGGTAATGAATAATGAATAAAATTGAAAGAAGAATTAATCATTTAGAAAATTTAATTGACCAATGGTATTATGCTAGTGATGAAATGAGTCACAAAGAATATTTTGAAATTACAACTAAAATTGAGAGAATATTTAAGTACATGGGACAAGAATTAAAACACTCTAATTTAACAAGAAAATATTATGATAGATTACTTACTTTAAGTTATGTTTATGGTACTTCCGAAATACCATTACCGGAACAATATCAAATAAAATAATTTAATTAGAAAGGTACAATAGTGCCTTTCTATTAAGGGGGTAAACAAAATGAAAAGAAAAAAGATTGTTGATGTTGAAAAAGAACTTGAATTACTAGAAGTTAGATTAAATGTTTATACTTCATTGAAAACAGAATTGTTTAACATAGGATTACATGATTATTACGATACTGATGATATTGTAGATTTAAACGATAGAATTGAAAAAGCAAAGATATCATGTCAACAAATTTGTTTAAATTTAAGAGAACAAGTGCCACACATAGAAAGTAATATTATATTTAGAGAGCTTATTAAAAAAAATAATTTTGAGTATTATTCATCACACTTTAAAGGGGGGTTTTAAGATGGAAAATAAATTATATAAAAAGTCAAAAGAAATTTTAGAAGGATTAAGGGATGAAATAACTTACGTTACATGGTTTGGTGATATTAAACTATATATTTATAGAGAGGATTATTTTGGGAATTTACCAAGAAGAACAAAGATAAAAGGTTTAATAAAATCTGATGGTGAGTTCTTAGGATGTTCAATTGATATTGACATGAATTATCTTAAAACTTTAGAAGATTTTAGACTTGCTATTGAATTTACTTTAAATGATTTGGTTAGAAATTTAACTAATCATAAATATGGGGTGAGATTATAATGGATAAAAAAGATAAATTAAAATTAATGAAAGTTTTCGATAATATCTGTAAAAATAATCAGTATGTACAACATTATAAAGGGTGTAGAATTGTATCATACAATGACCCCGAAAACGAAAACTTAATACTACAATTTCATCACAGATGCAATGATTATTCTTATTCACATACATTTATTTTAAATGATATTTACCAGTTGATTGATTTAGAATTATTTGGATTTTATTATAGATTAAGTTTAAGATTTTTTAGAGATAAATTTCAGATATATATTGATGAAGAATTAGGATTATTAAATTAAAAGAGGGGAAAATTTCCCCTCTTTTTTCTTATATCTTTTCTGTAAAACAATATAATCCTAAGTCATTCTTTATTTTATTTTCTGCTTTTTCAGCATCTTCCTTTGTTTTAAATCTTTGAACAACAACACGGTAATAGTCCGGTTCATCTGTTAAAGGTATTGAAGGGTCGACCGCATGACATAAAGCCCTTGTTAAAGTTTCATAAGGACAAGGTGACCATATATCAATGTCTTTTTGACTATCACAAAAACAAGTTTCAAATATTATATTAGGTGCATTTAAGTCTTTCATTTCCCATTGATTACCTATCTTTACACCTCTATTAAAGAAACCAATTTTTGAATATTCCTCGCATATTCTTTCAGCAACATCCCAAACCCTTGAACCATTGGCAACTAAACACTCAACCCCAAAGGCTTTACCATTATAAGAGTTCATATGAAGAGAAATAAAAATATCAACACCTGCATTATTAGCCTTATTTATACCCTCATAAACTTCTGCTTTTTCAGTATTAGCGGTTGAATTACAATCTATTACAGTATGACCATATTTCTCAAAACATTCTTTAACATACTTATAATATACCATCATGGTAGTATGTTCATTTCTTAAACCTATTGCTCCCAAACAGTTTGGAGAATGACCCGCTCTTAAACCTATTCTTAATTTTCTAGTTTTTAAAATATTTTCTATATACATTTTTAAAATCCCCCTAAATTTATTATGATTTACGATTTTACAATTTTGGCAATTTTGGCAAGTTTGCCCCAGTTTTGAAAGCCCCTCGGGGCGTATCCTCGCAGGGCGAGGAACGTTCCCCGTGGGCTAAAATTTTTATTACATTACCATCATAAATAATGTTTCACATTCTTCCAAGTACATTTCAAATATGTTTATTAAAACACTTCTCCATTTTTCTAATAATTCTGCGGAACTTGTTACACCTATGTTACCCTGTGATACTAACTCAGTTTTTTCTAATTCCTTACCTTTTTCATCTTCTTTTAATTTCCCATTTGAATTTGAATTACTATTATTAGTTGATGAATTTGTAGATATATTATTAGAATTTGAATTTGCTTTAATACTTTCTATATTTTGATTAGTTAAATATCCCTCACTTACACGGGCTAATGCTCCATCAATAGAACTCTCTTTATTATCTGATGAAGAGGTACTATTTTCAGTATTAACGATCTCATTCTTAGAGTTATCAGAACCAATAATATTACTAACATTCTCATTAAGTTGGTTCTTATTATTTTCTGTTACTAACTCACGAATAAAAGTTTCTTTTAAATCTTTATTCAACAAGAAGTCAATTTTTTTACTAGCCAATTCAGTTTGATATAATTGAGTATAATAAGGGGCTATTCTGTTGAGAGTTGCCATTAATCTTTGTTGAAATCTTCTAACAGTTTCAAAACCTATTTCATGGAAATAAAAATGTTCTATAAATCTTTGTTCAAATACCCCCTTTAAATCTTCATCAACAAAGTTGTATGGAAATCCAAAAATGTTAAAGTTGGGGTCATCTGCTAAAGTTCTAAGTTCCAACGTAAATTTAGCCATTATTTTGTTCTCCTTCCTTATTTTCAATTTCATTTTTTTCTTGTGGTGGGTCTAATAAATCCCTAACTTTAATTACTTTTAATTTTAATCCAAACATTTCATTAATTTTTTTACAAGCATCTTTTCTCATTTTATATGCAACATCTAAGTTATTTAATATATAACCATTATTGATATTAACTTCATCTACTAACAATCTCTCTCTTTTATCTTGATTAGAGTTATTATTAATACCTAAAACATCTAATAAATCACTTTCAATCTCATGCTTTGCATCATTTAATTTATCAATTAAAAATTCAGCTTTTGTATTCAAAACTTCAATTATAAAATCATCTTTTCTCTTATTTCCTAATCCTTTATCTTTCAAAACATATTCATCACGTTCTATCATTTCCATAAATTTTTTCGCTGATAATTCCATGTCTTTAGTTGTGTTTATAATGTATGGTCTTCTTTGTTGTTTTGTATTTAGCTTAATTGTTTTATCAATTTCAGATATTAATTCTGTAAAATGGTAAACATGGTTTACTATAGGATATTTAACATCATTTTCAAATATTGGAACACCTTCATCAATTGATTTAGTTTCATTTATTCCATTAAAACCATATGTTGTATAGTCAATCCAATCACCATAAATATCCGGTGTATTTATTCCATACGCAGGTAAACAACGAAATACTCCCGACTTATCTTTAAAAAACATTGCTACACCTGTTAAATATAAAGCTTGTTCAATATGTCTACTTTCAACACCTTCCGGCAAACCTTCCCATCTAAATCTATTCATGGCTAAAGTTTGGTATTGGTTTAAAAGTCTAAACCAGTTAAAATCTGTAGTACAACCAGTCATATACTCACGACCGGTTGCATTTAATAAATTATGAAATGCTGATGTTGTGCTACTCATTTAACTTACCCCCTTTTATAATATTTGCTAAATCCTTACGTACTTCACCAAGTTCATTTTTTATAATATCTTGATATTTATCTTCTCTTTTGTAACTTTCTTGTAATAATTCTTTATACTGTTGTTCCTGTCTTAATTCTCTTTCTTTGTTTTCATCAAGTACCCTAGTAATCCATTGATAACCTGCATACGCAACACCTATTAATATTGCTGGTATAATTCCAAAATTAGTAATCATTTCACCTAAATCCATTTCTTTTTTCTCCTTATAATTCTAAAATCTTTCGGCATTATCTTTTGAATAATCTCCCACAATAACCTCGGGATAGTTGTCAACATGCCATATTCTAACACCTTTTTCGTAAATAGCTTTTAATTCATCTAAATGCGATTGTGGTATATCACTAGCCATAATGTTACATTGAAGTAATTTAACATAATTATAATTTATTCTACTCCTAGTATCCGGTATCATCATTTTATTTTGTTTATAACCATATAAAGCAAAATAGTCCCCTATTCTTTGAGCGTATTCGTCTGTAATTCCAAACCTATATAATCTAATATATCTATTATTATTAAATAATCCATACATTATATTAGAACCTTGAGAAATTAATGTGTTTGGTGCGGTTCTCATATCTTTGGCTTGTGCTAAAGCTGATTGGATTGTTTGTTGCCTGTCCATCTGTCCCTGTGCTTTAGCTTGTTCAATACTCATTTTATTCTGAAAATATTGGCCTACTCCTTGTATTCCACCCATAACCGCTCCGCCAACATTTCCCATCATAGCAGAACTTAAAACTCCACCAATTGCTCCAATTCCATCCGTTAACATTCCTAATTCTCCACTTTTTACAGAAAATTGTTCACCTAATCTACTTTGTGCTATAGCATTGTTAACATTTTGTGTAGTTTGATTTTTACTTGTTGCTACCCAGTTAGCCCATTGACTAGTAGTAGAGGGTAGTTCAGTACCATCTCCGCTGACTAATGCCTCAACATTTCCCCCTAAATCACCCTTATAACCTTTAACATATAACCCGTATGAACAACGGTCTGATAATGAATGTTTTACCCACAATTCAGCCTCATATGGACAAAGTTCGGGTCTTAAAACTAGCGGGGGATTGATGCCATCATTTATCTCTATTCTTGAGTACGGGTAATTTAATAATTTACTTTCATTTACCCAACTTCTCGCCCCACCTATTGATTTGTTAACTATAGGATAAGCACTAAAATTAGCTAATTTTTTAGTTCCACCATGTAAATTTGATATTCTATAAACGTCACATGCCTTAGTAAGCGGTGGTATATCAGAATTGATTTTATCAAACCTTTCATAGTCATATGGAATTTTATATAAATCTAAATCACTAGGATTTAAAAACGGTGTATAATTGACAGATATTAAACCTGTCATATTAGATAAAACCGCTGAATTAGTCCCATCTGTATCAAGTTCACTATTTAAATAATATAGATATAGTGAAAATGGTAAATCATAAACTTTTGAACCCCATTCGTCAACACTCCTATTATCAATACTCATATAAATCACACCTTTTCATTTAATTTTCCTGCTGGGTAAGGGTTAACAGTTTTTACTCCATGTTGAATAACTTCCCCAACATTATCGTTTCTTATTTCCCAATGCACATGCGGACCGGTAACATTACCAGTTGCTCCCGATTTTGCAATTATCTGTCCCTGCTTTACTTTGTCACCTTTATTTACTAAAAGTTCACTATTGTGAGCGTATATTACCACACTATCACCATGTTGAATTTTTAAATGATAACCGTAACTAGTTTCTAACATTTGCTTATCGATTACTACTCCATCTTTTGATGCTCTCACATCTGTTCCAACATCACACGCTATATCTAATCCATTGTGCAACTTTCCGGAAGGGTATGAAGGATATAAACCGCTTAATTCACCGTGAACAGGTATTAACCAGTTTTTCCCTGCTTTATTATCAACATATTTTCCATTAGGTACTGGCTTAGCTTGACACTCAGGCATCCAACCGTTACCGTTATTTTCAGTAATTGCAGGACCATAAGAACCATTAGATTTAATCGTTAATATTGGTCTTTTTTCATAGATGCCTTTAAAATAAATATCCGCCTCGGCTTTTCTTCTAGCCCTTAATCCTTCTTGCGGTACTCCGTGGTCATCTCTTATATAAAAATTCTCCCATATTGGTCTAATATAACTTTCATCATTCGGATTTTTACGAATAGCGTTCATTAAACTATTATTAGCCCCTATTACACCAGTTCCAGCATTATAAGCTAAATCAAGAAGTGCATCAAACTGTTGTTGAGTTGTACAACCTAATGATTTTACTTTTTGAACAATTGGTTTACCATATCTCTCTATTTTTAATTTATATGCTTCTTTTGCTCCTATTTCTTCCGGAACTGGTTCAAGGGCTTTTAACTTATTATAAATATCCGGTTCTGATTTTGTTACTCCATAACCAATGGTTAAAACACCACCACTATCCCTATATTCATATATTCCAAAACCTTCATATCCTTTTAACATTCTAAAACAATCATTAGATAAAACACCATTCTCCCAGTCACCACAACCATCACCATCTCCGCCATCTTCACCACCGGATGGTAAAGTTCTCAGTTTACCTATAGGTGTGGTAGTTGCGTATACAATCCCTGTACCTAAATGAGCGACATTATCAAGATATTTTAAAATATTTTCACCGTAATTTATTTCTTCCGGCTCATATTCTTTTGTTGGATAACCTTCTTTTGTCCACCTGTTTACATGACATCTATCAACGAAACTTTGCAATAAAGTATAATTAAACATATAAGTTTGAAATACATCTAATTTAATGTATAAATAAGTTACGTTTTCTGTTTTATACTCCCTATCCATAACATAATAATAATAATACTTTTGGTCTAATCCAGCATAATAACAATAGTTAATTCTTTCTAATTCCATCAATGATTTATTAACCGGTATATAATAAAGATTTGCATCAGCTTTAAGCGGTGCATCAATTGAATATATAGTTCTTTTCCTAAAATAATATTCTTGAGATACGCTTGTTACAAAGTCAACTTTATCCTCAGAACCAAAAGAAAAATCAGATATACTACATAAATTTATTTCCATTTATTTATTACTCCTTTCTAAGAATAAAAGAACGGATAAACCGTTCTTTAATTGTTATTCATTTGTTGTAAATACAACAACTGGGGCGTATAAACAACCTGCGAAAATTCCTTCTCTATTCGCAAAATGGTTTGTGTATTGTCCTTCCGGATTGTAAAAACTTCCGCCACCATTCCAAGTATCCCATATTTGTAAAAAGTTCTTATCCATTAAAACACCGAGTATCTTTTTACCTGCAAAAACTGTTTTATGGACAGGTATTTTATCAACATGAATAATTGAATAAGCTATCTCAGCCTTATCAAGATTGAAAACATAAGCTAGTGTATTAACATCAATTTTTGCCTCAACATCCGGAGTCGTAACAAAAACTAAATCTTCTCTATTTACCCAGTTTTCTACTTGTGCCATATTATACTCAGTTGATGGAAATTCCATTAAACCGGCTGTGGCTCTAATTTGTTCTAATAATTCCTTTTGGTCTGTTTTATAATTTGGAATGTCAATTGTCTTTACGGCTTGTTTTTTAGCCTCGCTTGAAATATCATCATCTGATATCTTATCTTGAGTAGTATCTAATTTCTTACCGGAAATTAACGCCCCTATTAAATTTTTTGTCATTTTAAATTCATTCTTTTCTAGTCCATTTTGTAAACTAGTCGTGATCGAGTTGATTAATCTTTGTAAACCACCTTCAGTATAAAAAGCCTTTTTCATTTCTTTAACCATAATAGTAATTTTAGATTTTTTATCATAGTTAGTTGAAATATATAGGACTTCTACTTTTGGCTTTATTTTTCTGATTAAATCAGCCTCGGGAGTAGTGCTACCATCCCCCCAATGTTCAGTAAAGTTCTTTACTTGAGCATCAAAAACAAATTGCATTTCTAAACCGTCACCATTTTCTAGGTATCCTCTTTTAAGTTTCTTTAACGGATTAGTAAAGTTCTTTGAGTAAACTCTAGGTAATACGTATTTATTACTAAGAGTTTCAATAAATGAGTTTAAAGTCGTTGGCATTTCTGTGACTATATCTGCCACCGCTCTTAATCCCTCAGAGTCTAATTTTTCCGGTAGTGAAATCCCCCTTTTCTCAAGGTCTTCACGCATAGGCTCTAATATTTCTGAGTTTGTTACTACTTGCGCCATTTTAAAATCCCCCTATAATCTATTTAATATATCATCATAAGATACCTTTTTAACAGGTTCTTTTGACTGCTCGTTTTGTTGAGTAAAATTACCTCTTTCATATAAAACTTTGTAGGCATTTTCTAACTCTATTTTTTCTTTTTTTAATTTTGCTATTTCTGAATCTCTTTCTAATAAATCTCTTGTTAAAGTTTCAACATTAACATTATTTCCTTTATTTTCTTGTTCCTGTTGTTGTTGATTTTCTTGATTGTTTTCATTATCCATCTTTAACACCCCCTTATATATAACCACTAGGGGGCTGGTAGCAATCCAGCCGAACAATGTGAGGTGGTTTCACCCATGCTACCCTCTTTTAATCATTCCCTAGTGAAGTTACCAAAATTAAAAAGCCATAGGTTTTAACATCATTAAAACCTATGACTTTATTATAACACTTTGTTAACAAATTGTAAACACTTTATTAACAATTTGTTGATAATTTATTAACTTTTTAATTCATCAATTAAATTCTGTAGTAGAGTTTTCATACACTCCGGTGCATTTTGGTCTATTAATAAGTTTAATTTATTATCTAAGTATTGTATTATTATTTCATCCTCTGATTGACAACACTCTTTAATTATAGTTGAAAATACGTTATTTAACCATTCTAATTCTCCAATTCTTTCCTCTGATAGTGAAATACTATTTTTCATAATTTCTAATGAGTGTAAATTCATATCTCTTTCAAATTTAAGTTTCTCTATTGAATTAACTAACTCTTTCTTTTCTATTGATAATCTGTTTAATTCTTCTTGTGTTAATGTATATCTATCAAACCAGTAATTACTAGCTTTTTTCTTCACTTCATACATTTCTGATAAACCATCAAACTTATTTTTAATTTCCTTATTCTCTTTGTCTATTTCCTCAATTACTCTATTTAATCCGTCTATTTCATTCTTAAAACATCTATTTTCATGTAATCCCCTTCTATAACAATCATGATAAAATTCCTTTGTCCATCTCTCATTCTCGATAATAGAATCTTTATGCTTTAATTCTTCCTCTAGCTTATTTATTAATTCCCTTGTTTTACCTAATCCTCTACCGCCTATGCTAATTTTCATTTTTCTTTTCCTCTCTTTCTAATAATCTTTGTAAGTACATTAACGCCTTTCTTAAATCATCAATACCGTTTTTATCTCTCCATCTTGTAACATATTTTATAATGTTACCCTCTAAAAAATCCATACCCCAACTATCTGTATAGTCCCAAGTTTCAATCCCTCTTTTATAATGTGCTGGTGTATAAATTGTATTACTTGTTTTTCTTTCCGGTCCTTTAGGGCAACCGGTAGACCCCTGTTCACCTATTAAACCATTATCCACTATTATAAATCTACTTTTAAGAAATAACCTTCTATCTTCACTACCTAATGTGATAATATAATAATCCTTATCATAATTTTCAGCCACATAACATTTATTCCTTTTTAACTCAAAACAATCATTTATTGCCCTAACAATCATTTTAATCCCCCTATCAATTATCATTAACACACTTATTTAAAATCTTTTTATAAACATCAAAATAAAATTCTTTTTTGTCACCATTATAAGTAACTTCAAAATATAAGCCATCAGTAACGTTTGTACTTATTAAAGCCTTATTATTTTGTAATGTTTTACAAGACCAAACAACATATATATCATCATAATCCAATGATAGTTTACATGAATCATAATAATATTGCCTAACTAAATCTAAAGCTTTTAATATAAATTCATTATTTCCCATGAAATTAAACCCCCTAATATAATATATCACTTAATAATACAACTAAAATAAAAGCTAATATTACAAATATTATTGAAGTTGTAAATGTATTATTATAAATAAACATAAAGCTTATTGTTAATAACATAGTCACTAATACAGATAATATAATTTTTATAATTTTACTCATTACTTTCTTACCTTTCTATCATATAAAAATACTAATACAAATAAATTAAATAATACCCATAATATTATATATTTTATCATTTTACAATTACCTCAATTCTTCTTTTTCCGCAATGAACGCACTCACTTAATTTATACATTTTACCGTCACGGATTACAAAAGCAAACCTAATTAATTCATGATTACAAAATAATCTTTTAAACATATTAACACCCCACTTCTTATATCTAAATTATACCATTAAATGAATAATAGTACAAGCTAATAATGTTAATAATTTGTAAACATTATTAATGATTTACATAGAAATAATTTCGTCATTTCGACCGCCCTTTTGGGGGGAAAATTGAAAAATAAGAAATAACCCTAATAC
>SKES01001025.1_pt1 | contig 19065 bp, 36 predicted proteins | sample 4826851 | NCBI WGS metagenome assembly SKES01 (sample SAMN11008803, study PRJNA524170) | human gut metagenome | biome: Human fecal sample; material: Feces; isolation source: fecal sample from pouch patient p52 | host: Homo sapiens | place: Israel: Tel-Aviv | collected 2016-09-04 | reverse complement strand
TTTTAGGCAATAATGAAATTGATATAACCCAGTTCATGGAAATGGAATTAGAACTTGTTTATAAATTAATCGAACTTATTGCAGAGAAGAAGAAAGAGGAAAAAGAAAAAGAGAAAAGGCGTAAAAGGAAGGGTATGTAATGGCAAGTAATGCAACATTTGAGGTCGAGATATATGGTAATACTACGAAATTCGAGAACTCACTTAAAGGCGTTAATACCGCAATGTCAGGGCTTAGAGGAGAAGCTAAAAACTTACGTGAAGCTCTAAAACTTGACCCGACAAATACCGGAAAAATGGCACAATTGCAAAAGAATTTACAAACGCAGTTGGGCTTATCACGTGACAAAGCAACAAAACTAAAAGAAGAACTTACTACTGTAGATAAAAGCTCGCCAGCAGGTCAAAAGAAATGGTTACAGCTTACTAGAGATTTAGGCACAGCAGAAACACAAGCTAATAGGCTAGAGGCCGAAATTAGGCAAGTCGAGAGTGCTATTAGTTCAGGCTCTTGGAACATTGAAGCTAAAATGGATACTAAGGGTGTTAATAGCGGAATTGACGGTATGAAGTCACGCTTTAGCGGTCTTAGAGAGATTGCGGTAGGTGTATTCAGGCAAATTGGTGCTAGTGCTGTTAGTGCTGTCGGCAATGGCTTAAAAGGCTGGGTATCTGACGCAATGGACACCCAAAAAGCTATGATTTCATTGCAAAACACAATGAAGTTTAAAGGCAATGGGCAAGATTTTGACTATGTAAGCAAATCTATGCAGAATCTTGCTAAAGCTACAAATGCAAATACCGAAGATACTTTAAAACTTTCAACAACGTTCATTGGTTTAGGCGATACTGCTAAGTCGGCTGTTGGTAAAACAGAAGCATTAGTAAAGGCTAACCAAGCCTTTGGTGGTACTGGAGAACAATTAAAAGGTGTAGTTCAGGCTTACGGTCAAATGTCGGCAAGTGGTAAAGTTACAGCCGAAAATATCAATCAGTTGACAGATAATAACACGGCTCTTGGTTCAGCTCTAAAATCAACGGTTATGGAAATGAACCCGGCTTTGAAACAGTATGGATCATTTGCCGAAGCCAGTGAAAATGGTGCAATATCTGTTGAAATGCTGGATAAGGCTTTGCAAAAACTTGGCAAAGCAGGTGGTGGCGGAGTAACGACAATTAGCGACGCTTGGGATAGTTTTAACGAAACTCTGTCGCTTGCTTTGTTACCTACTTTGGATGCTTTAACTCCTATCATTAGTAGCTTAATAGACCAGATGTCTGACTGGGGCGAAAGTGCTGGTAAATCTGTATCAAATGTAGTTAAGTATTTTCAAGACTTGTTTCAAAAATTGCAAGAAAGCGGAACTATCTTAGCGTTTTTAGAGGTTTGGGATAGCATAAAAAGTATATTTGGCTCTTTAGTTTCTATTATAGCGAATGTTATCGAGTCATTTCTTGGAGTAAATGCAGAAACAACAAAAAACGCAACAAGTGTAGAAAACGTAGCGAAGAGTATAGCTATATTAGCTGGCAAATTGTCAGAAGTTACGAAAGAAATAGCTAATTTTTTGAAAAAAGTTAGTGAGAGTAAAGGAGCAATTGATACTTTAAAATCGTCTTTAGTAGCCTTAATAGCAGGTTTTGTAGCTTTTAAAATCGGTTCTGGAATAGTTACTGCTATTGGTATTTTCCAAAAGTTACAAACAGCAATTAAAGCAGGAACAGGGGCAATGGGTGCTTTCAATGCTGTTATGGCTATAAACCCATTCGTAGCTCTTGGTATAGCGATCGCAGCGGTTGTTGCTGGTTTAGTTTATTTCTTCACTCAAACCGAAACAGGGAAAAAAGTATGGCAGAGTTTTGTAGAATTCTTATCGCAGTCAATTGAAGCTATTAAGTCATTCTTTACTGGTCTAGGTACTTGGTTTAGTGAGCTATGGACTTCCATAGTAGAGAGAACAAAAACTATATGGAATGGAATAACAGGATTTTTTAGTGGCTTATGGAATGGAATAGTTACAATTGTCACTACTGTTTTTGCCACAATAGCTAGTATAGTGACAGAAGCTTATAACTGGTTCGTTACAACTTTCCAACCATTAGTTAGTTTTTATCAATCTATATTTAACCTAATAGGATCAATTATTAATGTAGCTTTTCAACTTATCTTGGCTATTATTCGCGGTGCTTACCAATTAGTCATTGGTGCATGGAAAGGCCTATCAGATTTCTTTGGTGGAATATTTAACGCTGTTAGTTCAATAGTTTCTTCAGTATTTAGTGCCATTGGTGGCTTTGCTGTTTCAGCTTGGAATGTAGTTAGGTCAGTATGGAGTGCTATTTCAGGCTTCTTTAGTGGTGTATTCAACGCTGTTCGTGGTGTAGTAAGTGGAGTGTTCAGTTCTTTTGGTGGCTTTGCTTCAAGCGCTTGGGGAGCAATTTCAGGTGTATTTAGTGGAGTTGGTAGCTTCTTTAGTGGAGTTTTCAATGGTGCTATAAATGCAGTTAGTGGAGCATTCAGCGCCTTTGGTGGGTTCGCTTATAATGCTTATAATGCAATAACAGGAGCATTCAGTGGGCTTGGTAGTTTCTTTAGCGGACTATTCGGCGGGATCAGTAGCACGATAAACAGCGTTCTAGGTGGTGTAACAAATACAATTAACACTATATCAGGAGCTATTAATGGTATCGCTGGAAAACTAGGCGGACTATTCAAAGGCTCAATGGTAGTAGGCTTAACAGATATCAACTTATCTTCTAGCGGTTACGGTTTAAGCACTAACAGTGTATCAAGCGACAATAGAACGTATAACACATTTAACGTACAAGGCGGTGCTGGTCAAGATGTTTCTAACTTAGCACGAGCAATCAGACGAGAATTTAACCTAGGGAGGGCTTAATGGTAAGACAGCACAAAATACATACCAACTTAGACGGAACAGACGATAAAGTTTGGGACGTTACAAATGGAAAAGTTAGATTTTATCAGCCCTCTAATTTAGGGTTACAGTCAACTAATAATATTTGGCAAAGTAATGGCATTGGAGTAATGGGGACACGTTCAATTACACAGCCGCAAATAGAGTTTAAGCTAGAAACGTTTGGCGAAAGTTTAGAAGAAAACTATCAATTAATGAAAGACTTCGTAAATGATATTCTTAGCAAAAAATTCGTTACACTTGAATATCAAACAGAGATTTTCCAGGTGTATGCTGACTTAGCTTTAGCAGATATCACAAAGACAGAGGGTTACGGTAAGAATGGAACTTTTAGCGAAAAAATAACTTTTGATATAATTACAAAATGGTATACCTACGAAAATTTAACTTTTGAAAAAATTCAAAATGGTCAAGTTATAGATGGAAAGTCTAAAATCTATGGCGGATATAAAGGGAGCGAAACAGCTTTACAAAACTATAATAGACTGAAAGCAAATCCTTCTTTAAACTTGCCTAGATTGAACTTGTTAGACGGTACTAAAGACTTTAGTGGGCATTGGGAAAGAACAGTGGATTGGTACAATGACGGAACATATAAAGGTCTAACCGTTAAGAAAAAAACTGCTCAATGGAATGGTATTTATAAAACATTTACCGCTCCTGAAAGTGGTGTTTACACATTTTCAGCTTATGTTAAAAGTTCAGGAAATAATGCAAATGTATTTAGATATGTTGAGACAAGTGCTGGTCGTAAAGTGCCTGAGAAGTTTATGGGTAACAATTTTGACTGGTTAAGAGATAGTTTCAGTGTGGTTTTGAAAGCTAATGATACTATTTCAGTCAGATATGAAAAAGCTGGTTCTGACACAGATTCAGCTTTATGGACTGCTGGCCATAAGTGGGAAGAAATTATGCTCATTACTGATGATTTTACGATTATTTATCCGAATTTTAATTTGTTCACTGGAACTTCGGATAAGCCTACTAAAGTTACGGGTGGCTCGTGGAATTATTCCGCTTTAGGTGTATACAAGACGCCTAAAGTTGGCCAAAAATACACGATTTCTATTGAACTGCTTGAGTCTGACCATGATGTTAAGCTGGAAGGACATGGTTTGAACAATGCAGGTGGCTGGGCGAGCGACATTTTCTCGAAGCGGATAAAGCCTGGAGAAAAGGCTGTTGTAACATTTACTTGGCCGGACCCTAAAGATAGCGGTGCAACACAATTTTCAGCTAACTTAGCATGGACTAATCCCAGAGATACAGGTACGTATTCATACCGTAAAGTTAAACTAGAAGAAGGTCCAATTGCAACACCTTGGTTACCAAGTGAAATTGAGTCACAAAACAAGCAAACTCCATATATGCCCTCAGCTAACGAACTCACAACTACTGATATAAGTGAATATTTTGGGTATAATTATATAGCGAATCAAGCCTATACTTATTATGGCGAAACAAATATAGACCGTTTAAGCCGTTGGGATATAAAAGATGAAATATTTAGTTTTATGGGGATATTATATCCGCAACTTCCTAAAACGCCTGCTGGAGTTAGATTTTTAGACGATACTGGAAATGAATATACTGCGATTGTATTCAAGACGGAACAGTTGCAAGACTATATTTTAATCAATACAGATGTAAATGACGAAATCTACCAAGGTATGAATGGAACGACTTTATTAAATTTATTCCCTGTAATGGACTTTGAGCGATATAGAACTCGTATAATTGAAAAAGGTCAAATGGAGCTAATCAACTTAAGTAAGGCAGAGCTTAAAATCAAGAGAAAGGCGGACTTCATTTAATGTTAGAAGCTAACGTTTATGATAACTTTAACCCTAACTATTATAATATATCTGATTTTACTCTTCCTAATGGTAAAAAAGATAAAAGAGGTCTACCAATACCAAAGGCAAGATGTCAAGTTATTAACTACGAACTGTGGGAAACGGGTTACCTTTACACTTCATCAGCTACATTGACCGTTTCAGTAGAAGTTGGCGATATTGTTCAAATTCTCTTTCCTGAAGTTGTTCCAATTGAGGAAGCTCTAGGTAAAAAGAAAAAGCTGAATTTAGATATGGTTTACCTTGTGACAGATGTAGATGAAGGCAACAAAGCTACATTAAAGAACTATTTTTGGGCAATGATTCAAAGCCTAGATGTTCCGAACGCAATAACTAAAACTAAAACGACAAACTCCGCTATCATTGACTATTTGATTAACCCTAATAAGAATGAGTTAATGAGCTATGGTTATTTCTTCAATTCAAGTATTTTCGCTGGGAAGGCTACAATTAACCGAAAAGCAGAAACTTCACCAGCTCACGACGTAGCAAAAAAGATATTTTCAAAGGTTCAATTTCAACCCACTACAACTATTCAACATGCTTCATCTGAAACAGACCCTAGAAACTTATTATTCATTAACTTCGCTTCTAGGAGCTGGAATAGAAATAGAATAACGACAAGGGTAGATATTAAACAAAATGTAGCAATGGACACGGAAACAATAGTAGAGCGTTCAGCTTATAATTTTGCTGTTGTGTTTATCAAAAATAAGGAAGCAGACGACTACATAGACCCTCCTAAAATGTACACAGTAAAAAATAACGGCGATCTCATTGATTATAGCACTTATCACGGAGACGGAACAGACTTGCCAGATGTAAGAATAGTTAAAACATTGTTTTATGATAGAGATGACCACGGAAACCCTCCAGACATCTCTACTATTAAAGCAGAAATTTCTCCCTCTACTATCGTCACAAGGTTAATCTTTAATCAAAACGAACTTTTGCCTTTGTATGTTAATGACTTGGTTGATATTTGGTACGAGGGTAAACTGTACTCAGGTTACATAGCAGACAGAGTTAAAACAGAGTTCAATGATAGACTTATTTTTGTAGAAAGTGGAGACAAACCAAATGTTATATGAGTATGTTGCTACTTATGGCGATAAATATAAAATAGATAGCTTCACAGGGTACAGAGAGCTACGCAAAGACCACTTAGAGTTATTGAATGGTAAAGTATACTATAATAGCAAAAACTCGCTTAGAATTGAAACTACGCTCTTGTATGAGATAGGTCAATTTGTATCAATTGGTGGTTATCCTTATGGCGGTAGAAAATTTAGATTATTAGAGCTATCAATTACTGATAACCCGGTTTTAGATAAAGCAAAAATAATTTCAAGAAAGGTTAAAAATGACAATTAAAAACTTTACATTTTTCAGTCCAAATGGTACAGAGTTTCCAGTCGGTTCAAACAATGACGGAAAGCTATACATGATGTTGACTGGAATGGACTATGGAACAATTAGGCGCAAAGACTGGTCAAGCCCATTAAATACAGCCCTCAATGTACAATACACTGAAACTTCAATTATTGCAGGTGGTCGATATTTTGAACTGTCAAACGAAACGGTAGCTTTGAGTGCTAATTCTATCAATTATATCCATGCAAATATTGACTTAACTCAAACATCAAGCCCTGTAAGTTTATCAGCCGAAACTGTAGATAACAGTAATAGGGTAGACTTGAACAATAATTCAGGTGTCCTAAAGGTTTTGATTGATATCATAACAACTAACGCAATGGGAGTTATTAAATCAGAAATTCCGAAACTAGTAACCACATTAGATGAAGTTCATGCTAATTTTGTTAAGATTAATGGTTTGGGTCTATATCCTAATTATTCTAAAAATCAATGGACTATCGAACAAGTACAAGAAAACTTATTTCGTATTACGTGTTTTGTTACAAGTACAGCAGACATAGCAAGCAATATAGGACAATTAAAAATGGGGCCATACATTGATAAGCCTACTTTACCTTATGAATTTAATGAAATTCATTCTAGTGTTTCAGTGGCAGAATCAAACAAGAGCGTTTGGATAATGCGTGACGGTTCTGGTATTCGTTTTATATCCCCTAATAAGCAAACTGGTGTAAATGTTACAGCTAAATTTGAATTTATAGCAACTAAAAAATAGAAAAGGCACAAAAAATGGTAACTAGAATGATTTTAATAACTATCTTAATTTTGGCGATTTTATTCGCTACGTGGGTCAAAGATAGAGAATCAATGAACCCACCTTTCAAACGTAGATTCGTAATTGATTTGACAGTAATATTCTCACTGTGGGTTTTATATGCAGTATTTTACTTCACTCAAACTCCCTCAACTTCTGATATTGCCAAAACTGTGATTAATGTAGCTTTGTTATACTTTGTAGGACAGTTTATTTATTTAATCGCAAAAATCAGTCCTATGTTCGACGGTTTGGTTAAACTCATTAAAAAGAATGGTGTAAGTATTCCAGAAGCAGAAGAAGAATAAACGGAGGATAAAAAAGAATGAATATAACTAATGCTGGTGTACGTGGTTATAACCCTACTGGGGTTGTAATTCATAATGACGCTGGTTCAAACGGTGCTAACGCTGGCTTCTACAATAACTGGTTACCTAATCATAATCCTGAAAATGGCTTTGCTCATGTATATATCGCTTCTGACGGACGATTACAGGCTTCTGACTTCTCAAATATGGCATGGCATTGTGCTAACTCATACGGCAATGCAAATTATGCAAGTTGGGAAGTGTGCCAATCAGAGGGAGATTTACCCCAGTTTTTGAGAAATGAGCAAGCGGTACTAGATGACGTAGCTAAGTACATGAAACAATGGGGGCTAACTCCTAATCATGATACCGTGAAGTTACATCAAGAACTATCAAGCACAAGTTGCCCTAGACGTTCCGTAGAAGCTCACGGTGGCACGGTAGAGAGTTGTCGCTCATACTTTATCGCAGAACTTAATAAACGTCTTACAGGGCAATCTAATGGCAATGCCTCAAACAAAGGAAAAGGAAAAAAGAAAATGATTTTATTTAATACTGTTGATACTAAACGTGCTTATGTTTCGGACGGTGTAACTATTCGATGGATTAAAACAGCACGCTTACTTAAGACGTTCCAAAAGACGGCAGATATTACAGATGTAGTTTATCAAAAAGAATTAGATGATGAGTTTGGAAAAGCTAACACTTCAAAATAAAAAAATGCCACCTTAATTGGTGGTTTTCTTTTGTAAATAAAAATAATTACTCTCCTTTTTGTGGTTCAGTTGTTTACATGATTAATAGCTTCAATAATATTATTGCCAGCATTTATTAGAATTTCATCACTTACGGTTACACTATTTCTTGAAAATAGCTCGTTCTCAATCTTCATAAAGTGCATTGCTTTAGCTAAAAATTGAGCAGATGATTCATAATATAATGTTTCTAGTTCATCATCTGAAAGCTGTGTTAAGTCATCGTTAGCAAAAGTTGTTAGTTTTCGCTTAATCTCTTTGCCGTCTTCTTCTTCTATATAGTAACGCTTCATCTATTCATTCCTTTAATTTCAAATTTTTCAATAATATACCTTTTAGAACCAAGCTCAAAGCTGACTAGATAATTATTAAAAGGGTCATTCTTGTTCAAGTCATTGGCAACCTTTCGTGCTGTTGATCGTGGATATTTTGACCTATTTATTTTACTTGTGTATTCGTGTAATATTATCTCATTGCCTCCCTTTGCATTTTGCGCTTCAACCGTTGTTTGTATAGATACTCTTTACTTGGATTTAAGCTATATAATAAATCATCTAGTAAGTCCATGGCTTCTCCGCCTGTTCCTGAATTATTCATCTTTTTAAGTGTAAGCTCGTGCATTTCATCATCATTGAAAAACATAGTAAGATAAGGGAATGCTACGGTATGTGGTAAACTCAAGCGTGATTTAGTTGTATGTAACTTAGGCCATGTACCTGTCTCATCTTTAATTTTTAACTCAAGTTGATTCATTCCGATACATTGCTCTTTTAGTACGCTAGTGATTCTTTCATATAATTCTTCGTTTGTCATTATGCTATAACCTCAATTATTTCTGTATGCTTTTTAACTTCATATCTTTGTTCTTCTGGAAGCAATTCATTCCATTTTAAAGCCTCTTTTTTATCATAAAACTTACGTGATTTAATTTCTTTTTCCAATATCCAAGATACTATGTAGTATGTAAATTCATCTTTCATTATCCAATTACTCCTGTCTTTATGTTTAGTCTTTGCTGACTTGATAAATGATATAAATTACACCACTTACAGTGATAAGCTCTAACTGGCACTTTGCCAGATTTCTTTTTGTTATGTTGGGCATTCACTATTGAATATAAAGCGCCCATTTTTGTGTATTTGCGTTTCTTACACATAATCTAACCACTCCTTAATCGTAAATAATTCAAAGCCATTTAGTTTACTTTGTTTTTCAATTTCCACTTGGTTTCTATCTAGGTCTTTCAGCAGTTCAATTACAGGCATACCGTTGTCAAGCCACCTGATGACTGTATTAGCTTTAAGCCCGAAATGCTTAGCACATTGAGCCTTACAACTAAAGTGTAGTTCTTCTTCCGTTGTAGGATTATAAGCTACGACCTTTATAGCTTTTTGTATTGCCACTATTTAACCTCATTTCTATAAAACAATATTATCAAAATACTTTATATTTGTCAAGAATTAACTTTAATTTTTTTAATTAATTGATGTATATAACATTCTTCGTGGAAACCTATTGTTGATTCTAATACTCGTTCTAATTGTGCGTTCATTGTTTTTCTCTCTTCCTTAACTCTATGTATTGATTATATAAAAAAAAGTTCATACTGTCAAGCATAAACTGTTTTTGATTATTTTATTCCTTCCCAGCGTTCAAAATCATCAGCTAGTTCTTGTATAAAGCCCATAATATCGTCAGTAGTGTACTCTGTAAGCTCATTCTCGTTACTTAAGTTAGCTAGTTCTTTGGCATAGTCTAAGGCTTTTTTATAGTCTTTGTCGTAGCTTTCACCCTCTTTTTTGCCTGCTCTTACTAGATACTTCAATACCTGCATTGTATACCAGCCCACAAGCTCTTCATAGTTAAAATTGTGTTTCAAGTATTCGTTAAGTTCCACGCCATATTCATTGGAATAGTGCTTATTTGTACCGTAATTCATTAGATGATTCCTCCAAGCCATGTAATACTCAAAATTGCAATCATAGCCAGCCATGCAATAGCGATAAGTGTAAAGCCGACACCTGCAACTATCATTAAAGTTTTTACTGTATCTTTCATTTTGTTCTCCTTAATTTGATTGTCTGTATTTTTCCATTACTTTAGGGTATTTACTGACAAATTGCAACTGTTCTTGATGTAAACGACTTGACCAATGGAATAGCCTATCAATTTCAGCTAAAGAGTCAAACTTTTTATACATCTCTTTAATGTAAAATTCTGCATTCCCTAATGACTTCCAATGCGATGATGTTCTAACTGTATTCCCATTTTCAGCAAGTTTTTGTGCGTTGATATCAGCCTTTTCTTTTTTCTTCATCAGGCTATCAATCTCTTTAAATATAATCTTTAACAATTTCACTTGATAGTTTTGCACTATTTCTTCAGTCGTCATCTCTTCACCTCTTTCATAATTACATTCTATCAAATTGATTTTACTTTGTCAAACATTAACTCCCCTTAACCATAAATAATTTCAACTATTTTCTTACTTCCTTGGTATGGCAGTCCGATTGGTTTACCTTTTCTGATTTTCTTCTCGTCTAAACTAAGCATTAAGATTCCTTGTATTTCTAATTTGGTAAAATTTATTCCAGTTTTCTATAAGCTCCAGCAACTTAGGTTCATCATATTCGGTAAACAGTTCAACCTGTGATGTAAACCAGCAATACAAACAGCGACTGCAACTATAACAGATATTTGTGTATCCTCTACAATCTTTGCAAACTCCTAAGCCGTCACTCGTTGGAATATCGAAGCAGTGGCAATATCTTTTGTCGTTAAAGTATTTACTCATCTATTTTCTTCCTTTCGTTTTAATCAGGTCAACTAATGTAAAAAAAGCATATAGTCCAATTCCAATTAATGCTATTATAATAATTTTACCAACTACTGATTCAATACTCATTTATTTCTCCTTATTCTATATACTATTATAAGCTATCTTCTTTTAATTATCAAGCGAAAAATGCTATAGACCACTAATAAAATAATTGTTATTATAAACAGCGGTGGGATAAATACAGTTACAGCAAACCAAACAATAGAAACTAAAGTGTAGATCATGATTTTAAGTATTAGTTTACCAGCATGAGTTTCTTGAAAAGTTATATCCTCATCTAATGATGAATCATCTTCTGTTGAATTACCGTAAAATATTTTGTCTTCATTTACTTCATATTGATTACCGCAATAATCACATTTACCATTAGTCATTGAGTGAGCGCCACATGTTACGCATTGTACTAATTCCATTGTTATTACCTCTTTCATTTATTGAAATCATTATATCAAAAAAACTCTAAGCCGTCAAGCCTAAAGTTTTATATGATATTATTGTTTACTTTTTATAAATATGGGGAAGCCAATAAAGTTCACTTAGCACTCTGTATCCATTTTTTTGAAGCCATTTACCAGCAATTATATAACTTTCCATACTTCCGTCAAATGCTTCCATTTTTTCTCTTAGTTCTTTTTCAATTATTGGTTCTTTTTCAACAGGGTGTAATATAAACTTTTCAACCATTTAAGCCTCTTTCAATTTATTCTTGAACCAGATGATTCGTTCTTTGAACCAAGCGTCGACTCCTTCAGGACGTAGCCATTTCCCTTGTTTAACTCCGTTCTTTTCCATGAACTCAATCACTTTAGTTGGAGTTTCTGGGTCGTCCCACATATTATATTGTTTTGCTGAATTGAATTTGCTAAACATTTCAAGTGTTTCGATGTAGCTATCTTTTAGAAGTTCCGTATCAAGCAATTTTTGGGCCTTCTCAGCACGTTTAGCAAGTCGTTCATTAGCTTGTTCCAGTTGCTCCTTTTGTCGCTGTAAACTCAAATTATGGTTAATGTAAGCAATCTGCTGTGCATGTCTTCCAAGTTTGCCCTGTGTATTAAGCTCAATCAGTTTAGCCAGTCCCTCACCTAGAATTTCATCAGCTACAAGATTATACTTGTATTTTTTATTTGTGTTTCGTACGTAGTTGTCAAGCGTTTGTTTGATTTTAAGTTTTTTGTGTAGCTCTCTTAATGTTGTCAATTTAATACTCCTTCATACATTTTACCAAACTTCAAAGCGTTAATTTTCACTAAATGCTTCAAGTCTGATATAAATTGCTGTTCTTCGTCAAAGTCAAATGGCATTGATACATTTTCCTTGATCCAAGTGAAAGCTCCGTCAAAGTCTTGTCTTAGTAAGCTCATTTTATCCACGATGTCGATAATTTGCTCTCTCTCTTCTGCTGTGTACATGAAACCAACTTTCCATCAAAAAGGAAGATCTTCCGTATTTACTTCAATCGGTTCAGAACCACCAAATAAGTCCTGTTTAGCTTGTGCTTGCTTTCCATTATCATTAGAGATAAATACTTTTTCAACCGTAGGGAAAACAAAGTTATAGTTTACGTATTCGCCAGACTCTTTAGCTTGTACACGACCGCTTACTGTTACGATGTCCCCTAATTGAATGAAGTCAGGCAAGAACGCCGAACCGTACGCGACTTTTACATTAGATCCCTTTTCTTTTTCAAATAAAGGTACTGAAATAATTTTCTTGTCGCCTTTTGCTGTGTTTACTGTTCGTGTATTCTTTTCGTTTACTTGTGCTGTAACTGTAATGATTGCCATTTAATTATTCTCCTTTTTCTGCTTCTTGCTGCGCTAACCAAATCGTCATGATATCGGTAATTTCTTTTTTAGTCTTATTTTTCAAGCTGTCAATATTTTGGTATCCTAGTTGTTCAGCTCGTTTGATAAGTGGCTGAATCTCACGAAGTCGTTGCTTTTCGGCTTCAAGTTCTTTTTGTTCTTCTGTCAAGTCGGGTAGGTCTTCGTTTGCGTAGATATATAGTCCTAAACCATGACGAGCAATTGCTTTAACAAGTCCACGCTGAATGGCTTTATTTACGTCCATTGAAGTAATTTTTTCAACTGGGATAGATTGGTTACGATAGTCCATCACGGGTAGATACTCAATGTGTTCTAAGCCCTCAATAGTCATACCAACCTTAACCCAAGCTGTCCTACCGTCTGTATGATAGTTTAACCCTTGCTCATTTTCATAAACTTTACTATTAGCTTCAGGATATACTTTTTTTACCTCAGACCATGCAAATGCCCAACTAAGATAATCTAAATTATTCTTTTTACTCTTTTTGTCATTAACATTAATGACGCTTAAGGTTTCAAATACGCTCATTTTCTCCTCCACTTATATCCACCCGCACTTTTTCTTTTTCCGTTGCAACAACGGCTTATATTTCCGATTGGAACTCCTGTTTCTCGTTCCGCTTGTCCCATTGATTCAAATTCATTTAATACACTGTCATTTAGATCTAATTGAATAACTTTTTTTGATAATTTTTCAGCAACCCTTTTTGTTCTAGTGCCATGTGCGAGGTTTTCTCTTCCAGTGCACCATTCAAGGTTACTTAAATCGTTATTTAACTTATTTTCATCAATGTGATTAACTTGAGGCTTTTTTCCAGGGTTGTCTATAAAAGCAGTTGCTATAATTCTGTGTAAAAATAGTTCTTTTTGTTTATCATGCCTATATAAATGATGTTTTAAATATCCATTATGATTAAGATGAGGTTTAAGCATTCTACCGCTTTTTATATTTCTAACTCTACCTAGATTAGATACTTCATATTTTTCAAAACCCTCAATTTTAACAAAGGTTTCAACTTCGCTCATTTTCTCCCCTTTCCACAGTGAATACATCGCCTTGCCTTGTAATTTCGATATTATATTTAAGCATAGGCAGGATCCAACCTTCGTCCCAGTAGTTCCACAAGTCATTTATTAAGCCATACAGGCACTCGTTAGGCTCTGCCCTATACTTTGTCACATTCATCTCTTCAAGCTCTTTAGATAACTTCCTGACGCCTCTAGCATAATGTTTACCAGCTTTTTCTCTTGCTTTTAAACTTTTGTAATTGCTTTCCATAAATGAACTCTCTAATATCTTCTTTTTGCTGTTTTTCCTCTTTGTCAGACCAGCCAACTTTTTGACCTTTTCGCTTGCCACTTTGATAAACTCGCCTGTTATCATCAGGAAATCCATTTTTCTCGAAGTACATTCTAGCATATTCAAAATAATTTAAGCTGTTGATATACTGCTGACTATCCTTTTTGTGATAATTAAGAGTTATCAACCGCCTTTCAGCTAGTGATTCAAAAGATGTTATCATTAGTTCTCCTTTATTTCTATATATACAATTATACCAAAATTATTTACTATTATCAAGTATTAGATGATATTTTTTCATTTATTTCTGCTTTTAATTGCAAAGCCCTAATCAATGCACGTTTAGAATAATCGTCTTCGCAAGCTGTATACAATTTCTTTGACTGTCTGACTAGAAATTCAGCACGACCAAGCCATACTTTGAAAAGTTCATCATTGTGCCATTCTGCTTTTATCATTTCTTCTAATGCACGATATAGCCAGCCATGCACTTCAGCGTGTAAATTAATAGCTTTGTTCTTGTAGTCGTTCATTGAGTTCATTTTTTGCTCTCTCTATTAATTCAAATTCATCACTATATAAAACAGGTTTTGAATATTGTTCATTCATGTTAAACCTTGAATAATAGTCATAGAAGTATTCATTTACTTTTTCATGGTAATAAACAACGTATTTTTTGTCACTCATTTTCTGTTACTTTTCCTTGTTCTTTAGCTAAGTCTAAAAAAGCCTGTGCTGATTCCTTAGTAGTCTCTAACGGAGTTTCAGCCTTTACTTTTTCCACTAGTTCGCTATCAGGCTCTTTTTTCGATTTATTAACGCAAGTAAATACTGAATCAACATAAGAAAAGTTTAAATCATCATCAAACTGATATCCACGCGCTTTTACTGATAGCTTAGAGAAGTCGTTATGCTTTCCACGTTTAGGGCTTAACATCAGCATAAACTCCGCCCAAGCTGTAAGAGTAGAACCACCTAAGGCGTCACTAGGCTTTACCATATAGGCTTTATCGTCCATTGAGTTTGCATAAGCTGATTTGTTTGCATGAGCCACCAGTAAAAATGTTACATCTTGAAAGAGTAACTTCAAACGTGTAATTCTTCTAAGCATTGGCTCGAAGTCTTTACCGTAGATAATATCGCCATTTCTTAGCATTGTCATAAGGTTGTCTAAAATAACGAACTTGATATCATTTTCTTTGATGTACTCATACAATAAATTCATGTGGTGCGAATCATCAAGCATAAACTCGCCACCTGTTAAGAAATGCAAGTCTTCTGGTGCAGTGTCTTTATTTCTAAGCCTTTTGTTTAGTTCTCTGTCCGTGTCCTCATTGTCGATATATAGTGTCTTGCTCCGCTTTGTATCATAACCAAAAAAAGGTAACCCTTGCGACACCATTAAAGCCATGTGCATTGCTAGAGAACTTTTAAAAGACTTAAATGGTGCTACTAATATTCCAGCTTGTGAGCTAGGCATTAACGTATCAATAAGCCAGTCATCTTTTAAATTTATTAAGTCTTCACGCTCTTTTAAGTGCTTAGCTGTCTGTACTTTATCAAATAGGCTAGTCATTTATTTCTCCTTTAGTATATAATAGCAAAAAAGACTTGAAAAGTCAAGCCTTAAATATATTTTTTTCTATCTTCTATTCAGTGCTACTTTTTTAGATAGCCCTTAAGCCCTTATCGTGTCGTATAATCCCAGCAAGTTAAAAGAAAAGACTACTTAATTTCAAAACTTTTCTATAAATAACTCTGTCAGACTTCTACGCGTCACGAAGTGTTTCTGTTCACGACACTCATGGAACTCATAATCTTTTATTTCATGCTACGCTCTAGGCTATTTGTAAAGTAATGACATTTTCAATTGAGTCTAGGTTTTAAGCAACTATCCTGACCCTCAAGCGTAAGATTATAAATGACTTTCGATATTTTCAACTTTATTCAATGTTGAATTCTCTATTTACATTAGTTACAAGTCATTCAGCAACTAACTATTCAATTACATAGATAATAATAACAAAACTTTTTCATCTTGTCAAATATTATATACTTATATTTTAACATATTGCATTTTTCATAAAAAAAAGTATGACATTACAAAATATCAAATTAAATCAAACACTCCGGAATTCCTTTAGAAATCTTACAAACAAGAAAGACATTGCGCTTACTGATACCATACTTTACAAACAGGACACTCAATGCACTGACTTTCTGCCACTTCTAGTCAAATTGCGGTTAAGCGTAAAACAAAAAGCCACTAAGGTGGCAATTATATTTTTTCTATTTTTGTTCCTTTTAATTTACTATTATTTCTTAAGTGATAAGATATATTTGATTGTGTTGTTCCAAAGTGTTCTGCCATTTCTTTTTGACTTTTGAAAAATATATTATTCCATTTATATTTGTTTTCTTTATTCCTTTTATGTTTTGTTCTTTCGTATAAACTTCCACCTAGTCTTTTGTCTCTTCTCCTATTATTTTCTTTGTGAGTAACTATTTCTAAATTATTAACATTATTATTTTCCTTATTTCCATCTAAGTGGTATACATCAAATCCTTCTATTTCTCCTAAAAAAACTCTTGCTATAATTCTATGCAAATATTCGTTTTTATAATGTATAGTCACTCTGACATATCCGTTATTTTGTTTTGTTACGGTTGGTTTTTTATCTACAACATTTCCATTTTTAGTGATTCTTTTTATTTTACCGTCACTAGAAACTAAATAACAGCCTTTATATAATTTTTGTTCAACTTTCATTTATTCTCCTTTACTTTTATAGTATACCATTTTATAATTATTTTGTCAATAAATGGATATTATTACGATAACACAAAGAAAAATATGGAAAAATGCGTTTGATATAATATATACATGAGGTCGAGAGAGGAAACAAATAAATGACTGACGAACAACTTTTATATAAAATGGAAACTTTGTCACGTTATGATTTTAGCGAGTTTCTTCATGATTGTTATGTTAATGGATTAATAACAACACGACAACTTTTTGAGTTTAAGGGAGAATAAAGAAATGAATAAAGAACATATTTTAGCACAAAAAGAAGTATTAACTCCGATTGAGTACGAACACTATGTTAAGCACTTATTTGATATCGGAGAAATTACTAAAGAGCTTTATATTGAATTGAGTTCTGATTTATGAGCAAGGCTTTAGCGATTGACTTTAGTACTTCTAATACTGGTTATGCGTTTCGCAATCCTTTAACAAATGAGTATGTAGTTGGTTCAATTGCAGGTGGTAAAAGTAAAGATCCTTTAGAACGTGCAAAACAAATTGCTGACGGTATAACAGAAGTCATTGAGCATTACAATTTATTTGATTGTTTTATTTATATTGAAGAGCCTATTATCACGTTCAAGTCTAAGGGAAATATCTCATTGATTAGAGCTAACGGTTCATTCTTAGGAGTCATGCGTAACCGTCATAATATTGGCTATGTTGATATACCAAACAGCAAATGGTGCGGTTATCACTTAATCAAAGGCAAGAGTGCATTGCGAAAAGAACAAAGCATTGAGATACTTAAAAGCTATAATATAGTACCTGATAATGATATCAATGATGACATGGCAGACGCGTTCTGTATCTTACTCTATGTAGAAAGTCAGGAGAATAAATGATTGTAATTAACATTATGACTGTATTATTGTCAATATGGTTCTTGATATCTATGTTTGCTAATTGGTACAAAGAAGAATATAAAGAATCACTAATATGCTTATTAATTAGTGTAGTATTATTTATAAGTGTATTTGGATAACTTGAGGAGAATAGACAATGATTGTAATTAATATTGCCTTGGTTATTCTTGGCATTTTATATGGTGTAGGTTCAGTTACAAACTTTAAAGAGTGGTACTATCGCCATGACTATCTAGCTATTATGTTAAGTGTATTTACATCTATCTTATTGGTAGTGGCTGGAGTATTAAATATTTTATATTGATGAAAGATTTACAATGGAGTCTTTACAACAAACAAGGACTTAATAGCACTAGAGGTTACGTCCATTGTAAATAATAATAGGTTGTTAGTGTATACCGCAAAGAAAACTATCCGTTACTCTTGACGATATAAGAATTAAAAAAGTAGGTGTACTGATTGACGGTACTTAAATGTTATAGAGTTGACAGCCAAGCATAGGGTGCAAGGTGACGGGAATGCCTTAGTTAAATGAGTGTCGCCAACTAACAGCCCTTTGTATTTATAGGATATAGCCAAATTGGTATGTGGTAGTCAGAGTCGCAATCTGGTACTGGTTCGATTCCAGTTGTCCTAGTTCTCCTTTATTTATTATATGTTAGTACGTCATAGAAGCTGAAAGCATATAGTAACACTTGATATAGATAATAGTAAGAGGTAGCGCCTTGAGCTAAGGAATGCTGGTGCAAGTCCAGTCCAAGTGATGTGTGGTGTATAGTCCACATGTAAAGTGTCTAATGGCACAACTATACTGAATCATATTGTGGGCAACTGTGCATGGTTGCTAAGGTATGAGGTTAGAGTAATTGGAGGAAGTACAGGTCACGACTGTGTGGGGTTCGATTCCCTGCTACTCTATTTCAATTGAATAGCTAAGTGGCTACTATTAAAGGGTCGAGTAGTTAGTGAGTAAAACAGCGGTGTACTAACAGCTTAGTGTGTAAGGACAAGTGGGTTATGTCTCGAGTATAACGTAGGTTCGATTCCTATATGTCCTATACTAATATAGTATCTAATAAGATACCAGCTACTGATAGTTAGGAATAACAAGATGAGGTAGTCATAGTTAGTGGTATAGTCTAATGGTAAGACAGCATGACAAGTGTAATACGTGGGTTCGATTCCCAATACTGCTATAAGATAAGGGAGAAGCAAATGATTTTATTATTATGATGTTCATTAGTCCAAGCATAGCATTGTTATTATTGCTATGGCTTGCTATTAAGTTAAAGTGATTGTGAAAAATATTTTTCCATAGGTACCCCCCCATTAATCGCTATGTTAAGGGACCTTTGTGCAGAAAATCTCCCTTAACAT
>SKES01001009.1_pt1 | contig 19304 bp, 20 predicted proteins | sample 4826851 | NCBI WGS metagenome assembly SKES01 (sample SAMN11008803, study PRJNA524170) | human gut metagenome | biome: Human fecal sample; material: Feces; isolation source: fecal sample from pouch patient p52 | host: Homo sapiens | place: Israel: Tel-Aviv | collected 2016-09-04 | reverse complement strand
GGCTCCACCCTCACTATATCCGCTATTTTGAGCCCTCGGAGTGCCTATTTTAGCGCTAAATTTCTTGTTTTTTCTCGCCATTTTAGCCTCCTAATCTCTAAAAACTACCCGTTTTGACCTGTTTCCGCGCCCATTATCAGTGTCCATATCTGGTAATTTAGCGCCCCGTGCCACTAAATCATCAATCATTTTTCTTACTTCAGCCAAATTTGCCCTTGTAAGAGTACGATTTCCGATTGTATAACTTTGCCCGGTCAATATTGCTTCCTCAGCTTTGACGTACCATTCTAATCGCACATCAATTAGCCTTGGCTTTCTTGAATAACTAGTTGCCATACATCCTCCTAAATATCTGCTACTTTACTAGCTCTACGAACGCGTTTTCTCATTGGTTTCTTCCGCGTATTAGTCACTGTTGTAGTAGAATGGCCTCCGCCTTTGACTACTTCCGCCAATCTATCCCAATCAGGATGGATTGAGTTCATACAAGCCAGGTTATATACACGTAAATCCAATGGTTCATTACGAACTCCTGCAGTAGGTTCCCATATCTCATGAATAACGCCCTTACGTTTTACTTTCTTTTTGTGTTCTGAAATAATCCCCTTGAAGTACAGTTCGTCGTACCCTCTTGTTCCTAAGAATTCTTCATCCAACGGAAAATGAAAGTACTTAGCACCAGGTTCATCGATGGCTAATCGGTTCATTACCTGTTGTTTCCCATCGTCAACACCTAGCATTACAAGCGGAATCTTACTTCCTGAAGCTTTACCAATCTTATAATTTAACGGTATACCAGGTGTTCCGGCCGTACCTTTGATGGCAAATCGTTGCTTACTGAAGTTCTTTTCGCAATATTTATATACTTTGGAAGTGTAGTGACCGCCTGAGTCAATGAAAGCACGCGCTACTTTAAGTCCTGTGCCGCTCTTAAATCGGTATACCTTATCAAGCACCGCATCAAGTGCATCCCATGTTGCTTTATTATCAGGTTCCCCAAGGATAACGCCCTTACATATTCCCCAACATTCTTCACCATAGCCCCATCCTGTGATTTCATACTCCAACCGGTTGTCTTGTGTATCGACGGCACCTGTTAGCAGTAATACACCATCAGGAAGGTCTGCGCCGTACTTTTCACGGCGCCTAATGAATTGTTGATAGTCTTCAAAGGCACCTTGCTGTGCGTATGACTCACCGAAACGTGTATTCATAACTACCTTTTCACGAGTAGGGTCGCCTTTAGCCTCTAGCCATTCCCTCATGATGTCATTCCAGGTTAGCCAAGGTGAAGTAAAGCCATTTACAAAAAAACTGCGTATGCCATTATGCAACGCAGCAGGGTTTTTCGATATATACTTTTGAGGAACCTTTCGCATTTCGTCTTCAGAAAATGTAGATCCGCAATCTGGACACCGCCATTTCACATCACTAACTACTACAATCTTCCGACCTTTAGCGTCCTTATGTTCCTCTGTCTCACATTCCATCTCAGTATGTCGTATCAAATGGTACTCGCCACAATTAGGGCACTCATGTTGCCACTCTTCTTGCGTGCCGGTTTGATACTCTACATCGATTCGTGAGCTACCTTCATTAGTTGGTGTGGAGAATAGACCCATTACCCTGTTCCAGAACGTTGTCATACGTTTGGCGGCAAGGTCTACTGGGTCACCTTCTGTGCCAGCGCTATCAGGGAAGCGGTCAACTTCGTCCGCAAGTAACACACGTACAGGACGTGATGCCAATCCTGCAGGACTGTTCGCCCCACACATGATAAGCCGACCACCAGGGAAGAGTTTAGATAAGATTGTGTTCTTACCATCTCGTGTCTTGGCGCCGTCTTCTGATTTTGTTTCATAGAATACTTGTGATAGTACTTTCGTATCACGGATCATCGGAGAGATACGAGACTTTGAATAATCTTGGGCCAATTCAATAGTCGGTTGAATCATCATGACCGCACATGGGTCAAGGTGAGCGTATCGACCTAGCACATTATTCATTATGTCTGAGTTATGAGTAGGGACAAGATTACGGCCAGCCAGGAATAAATGTGTTAGACTATCGACTTCGATACATACTGTTTCACGATTTTCTACACGTTTAACAGAAACAATCCTACGCCGTTGCGATTCACTCTTTCTTGTAGAAATAGTTCTATTAATTAAGCAGTCTTGCTTACGTTTCAAAGCGAATACAGGAGAATCTGCATATGCTATGAATGTAATCCGGTACACTGTGCTAATATTTCCGGCTTTTCCATTTGTAGCTACTGCACACTTCTTGTGCATTGTAGGCTTTAATCCTAATGAAGTTACGAGGTCAAATATATCATTTGCTAACTGTTTATTTTTTTGTGTTATTTCACAAATTCCCTTAGTTGAGCACGACCCATCCGTGTCCATAAGCCCTTGTAAAAGAGCCCATCTATCACCTACGGATGCCATCAAGTATGATGCTGGTATATGTTTATTACCAAGTACCCCAAGAGATACTAACTTATTTCGCATCGTATCCCATTGTTTTATAACTGGGTCTACTTTAATATCTTTAACACCCTTCCATTTGGATTTTAAAGCACTTTGACGTGCACATTCTGCGCATCTTCCAACACTATTTCTACCGGTAACACGCATGTCATGGCCTCGACGACAAATATTTTCGTCAAGCTCTAGCGGTTCAAGTTGTGTATTTAAAATATTCGTAGATTTTTGGCGGATATTTACACGAACTCCGTTTTCCTCAATCTTCTTGATAATCGCAATATCCTTTATATGAGTTGTAATCTGAGCAGACATACTGTTTCCATCACCTAGCCAAGCCCCTAATGTATATGGGTCTATTAGTAAGTGAACATCACTCCGGAAATCTAACGCTTTGGCAACAGGAATAGCGTATGTATTACGATTACCACTTTTATAGGTTTGACTAATAGTATGCGTATCAACAATCATACCTTGCTTTTTATCAGTATCTACACTCCAATTGTGTTTTTCATCTGCAACAATAACAGCTCCATCTGAAAATTCAACTTCATAGCAAGGTCTGTTATTCCATACTTCACTAACTGCTAAAATACGAACAGGCTTACCGTTTTCATCGAAAACTTGATCATTAATGGTTAAGTCGCCCATACGTTTCCATCCTGTAGTTGTCATAATTGGTGTTTCTACATCAAGAGCCTTCCCGACCTGCGATGCTGACTTAACCACTACCCGATTGATACCAGGTTGCGTGAAAGCATCCATAATATCCTTTTGATATGGTGCTCTACTAGTTTTCCACCGCCCTGGTTCAGCTGAAAGGCCTTGTGATAGCATGCGATAATCGTCAGCCCATTGGCTAACACTGGTTTTTGGCAGTGGCTTTAGGCCCATTTTAGAGACATATTGCCACAATTCTTTTGCCGTTTTCATGCTATCACCTCCTTTTTGCATTAAAAAAGCGCCTAACTTGGCGCTTTATCATCGTCTAATTCATCGCTATCCATGAATAATGACGGCGTATATTCACTTAATTCGGACAATTTGTCCTCTATTTCTTGTGTTAACAAGTTATATGCTTCTTCTTTTGTTATATTTTGTAACTGTGGTGCCAATTTAGTTGGCAATCCTAACAATTGTGTACGCAAATTTACGAGCATTTCTGTCATTACCTGTTCTACAGTATCCGCTGAGTACACTTCGCCGTTCATTTTGGCTAGTTTCAACTCAGCAATCTTGCGTTTTGCGCGTTCATTCTTGGCCTTTTCAACCTCGAATACCGCATCATCGGAACTGCAATCCTCTTCAGCAGAGGATTGCCCCTTATATTTGACATAATTGATAACGGATTTGATAACCAGGATATTATTCTTTTCATCGGTAGCTAAAACCCCTTCTTGGAGCAGTTGCGAAACGCGTTGACGCGAGAGTCCAAGTGCTTTTGCCAGGTTCGACTGAGAGGCCGTTGCTGTTTTCAAATCATCTGTAATTTTCACTTATCAATCAGCCTCCTTTCATTACCTGTATCACTAGCAAGGTCATAAAAAAATTAAAATCTAGGCAATTTTTGGGGTCTCGGCCACCGCACGCTTTCAATTTTCTCCAGAAGGACCCACAAAAAAAATTTGCTCAAAAATTCAACGAAACGTGTAATATTTTAAATTTATTTTTTATTATTTAGCGCGGGTAATTCCCCAAAAGCTATCTTAATACATCGCGGCTGTTTCTCTTAAATCGGCCGTGCGAACGAGTACATAATCCACAATTACTTTTGTGTGCGTGGTCGTGTGTGATATACGTTTGACACAGGCCGTCATATTCAATTAATTGTGCTGTGCAAACGCCGTTTTTATTATTCAGGCATTTACGTTTAATACATTTGACTTCTGTGCTCATACCTTCTCACCTTAATACTTTGTACGCTCAAATCCGATGACTAGTTGGTTGTTGTTAGGCTATATAGTTATTGGAGGACTACTAGTTCTAGTCATCAGATGTCAGCGTACAACGATACAGGGCAAGCTCATAATGTATAATCTTAGTATTATTCTGTGGACAAATTCGGCTCGCCCTGGTTTCATTGTGCGGTAAATTTCATTTTTACATATTCCCTCTCCTTAGCTTACGCGATCGCCTACATCATAAATACGGGCCCCTGTATTCACAATGCTACATACAACAAAAAGCACGGTCGTTATCACCGTGCTTTTTGCCGAGTTGTGTATAAGAGAGGATTTGTGTTAGATGACTAATGACACCTTTCACAACTACATTATACTATGTCAAGTCGGTTCATTTAAGTCCAAAATACTCCAAAACACTCCAAAGTACTCCATTATGAAAGGAGTTCCCCTAATTCGTTCAACGCTTTATTTTTTAAATTGAAATAACTACTTTTTTCGTAATATATCATCGCTTGTACTTTCTTAGGGAACGCCCCGTTAATGTACTCTTGTGATAATATAATCCGCCCTGGTATACATTCTATCTTTTCAATTAAAGCCCTTGCTTCTTCCCTTTTAGCAATAAGCTTTGCTATCTCCCGTTTTTTGGTATCTACTGTATCAACAAGTTTAGCCACATCGCCTTCAAGCCCTACCGGAGTACCGCCCCCTGATACTCGGTCTTTGGAATAATCAATCGCCGATAAGGTGATGATATCATACTGCAGTTTTCGAATATCTTGCCGTAGCGATTGAATTCGAATGGCTATCATCTTTATATCTTGCAGATACGCTGATGCCTTTTCTTTATAGTCACTCATGCTGCATTACCTCATTGATGTACCGGTCTAAATACCACCGTGCTTTTTTTAGGTCTTCGAGTTTGTCGCCATTGTATCCCGCTCTTGCGATGTACTTGATAACATTACCTAGATGATAAGGAAGCTGTTGATCTTCGATAAAATCGATAACCTCAATCTTACCTCGTGTGTAGTGTGAAGGATGGTTGATAACATCTTCTTTCTTAGGCAATTCGATAGTCTTAACTTCAGACTCCTCAATAGTTTTGACTACCTTTTCTGCAATAGCTTGCACTTCCTTCTTCTTAGGTACCTTAGAATATTTAGGAAGACACTCTGGACAATATTTAGGCCAACGACCTTGCGCTTTTTCTTTTTTGTGAATGAAGGTTGTGCCGCATCCCTCACACGTTAGCTCTTTACTAACGCCTGCACCAGGAGGTGTCATAACTTTCTCACACTCAGGGCAATAGTCCTCGTGTGTTTTTACTGTAAATGTGTCTCCGCATCGTCTGCATTTCTTTTGCATAGCTTTACTCCTTATACAATTCTTTACGATATTTAATAGCTTCTAAGAGGGCATCCTGCCCAGCTTCTTTACGTTCTAAGGCTTTCATAACCTGCTCGTCCATCGTGCCCTTTGTTACTAGGTGGTGGATAATCACAGGTTGTGTTTGCCCTTGCCTGTGTAGTCTCGCATTCGCTTGTTGATACTGTTCAAGACTCCATGTCAGCCCATACCATACGATGATATTACCGCCTGCTTGAAGGTTTAAGCCGTACCCGGCTGATGCGGGATGTGCCAGTAACATCTGTATCTTGCCTTTGTTCCACTCAGCTACATCATCATCGGTCTTTAGCTCAACGGCTTTCGGGAATGCTTCTTTGATTGACTGAAGGTCATGTTTGAAGTTATAGAACACTAACATCGGTTTTCCTTCATTCGTTTCTACCAATTCTTTCAAGCGTTCTATCTTCTCGTTATGGACGACTACGATTTCACCTTCATCGTTATAAATGGATCCATTCGCCAGTTGTAACAATTTACCGGCGAGTGCTGCTGCATTCAATGCGCTCACATCGTCATCGCTGGCTAAGCTAAGCACGTGCTCACGTTCCATCTGTTTATAGAGTGCCCATTCTTTCGGGTTCATCTCTACTGTGATAACGTTTTCGATACGTTCAGGTAGTGTAAGATAGTCCTTCGCTTTTAAGCTCATGCAGATATCTTGCATCTTACTGAATATCGCGTTATCACCGCCAGGCAGTAGCCGGTAGCTATACACAACATGTCCATTTGTTTTGTCCGGTGTAAAGTAGCGAGTTCGATATTCGGTAATCGTCTTACCTAATCGTTCGCCACCATCTAATAGATACATCTGCGCCCAAATATCAAGTAAGGTATTCGGTGCCGGTGTACCTGTTAGTATGACAATCCGTTTAAACAGTGGGCGGAGTTTTCGTATCGCCTTAAACCGTTTAGCCTGTGGGTTCTTAAACGAAGAACTCTCATCGATCACTAACATATCGAAAGGGAACGATTTTTTCTTATGGTAGTACTCATATAACCATTGCACGTTTTCACGATTTATCACATAAATGTCAGATTCACTCTCTAAGGCGTGTATGCGTTCCTTCTCGTAACCTAACACCTTAGCCACTGTTAAACGTCTTGTAGCACTCCATTTTTGCGATTCTTGGGCCCATGTAGATTCTGCTACCTTCTTAGGTGCGATGAGTAATACTTTTTTAATGTCAAAGTAATCATACATAAGCCGGTCAATAGCAATCAGTGTAGATATGGTCTTACCTAAGCCCATATCCAGTAACAATCCGTAATGGGTATTATCAATGATCCGTTGTATTGCAATGCTTTGATACTCGTGCGGATGAAAGTCCATGTATCGCCCTTTCTATATCATCAACAAATAACTTGGCGTCAAGCATCCCGGTTACCACAAACACCAAAGCGCCTTGTTTACGTAGCCTAGAAATCTGTACCCGTTGGTTAGCCATTAGCTTCCCGTTTGTATCCTTTAACTCGACGAATATAACTCCGCCTCCAGGAAGTACAATAATCCGATCCGGTACACCATCATTTCCAGGTGACACGAATTTTATATATATGCACCCCATTTTTTTGAGTTGATTTCCTAACCACCGTTCGATGTCTTTTTCCACGTTCTCACCTCGTTCTCATTTAACAATCGGCAACAGGCCTCAGCCCATATAAAATATGGCTTCATCGGGGTTGTGTTGCCGATGTTGGCGTTTTTTTTTCCATATATATATATACGCGTATTTGCGTTTTTTACGTGTATACGTATACAGGCACTTATTCATATATTTATTATTTTTAATTAATAGTAAATAATTGGCAACATAGGCAACAAATTGCATTTAAGATAGATAACAACCACACCAAACGTGTTGCCGATTTTGTTGCCACACGTGTTGCCGTTGCCGATTTTTTAACTTATATCAAAGTTCATCGATGTATAGGCGTGTATAAAAATTATTTCGATAAACGTCAATATATGAAAATTAGCTAATCGGCAACAAAAATCGGCAACACGACTATTTACGATTTTTAACTATCGTTTTAGCCTTGGTTTGGAGTGTGCTCGTATCTCTAACAAACGCTCTTTGCACACCGTACATTTTTCCAAAACGCATCTTCCCAACGCTCTTTGAATAAGGACTCCACCCTTTAATAGATTGCAAAATGTCAATGATTTCTCTTGCTTTTGCGTTCTGCAGGTTCTTCCTGTCGCCCTCCATCACTTCACACCATATCTCAAGGGCACAAACCCGCTCCCGCTGCACTGAACCACAATGATCGTCATCGCCGTAATTAGCAACGTAATCCCGTCTGTCGTAGATATCCATTGTCTCCCAATCTTCAGGAAGTAGCATTTCGAGGTATTCCTCAATAAGACCTACGAGCTCACCGCCTTCTGTGTGGGATAATTGGATTCTAAGGGCTTCTTCTTCAAGTTCGCCCTCTAATACAAGAGGTTCACCTTCTGCCCAATACGTGAACGCTTCCGCCCATAATTGGTCGATGATATCAGGCGTGATATCCCAGGAGTTTTTAGTCTTGCGGTCCTTATCGCCAGTAATCGGCCAGAATCGGCGGTTACCGGTGCGGTCCTTTAAGAACATAAGATTATTAGTAGAACCAGCAAATACACATTGACGAGGATACTCTTCGGTGCGTCTCCCATAAGGTGAACGGAACCGGTCGGAGGTACGGCTAATAAAAGCCTTAACGATTTCGTTATCGTTCTTATATGTAGGGGCGAGTTCCGCAAGCTCATTGATCCATGAGCCTTGAATTTGTTCGAGGGCATCTTTTGTTTTGATATCAACTAAAGAATTGTTAAACCATTTACGACCTAACCGCTCCAAGATAAGGGACTTACCTAAACCTTGGGAACCATATAACACAATCGCCGTATCGAACTTAACGCCAGGTTCCATTACTCGTGCGATGGCACCGCACATCCATTTACGTGTAACAGCCCTAATGTAATCGGTATCTTCAGCGCCGATGTAATCGATAAATAGAGTATCGACTCTACATTCACCGTCCCAAGTTAAACCAGTTAAGTACTGGCGTACCGGATGGAATTTATTATCTTGCGTTACCTCCTGGAGTGCATCATCGATGATGCCTTTGCCCTTGATTAGGTATTTCGTAGCGAAGTAGTTACGTAAGCATGCATCGTCTGTATCCGTCCAATAAGGAGTTTCATCCTTACCTCGCCACGGAAGATCGTCAATCACGACTAACCGATGTGCGAATTCATCAAGACGGATTTTACCTTTTAATGCCGGGTCATGTTTAAGTACTACTAAACAGTTAAACACATCAGATTCAGGAGTACCGTTTTTATCACGCTTTAACTTTGACAAAAAGTCCTCTTCTTCATCTGTGATATCCTCAAACTCCATATCCGCCATACGTTCTTTGTCGAGCAGAACGGGTGCTGCGCCGTCTTCGTTGACAAAGTCAATCATGTCTTTGTAGCTTGGAAGTTTAGTGACGCTGGTCTCATCTGCTGGGTCCTTATCTCCGAATAAGTGGATCCTGACAAGGTCAAACGCATTAACTAGCTTACCTCTGATTGGGTCAGTCGCATGGTTGGAGTAAGCGAAGGTATCGTTATCGTAGATTACTAAACCACCTACTGAGCTACCGGCTACATATGTGTACCGGTCCTCGACTGCAGTAGGTTCATAGACTCCAGGGAGAAATTTATGGATAGCTTCCGTGATACTGTAACTCCGGCAAAAAGCACCGATAAGGCCCTTTTTCTCTAAAGGGTTGCCTTGCTTCTTGGCCGCATCAAGGCGAATTTGTGATTCTTTTTCCGATGTTGGCCAAAGACTCGTATCACGCCAGTCTCTGTAAGTACTCAAATAGGTATCTACTGAAACGAGTGAGCCTTCACTATGCTGATATACATATTCCACATCCTTTGGGCAACTTGGCCAATACATAAGCCGTTCAGCCTGGTGCGTGGATGGGTCAAAAGACTCAATCCCGATATTATCTGCAAGCCGTCTTGAGACTGCCTGGTACTCATCAGGCTTCATCGCTCTATCCACAGGGATGATTACGCGATAGCGAGGATTAGCATCCGTGTGACTGTGTGTACTGTAGAGCACATACTCCATTCCGCCTAATTCCATGTCGAGGTCTAACAGAAAGTCCTCACTAGGATTATCCGCATCAAGAGTAATCAAGTACCGCTCTTTAACAGAGCCCCTTACACGTCTACCATTTTTAGGAATATAACCACCTACAAAACCGCCGACGTCTTTCTTTTGACCTTGATCAGCTTTAGACATCTTGGCGTATTCGGCAGCCGTTTCATTCGTTACAGTAGGCTCGGCCAATTTACTGGCCAAAGCACTCCAAGTCATTTTGTCAGACTTCCAGCTACGGGCGGAGCGACTTCTGCCCGTAGCTATGATGATATTAGTATCCATATTACATCGCTCCTCCCTTCGCAAACTGGATATCTCGTACATACGCCGGAACGCATAATCCGTGAGAGGTTACCCACTGCGTTACAGCTCCGTTGATATCGTGGTCTTCATATACGCCACGATTGTTTTTAAGTTTAGCCTGGTGTATCTCTACGAAGTCATCCGCACCACTCTTCGGATTAACCTCGATACATGCTACCGGCTCGTTACATTTATAGACACCTACGATAGCACACGTTTCTGCTTTCACCTTCTTGATATAGGAGCTTACACAGTTATTAAGCTGTATCCCCATATCAATGATGCCGTGAGTAGAACCGATGGCCATGAAGCGGTACCCGTTAACCATGTCAGCTAAAGCGCGATGTGCTTTACGTTGCTGAACGATTTCATCTTCCACCTTATCAAACTTTTGCATTCTCGAGATTGTGTCATGTAGGTTACGCACCTGGATGCGACTACCCCACACCTCTTTACGGCGACTTCTCGATAACTCAAAATACATACTAGCTGTATCTCTGATATCGTGATAGGAAGTCGCATTTCTAATAAATAAGAACGCCTGGCGCTCGCCGTATTGATGGCTAAGGATGTTAACAAATTTACGAATGATAGATAAATCACGGTCATCACGCCATAATGGCCAAGACTGAATATAACTTGTATTATCAGAGTTATCTTTGATAACATCGACCATAGCTTTTTGATAGTCCTTGTTCTTAAATAACGTAGCCATAACTTTGATGATCTTCGTATAGAAGAACGGTCTATCGTGTAATAACCGTCGAACCCATCGGGTATCAGGTAAGTTATGAGCTTTGATTAAGGCCTTTACAAAGGAATCTCCTTTTATCGTTAACTCTAATACGTTATCCATACCGAGTGTCTCATTAGGGAATTTATGATTATAGTAATCGTCATAGTCTTGTTTAAGACTATCATTGATAGCTGGTGCATCCGGAGCTTGTAATTTCCATACTAAGTTATGGAGTAGGTTATCGAAGGCTCCGTAATTGTTAGACACCTGTACGCCTTGTCTAATGCGTTTGACTTTATAACCTACGACCTTTGATAGCTTCTCGAAGAACACTTCTTTTAATACCTTAGCGAAACGTTTTAGCTCATCTTGATGGTTATGCAGTCTGCAGTCAGGTGTGGCTACAAACCAAGCTAATGATAAAGGGCTGTTACTTAAACGTGCAGGAGAAACCGCCGATTCTTCGACGACATCACTGCGTGAGCGTTTCTTGAGTATGGTAAAGGTTTTTCTTTGCTTGAAATCAAACCGTATTACGTCAATGACATGAGATTTATAGCCTTTGTAAATCATCCCCGTATCGCCATCCGCGTACACCGTATCGTACTCAAATTGCACGTCCAGTTTATCGCCCCTATCTATAATCGATAGGTCCAGGGATAAAGGAACGGTGGCGCTATACCCAACTTCTGCAGTAAATCCTTTAGCGTTGATCCGCTCACCGCATTTTGGACAATAGAACTCATCTGATTCCCGGCAAGGCACTATTCCAAACCCATTAGATTCCATTGGCCAAAGATTAGCGAAGGAGTGTTCGCAAGGTACGTGGTAATGGCTTGCAGGGTTAAAAGGTGATACTTGTTTGCGCCGCACTAGGTCGTACAGCTGTTGTACTTGTAGATTGAATAAGACCTTCATAAGGCGCTATATCCTTTCTCTTATAACAAATCGTCTAAATCATCTTCTTCAGGAGTTTCCTCAACTACTGGAGCTTCTTTCTTTTTAGTAGTACGTTTACGCTTTGGCTTTTCTTCGGGTTTCTCTTCTTCTACTACTGCTGGAGTAGCTTCAGGTTCTTCCACCTTAGGAGCTTCTGTTTTCTTGCCGTTTAATATCTTAAGCGCGAGGTCGCAAGCAGCAATACATCCTTCGCAGTATGCCATAGCTGTATCTTTACGTTCGCTAGCTGGTGCATCTTTTACGAGTTCATATAAGCCGTCGATTGCTTCGCGTTGTTGTTGAATTTGTTGTTTTGAGAGTTTCATAAGAATTGTCCTCCTAATCCTTCATGTAGTAAGGGTTCTCAAACCCTGCTGCGTTTAATATGAGGCCCTCATTCCAGGGCTCAGGTTCGCACATAATATCTATAACTTCTTCTAAACTGCCTACGCCTATAGGCGCTTCGATAACCACTTCGTCGTGGATGTGGGCTACAATTTTGTACCCTGCTTCAGAAAGCCGGAGCATTGATGCGGCTAGGCAATCTCTTGCCACCGCTTGTACAATGTTTTCGACGAGCTTTCCGCCATAGGTTTCAACTCTACCCCATGTATTCTTAACCTGATCCATTCCGTCATACTCAATCGATTCACTACCAAACCGGTTAGTCCCAATTCTAGGTCTTGCATAGGCAAGTCTTCGACCGGACGGTAATTCGATGAACAGGAAGCCTTTCGATTTAAAGAATTTAATATTGCCTTGTCTAATTCGTACGGGTTCTCCTGTTTTCACTACTTGCTTTGCTGCGCTGTCTGCATCTTTCCAAAATCTCGTAATTCGTGGACTAGCTTGACGCCATGCTTCGATAATTCCAGGTAACTCCTTCTCAGGAATTTCTCCTTTAGAATCCATCGCTTTCATAGCTCCTACACCGCCACCATAGCCGAGTGCTAATTCTGCTACCTTACCTTTTTGGCGAAGGTGCCCATTGACGCCATGCTTCTCAACTGGTACGTGGAACATGCTTGATGCGGACGCACAATAAATGTCTCCACCTTGAGCGAATACATCCTGGCGCCACTGCTCGTGAGCCAGCCAGGCGATAACACGTGCTTCAATAGCACTAAAGTCGGCTACAATAAATCGGTGCCCCTCTTCTGCTACAAGAGCAGTACGGATAAGTTGCTTAATCACATCACCAGGGTTTCCGTATAGTAGGTCTAGCATTTCTACGTCTCTACTTTTAAGGACGTCCCTGGCTGTGTCTAAATCTTCTAAGTAGTTACGAGGTAGGTTCTGTAGTTGTACTACACGCCCTGCCCATCGTCCACTACGCATCGCCCCATAAAACTGAAGCATGCCGTGGATGCGACCATCTGAACACACTGCGTTTTTCATGGCCAAGTATTTTTTGATGGAGGAGTTACCGAGTACCTGTCTATTTTGCAGTACCTTGCGAACATCAGAGGGGATATCCTGTTCCAAGAGGCTTGATACATCGTCTTTTCTCATTGTTTCTAGATCATATCCTAGTCTTGCAGTTAGCCACTCTTTAAGTTGCATCGTACTGTTAGGATTTTCTAATCCTGTTAATATCTTGGATGACTCGGTAGCTTCTTCCACGATTTCGTCGTTACAAGCAAGTGCTGCATCGACGAGTTCCATATCTACTTTCACGCCTCGCCAGTTGATATCTTGGTCGAGTAACCAGTACTCGTGCTCGATAGCCGGTGGCTTCAGCGAAAGTAAACGTTTACGAATTGCCTTCTCTACCACTACGTCCTGGCGGTTATACTCGATATATTCCGCCCATTTCTCAGGTGCATCCTCTGGCATATTACGTGTCTTAGGATTTGTCTTAGTGGGCTTACGTGGTACAGAGAAAAATTGAATTAAGCGTTTACCTCTTGCGTCTTTGGCTTCACCCAATCGTAACGCCTTAGACACATTGTCGAGGCTTGCAGGTAAACTGCAGTATAACGCTAGTACAGAGGTACATTCCCAGTTCGTGTAATCCGCATCAGGGAAGTACTTTTTTAGACAAAGCATTTCGAATGCTGCGTTGAATGCGGTCTTTGTAATTTCCTTGTTATACAAAGCGTCCACCACCCTTCCGGGTAGTGGATCCTTTGTCATATCAATTACTTCGACCGGTTCGTCATCGAAGCTATAGGCAAAGAGCAGTATTTCAAATGTTGTATCATCAACGTATCGCTGGGCCCCATATTTAATAGGGCAGTCAGAATACGTTTCCACATCAATACTGAGCTCCATATATGCCTCCTTAGATTAAATCGTCATCGTCTAGGTCGCCTAAATCATCGTCACCGAAGTCGCTAGCAGATACGTGAACACCACCGAGGCGGTCACCATCTTTAACTTTACGAACACCATTTAAGCCAAAACCTACACCTTTTTTACCGTTAAAGTTATAAGCGAATACGGATAATGCGACCTGCGCGTATACACCGGAGTAGATTTCTTCTTCGATATCGAATTGGTCCATCTTGATTTTGTCACGAGTGAATACGATAGGTTGTTTATCGCTATTCGCATTGATGAAGAACTTGCCAGCGTATGTTTCAGGTTGGTCAGCTACTGCTTCATCTGTATCGCCATCACGCAAGTTCAATTTAAGGTATGCTGCTTTACCTTCTACCTTAGCTACTGCTTTTGGATCAGCCTTAAGTTCTTCAATCGCACGTTCAAATGCTTTGATTGTTTTCTTATCTGTTTTGTCGATGATGATTTGGGAACTATATTTTGCTTTGCCGTCGTCGTTTTTACGAGGTTGAGCGATGTTAGCATAAGAAAGTCTTACAATTCCAGTTGTTAATTTAGCCATTGTTACGGTCTCCTTCTTTAAATGAATTATTTGTTAGCTTCAGACATTAATTTGTTTACGAGTGCTTCGAGTTTAGAAATACGGCTTTGTGCATCTTTGGCTTCAGCAATGTAGTCAGAACCTTTACCAGTTTTGAATGCTACGTTTACTGTGTATTGGTTCTCACCACCTAACGTAGCACCAAAGCCAAGCATAATACGTTCATTAGGTCTAGCGAATACGCCGAGCGCTACGGCATTACTGTTACGGTAATGACCGTAACTTACAGCGTAGCTGACTTTATCGTTTCTGTTAAAGTCTAATGGATGCAAGCCAGCAAGTGCGGCGGAACTTGCGCCTAACTTATTAACACGTTGGCCAAGGTTATTTACTTTGTTGTTAATATCATTAGCTAAGCCCAAAGAACGATGTTCCAAATCAGTAATGCGCCCTTCGTGGTTATCCGCTACCTTTTCAAGTACACGGATATCAGCTGTATTAGCAGTTACCTTTTGGCCAAGGGAAGTAATAGCAGATGTATTGCCATTGATGCGGTTAGTATTGTTAGTAATTGCAGTAGTATTGCCTGCGATAGCTTGTTCGTGATCGTTCACTACATCGCCTAACATGTTTAATCCGATTGCTACGTCTTTAATGTTTTGCTTGTTTTTGCTGATTTGTTTAGCGTTAGTTTCGATTTCATCGATAGCCGCATAAAGCTGGCTACCGTTTACAGCATCTAATGAATCAGCGGAGATTTGACCAGCGCTAACATTCGTGAGTTGGCGGTTGTACTGAGTTACTCCGCCTGCACCGGCACGGGATTTAGAACCAAAACTTACTACGCTTGCCGGTTGCTCGCCTGCAAACACGTGGCGAGTACCGTTTATAGTAATGCCGTCAACACCAACGGCACTATCTGTAACACTGTTAGTGCCGATTGCCACCGCATTCGCCTGGTCAGCAATCGTGTTGTTACCAAATGCAACGGCGTCAGTGGCTAAGGATTTGGCATGTGTACCAAATACTAGCGTTCCTTGGGCATTAGCTTCGGAGTTAGAGCCAAACACTAATTGTTCTTTGTCGGCGCCAATTTTATTATTGTAGCCAACTACGGCGGACTGGCCACCTGCTACTGTGCCATTGTTAGCGCCGATTGCTACGGAGTTTTCACCAGTCACGTTGTTAGTACGGCCAAGCGCTAAACTGGATTCCCCGGATACGAAAGCACCGTTGCCGATAGCTACGCTGTCATAACTGGAAACGCGAGCTTGATTGCCGATTGCCACAGTATATTCCACTAGGCTTTCTGCGTGAGAACCGAAAGCAAAGGAATTACGACCTGCGGCAGTAGCGTTATTGCCACCTGCGAAACCGTTTTCACCTGTTACAGTATTGTTAGTACCGAACGCCAACGCGTTGTTAGCGTTGATGTTATTTTGGAAGCCCCATACTGCGGAGCTTGTAGAATTAGCGGAGATAGTATTATCTGTACCGCCTACTGTATTATTACTAGTTGCGCCAACTACGTTTACTGCTAACGCGGAAATTGCTAGTGCTGTTGTTAATGTTTTATTCATCTCTTATACCTCATCTTCAAATTCATTCATCATTGTTTCAACTGTATTGATTGCTGGGCGCTTATCGCTTTCCGGTACAAGTGTAGGCTTGCCCTCCGGTTTATCGATATATGCTTCTAAGTATTCGGCAACGCCCTTTTTACCGAGTACCTTTTGTAAGTTTGTGATACCTTCAAGTTCACGTGGTTTAAATATGTCTTCTTCTTTGTAGCCATTGTCGAGTAATGTTTTAGCCGCAGCTTCCGGATCCGTAATTGTACGTCTTGATGTACCTTCCACTAATTTATATCCAGGCCATTGCTTTTCACCCGATAATGCCTTCTCATAGGCAAAGTCGTAAACACCTTTAATCCACTTTGTGATTAAATCCTTCATCGCCAGGATGTCAGATACTTCGCTATCAGTAAGTAATTGATTGAGCTTACCGCCATTTTTATAGAATGTATCAAGGCAAGTATCTGCTAATGCTCGGCAGGTGTGCCGTGCTTTACAGAAGTTACAGTAATCGCAAGGTGTACATTCGCCGATACCGTCCCAGGCACGTTGTGCGATTGGTTTGATATCTTCGCCCCAATCAAGAAGTTCTTCAAGTGACATTTCATCGGTAGACACACTATCCAGTCTTGGTTGAACGATCGTCATACGAACTGTTTTAATGTCATATAAGTACTCGTTAACGTCATAGGCACCTAATGCGTATAACCTCATTTGTGTGTTTTCTACTGCACTAACAGGAACGCCTTTACCATACTTCAGGTCAATCACTTCCAGGATGCCGTCGGCTACGATTACCATATCGCCGGTACCAAAGCCTTCAGGTACCCATCTAGAGAAGTCGAGCCGTGCTTCAATCATGGCTTCCGCATCAGAGGAACGAGCACGGGCTTCGTTTACCTTCTCTTCGCAAATATCGACGTATCGATTAACCGCTTCTATCATTTCAGTAGAGTAGTCATCTAGCTTAGGGGCTTTTTTACCCTCTAGCTTATGCCGGAGAATTGCTTCTGCCAGGTCATGCGCTACAGTACCTTCCGCAGCATACGGGGAGTGTTCATCAGGGAACATCGCTTCGAGTCTTGCTGAAGGAGTACATACTAACCACCTGGCACTACTTGAAGCACCAAGCAAGGCGTGTTTCTTAGCCACGGCTATTCACCCATTCCATAATTTGAATACGTTGTTCATCGGTAGCAGATGTTACCTTTTCAGCACCAATACTATCTAAGAAGGCTTTGAATTCGCCTTTAGCTTTCGTTTTATCAGTAGCTTTTGCCATTACGTCTTTTACTGCTTCACGAGTTGCTTCAAGGCTCGGTACTTCTTTTTCAGGTTCTACTGTAGGTGCGGGTTCTTCTTTAACCGGCTCAGCTTTAGAAGCTTCTTCTTTAACTGGTTCAGCTTTCTTAGTGGCTTCCTTCTTAGCTGGTGTTTCTTCTTTAACTGGAGCGCCTACGATAGATTGATATAGGTCTTTCACTTCTTGTTCTAATTCAACTGCTTTATCAACTGTGATTTTTAACTCGATCATTGTTCTATTCCCTTTCGGCTTAATGATGTGATATACTTTAAATGGATATTTTTCTATGCGCCCTTTAGCATTGCCGTGCTTTGGGGGTGCTTTTTTTTTGTGCCCAGGTGCTCGCACTCATCAGGAATGCAGTAATCTTTATTAGGGCACGTTGTACAGTCTCGCAATGTCCTCACCTCCTTTCACTAGGCACGTTTGGATAAACGTGTTATTCTATTTACACACGGGTGTATGTCTTTACAGTTATCGCACACTATACGAGGCTTGCCGGTTAGGTACGACCAATTTGTGTAAGGACTTTTAATCCTTTTATTACAGAAGGAGCACCGCTTATCGTTCATACTCTTTTAGCTCCTCAATCCAGTATCCAGTGAGTAACCAAAGAGTGATACCTAGTAACCCCTGGCACATACCAGTCCATAAATCAATGCGGTCTATTTCGATAGAACCGACAGTTCCTACGACTAATATGGCTGCAATAATGCGAAGCACATAAACTACTTTCATCATGTCTACTCTCCTATTCGTGCCTGGCATCGTTTAGCAAGCCAAGCATTAAACGACTCGACGTGGATAAGGCGTTTGCCTCCACGTTTACCGATTTTCATGGACGGAAAGTCAAAATCTTGCGCCCATTCTCGGATTACAGTTTCCGGTACGCTAGCAAGTTCTGCAGCCTCCGCTACCGTAATGCACATCTTATTCATATGCACCTCCTAGAATGCTAGAAGCACCAGGGATAACATCACGAATAAACTAATTCCAGCGGATAAGCCTAAGGCTAAAATCCATAAACAACAACTAGCTAGTTCTAATAATTGTTTTTTATTCATAGCTACCTCCTATCTAATTTCGGGTTGTAGTAATCGGTTTCCCAAAAGTCGTGACTTTCGTTATCATCGACACACAACGCATAGCATATACCAACGACTGTCGACATTTGCACTGACTTTCCCTTGATAGCTCGATGTAATGTGTCCATCGAGATTTCAGCTTGTTTGATCAGCGCCGTCTTAGTCATGCCTAACTCGTTCATGCGTTCCGTAATGGATTCGCCGAACATTCTGATTACGAATTGTTTCATAAACTATCCTCCTATTTATTATTCAGCAGTTTTCGAGTAAACTCGAAAGACTTGCCAAAAAAAATTAATCCTTTAGGTATGTGATAAGTATTTTCTATCTTACACACCTTCGCATAGGGTATCCGGGAGCTATCTTTTTCCCACTTCGCTAAAGTTTGGGGATGAACTCCTATCTTTGTCGCGGCTTCAGCTTGGGTCAAGCCCGCGTTGACTCGTGCCGCTTCTAAAGTTACGAGATATTCTTGCATTAGATTCACCTCCTTATCGGCTCGTCGTTATTCCCTTAACCTGATTTCAGTTTAACCCGAATTAAGCCGAAAAACAAGGGTGTAAAAGTTTAAGTTTGTATATAATTTGTTTAAATT
>SKES01001000.1_pt1 | contig 19463 bp, 16 predicted proteins | sample 4826851 | NCBI WGS metagenome assembly SKES01 (sample SAMN11008803, study PRJNA524170) | human gut metagenome | biome: Human fecal sample; material: Feces; isolation source: fecal sample from pouch patient p52 | host: Homo sapiens | place: Israel: Tel-Aviv | collected 2016-09-04 | reverse complement strand
TTCTACCAATAAAACGTTTCGAAGAAATGGTTATATCGTCATAATATGCTGTAAACGTAAAACCATTTTTTACAGCATAAGTATTAATCTCTTCAAACATGTTTAAATACGAAAACAAACTCAAAATTGGACTTGTTGGGTACCCCTGAGGGAGGGACCTATAATTTTGATTACAACGGTATGTTGTTAACTTTGCCATAATAGTGGCACAATCAACTGACATATTCATTATTTCATGAAAAAAAACGTACACATCCCCGTAATGCGTGTTCGGAAAAAAATGTCGGATATCTGTCCGGAGCACAAACCCATGTCCCACGTGCATCTCTACATTAGTGACAAAACTACGGTCTTTTATCCCACCAAATTCGTACTCAGGTATACCGATTGTGAATAAATACTTTGTAATTCGCTGCAGTATTACTTTGAGTTCTTCAGATGGATTTGTTAAAAGACGATTCTGTTGATAAAAATTTTTTGATTGAAAGGATAGATCAACATTTTTTAATGACGCCAGTGAAGTCTTTAATATGTATGACAATTTTCTCTTTGATTGAATCCCATAAAGTTTACATGTCGTAAATTGCATTGTGTCTTCTCCATATAATTTTGGACAAAATAAAAAAGAGACACAATTAGGTAAAGAAAGTTTGCTATAAAAAACAATACAACAGCTATAGTTTTTAATAGCACAGCGGCTGCTTGCAATATAAAGGCTAATACTTTCAGGAGTAGAGGTACCTTCTCAAACACCTCCATAACTTCTAATAAAAACAATGTAGCCTTTATAAACCGCCCTTTCCTTAGAGCACTCCAGACTGCTGAAAAACTCAACTTTCTCCTATGGATAATTCGTCTTAAGAATCGTTTCATCTTTAAGACCCCTTTCAATGATTATTTTAGCTATTAATGGTAATAGCCAACCCGCTCTAATCACTGATCATGAAGGAAAAAGCCCAATTAAAATATCATGTCTCTTCTTAAAAAACCCGCTTGATGCCAATTGTGACAAATTTTATACTGTTACGATTAGTGTCTTGTAACCTACGTGTAGAGGCAATCCAACTACATTTAGTAAAGTTTCACGACTTACTGCAACGCTACCTGGAATAAGTTCCTATCGACAATCTACCTTGGCGTAGATAATTTCTACTATCGATACGAATCCAGAGTCTCGACACTCATAACTTTTGCGCTACTGAAAAGTTGCCATCTTTGTAGCTGGGAGCTCGCACATATTTGCAGTCGCATGCGCGGGGAATAAATCAAGCACCACTATATGTGGCCCAAAAACGCGGATAAAACCATTGGGTATACTATCCATAAATATAGAATCTCATTAATTATAAGTTATGTCAAAATAAATGTCTTCTTTCTATAAAAAAAGATAGGCCAGCGACCATTACTGGCCTATCTTCTTAATTATCCTTCAATCACCTTCAATACTTTCCCAGCCTCAACTTCCACTTGTTCAGGTAACAAACCAATATAGTACTTCTCAGTAATCATCACACTTGCATGTCCTAGATACCTTGAAACGTACACCATTGAGATATTTTCATCCGCTACCATCAAGCTTGCCAACGTGTGCCTAAAAGTATGAGTACTAAACTTGGGTTCCATGCCTAGCTTGATTTGAATCTGATGATACGCGGCGTTAATGCTACCAGCTCTTGGTAACCGACCACGTTTATTCATGAGTATGAACTGATCTGGATTGGCAACACCCTCCCTAAACAAGTAACGCCGCTGGTAACTCATCCATTTTTCCAAGATATGCACCACTTGTTCTGGTAAAGGAATGGTCCTTCTGGCATGTTTGGTCTTCGGTTCTTTTAAAATATTATGCTTACTGTCCCACGATTCATCTACGGTGATGGTATTATGCAAACAATCGATGTCTTCATATTTTAGTGCCAAGCACTCCCCAACCCGTAAACCCGATTGCGAAATGATCAACAAAGCCAACCGGTCAACGTCGTTAATTCTGTAATGATAGCTTAGCAGAAAGTTTCGAACCCGTTTAAAGTCATGGATCGACATAAACTTCTGGTCATCACCTTTCGTTCGGCTAGGGTTGGCCACAATCCTTAAAGTACCTGCTGCTGGATTATGAGTCAGCACACCATCACTAACCGCATCACGCAAGCAGCTTCGTAGTTGCATGAGATCCTTTCGAATACTTTCATGACTTAAGTCCAAACCATTTAAGTACTTCTGAATTCGATTACGAGTCAAATCCTCCAGCCGAACATCACCTAAACCCTGTGAAAAATGTTGATAACTGGTCCAGTAAGTGTGCATAGTGTTAGCCGAAACGACTGGTTTCTTATACAGTTGCACCCACTGCCAATAATAATCAATAAAGAGCCAACGTGATTTTTCAAAGTCAGTTCCACGGTCAGCCATAATTTCCATTTGATGAATCCAGATTCTGGCTTCAGTCATATCATTAAAAGTCTTAGATTTTCTTTTACGCGTAGATCCAGATCCAACACTGACTTCTGCTTTATATTTACGTCCTTTAAGTGGATTGCGATAAACCCTACTCATTCTTAACCACCTTCATCTTTCCATCATTAGTAACCGCTTTCAATTCAGGCTTTACAGGTGACTTTTCTGACTTAGTTGTATCTTCATCAATAGTATTCACCTGACCGAACTCCCATGGCGCATCTCTCAATGCCAATGGATGGACCTTCTTGCCACCATCATTTAGCAACCAAAACAGTTTCTGCTGTTGTTTTTCAGATTTACATTGATCAATATAATCAGCTAATCGGACTGTTGCTGCTTCATACTTTGTGGATAACGAACCAGTAGCAAGGATTACTTTATCCACATCTTTAGTTACAGCCATTAATTCTTCAATACCATCCGGTGCAGAAGCTTCATCTAAACGTTTATTACAGGGCCACTTAACTTGCGCATTAAATAGGTTTGCAATCACAACACCACCAAAAGTTCCACGATCCACAATCGCATTTCGAATCAAGATACCAGTCAAACTATCCTTCATTACAGAACCGGTCACTGGGTAATTAGCTAATACCATAACTAGTGGTTCATCCTTGTTCCAGACCCACTTCTTCCAGTAGGTGAACTCACCCTTGATCTTTTGTTCCACAGTAACGTTTAGTTTCTCCATATGCTTACGGTTCACTTCGGCCATTATTTAATCCCTCCAACTTCATCTAATAACTTAGTGACTGCAACGACTATTACTTCCAAAGCAACTTTTATCCACATGTTCATTACTTTTCCTCCGATTTTTTTGCACAAAAAATACCAAATAGCTTGTAAACTGTTTGGTATTACATTTGAATATTATTATTTAAGCTATTTCCAACTACCAGTTTCTCCTTCAATACCACGGAAGGTTTTATCAGCGATTTTCCCATCATTATTTACTACGAGAACACCACCTGTGCTACCACCAACAAAGCTATAAGTAAATTCCCAACCATCTGACGTTTGCTCCTGTCCGGTCAGTTCAATGTGAGATTTATTTTTAATATAAAATTCAAACGAATTGAGTTTATTCTTAGCCTCACTGGCTGATAATCCATTGGCCGAGCCATCCATATCAGAATCTGATGAACCGTTTTTCTTAATATTAGGATACTGCTCAGCAATCATATTAGCCGTGGTGCCAGGATCGCCACCCATATCGTTAGACTTCTTGGTAGCCGCGACAATGACCGAGTCTGGAACCTGTGCTAAAGCCGCACTATCCCAACTATCAGGATCAGATTGAACAATATTAGTCCGCATCTGTTCGGCTTCCTTCTTATCCGCGGCACTTACTGTTTTGGTCGTTGTTGAACTACTGCTACTCGAAGTAGCTGTCGAACTACTAGAATTACTGGTGCTACTTAGCTGACCAGCTTGCTTCAATAATTTATCAACATCTGGTTTCAGTTTCTTAAGATACGGCTTCTTACACCAATTAATATCCTGGCATTGCTAACAACGCCAGTGTCATAACTGCCGTCCGTTACCTTTAATTGGTCAGCAACATCTTGTTTTAATTGCCGATACTCAGCCAGGTCAGCCTTAGCAGTCTTCTTCAAATTGCTCAGCTTAGTATTGAGACTCTTTGCACCATTAGTAACTTTTGTCCCGGCAGTCACTGTTTTCACAGCTTTTTGAACCTCACCATCTTTAAGCTCAGATTGTGTATCTAAATAGGCCTGAGTCTGGTCACGATAAGCCTTAGCCTTGCTGTCCTTTGGTTTTTGCGTCAATGCATTATCAAAATAAGTTAGTGCCTTATCAAACTTATTTTCAGCAACTGCATTAAGCCCTTTGCTGATAGAGCTATTGTATCCTGAATCCTTATTATCAGCTGACTGTTGGTTACCACATGCTGCCAGCCCAATCATCATTAATCCAAGTAAACTGATAACTCCAACCCTTTTCAAGATTTTCTTCATATTAAGCTTCCCCTTATAGTTAATCATCTGAAGTCAAAGTCAGATCGATTGTCTCACCATCACCTGCAGCCCAAATCCAATAATCACCTTGCGTATCACCTGATTGTACATCAAAAGTATACTTGCCAGGAAAAAATCCACTGCTTAGCTGTTGCTTAGACACACGTTGATTATCGGCATCCTTCAACTTAATCGTTACCGGACCGCCACTACCGGTGTAGTCTAAAACTCGGACAGGTGTCCGTCTAGTTGTTAAGTAATAACTGGTAAACATTCCCATTACTTTTTTGCTTTCAACACTGAAATCATACTTAACTTTAGTTCCAGCAACCCGTTGACCATCAACGATAATCCGTCCCGTCTCACCTAACGAATCCCGAGAATGGTTATGAATATCTTTGACAACACTTTTGGCACCGATATCACTAAACTTCAGGTTTTGGTCATCCTTGGAGAATTGCTTCAAGAACAACTTTCCATCCTGGTTCTGTACGGCCTTCGTGATGTTACTTGCAAGTTGGTCGCGTGAGACAACTACTCGCTTTTTCATGAATAAAAATCCGGCCAACACAACCAAAACCAGTAATGCAGCTATGACAATCGTATTATTTCGCGATTTATCTTGTGAACGAGCAGGAGCACGCGGCGTTGCTTGCTCTTCTGAATGGGCCTTTTCTTCTGTATCAGTTTGGTGATTGACGACTTTCTCCACCTTATGATCAGTTTCACCCTCGTTGTCCGCATTTACCGCATGTCCACAACTCGGGCAAAATTTAACCCCCGCTTTCAATTCGTATCCACAATTTGTACAATGTTTCATTTTTTCAAACAACTCCTAAACTTCTTTTGACCCCCGCCAGACCTTTTCAATCCACTGGTCAGAAAAATGATATTGTTGCGCCAACTGATGAATATTGTGACCATCACATTCTCGTTGAACAAGCTCTTTAACCAACTTAACTCCATATAAACGTTTTGGCGCCCACATTTGGCCGCCCCGATATTGATGATAAATCAACAACATCTTTTCAGTACCAATCAATTTATCAAGCTCTTGATAAACAGGATTAAGTACTGACACATCAACATTTCCTTTCAATGGCACACACCTCAACCTCTAATGACGACATCAGAAAAAGTGGTCACTGCTGAAATAGTAATCTCCACTTATCCCATCTATTCAAAATCGTGTTGTCCAGTATCACTCTCTACCTGGGCCTTGTTATCAATATGATAACCATTAGCTAGCAATTGATTCTTGAACCAAGTATCAAACATGGAGCCATACCAAATAGCACCTGCAAGATTGATAATCACTGCCAATCCTCTGCCAACGATAAGGCTTGCAATAATGTTGACTAAAAGCAGTGCAACAAAAGGAACTGCTGCCTTTTTGAGAAAATCTTTGGTCTTATATTTTTGACTAAACAATGCATAAAAGAACGTGAAAATAAAACCTAGCCAATTAAATGACCCCTTTACTTGTTTAGTGACTGTTCGGCCATCCACTTCTTTCACTAATGTCATATTTTGCTTTACCCGATTATTAAAATCAAACCAATCTGAAAAATCCATGTTTACATTCCTCCAAAATATTTTTTCAAAATCATCTACTGCTTTTCTTTTAAGACCTTCACCACCCAGCGCTGAGAATAACCATATTTATTCGCTAATTCATAGGTGTTTTGACCGTTATACTGCTGCAACACATGGTCAGCGGCTAAATGTCGGTCATACAAGTGAATTGGAATCGTAACCTGCATACCTCGATATTGTTCAAAGACTTTTAACATACCCTCAACGCCAATTAGCTCGCTGATGCCACGATAGAACGAATGCAGTGCTTCCACGTCTACATTTTCATTCATGAATAACCTCCCTTGTTCTACCCAGTTACTCAAATTCTAATGGTGCATGCTCATGATCTTCTTGATATCCATTCTTGATCAGTTGATTGTAATACCAAGTATTGAACATTAGCCCAACATAAATGGCTTCAACGAAATTCCATAACCAATCTGAATTATCAAAAAGATACGATAGCCCACAGTTGATCAAAATCAATATCAAAACGTTGACAAACACCTTGGTAACAAATCCTTTAGTCTTATACTTCTTACTGAACATTGCATAAAACACTGTAAAGAAGAACGCCCACCAACAGAAACCACTAAGGACTGTTTTCTCAATTGCCTTGCCATTAACTTGTTTTGACATGATTTTTGTGCCAATAATACGTTTATTAACGGCAAATAAATCTGATAAATCCACTCCAAACTCCCCCCTATGACATCGCTACCAATTATAATTAATTCATTAACATTGCCACAGTCACACTTATCATGACAAAGTACATGTCATTCCTACTTATACTTAACACTAGAGATCTCGTTTGCACTGAACTTAATAGCAAATGTACACTTTTCCTCAATGTTCCATATTTCGTAGTATGGCGCGGGTCCCTCTCTCTGAATAACCATATAGCCGGGTTAATTCGGCTTGATTTGTACCATCATATCGTTTAACAATTTGCTGCTTTGCGGCCTCACGATTATATAAATACAATGGTAAAATTACTTGTACACCTCGATAATACTCAAAAATTTTTACCATGTTCTTGCTGCCTACCAACTCATCCAATTGCCGATAGATTGGCTGAAGCGCTTCAATATCCATTGGTTCTACCATTCCACTACCCCCTAGAAGAATCATTGAGACAAAATGTCCCAAGCCCATAAAGACTTTTTTGCTTCAAATCAACTACTGCATAGCCTGACCAATCTTCAAAAATAAACATGTGCACAATAACCCACTCAGGTAACGTTTCTGGCTCAATGCCTGGATAATCAATTTCATCCTTGGATAGTCGGATACTCTCAATCCCGACTTGATCAGGTGTCACTGGTTCGCCAACATTGTCGCTAAACAACTCACAAATCCGACCCAGAATTTCATCAAAAGACACCATTGCTTTGACACCTTTCCTTCCGCTTTTGTACATCATCACCAATTACTATCCGAATACAAAACATTATCATCACCTCACGAATACATAAAAATAGAGATAGCGTTCGACAACAATTGCCATTACACTATCTCCTCAAGATAATAATATATATTTATAAATCCGGTTAAATCGACTGCATAAATCTACAGAAACAGTATTTACACCCCCATGCCCCCCTAATCCCCCTAAAACAGCAAAAAAGGCACGCCCTCAATGCTATAGTCCCCTTAAGGTTGACAGATGAAAAAGTATAATTCTTCTGTCAACCTTAAGGGGATTTTATTATGCCTAGAACTAGGTTTACGGCCACAGAAAAGTTAGATATTCTTCTGGGGCTAGCAAAAACTAATTTAACTCAATCAGCATACTTTAAATCATACGGCATTGCTCGAGACACCTTTATCAGGTGGCAAAGACTTATACGCAAGGTGGTTTGGACGGGCTAAGGGAATCAAACAGCTGGACTAGATATGACTCAGAGCTTAAGCAACAAGCCGTGATAGCATACCTGAACAAGGAAGGTAGTTTGATTGATATTCAAAATCGTTTTGGACTTAGAAGTACCAAGCAACTTCAAGACTGGGTTAAAAAATTCCAGTATAATGGGACCAATAATTCATTGACGGCGACGCCGTCAAGAAAGCAGGTCGGCATTATGAGTCGGAAAACAACTTTTGAAGAATAGCCAGCAGACTTCCTCTAATCCTCTGAAACGGCAATTTTGACGAGCCTTCTCGTAACGAATTTGGCTAGTATCCGCAAAGTATTTAGTGAAAAATAGATAGTCAGAATTACGCTGTTGAACAGTACCACGTTTGATTTCGCGTGAGATAGTGCTGCGACTGCGGTTGATCAGGCGCGCAATATCAGCTTGGGATTTTCCAGCATTCAAATACGCTTCGATCTCGCCTCTTTCTTCTGGGGTAAGTTGTTGATAATGTTTGGTAGTGCTATTCTTGAATTGGGTCATGGAGATGTCCTTTCTTTAGAGCTTAGGTACTTTAAGTTTAGGTCTCCATGGCCTATTTGTATAATTTGAGCTTGTTGCACTTAGATTTTAAATTCGGGATTTTAATAATTTTCGAGTATCAATTTTATTCATATTATTTCGCCCGATGTGTCAATTCTAGGAGGAACACCGATGAACGAAACAAAGTTCTGTATTAATTGTGGGAAGGAAATTCCTGCAAACGCAACGTTCTGCTCATTTTGTGGTACGGATCAAAAAACGGCCGCAACCGCTGAAACGCAAACTGATGCGACCGCGACAACCGGCAAACAGCCAACCCCACCAGAACATACCAACATGTGGACAGCACTCAAGCTGGGAATGAAGCAAACCTTTACCTGGTCACAGCGTATCACCCGGCCACAATATTGGTGGCTCTACTTGGATTTAGTGCTCATCGCCTTGATTTTGACGTTCACACTCGGCCTCAAAGTCTATAGTTTTCCAGCATTTGCAGCGCACGTGAATGTGCTTCAAGCGGTGTTGCTTCTCATCTATTCAGCGCTCATGTCCTGGATTTCAGTGATGCAGTTCACTGCAGGTGCTCGGCGGCTACACGACTCCAATCGTTCAGCTCATTACTTATGGTTCTCACTGATTCCAATCGTCGGACCAATCTTGATCATCGTTTTCATGTGCCAACGGTCAAAACCAGCTGGCGAACGGTTCGATCGTTTGGCTAGTCAGCCCAAGCCATGGACGCACAAATGGTGGACTTGGTGCCTACTCGTCTTATTCACACTCCTGTACGCCGGTTCAGTAAATATCGTCGCACGTGAAAATGCCGTTGATTCTGCGCTGACAACGACGTCCAACTCTGATTCGACGAGTGATTCTGACGACAGCTATACGGATAGTGACAGTTATGACGATAGTGATAGTACAGACACCGATTCGGAATCAGACTCGAGCTCTGACACTGACAGTATTACCGTTGGCGATGACGACATTGATATTTCTGATCAAAAAACTTATAACACTTCATACAGCGATAGTAGTTGGACGGGTTCTACCTTCAAAATCGATAAAGTTACAGTTTATAAAACTGATGGGGCTTACACCATCGGTAGCGGCAGTGACAAACGTGACTTTAACGGTGTTGTTAAAGTTCACATGAGTATCCACGCTGGTCGCGACATTTCAGCCTACCCCACCCAGGCCAAGCTCAGCACCAACGATGGCCAACAGGTCGACGCTGATATGGATAGTGACGACTTCGACGGCGACTTAAACAGCGGCACGGATACTGACGGTAATTTATACTTTGAATTATCAAAATTATCCAGCGTCAAAGATATTACCAGCATCCGCCTCAAATGGGACGCCAGCTACGATACGGATGATTACGATGATGACAACGACTTTAAGACCTACGATGCGACACTTAATTTGAATTAATTTTTAGTACCTAGATGCGTTGCGGATTGCGATGTGAGTTGTGATTTACTGGCATTGTGTTGGTACTGAGAGCATTAAAAATCCCCTGAGTTGGAAATTCGACTCGGGGGATTTTTTATCAGTTACCTTTCGCATCTAAAACAATTTCAAATTGCCAAAAAGTAGAAGAGGCAACTTTCAAGCTGTGCTAAATAATCATGGACTAGCTTAAACGTGATGCTAAATCATCAATTTTCACAACGTTCACTTGTTTAGCTAAGTCGCCTTTTTCAACTAATCCTGGTCCGCTGACGACACACTGACCTTTCTTCAAAGTTGTCAATTCTTGTTCAAATTTATTCTGCTCAACTCGATCGGAGCTTAGGATTTTTGCAACTGCTTTAGTTTGACTCTCGGGAGGCAAGAAATGAACCTGCTCTGCAGCGTTATAAATTGCATCCACTTCGCCTTTAATACTACTCAAAGACTGTGTCGCAAATAATCCTGAGAACCCAAATTTCCGACCTTCTCGTAGGATCTTAACAGTTGGAGAATCCTTATCAAAGTTTAAATTCTGAACCTCGTCTAAAAAGATTGGATAAATTAACTTTTTGTCAGAATTAAGCTTGGCATAATTAATAAGATCCCATAATAGAAATTCAATCATTGCATTTTGTAATGAAGCTGGATAACCACTTAGTTGAATAATATTAGTTTTCCCTGTCGTTCCAAAATAATTTGACCAGTCAAAATTCTCTTTGTATGTGAACGGATCTCTCATCAGTAACGCTTGCAGTCTTCCATACAACTTAGTATCAATTGATTCGCCGCTATCCAGAAGCGTCTTTTTCAACGTTGCAAACGTATAGTTAGGATTGCCCTCAAGGCCACTAGTCATGACAGTGACTAATCGACTTTTTTGCTGAATGCCTAGACTAAAGACAAAATCCAAAACCTCAGCAACTCGTTGTGCAATGCCAGATGCGTCCTCCAATTTGTGATAAGTGCCAATATCAAATCGCTGTGGCGCAAATGGGTTAATCGGTAACCCGTCAGCAAGCACAATATGCTGGTTAATTTGATTGACGTTTTCTTTAAATGTCGGGTCTAGTTGATCAGGCATGTAACTATCTGTATAATCAATAACCACTGTATCGATTTTTGCCTTTGAAAACTCTAGCAACAGTGTCTGAATGAAATATGTCTTTCCTTGACCTGATTTACCAGTAATCAGCATATGTCGATTTGCTAGCTTATCACTTCCATACTCCCAGTACACTTTACTAGTAGAACCATCAATTGTTCCAATACGAATACGACGAGTTGCCTCAATTTCTTCTTTCTCATCCAACATATCATTTTCCTCGTCCAATTTATTATATGTGTCTTCGTCCTTAGCAGAAACATGTGATTGATTTTCATTTGGTGACACCTCATTACCCTCAGGTTCGAAGACATCACCAACAGTTTGAAGCGTAGTGTGCTTGCCGGGATAACTAAGCGCTTCTGCTTCTGTCATTTCATTTGCTTCCACTTCTCCATTGTCGGAATCTGGTACTGCTTCATCATTTTCCGTATGCACTTCAGCCTGCTCGGCTTGTATACTTTTAGTTTCAATATCATTAATTAGCATTTCATTTGTTAATAACCGATGTTGATCAAAACCGAAGTGATTATTTTGAATCTCATCAATTATCCATTGCGTCTCTTGACCAGCAAATGAAAAGGCATCATCTTCCGGTACTTCAACCGAAGTATAATCGTCCATAATTCGAATTTGCCGGTTCGTATAACCTGTCTTCAATGAGAAGATGAATTTGTTATGGTAGCAACTCAACATTGATTGGTTTACTTCAATGTCTCCTTGGACAATCCGCTGTTTGGCATACATCAGTCCATTAAAACTAGTCAAGTCCATCTCACCGTTGGAGTATAACTTTGCAGCATTTGCAAAGTATAGTTTCATGAAAAAGTCTAAGTAGAACTTTGCTTTAAAATTCTGTTGTTTTACTAATGTCTCATTCAAGACTGCAGCGGTATGCTGAACTTGCTCAATTGCTTTATCAATAACTGTACTGGAATTCACACCAACCTTAACTTCGGTCGGCAAGAACATCACATCATAATGAGCTCCATCTTCCTTTAATCCCATGAATAACAAGTCATCAGATATTTTACCTTTAGCTCCGAGGCTTTTTGCACTAAAGATTGCATCAGAACGACTTTCACCGACAAATGATCCAGAAACACGTAATATTTCTTCTAAGGACAATGGTACCCAGATTACATCATCCCGCTGAAGGATTCCCAACATTTCTTTTGAAACTGCCAGAATGCTCAGTTTTTCTTTGACTGTCGTTTTCTGCTGCCTATGACTGACTAAACGCAATAGCCACTCACCATTGATCATATTAAATGTCTTAATAACATTATCAATATACGAACTACTATTACGTTGCTTGATATTCTGTGGCAAATTCTCAGATAAAATTGTGCGATACTGATCGACTTGCTTTGTTAATGTGATTGACTCATAATTTACTGAATTCGTGTAGTCTGTATAATGAATGACATAAATATCTTGGCTTAACTTATTAAAATAATCCAATTTTACTTCTGGATTTAATACTGTTACCCAATTACTTTTATCAAATTGAGCTTGAAAATCACGACTATCCACTTCTTCAATACTATTCGTCAACGTCATACCATGGGTCATCGCAACATGCTTCTGCGCCGTCGCCACTAATAACTCGTTCCAGGATTCTGCAAAATGAACTACTTGAGCACTATCACCATCATTTAGCCCCTTAGTTCCAAATCCATCTTTTAAACTGTCTTGAATACTGGTGTACTCTGTACCACCAATGACACCATTTAAAGAATAGTTCATCTCTAGATTTGACCTATCGGCACCATCTAATGTTAATTCATTTGCAAATTGATAGAAAGTAATGTGAAAGCCTTCGTCTGGTTCAAAATCATAAAAGACATTGATTTTTTCTTTCATCAGCTCAAGAACTTCTTCATCGGAAACTTCTTTATTTTTCTTCAATGGTTCAGTGAAGAAGTCAGCAAATTCATCTCGGTTACTCAATTGATAAAATCCATTAAAGTCGGAATTAACGGCATCGTGGCTAGCGCGTAACATATAAACATTAACTGGATTGATTTCATTGATAGACTGCCGACGTTTAGTTACTTGTTCAATTTCCGAATACAAATAATCAACTAAACTCTTAATTAACGGCTTTTCATCAGTAACATTAACAAACTTGATATTATAAGTACTCTGAGGGTTAATATCAAACAAGTAATTGAAATGCTTCTTAAAATCTTTGAGTCGTTCTGTAATAATCGCTTGCGAAACCCGACTGAACTTTGATCTATTGTTTTCTGAATAGCACAACCACCGTGGCGCATTTTCCGAAGTAAACGCACGATAGTTAAGTTGATTGCGTTTCAAAAACGGTACCAGATGGATTGGGGATAACTTCTGCTCTAAGGTTCTGGAGAGTTTTTCATCATGAACATCGCTTTCCACCTGAAGCTGATAGCTTAATTGCATCGGATTGAGGGGGGAATAACTAACTTCATGGCTACTGTTCCAATGTTCACCGATTCGGCTTATGTTGCGGACTTCTGTCGGTAACTCTACACCGTCTTCAGTATGTGTAATTTCTTGTTCGACTTCAGCCAAAATATCACGTACACTCTCAATGACCTCTTGATCCCAATTAATTAAGCTCATCAATGTCATACGTTTCTTCAAAACACCAAATAAATGCCGATACTTCTCTGTCAATTGCGCTGAAATTTCAGCACCATCTTCAATCAGTGTTTCAGTATTAATTTGTTTCTCTTCTAAATCAAAAAAAGTTTTCTGATTGTTAAAAACACTACTGATTTCACTACCAAAAATGATTCGCTGATTCTGATAATGACCATCATATGAATGTTCGCGACGATAACGTTCAATATCTAGCGCACTTTTAGGCTGAATTTTATTATCATCATTATCAAAGACATTAAAATTGAGTGGAACACTACCTAGTGTTACTGTAAAGCTTTCATTATCATCATCAAGCGATAATTGACTGAGATCGGCCTTTAATTGATCATTTGGACCGAGCATCAGATTATCAAGTTGGCTTGTTTTATCAACATTCAATTTTTTAGATTGAATCCCGGAGCCCAAAATTAGTTCGTCCATATCACTCGGTATCTCTAAGTTAGCCTTTTTCTCCCCTTTAACTTTAACTCTGTAATATGGGCGCAACCCCAATATTTTGTTGTCAGTAAAGGGTAATATCAGTATATTAAAAGTAAAGCCTAGACTACCAATATCATGGTGTCGATATCGTACTTTGACACTTTCAGGTTCATTAGTTTTCAAATCAGAAAAGTCAACCACTAACTGATTCTTATGTGTTCCAACCGTATAGTGCTTATGATTGATTTTGGACTGAGTAATCCATTTATCTTGAACTGTAGCGTCGAAGGGGAATTTAACCGTTAATTTGTTTTGGTGTTTATCATTAAACACGATAATATAACGTGTTCGTTGCCCAGCTTTGCTAGTTCCTTTTGGACGATCCCAAATTAGCATGTCTTCATTGATTCCCTGCATTATTTCTGCATCATACACTAAACTGATTTTCTTATTCTGCTTTAACCGTTCTTTTCCTGCCAAAATTTGCTTATAGTTAACAGATTGCCAATTATTGCCAGATAAATCACTGATGAGCTTCTCACCATCAACAATCTTAGTAATTCGAGAACGTACATCGCCAAAGCCATGTGCCAAGCTAATATTCACGTAATCAGCATGATTTTCCGCTAAGCGTTCTTCCTTAGATGAATATGTGGATAAATCCTGATCTTGAAAATACCCCATTTGAATGTAGTCAGAATCAGACAACTCACCTTTTTCGATGATGCCGTACACATCAGCAAAATCCATTAACGTAAGCTCTTGTTCACCATCATAAATGGTTTTCACCATAAATTTCAGAACATCTTTATCGTCTTTACTGAGTTTTTCACTCTTATCGACAGTAGCTTGCACATTACGTTTAAGCGCGCCCGTATTAAAAGGTCCTCCTTGACGCCCGATGTCCTTAGCACCGCTATTGATACTATCCAAAACTTTATTTGAGACAAACAATAGCGCCGTATTTTCCCAAACACCTTGCTGTTGTCCAATTCTATTTCTCAAATTAACTAAATAATCAGGGGTCACCTCAACTGTGGAAACAACAACTAGTTGCATATGACTATCTGTATCTATGTCAAATGCCAGCGCATTAGGACCAGACTGCTCATCCATTAACTGAAAATTATGAATGTCATTAAATTCAGATAATACGCTCATAAATTGTCTTACTTGATCATCATTCTCAAAGTTTAAGACATATCTGTCTCCGGCCTGTATAGTGATTGTTTGACTCCAATCAATCAGCCGATTGCCTAAAAATTTATAGTATTCCCTTAACATATTGTGCATCCCCACTATCACTCAGTTTTTCCAAAACATTGACACGTTCAAACAATCTAATGACTCTTTCCCTACTTAAGCGATCAAAATAGACACCGCGTTGTTGCAACTCATTGAAAACATCTTTTAACAACATCTTATGGTTTCCAACTATTGCAGCTGTTAACATCAATACAGTCTGATTACTTAATGAAAAAACGCGCCCTAAACGACCATGCTGCCGAATATATCCTTGTTGCGCAATCTCGTCCAATGACTTAGCGTATCGTGAATCTGGAGCACCCTTTTGTTTTTCCAGGATCATTCTCAGTGTATTAATTGCAGACGGCAAACTTGTATAATTAAACTCGATATCATCTAGCTTTCCCTCTGGAACTTGTTCGCGATATGCTTCTATAAATTGCTTCAAATTATCCATTAGTTCCATACGATATTTGAACGTCTCATCTAAAATTTGTGATTTCCAATAAAAACAATCAGCTGGAATTAACGCATTCAAGTAATTTATAACATCCATATCAACTAATAAATCTTGTCCGTGCTGATAGACTAATTGATAACCTTGCTGAATTGAGAGTCGTGATTGCGACACAGGTTCATTTTCCAACGTAAAGTAGAGCGGTATGATTGTTTCTTGCTCTGTTGCGTCACTAATACGGCTGATTAATTGAATAACATACGTGAAATAATAAAATTCTAGTAGTTCATCGATGTGTTGATAAAAATAGTCTTTGTTCGTTAAGAAATGCTGAATATCTCTAGAAAAACATTTACTAAACCATTCATGATCATAAAAAGTAAAGACCATATCAGTTCCCTGAGTATGTTCATCCGAGTTCGCTAACGATTCGTATAGAATCTTTTCATACAAATTAAACGGTTGCTCGGCCTTAAATGCATTCACAAAGTCTTGGTTATCCTGTAGTTTCAACAGTTGAATCAGAAAAAGGCCTAGCCTAATTTCACCTTTGCTTTGTTGATCCGTTGATAGTGGCTGATACTGTAGTAACTTAGCACTTTGCATTTGTTGATAATTGCTCCGATCAAACAGCTCGGCCACTTTTTCAGTATCGACAGTGGTCTCCAAAGAAGTCGACGTCAGTGCGAAAGGTTTCTGAATCATTTCCACGCTTTCACCATTTAGTTGTCGGGCAATTACTCCTACAATGGCCCCAAACCCTTCAGTGAATTTTACTCGCTCCGGATTTCTTGTATAAAACGGTAGCAACCAAGTACTGATATCATGCTTATACTTCAGTGTTTTATCAAAATTCAGTGCACGGCCAAGCTCAGACACCAAGTTATTCATTAATTCATAGCCTCCATTTCGACTTCAAAGCCATCATCCGTCAGACGATAAAATTCCTTAGTTTCAATATTTCCAATCACAGTTTCCTTGACTGCTCGATTGCTCTTAATAATGTTCTCAATGAAATTAGCAACATTAACAAATTGCCGCTTATCCTTATTCTTCAATAAATACCCCTGATTCACTGTTTCAATCAGCTTGAATAAATCATAATCGACGGACAACGAGTAACTTGTGTTAACATCCGAATTTTTAAGACTCAAAACGACATTATTTCCAACTACTGTAACACCTGTAAAGTTCATATCAAATGGAATTGCAATCCCAAACTTTTTCTCTTCGTTAATAAAAGTATAAACAAAATCACTCTTTGGACTGCCGCACCACTGATAGACAAACGCCTTGATAAGCTTGTATAATTGTCGTACTGACTCAGCCCGTTGTCCATTTTCTCTGGCATCTCTTATAAGTTTCAAATAATCTAGGTAATACTGATCATTAAATGCAGCATCCTGATAATCAACCAAATATTTAATCCGGATCAACAATCCAACTTTTTCACTAAAATCGATTTTTCCACTAGGATCTCCACTTTCCTCACTAATGTAACTCCACAACCATTGGATATTCTGAAGATCATCACGATTTAAAACATCGTGCGCTAAATCACTCAGTTGCCGCTGCGAACTATAGACTTTAGTTGTCAGCCGTTCAATCTGATCATTTTGAAAATCAATTGGATCAAATTCGTTGATTTTCTTAATTAACGGGGAGTCGCCAAAACCTGCAAATAACAAGTATGGTAATGATCCTTCATAATTTATCACTTGATGCTCTTCTAATTTAGCCGGAATCAGGATATCATGAATCAATTCCAATAACGCTCGGGTGGAAATGATCACTTTAGATTCTACTTGCACCTTGATTAATAAGTATTTCAAAGCTTTCTGCGTGTTTTTGTTACTAAAGAATTCATAATTATGGTGTGTCAGATGGACAATGTGTTTTTCTTTATCTTCAAGATATGCATTATAGAATGGATTACTTTCAGACTGCACTGTAACTTTGCTGAATAGCTCATCATAAAAAGCACTGTTGACCCCAGTTTCATCAATTTGAAATACAGGATAAGAACGAAACGACAGTAATTCAAAAAAGTCGTTCTTAGTTATATGGAGACTTGACGATTGTTCTGTAATTCCCGTCTCAGCCAAAAATGACAATAGCTTAGTAAATTGTCCAGATGCTTTCATTCGGTTGATTAGGTTCACCAAAATACCCATATTAATGGCAACGACCCAATTTTCACGATTATTCTCCACATAATTATCAGAAAACGGCTGTAATAATTCCATTAGTGTGTCCATCGCTGTCTTTTGAGGGTCAAAGCTTTCAGTTGCATCGTAATGAATATTTATTTTGTTCAGACTAAAAACATCTGGGTACTGTGACTTCATATACCCAATTAAGTGGGATTTTCCGTCACCCACATTTCCAACCAAAAACGCCAGCTTTCCGCGTTGATTATTGAACTGCATCAATACATCATGAAAATCTTGCTCTAAATTGCCACGGTCCACATGTAAATATTCTTGAACGCGATTTAAATGTTTATCATCAACAATCGCCGTACTTGATTGTCCTGATAACATATTTAAGATATTTTCAAGCTTGCTTTTCTGAAAATAATTTTCATATTTTTTCATTAATTCTTGAATGAATTGGACATCTGCCGAAGTTGCCACATAATTGGGTCGGCAGAGTGGCTCCACACGCTTAGCTAATTCATCTGAATCATACCCTTTAATTTTATCTGAACTTCGAACTCGAATTCGTCCAAAGTTTTGTTCTAACGTACCATTACTACGTGGAGCATCAAAGGTACTTAATAATATGGAATATAAAGTTTTCAAAGCTCTGCTTAATTGGTCATTCAATAGTTGTTGCTCTCGAGATGGTTCATCATGGGAACCTGATACAAATTTGTGCTGAACTTTTTTCTCCCCTACAACTGCACGATTATCACTTTCATTTTCTGATTTTGTCGTGCTTACCGTCGTTTCGACAATAGAATTTAATTTTTGTCCACAGTTTGGACAAAAGTTGACCTTATTTGTTATTTTTACACCACAATTTGGACAAAAGTGCATTTTACTTCCCCCGCATTTAATCATTACTAAATATCAATAATTATCGTTCATTATTTACTTATACAAAGTTAATTATATCTTATTTGGAGGTAAAATAACTTAACTAAATCACTCTTATTCAACTATATTTGCCAATATCCAAATCAACATCATAAAAGCAATTATATTTTCATCTTATAACATCACCCTCCCCACACAAAAACAAGGATTACCAGGCTCCCACCTATGTAATCCCCGCAACAGATCAATAGCCACCTCAGCGAATCTTTTTCACCATGAATAACCGGGCGCGTCGATAATCATAATATTGTTTTGAAAATGCCAGCATTTTACCAGTTGTCAGATAAGTTTCATCTTTGACTACCAGACTAGGGGCACCAGCCGGTAGTTCCATGAATTCTCCCGCAATGGCGGGTAGTGGCTCACTCATCAACAATTGATCAATGAAGCCGACGTTGACATCGCGTTGTTGCTCAAAATAGTTAAACAACGAGCTGGATGTAAGCTGATTCCTGAGACAACTTTTAAGAGAGGGTATAATGAATAAATCATCTCTCAAAAGGAAGGAATTTTTACATGCCAACTCGTTACGACAAAGAATTCAAACAAAACATTATCAACCTATATAAGCAAGGCGAATCAGCTGCCCAACTGGCCAGAGAATATGGCATTGGCTAT
>SKES01000967.1_pt1 | contig 20068 bp, 9 predicted proteins | sample 4826851 | NCBI WGS metagenome assembly SKES01 (sample SAMN11008803, study PRJNA524170) | human gut metagenome | biome: Human fecal sample; material: Feces; isolation source: fecal sample from pouch patient p52 | host: Homo sapiens | place: Israel: Tel-Aviv | collected 2016-09-04 | reverse complement strand
GACTCAGAGGTCGAGACTGATTCTGACACTGAAACCGACTCAGACGTAGATGCTGACTCAGAGGTTGAGACTGATTTTGACGTAGATACTGACTCAGACGCTGAAACTGACTCTGATGCCGAGACTGATTCAGATACAGAAACCGACTCGGATGTCGACACTGATTCTGAGGTTGACGCCGACTCGGATGTTGAAACTGATTCTGATGTTGACACCGATTCAGACGTAGACACTGATTCGGATGTTGATACTGATTCGGATGTAGATGCAGATTCGAACATCGATACCGATTCAGACGTTGATACTGACTCGGACGCAGATGCTGACTCAGACGTTGATACAGATTCCGATGTAGACGCTGACTCGGATGTTGAGACTGAATCAGAAGTTGACGCTGACTCGGATGTTGAGACTGACTCAGAAGTTGACGCTGACTCTGATGCTGAAACTGATTCTGAGGTTGACACCGATTCAGATGCTGAGACTGATTCTGAGGTTGACACCGATTCAGATGCTGAGACTGATTCTGAGGTTGAGACCGATTCGGACATTGATACAGACTCGGATGTCGACACTGATTCAGACGTTGAAACTGACTCGGACGCGGACAATGACTCGGATGTCAATACTGATTCAGATGTTGATGCTGATTCAGAAGTAGACACTGATTCAGATACAGAAACCGATTCGGATGTTGATGCCGATTCTGATGTCGATGCCGATTCAGAAATAGACACTGACTCGGACGTTGATACCGACTCTGAGGCTGATACTGATTCTGATGTCGATTCCGATTCAGACGTAGACACTGATTCTGATACAGAAACCGACTCGGATGTTGAAACTGACTCGGACGTTGAGACTGATTCGGATATTGACACTGATTCAGAAGTCGAAACGGACTCTGATACTGATTCAGATACAGAAACAGACTCGGAAGTCGACACCGATTCAGAGGTAGAAACCGACACCGAAGTTGAGGCTGATTGACTCTCTAATACGGAAGTGCTCAATGATGCTGATTTTCTAGCGGACTCACTCAAAGATACTGATGCAGACTCAGACTGCGATTGACTCACTGATTTTGAAGCCGACTCGCGAGTCGATTGACTTAGTGACTCTGATACCGACTGTGAAAACGATGCTGATACTGACTGACTCACTGAAACAGAGGCGCTCGTTAAAGCGGATGTCGAACTTGAGACAGACTGGCTAACCACTTTGGATACACTTGCTGATACCGAAGCAGACTGCAAGGCACTGACACTTGCGGATGCTGATTCCGAAACTTTCACAGATTCAGATTTTCTTGTCGATACAGATTGACTCGTTGAAGCGGATTGAGATTGAGAAACCTCCTTGCTCAACGATTGACTGCGAGATAGACTTGCTTGAGCAGAGATACTTGCCGACGCTGATTGGCTTAGTGAAGCTGACAAACTTTGTGAGCGAACCGAGCTCAGTGACTGGCTCAATGAAACGCTCTGCTGAGCCGATACGCTCTGTGATTGCTTAGCACTTAAAGACTGACTGATCGATTGCGAAGTCTTCGTAGATGCACTCTGACTGTTTGATACGGACTGACTGTGATCGCTATCTGACAGTTTCACTGCTACAACATTGGTCGTACTATCTTTATAAGTAATGGTGACTGTACCATCACTATTAACCGTATAGGACTTAATCCGGTTGGCCACCTCTGGGTTGACCGCCGACACAGCTGCAATCACCTTGCTCTTATCTGCATCTGTCAATGCTGTTAGACTCGTCACCTGAATAGTGCTTGTCGGCGCCACACCTGGTGTACGATCAGCGAGACGCCCCTGAGTAATCCGAATCTCACCCAAACCATTTGGACGGTTCATATTGGAGGCATTGTCAATAGCCGCGACGTTGCGTTGCCATGTATTTCGGTAGGTATGGTAAAGATCATCCTTCAAATGAATGGTCGTTGTGATGGTTGCAGGGTTCGCACTGGTAGCCGTAATATCGCCCGTGATAGGAGCAATATTACCAGTTCCGTACTGGCTACTACCAAAGAAATTCCCGTTCAAAGCATTGTCGTTCAGATCCGCTCGTGCAACGACTTTCATTTCTTTCAACTTGCCACTGTCATCAGTAGCTGTAAAGGTCACAACCGCATCATCACCAGCGTAAATAATATAATTCTTCCCACCACCTTCAAGAGGGGTTGATTTCGGTTCCACACCATTGACGGTCAACTTAGCCGTCACTTCAGGACGCGTTCCGTCAGTTACAGCCACGGAATTACTGGCATCTGAATACACCGCATAATCACCATACATGATGCGAGCTTTGGCTGTTACACCACCCGTTTGTAACTTAACAGTCGGCGTCACAATCGCTTGACCCGAAGCATCTGCCACAGCTGTTCCCACTTCGTCGTCATTATTGTATAGAACGACTGTAGAACCTGGCTCAGCTCCCGTCACCGTTACAGGCGTCTGTGTGTAAGCCTTATCCAATAATCTCGTTTCAACAGTTGGTGCTGCAAGTCGCTTCACTGGAGCCGTCACATCATTTGTAGTGTTATCTTTATAGGTAATGGTCACCACACCAGATGATGAAACGGAATAAGATTTAAAGTCCTTTGAAGTGGCAATATTGGGGTTAGCAGTCTTAAACGCTTCCCAAATCTTCTCTTTTTCAGCCTGGGCCAAGTTAGTAGTATCATTGACAAAAGTCGCTGTCGTCACAGCCGTAATCGGATTACGAATGCCATCATTTTGCGGCAAAACCTGAATGCGTAGCGTTCGTGTCACTGACTGCCTAGCCGTATTGGTCACTACAAAAGAAACATTATAAATTTTCCCAGGCGTTACGACCTCTGTCTGCCCAACAGTTCCCATGATATTAAAGGCCACTGCACTATTTTTCAAGGCCGACGTCTGAGGCACATTGATGCCATTCACACGATCACTACCAGAAGCGTAGCCAATGCTCTTAATACTATTTCGTGTAGGAATGGTTTCCACAACATTATAAGCCTGATTAATGTAATCAGAGTTATAAACAGAAATCAAGGCATTGTTGGCTGGCCCTAAATTATACTCGGGTGCACGGAGACTGGTATCAGCATCTATACGATTCCCGTTACGTGGATCCCGTTGGCCAGATGTCGCACGAAGCACCGCATTGGCCAAGCGATTGCGAGCACTCTTTGCTTGACTTTCTAAGGCATCGATTTGAATTGCGGGATTGGACAAGCCTGTACGAATAGCTTCTAAAGCCAGATCTCCATTTTCAATAGCAGATTCTGTCCCAGGGATTTCCAGAGCCTGTGCACGATAAGTGTATAAATCCAAAGCCAAGACCTGCAGACGCTTCACCTGCTCCTCCGAGTGAGTTGTCTGAGCCTCTGCTACTTTCTCACTCGTTTCAGAAGTAGCTACATGAATAGTATTATTCTCTGAGAGAGTGCTACTAGCAATTTCTGAAGTAGACGGACTCGCTGAACCACTGACAGGATGAGATTCACTCAAAGACACCGATTGAGACAGAGAAAGGCTGTCACTAGCTGACTCTGAAAATGAGATAGATTCACTTATAGATTGACTGGCTGACACAGAATCTGAGTTTGACGTCGTCCCCAATACAAGACTATCCGAACCCGCTACACCGGTCGATGGGCTGATTTCAGACCCAACAGTCGCATTCATTTCATTTTCCTCAGCAAATACTGGATTGGCAACCGTTGTCGCCCCAGCCAGAGCCCCTAGCACAACCATCCCTTTGACCAGATCCGCAGGCATAGAGTGTGATGATGCTTCGTATTGAACCACGATCTTTTCATCCACACCTCCTCGCATGACACGAAATAGGCCTAACCGCGAGACAGATGCCCGTACCCAATTCTTTCCTGATTTGATTAATTTATAACGCGTGATTCGCTCCGTTTCGCGAAAATCACCCTTCGAACGTTTGAAAAACATGTCCGCTCCTTAAAAATAAGATATCGAGTTATTATACACTAATTTTCCCCAAAAGTAACTCATTAAGACTAGTTTTTAACATAAAAAACAGCACACAAAAAGAGAACCCGGAGGTTCTCTTTTTGGATCCTTTTTCATTTCCCACATACCTGAAATGACCGAATCAAATTAGGATAGAAGATTATTTTTCATCTTCTTTTTTGCGGCTTCCAAGTGCTGCAACCCCTGCAACCCCTGCAACTGCTCCAAGAAGAGCTGAAGCTACAGATCCTGTTTCACCAGTATTTGGAAGTTTTTCAAGAGCTGGAGCTGGTTGAGCTGGTTGCTCAGGAACTGGGTTCACTGGTGTATTAGGTGTTGGATCTACCGGTGTGTTTGGTGTTGGGTCCACTGGTGTATTAGGTGTTGGATCTACCGGTGTGTTTGGTGTTGGATCCATTGGTTTATTAGGTGTTGGATCTACCGGAGTATTTGGTGTTGGAGTTGGTGGCACTGGAGTATTTGGTGTTGGAACGTTTGGAGTCTTCACAAGTTTGTAAACATAAGTAACGTTCTTATCACCTTCGATAACTTTACCAGTTGTTGGGTCAGTTGTTGTCAAGTGACCTTCACCGTCAACGTTACCTACTGGGTAGTTACCTTGTGGTACCAATTCATAGACTTTACCATCTGCAGTTGTGATTGTCTTAGGACGGTTATCCACAACTGTATCGTAGTCTTTACCTACTGGTTGGTCTTTTTCATCCACTACTGAAGTCTTGATCGTGTTACCATTTTCATCTACATAGTGAACGTATACATTACCCTTAGGTTGTACAGGTTCTTCGACAAGTTTGTAGATGTAAGTAACGTCTTTACGTCCTTCAACCACTTTACCAGTTGTTGGGTCTGTTGATTCAAGGTGACCTTGAGTATCTACTTTACCAACTGTGTAGTTTCCGACTGGTACGATTTCGTAAGTTTTACCTTCGAATCTAATGTATTGTGGACGGTTGTCTTCAACAGTGTTGTAGTCTTTACCTACTGGTTGGTCTAACTCATCTGTTACTGATTCTTTAATGGTGTTACCTTCAGTATCTTTGTAGTGTACGTATACGCTACCCTTAGGTTGAGTTGGTTCTTCCTTCACTTCTTTGTAAACGTAAGTGATGATTGAACGTGGTTTGTCAACTTTACCTTTAATTGGGTCAGATGATTCCAAGTGTCCATCTTCGTCAACTTTACCTACTGGGTAGTCACCTTTCGGTACGATCTTGTATGTCTTACCGTCTGGAGTCTTGATAGTATTAGGTTTTTCACCTTCCTCAGTTGTGTTATATGGTGTGTCATATGGTGAGTTTGGTGTGTCTTGACGAGGATTTTGAATTTCTTTACCATTTTCGTCTACGTAAGTGATGATGACGTCACCTTCTTTAGGTTTCGTTGGATCTTCTTTCACTTCTTTGTAAACATAAGTGATGATTGAACGTGGTTTATCAACTTTACCTTTAATTGGATCAGATGATTCCAAGTGTCCATCGCCATCAACTTTACCTACTGGGTAGTCACCTTTCGGTACGATCTTGTAAGTCTTACCGTCTGGAGTCTTGATAGTGTTAGGTTTTTCACCTTCCTCAGTAGTGTTATACGGTGTGTCATATGGTGAGTTTGGTGTGTCTTGACGAGGTTTTTGAATTTCTTTACCTTTTTCGTCTACGTAAGTGATGATAACGTCACCTTCTTTAGGTTTCGTTGGATCTTCTTTAACCTCTTTATAAACATAAGTAATCTTAGAAACTGGTTTTTCTACTTTACCTTTGATTGGATCAGAAGTTTCAAGATGTCCTTCACTATCAACTTTACCTACTGGATAATCACCAGCCGGTACACGTTCGTATTTCTTACCTTCAAACTCAATGTACTTAGGTTGTTCATCGTTCTCAGTAGTGTCATAAGGCGTGTTGTAGTCTGACTTAGAAGTATCTTGACGTTGGACTTTAATTTCCTTACCATCATTCTCACGGATGTAAGTAATAATAACTTCACCTTGAAGTTTTTCACTTTCAGAATTTGATGAAGAGTTAGATGCTGATTGTGATACAGATGTAGAAAGTGATGTTGAAGCCGATGCGCTCAATGACGCTGATTGGCTCGCAGATACTGATGCTGATTCAGATGCCGATGCGCTCAATGATGCTGATTGGCTTGCTGATACAGATGCTGATGCTGAAGCCGATGTGCTCAATGATGCTGATTCAGACGCTGATACAGAAGCTGATTCTTGTGCTGACGTACTCAATGATGAGGATTGACTCGCAGACACACTTGCTGATTCAACAGCTGATTGGCTCAATGATGTAGAAGCTGATTCAGACAGTGATGTAGAAGCTTGTTCTGATACAGACCGTGAGTTAGATACAACTTCTGATTCTGATTGTGAAGCTGATGTTGTATCAGATGCTGAATTTGAACCTGAATCTGATTGTGATTCCACTTTCAACTTATAGATATAGGTAACATTCTTCTCACCTGAAGCCACTTTACCAGTCGTATCATCATCACCTGTCCAGTGACCTTGGCTGTCAACTTGACCTACTGGGTAATTACCAGCTTCTACAAGTTCGTAAGTTTTACCTTCAAATTTAATTTCTTTAGGACGATTATCTACTACAGTATCATAATCCTTCTCAAGTGGTTGATCTTGCTCATCAATAACAGATCCCATGATCGTATTTCCGTTAATATCTTTATAATGAACAAAGACACTTCCAACTTCTTCATAAACGTAAGTAATGGTTGATTTTGGTTTGTCAACTTTACCAGTAATAGGGTCTGAAGACTTCAAATGACCGTTTTCATCAACATCTCCTACTGGATAATCACCTTTAGGTACAATCTTATATGTCTTACCATCAGTGGTCTTGATGATATTTGGTTTTTCACCTTTTTCAGTTGTATCATATGGTGTATCATATGGTGATTTAGGTGTATCTTGACGAGATTTTTGGATTTCGTTACCTTTCGTATCTACATAAGTGATAACAACTTCACCTTCTTTTGGTGTTTCTTTCACTTTATAGATATAGGTAACATTTTTATCTTCTTTAGCAACTGAACCTTTAACATCATCTGAAGTTGTAAGGTGACCATCTGAGTCGACTTGACCAACAGTATATGTACCTGCTGGTACCAACTCATAAGTTTTACCGTTGTACTCAATTGTAGCTGGACGGTTATCTACTACTGTGTCATATGCTTTGTTGATAGGTTGTTTATCTTCATCTGTTACTGAAGCTTTAATAGTTGTTCCTTCAGTATCTTTATAGTGAACGTAAACATTCCCTTTTTCATCTGTCTTCTTGTAGTAGTGCACTGTATCACCAGATGGTTTTTCATTTGCTGATGGAATAGAGAATTGGTTACCAAAGTTTCCTGAGTTTTGTCCACCAACTACGTTTTCTTTATTCCCTCCTGGTGTTGAGCTTTCAGTTCCTTTTGGATGCTCCAAGAACATATAGGCTTTTTCACCATGATGACCCGCTGTATACCAACCTGATAGATAAACTAGACCTTCTTCTGGTTTATCAGGATTATGCCATGGAGAAACTTGGATTTGATAATCACCATTCTTGCTTGAAACAAGGACTTTATCTGTATCCATACTTGTTGCAGATGGAATATATTTTTCGCCTGGTTTAATTACTGGAGTTGTGTAAACAAGGGTATAGCCAGTTGTATCTGTGTTATTTCCCATTGTTGCTTCATTATATGTTGAAACAGATGACGGGTCCAAAACATAGAGTTTAGTTACAGTTGAACCATCGTTGGCAACTACTTCACGAATACGTTTCACGTAGTAGTGTTGACGCGTACCCTTAAGTTCCGCATACTTGGTCCCTACAGAGTTACCAAGTTCACCAGACATTGTTGAAGCGTCTGCTTGTTGGTACAAAACATACCCCTCAAATGAACGTGGGTTAGAAGCTGTATAGTTTTGACCTTGAATACCTGTTTGGGTATATGAAGCAAGTTCTGTTTCATTACCAGTTGGTTTGTAGCTTTGAGTTGTTGTATCTGCTGTTGAACGGTTTGCATTATAAGTTGAAGATGCAGTATCAACTACTTTATAGTGAGTTGTTTGGCTCATCTTAGTTGATGGAACACCAATTTCAACGTTTGGTTTGCTTTCAGTTTGGTTAGCTGGTGTCAAGTAGTCATACACTTGTTCAGTCGTTTTGGCGAATGAAACATTTCCGTTGTTTTTAATAATGATATCCACACTTGCAGAACCACTATCAGTTGATGCATTATATACAAGGTATGGATAATAAGTCTTAGATGAAAGGTTTCCAAGATTTACTTCTTTACCAGCGTTGGCTGAAGACAAAGTTGTACTTGCAACTTCACTTCCTGTATTCTTATCTACCAAGCGTACATAAACATCAGGATTGTTTGTGCTAGTTGTCTTATCAACTGACAATGTCACATAATAGTTTGTGTTGTAATCTTGGTTATATGATTTAAGATTCCAAACACCAAATGTCATACGATTTGCTGCTGGGTCAGCTGCGTATCCAGAAGGAATGCTTGTCGCTTTGTCTGTAAGTGTTGCACCATTAGCATCGTCCATGCTTGGAGTTGCACTCACACCTGCTGAAAGTGTATTTGAAGTAGAGATGGCATCCAACTGAGCTGAAATTGCTGGAGCACCATTGACTGTTGTATTGCCAGTAAATCCTGCTGCAGTCAAGGTTGCCATCATGTCATCTACTGACTTGCTCAAACGTTCGCGTTGGTCTGCGTATGCTTGCGCTGAAGCATTGGCATTGATCAAGCTGTTGCTTGCTGTCAATTCTGTTTGAACTTTAGAAATAGCCGCATCAAGTGCTGCTTTCTTTTCTGGAGCTGAAACAGTTGCTGAGTAGTCTCCTGCAATCTTGTTCAACAATGCTGCTTCTGAAGCGTTTTGTTCCAAAACAACTTTATCTTCAGCTTTCGCTACTGTTGTAGTGCTTTCTACACTTGCTTCAGAGCCAGCTGCTACAGTTGATTCGCTTGAAGCTGCTGAAAGTTCTGCTGAACCTCGTTCGCTCAATGAAGCTGAGTGAGATACAGATACGCTTGTAGATGTTGAAGCACTTGCAGATGCAGAAGCGCTAGCTGATTCTGTAGTTGACTCAGTTGTTGATTCTGTAGTTGATTCAGATTGAGATTCAGTTGTTGAAGTTGTACCAAGTACAGTACTTCCTTGCACTACAAGAGCTTCACTTGAAAGCTCAGATGCAGTCGCAACATCTGATCCTGTCTCATCTGCTTTTGCAGTGTTCGCTACTGTAGCTGCACCAAGAACAGCACCAGCTGCTACGATCCCTTTGAGCAAGCCACGGCTTGTCATTTCTTTCACTGATACTGCGTCTTCACGCACTTCAGCTACAACAGTCTCTTCGACTTAACCACGAATGACTTTCAAAAGACCAAAGTTAGAAGTCGCAGCACGCAACCAGTTTTTACCTGATTTGATCAATTTGAAACGAGTCACACGATCCGTTTCACGGAATTCACCGTTCGAACGTTTAAAAAACATTTCTGTCTCCTTATTACATTTTTTATTTCCCTAACATTATAGACCAATCTGTCGATTTTTGGAAGCAATTATCCTTAATTATTGCTATTTTTTTATAATTTTTGTTTTAGATAGTAATAAAATCGTTTTCAGTAGGATCAATTTGTCAAACCGGGGCAATTTTTTGAAAAAATCCTATAATACTTTGACTTTAGAGGTGAAACAAAAAGCCCCATTTAATAGGGGCTTTTCTGATAATTATCTGATTTTTTCCAACATGTTTTCAATGTGTTGGATGGATTTTTCGCGTCCAAGTAAGTAGATGGTATCTGGCAATTCAGGACCATGCATTTCACCTGAAACGGCGATACGGATTGGCATAAAGAGATTCTTCCCTTTGATCCCAGTTTCTTTTTGAACCGCTTTGATTTGTGGGAAAATAATTTCTGCCACAAACTCATCGTCTGACATGGCTTCCAATTTTGCTTTGAAGGCTTCAAGTACAGTCGGAACCGTTTCACCAGCCATGACTTCTCGCTCAGCTTCTGTCAACTCTGGGAAGTCTGAGAAGAAAAGGTCTGTCAATGGAACGATTTCGTCCACCGACTTCATTTGTGGCTTGTAGAGTTCTACAAACTTCTCAGCCTTGTCTGTCAAACGACCTGCTTCTTCGAGGAATGGCTTGGCCATTTCAAAGATAGTCGCAAGATCCGCATTCTTGATATACTCATTGCTCATCCAGTCCATTTTCTTTTGGTCGAAAGCAGCTGGAGACTTGCTGAGACGATGTTCATCAAAGAGCTTGATGAGTTCTTCGCGAGAGAAGATTTCATCTTCCCCACCAGGGTTCCAACCAAGAAGAGCGATAAAGTTAAAGACGGCTTCTGGAAGGTAGCCCTTCTTACGGTAATCTTCGATAAATTGAAGGGTGTTGGTGTCCCGTTTAGACAACTTCTTACCTGTTTCAGAGTTGATGATCAAAGTCATGTGTCCAAACTCAGGTGCTTCCCATCCAAGAGCTTCATAGACCATGAGCTGTTTTGGGGTGTTGGCAATGTGGTCGTCTCCACGGATGACGTGAGAGATTTGCATATCGTGGTCATCGATCACAACGGCAAAGTTGTAAGTTGGGTAGCCATCTTTCTTCTGGATGACCCAATCCCCACCGATATTGCCACCTTCAAATTCGATATCGCCTTTGACCATATCATGCCACTTGTAGATACCAGACTCATTCACTGCCAAACGAACCGTCGGGATGATGCCCGCTGCTTCACGTTCTGTGATATAAGCAGCTTTTTCTTCTTCGCTCATGCCAAGGTATTCGTTGATATAGCGAGGTGTTTCACCTGCTGCTTCTTGGCGTTCACGTTCTGCTGCCAACTCTTCTTCAGTGACGTAAGATTTGTAGGCTTTTCCTTCCGCCAAGAGTTGGTCAATGTATTTTTGATAGAGTTCCAAGCGTTCAGACTGGCGGTAGTTTTCATGCGTCTCTGGGCTTTCATCCCAGTCCATGCCCAACCAACGAAGGTTTTCAAGCTGTGAACGTTCGCCGTCTTCGACGTGACGTTTGCGGTCTGTATCCTCGATACGGATGATAAAGGTTCCACCATGGTGACGCGCATACAAGTAGTTAAACAATGCTGTACGAGCATTTCCGATGTGTAGTAGCCCTGTTGGACTTGGTGCATAACGCACACGAATATCTTTTGCCATATTTCTCTCCTCTTATCTTGTTCGCTATTTCTAGCTCATTTTTCAATCGTTCCTATTATACCACAAAGAAAGCAGGACTGAAATGAATAAGTGACCTTTCTAGTCTTTCTTCCTATATATATGAAAAAAGCCAGAACAAATGCTCTGACTGATATTCAATCTATTGGTATCTTATTAAACGAACACGGGCTGCGGATTGTGTCAAAAAGATGAATCCTCCTAGAATCTCTCGGATTCTGCGTCGAATTCCCTATTTTGACTGTATCCGCTACGCCCTTTGTATCTTATTTTAACCGTTCTTCTAATTCAAAGTCGATTGGTAGGGTTTGTAAAAAGTGCTCCAACTCACGTTCCCAGTAGAACCATTCGTGCTTGCCCGGGCTGTGGGTATAGGTGACATCCAAACCTAACTTTTCTAGTTCCTTGACTTCAAAATTATTGGCCTCATAAAGGAAATCCTGCTCCCCACACCAGATCCAGAGTTTGGTCTTCTTATCTGAAAACTTCTTGGCAGCAGTCTCTAGCGAATAGGGACTGGTCGTCCAATCCTCAATCTCTCCAAAGATCCCCTTCCAAAAAGCTGGTTGCTCCAAGTCATTGTTTTCAAAGTCCCGATCGTGGAAACTCAGAGCACCGGAAAAACTAGCCGCATGGGAGAAACGATTTGTCTTGAGAGCCAAGAGCATCGATCCATAGCCACCCATGGATAGGCCAGCAATAAAGGTCTTCTCCCGTTTCTTGGTCATATTAGGGAAGAAGCGAGAAAGAGTCTCTGGCAATTCCTCCGCAATGGCCGTGTAGTAGTTGTAGCCATACTGGGTATCTGTGTAAAAACCATTATTGGTATTAGGCAGGACCACGATCAGATTGGTATTTCGCAAAATGCGCTCCACATTGGTCCGCTTCAACCAAGAGTGGTGGTTGCCATTCATCCCGTGCAAGAGATAAAGGACTGGAATATCCGTATCTGCTGGATCTTCCACGCGCGATGCATCGGGATAAAGGACGGACACGCCCCACTCCATCTTCAAGGCTTCTGAATAATACTCAATCTGCATAACTGCCATTTGATTTCCTCTTTCTACTGTTAAAAACACTCGGCAAGCCTCTGGCTGCCAAGCGTTTCCATTTCTTCTATTATTTCACTTCCATCACAACTGGTAGGATGGCTGGACGGCGTTTGGTTTGTTCAAATAAGAACTTAGACAAGTTGTCACGCACCAAGCCTTTTAACTCACCCCAGTCAAAGCTGTCTTGTGCCAAATAGTCTTCAACACTTTGGTTGACCAATTCGCAACTTTCACGAAGAATATCCCGACTCTTCTTGACATAGACAAAACCACGGGTGTGCACGCGCGCTTTGGAAATAATTTTCTTCTCTTTGCGATTCACCGTGATCGCCACGATAAAGATCCCGTCTTCTGACAAGACCTTGCGGTCACGAAGGACAATATTGCCCACATCACCAATGGCATTCCCATCGATCATGACATCTCCAGCTGAGACGCTACCAGCAGGGACAAAGTCCCCCTTTTCGTACTCCATCACAGTTCCGCGTTTTGGAATAAAGATATTTTCAGGCAAGATACCGACTTCCATCGCCACTCGTGCATGGGCATCCAGTTCACGGTATTCTCCTTGGATTGGGAAGAGATACTTAGGACGAAGAAGGTTGATCATCAACTGCAAGTCCCGTGCGTTTCCGTGACCAGATACACGCAAGCTTGACGTGATCAATTTGACAATGCCACCTGCTTGGTAGATCATGTTTTCCACACGAGCCACCACAGCTTCTTTAGCAATAGATGGCGTTGTGACGACGTAGACCAAGTCCCCATCTTTGATTTCCACATAACGGTGACGGCCAATCGACATCTTGCGCAAACCGTTGATCGGCTCACCCATCCGGCCTGTTTCCAAGATGATCAATTCATGATCTTCAAAACGGCTCATTTCTTTTGGCTTGATCAAGAGTTTTTCGTTGGCAAGAGACAATTTGTTCAAGCGAATAGCTGTCCGGACGATGTTTTCCACATCAAACCCTGTCAAGACCACTCGACGGCCAGTCTCAGCCGCAGCATCAAAGACCTGCTGGATCCGTGAGAGGTTGCTGGCTACCGCCGCCACGATGACACGACCATCCCAGTCCGCAATGGTATCCAGGATCTCATCGCCCACTTCTTGCTCACTAGCAACTTGAATCTTGCTATCCGCATTGGCTGAATCACTCAAGAGCGCAAGGACACCCTCACGTCCAATTTCAGCTAGGCGGGCAAAATCAGTTGCATACGACTCACTTGCAGTTTGGTCAAATTTAAAGTCTCCTGTATAGACGATATTGCCCTCAGAAGTACCAATCACAATCCCAATACTTTCAGGGATGGAGTGAGTTGTTTGGAAGAAGGAAACGACTGCATCTCCAAAGTAAATTTCAGAATTTTGATCGATGACATGGAAGTCATTGAATTTCTTAACACTATCATTGCCTTTCACAAAGAGTTTGGCCAACTCAATAGTCAACTCTGTCCCGAATACAGGGACCTTCGCTTCCGCCAAAAGATAAGGCAAGGCCCCAATGGCATCCGCATGACCATGGGTCAAGAAAACACCCGCAATGCGGTCCTTATTTTCAAATAGATAGTCCATATTAGGGATGACGACATCCACCCCAAGTTGCTCATTTTCTGGATACTTCAAACCTGCATCCAAGACAAAAATCGAATCGTTCACTTCGGCAACGTAGAGATTTTTCCCATTTTCTCGAACACCGCCAAGAGTGACTAATTTAATACTACTCACTGTTGTCTCCTTTAGTGTGATTATTTTAATACTTACGGTCCTTGGTCGCCCAAGTCGAATTACAGCTTTGCAAATATTTGCATATCCACTTTATTATACAATTTTTTTCTCTTTTTTTCAAAAAGCTTTCCACAGCAAAAAAGTCCTCTCATCTGAAGTAGATGAGAGGGCTTCTAGGCGCCTATTTTCAGGGGGAAAAGACCCTAAAGATGGTAATCTCCCCGTTTATTTTCAATGATCCGCATAGCTGCCTTGATCACATGAAACTTGCCTAACAATTCCTCTAGGCGCTTACTATTTCGCTCGCTCAATTGGCCGTTCTTGACCGCTTGGGACAGGCGATAAAAATCATCCAAGTCCTCCCCAATGTTTTCAAACAGCTCTTTAGCTTCCTTGAGTCGGTAGCGATTGACTAGGTGGTTCACATCTTTTTTGAAGGAAGCGACATTGTTTTCGTGAATGTCCGTATAGGCTTCCTCTTCTTCCTTAGATTCTTGGTAATTAACCGCCTTAAAGCAAGTGATGAACTCCCGACTTTTGATATTGCAAACAAAGATGACGCCATCACTGGCTACATAGGCTTCCGTGTTAGCTGGTTGAACTACATTGCTATCATAAGGAGAGAGGGAGGAGAGGTGTTGGTTGATCCACCTGTTCAGGTGCTGATCATCTACGCCAAAGCGCTCAAAAGCTCTCTGCCGAAAATGGTCACGACAACTATATTCTTGCGCATATGACAATCCCATACTCTCACCTCCTCCTGAATATTTTATAAAAATGGCCTCCAGTCTTACGGGACTAGAGGCCTGGTCTGCTTTACTGACTTGGTGCAATTAACCTTTTGGCTAACAAAACAATGTTTATGATGTTGATTTCATTTAATAGTATTTGTGTAAAATACCAGAGGTTTTCTTTGCTATCCCAAATCCAAATGATTAGTTTCCGACTGGACGCATTGAAGTTTGAAAACCTTTACAAAAAGCTTCTACCTACTATTTCCACGTTTTCTTATGTCTCCGAGCAAACTAAGCAGGTTCGCCCGACCGTCCAACCGATCCGACACACACGACATGACTGCTCTTTTACGATAAGAGCATGAACAGATATCAGCAAAACAGACCTAAAACGAAGTAACCTAAATGATATCTCTACAAGGCATTGGTATCAATCCCTTCTTCATCTTTCTAACTATATTATACTCACCTACCTGAGTAATTGCAAGCGATTTCAGCTGAAACTAGTTCCTATTTTTATGCGGTTTTATAGATGATTTAAGGAAAAGAAAAAGTTAGAGAGCAAGTCTCTAACTAAACATACAGACAAACTACTTCTATATCAAACAACCTAAGTGATGTCGCTTCTGTCCTACTCCCTATTTTCACTTTGCATTTTACGGGCTTTGTATCTTATTCTTTCTCAAATAATTGATAGTAGTCTGCGATGGCCATTTGGGCTTTTTCTTCTTGATTGAGATCTTGGACGATATGTCCATCTTTCATCACAATCAAGCGATTGCCATATTTCAAAGCATCTTCCATATGGTGGGTAATCATAAGGGCAGTGAGAGCATCTTGTTTCACAAACTCATCGGTCAAGGTCATCAGAGCCTGGCTGGTTTTCGGATCCAAGGCTGCAGTGTGTTCATCTAATAGCAAAAGTTCTGGACGTTTTAGTGTCGCCATCAACAAGCTCAAAGCCTGACGTTGCCCCCCTGATAGAAACTCAACTGCTGTATCGATATGATTTTCCAAGCCATTGCCGATCTTAGCAAGAACTGTTTGAAACTCTTCTTTATAGCTTGCCAAGTGACGCGGAATCAAACCACGTTTTTCTCCACGAAACTTCGCTACCAAGAGATTTTCTGCCACTGTCATGCGAGGCGCTGTTCCCATTTTAGGATCTTGAAAGACACGAGATAGGTACTTGGCTCTCTTCTCAGGAGAGTAGTTGGTCACATCTTCCCCTAGAATATAGATCTTCCCGCTACTAACTGGAAGTGTCCCAGCAATGGTATTAAAGAGGGTTGATTTTCCAGCTCCATTGCCCCCTAAAATCGTGATAAAATCATGCTCTCGAATTTCCAAGGAGACATCATCCAGAATGACTTTTTCTTCATTCATCCCATTGCTTACAGCTTTGGTTACATTTTTTAATTCTACAATTGCTGTCATTTACTGAGTTTCGCTCCTTTCATGATTTTTCCCTTAAAGGTTGGAATCATCAGGCAGATAGCCAAGATCAAGGCACTGAAGATTCGGATATAGCTGGTATTGATGCCAAGTGCAATCACGGCCCAAATCAAAAATTGGTAGGCGATTGAACCGATTGCAATACTGAGCAAGCGCTCTGTCAAGGTGACATTTGAAAAGAGAACCTCTCCAATAATGAGGCTGGCAAGCCCAATAACAATGACACCAATCCCACGTGAAGCGTCCGCATAGCCTTCTTGTTGGGCCATCAGTGCACCAGAAAGAGCAATAATCCCATTTGAAATGACCAAACCCATCAATTCCATCCGGTCGGTGTTGATCCCAAAACTTTTGGCCATGTCTGGATTGTCCCCTGTCGCAATATAGGCTTGACCCAAGCGTGTATCCAAGAAGAAGATCAAACCAAGGATCACAAGCGTTACGAAAATTAAACCAATCAGGATCTCATTGAACCCACTGGCAAAAGGAAGAAATTCCTGAATTTTTTTATAGCCCAAAAGTCCCAGATTAGCCCGCTGCATCACAAAGAGAATAACAGAGTTACAGGACGTCATCACAAGGATCCCTGACAAGAGCGTGGGGATTTTCCCTTTTGTGTAGAGAAGGCCCGTCGCGAGTCCCGCCAAGCATCCTGCCCCAATAGCAGCCAGGGTCGCTATAAGCGGATTGACCCCTTTGGTAATCAAGGTCACCGCCACCGCTCCTCCAAGCGGGAAGGACCCTTCTGTCGTCATATCTGGAAAATCTAGAATTCGGAAGGTCATAAAGATTCCCAATCCTAAAATAGCCCAAATCAAACCTTGTGAAACAATTGAATTAATCATAGTTTCTCCCTTCGATAATAGTAGTTTAATTGTATCACAAATATGGAGGAGAACCTATAGGAAATTGTCATCAATTCCCTTTTCATGCATTATAAAAAAACCAAAAGGTTGTGCCTTCTGGTTTTTAATCGTGATATTTTTTTAAAGGATTAAAAGAAAATCTTAGTCTTCTTTTTTCTTTCGAGCAAGACCCAAACCTGTTGCGATCACACCAAGTAAGCCAAGGCTGGTAAGAGCGGTTGCTGATTCTGTACCTGTGTGTGGCAATACTTCTTTCACCTTCACAACATCTGAGACCAAATTTTCTTCAACTTTTTGCTCTACCATTGGCGCAGGCGTATGGTAGCCAATAGTTGGTTTAGGCTCTGGCTTAGGTGCTGGTTGTGGTTTTGGCTGTGGTTTTGGCTGTGGTTCTGGCTGTGGTTCCGGTTGTGGCTCCGGTTGTGGTTCTGGCTGTGGTTCCGGTTGTGGTTCTGGCTGCGGCTCTTCTTTTGTAACAAGAATATTATTTTTATGCCATTCTACAGTCGGTTTTACAGTTTCTTTTAGCACCGGATCCTTTTCCAATTCAGGAGCTGTTGGCTTCACTGGTTGTTCAGGAACTTTTGGTTCTACCTTGTAAAGTGGACAAGCCGGCGGAACAGGAACTTCCTTTTCAGCTGGAACATCTTTGATTTCAGGTTTTTCAGGGGCTGTTGGAGCAGTTGGAGCGGTTGGTTTCACCGGCTCTTCTCCTGGATCTTGTGGAAAGGCAACATTTGAATTGATTGAGAACCAATAGAGGGTTGCTTCATCCGTAGCATTCGCTCCCTTAGCAGTGAACTCAAGATGGCCGTCTTTCAAGACAACTGCACCACCACCATAGTAGAGATAAGGACTTTTTGGATCATCCCAACCTTTAGTTGAACTTGAAGGATCCGCATTAAAGACTGCTCCTTCATTCATATACTGGTTCTGTTCCTTGGCAAATACTTCCTTCGTAGTTGGATCTTGGTCAACACTAGAATTTGGCAATTTAATAAATTCTTTATTTCCAATATTTACAGACTCTACGTGAGGTGTATTTTGGTGCTTCATCCGTGGGGTATAGGTCAAAATTCCTGATCCCGCATCAACTGAATAAGTACCGACAATATCAGAATTATCCCCAAATTGATAGTCTTCTGTTCCGATAGAATGACCATTTCCTCCACCAGAAGCATTGACCGTCGTCACATCAAGGACAGTTTCTTCACTGACTGAGAAGCCATTCCCATCCCAAGTTGCTTTTTGACCAACGATCTTCAATGGATTATCAGCATCATTAAAGACTTGAGCGCTACCGAAGTTTGCATAGCCACGCTTCACAGCGACATCTGCTCCATCAAGACTAGGGTTACTACCATCTGAATAAGGATCCCAAGTTCCACGAACAGTGTTTCCATTGATATCTTTAGCTTCTACAAGAAGGGCACGAGGTTTGTCATTTTCAACATAAGAAGCTCCATTCCAGTGGTTTAAGGAATTCAAAGCCAAAATGGCATTATGGTTAGCTAAATTAATCAATTGATCATTTTCATCATAAAATTCAACATCAACACCAACTGTGACGGGTTGGTCTGTGTCAGTTGAGCTTCCGATCGTCATTGTTACCGCTGGATCATTGTAAATTTGAACGATTCCTCGACCGTCATTAGATGGCAAGCTTTTCACTTCATACTTGTAGACCACTTTAGCGATACGCTTGATATCACGACCTTCTTTGATATTAGCCTGGCGAAGACCCTTGTAAGTGACATCGAACTTGTCTCCAACTTTAACGACTGCCCACTCGATTTCATTATCTGCATATGGGTTCGTTGTTGTCAAATCGGAATCTTGTAGGTTCTTGGTTTCATACATCTTGGTAGCTTTACCGTCCCCATACAAGCGAGATTGACCTTCTTTTGTCAAATACGTAGTAAGACCTGTTGTTTGGTGGTAAAGCGTCGTTGTTTCCCCATCTGCCAACTCTTCTGGAAGTAAGGTCAAATCTTGTTTGTACTTCTCAGGGTTTCCACCACGCTCTTTAACCATCTTATTGAAGGCATCTTTAGCATCATCGTATTGCGCTTTTTTCTTCTTGTATAGTTCATTATCAATCAAGTAAGCTGCTTGCGCTTCATCATAGAGGCGCTTTTTCTCCTTGTAGTCGGCTAATTTGATATCGTAAGCCTTTTGGGCCAAATTGTTTTCTGTCTCAACGGCTTGTTTGGCTTTAACAGACTCAATATAAGCTTTAAAAGCAGTTTGGTATTCTTCAAAGGCTTTTTCATAAGCCGCTTTTGCAGCCTGATTATCTGCTAGGGCTGCAGCATTTTCAGCCACTGCTTTTTCGTAAGCAACTTGCTCTTTGTTATAGGTTTCAACTTCCTTGTCATAAGCTACCTGAGCCGCTGCATTTTTCGCATCTACAACTGCTTTTTCCTTCTCATAAGTTGCTTGATTCGCTGCAACTTCTGCCTTATAGTCTGCTACGGTCTTATCCATAGCAATGGCTTGCTTCGCATAATCTTGCTCAGCAGTTTTTTCATCTGCTTGGGTCTTTGCTTCTGTTTCTGTAACTTCAAGTCCAGTAGTTACCGCATCGGTTTTCGCAGTCTCTAAATAATCTGGTACAGCAACTTCTTTAGTCTCAGTTGTCGATCTTGTTGGAGTAGCCGTTGTTGAAGTGACTGTTGTAGTAGCTGAAACAACTTCATCTGCAGAAACAGATGCAGCACCTGCTACTGCAAGAACCGTAGCGACTGCTACAGAACCAAAAGCGACAGACGTTTTACGCAAGGCATATTTGGTAGTCTTGCTATCTTTAATTAGTGACATATAATTCCTTCTAACCTCTTTTTCAAATTTCTCCTTACAAAAATCAACACTTTAAATATTAATGTCGATTTTTGTAAGGAGATATTAACACTTGCCCCCTTATGTGTCAATATTATTTTTTGATTTTTTTCACATCTCCATTCAAATTTTGCTTCTTTTTTGATAAAACTCCTTGTTTATAAA
>SKES01000961.1_pt1 | contig 20207 bp, 18 predicted proteins | sample 4826851 | NCBI WGS metagenome assembly SKES01 (sample SAMN11008803, study PRJNA524170) | human gut metagenome | biome: Human fecal sample; material: Feces; isolation source: fecal sample from pouch patient p52 | host: Homo sapiens | place: Israel: Tel-Aviv | collected 2016-09-04 | reverse complement strand
ATACAATAGGAAAATCCTATCAGGTAAGGTCTAGCCAACCGCCTGTACCGAGTCCTTGGAACTGAAATGGTAACATTAAGTTTAAGCGTAGGACAGGGAGCAACAGAGCCGAAACGAAAGTGAAGTTGATTGAGCTGGGAAATTATTATGAGGTTGGAAATGGTCGATGTGCTCTATTACACAGCAGACAATACTGTTATGACCGATATGGCAAGGTTATAGTGGCATCCCTCAGTCTGAGAGCTTGGCGAGGTTGATGATAAGTATGTTATCGGAACAGCTGAGATCCTATTACTTCCTAGTATGGGTATGATGTACAATCAAAGAAATAAGAGAGGAAGTCAAATGAGTAATAGGAAGTCCGAGCGCTCATAGTACCGAAGAAACTGCTAATCCCAGTGGAGGAAAGGGGCACACCTTATGTGACTATAAGAAATAACATGTGGACAATAGAGAGCCAAAAGGTACGGAATTTCAGATTAGAAACATAGGGTTAAGCCGTATGCGTTAGTAGCGCACGTACGGTTTGAATGAGGGATATGGGGAGTAATCCCCATATCTACTTAAGAATTTTATTTTGTTGGCAGTTGGCAAAGTAATTATTACAGGGGTAGTTGATTATAGCAGTAACGTATAAAAAGTTGTTCAAACTTCTTATTGACCGTGATTTAAAGAAGCTATTGAAAAGGTTTGTCGAGCTTTAAGTGTGAAGGTGGACGCTATTTCAGAATTTGTAGACTAAAACGGTATATTAATCCGTTTGGAATAAACTGAGGCGAGGCATTGGGTATGACAAAAACAAAAGAGCAAATCAGCTATAATATGAAGCGTGTAAAAGCAAAAGATTCTGAAATCGAATTGCTTTTGCGAAAAGAGCTATGGAATAGAGGATTGCGATATCAGAAGAACGTTAAAACAATTATCGGAAAACCAGATATCGTTTTTAAAGGAAAAAAAGTTGCTGTTTTTTGTGATAGTGAATTTTGGCATGGCTATGATTGGGAGAACAGAAAGTTTGATATTAAGAGCCGAAGAGAATTCTGGATACCCAAAATAGAAAGAAATATGCAGAGAGATATAGAAGTAACAGAAACTTTAAGCAAAAATGGATGGCTTGTGATTCGTTTTTGGGGTAAAGAAATAAAGAAAAATTGTTCTGGTTGTGCAGATATTGTTGAGGAAGCTGTAAGAGGTAGATAGTATGGATTTTATGTTTTCAAGTAGTGATAGAAAAGGATTTGATTTGTGGATTAGTCAACAATTAGATGATAATCACACATGGGAAGAAATTGAAGATTTGTGTGTGCCTGAAGGCGAGTTTGAAAATGCTCTTGAAAATTTAATAGATGATCAGATGTGGCCAGAAGAGTTGACACATAATTATTGGAAACAATATGTGGTATATTACAAAAAACTTCATCCAGCTGTTGTCTTAAGTCAAACTCAAAAAGTAATAGGTATTGATAAAAATGGACCAAATAATACTTTTAACGTGCCAACAGGTGCAGCTTCAACATGGGAACAATATAAGAAATCTCTACTGACTACTGTTGGACCAACGTCTGTTATCGATATTGAAAAAAGCTGCCAATGGATAATGAATCATCTTAAGGAAGATACTATCACATATGGTCCGGTAAAAGGATTAGTTACAGGTAGTGTTCAATCGGGAAAAACTGCAAATATGGCTGGATTGGTCAGTATGGCCGCAGATTGCAATTGGAATTTCTTTATTATTCTCTCTGGCACAATTGATAATCTCAGAAAACAAACAAGAGATCGCTTTAAAAAAGATCTTAAACAAAGTGAGGGTATTCTCTGGAGAATATTAGATTTTACAGGTGAAGATAAAAAGTTTGCAGAGGGAGAACTTAAATTAAATCCTTTAGGAAAAAAGACTTTTGCCAATCGCTATGTTACGGTGTGCTTAAAAAATAAGCGTCGTTTAGAATCATTGATTGAATGGCTATATGATGACGAAAAACGGACCCAAAAATTGAGAATAGTTGTAATTGATGATGAAGCAGATCAAGCAAGTGTAAACACAGCTGAGATAACTCCTGAAGAAGAACAGGAGCGATGTGCAATTAATCAGCTGATAGTAAACTTGGTCAATGGAAAGAAAAGTGACGGTTCAGTTCCTGATGTATCTTTTCAAGCTATGAATTACATAGCATATACTGCAACACCCTATGCGAATATTTTAAATGAACGTCCGGGAGAATCATTATATCCCAAAGACTTTATTTGTACGCTTCCTGAATCGACAGAATACTTTGGGGCAAGGGTTATTTTTGGAAATGATGAAAAAGATTGTCCTGGTCTTGGAATAACCAGACCAATATCATCTGCCGAAGAAAAGGAATTGAAAAAACTTCATACAGGTCTTCAGACTTCTCTTCCGGTAGGAATGAAAGATGCAATAGCATGGTTTCTGTGTACCAGTGCAATTCAGAGACTCAATCATAAAGTGAAGAAAAAAAGCATTAGTATGTTGATACATACAACATCAATTCAAAAACAGCATTTTAATGTATATGATGCAGTGAAACTTTGGTTGGCTAATAGTTCGGAAGTCATTAGTGTATGTGAAGACATATATAGTCGAGAAAAGGATTCTGTGACTAAAGCAGACCTTCAAGCGGCTAACCCAGACTACGGATATTTGGATATCATTGAAGAGACATACCCAGAATTTGCAGTCCTTTTGCCAGAGATATATTCTCTTGTAAAGGATATCAGAAGCATCCTTTTGGATGATGATAAGAAACTTCAATATGGAAGCGGAGTTCATGTATGTGTTGATAATTGCAAGGCAAATAAGGAGGCTGAGGAAGGGACAACGCTTCGTATAGTGTATCCTACAGACGAGCAATTGGAAAGTATGGATAAGGCACCAGTGTTTATTATCATCGGAGGAAATACTCTTTCCCGAGGCTTAACTATTGATGGTTTAGTTTGCTCTTATTTTTCCAGAAATTCAAATCAGGCAGATACTTTAATGCAGATGGCACGTTGGTTTGGCTATAGAAAAGGATTTGAACTACTGCAAAGAATCTGGATGACTGCTCTTGTTCAAAAGAAATTTGAAGCGCTTGCAAAAATTGATATGGATATGAAAGAGGAAATTGAACGATTTATGGAACGAGGGATATCACCAGCCTTATTCGGTCCTAGAATTAGAAATATTCCTGAAATCAAAAGTTTTAGAATTACTTCGAAGAAAAAGAGTCAACAAGCAGAATATGATGACTTTGATTTCAGCGGTGATTCTTATGAGACAACGGATTTTGAAAATGGAAGCGTTTTAAAACATAACATTGATGTGACGGAAAGCTTTATTGATCAGATATCATCTGAAGTATCATTTGTGAAGTCAGAGACCGCAAAAGCATATGTTTGGAGGAATATAGCATTTAATATGATCTTGAATTCATTTGTGGCCAAATATGTGATTTCAGATAAATCGACTACAGGACTTAATGTAAATATACCAATATTGTGTCAGTGGATTGAAAAGATGAATGCTGATGGAAAGTATCGTTATTGGAATGTTGCAGTGGTAAATGGCGATAATAAGGAGAATCCATGGGAAATTCAACCAGGGGTTTTCGTTGGTCAGATTGTTCGTACAAGAAAAAAGAGCGTTCCCGAGTGGATCGATATTGGTTCTTTGCGTTCCGGACGTGATGCATTGGCAGATGTGAATGTTGAGAATCTTACTCCGGAAGAGAAGAAAATATTAGAAGATACTATAAGAAGCGGAAAGGATATTGTTTCTAAACGTTCAAAGTTGCAGTTGGATGATATACCTTTGTTGCTGATTTATAGAATTAAAAAAGATGGTGGAGAAACTAAAGTGCGACGTTTGAAAATGGATGCAGACTACGACATTATCGGAATGAGTATAATCATTTCCGGAGACGGTATCGGCGGAAACCATGCTAAATCAATTCGCATAAATATACCAAAGCACTCCGAGGTAGAAGAATAATGTTAGATGAACTTATAAAAACAATGGACCACGGTGTTTCGTATGGAAGCGGAGCATTAAAAGCACTGCAAAATGACAGTTTGCCAGAACTTGATCTGCTTGTTAGAGAGGCAATACAAAACAGCTCAGATGCGTCATTGGGACAAGATGATGAACGTTTTGATGTTAATTTTAACGTTGGCGTATTTTCTCCAAGTGTTTTTAATGCTACCATGCCAAGCTTAATGTCAATTTTGAATAAAAGATATGCGGCTACCAGTGCGGATTATCTTGAAATAAGAGATATGCGAACTTCGGGTTTGACTGGGCCGGTACGGTTAAGTGAATTAGATAGAGAAGACCATGGTAATTATTTTAAACTAGTTTTTGACACTGGAAAAGAGCAAACGGGGTCAAGCTCTGGGGAAGCTGGTGGCAGCTGGGGATACGGAAAGAGTGTTTATTATAGAGTTGGTATTGGATTAGTCATTTTTTATTCTCAAATAGAGTCGGATGGTGGAAGTGAAGAACGACTAATATTTAGTTTAACGGAACATGAAACGGAAAGTACATCACTGCTTAAGGAAATAAAAAATGATTCGGTTGGACGAGCTTGGTGGGGAAAAAAGGATCCTGCTTATCCCAAAGAATTATTGCCATTGACAAATCCAGAAGAGATACAAGAGATATTAGATATATTTGGGGTAAAGCGATTTAAAAAGGGACAGGCAGGAACATCGATAATTATCCCTTATGTGGATAGAATAAAATTGTTGGAAGGCATTTTCCCAGATGAATGTGGCATTTCGGACGATGAAAAAGCCATGTGTTCTTGGAAAGATAGTGTTGAAGAATATTTGGAATTGGCAATTCAGAAATGGTATGCACCTAAGATTTTCAACAAGCATTTATCAGAGATTTCCAAGCAGAAGTGGTTGGCTGTAAGAGTTAATGGGAATGCAATAAAAGACGATACAATGAGACCATTTTTTCAATTGGTTCAGGAACTCTACAACGCAGCACTTAGTGCAAATGCGAATTTGAAGTATGTATCTAAAAAATTTAATGACATTGCATGTGTGGCAGTTCCTTCACAACGTGTTGAAGGACAGAAGTCAGGTCATGTCGCATATGTTCGAATAAAACAAGCGGAATTGTCAACGAATGGGAGCATAATTAAGCCGTATACCTATTTGCGATTGTTTAGTAAGAGTCCTCTGAATGATCCGATTGTTATGTTTGCCAGAACACCAGGGTTAGTATTGGATTATAAAATTGATGGCAAATGGGCAAAAGGTTTGATAAAACCTGAGTCTGATGAAGAATTTGTAATAGCTTTTTATGTGCCGAATTGTTCATTGAAATTAAAAAAAGATAAAGCACTTGGGGAATATGCAGGAAAATCTTTTGGAGAGTATTTAAGGAAATGCGAAAAATCAGATCATATGGATTGGGATGATAAATCAAGCTTGACTATTGTATCAAACATAAAATCACAGGTTGTTGCAAAAATTAATTCAGGGTTAAAGAGCGAGGAACAAATTCCTGTAGAAGGAACCGCGAGCAAGTTGTCAGGAAAACTTGGACGTAAATTGTTACCTAAAATGGGATTTGGTAAAAAAACCAGTGCTTCAGGTGGATCCGGAGGATCTAGTGGCGGCGGAAAATCTGATAATTTACAGATTAGTCTTATTCCTACCATTAAAGAAGACGGTATTGAATTGAAGTTTGAATTAACATTTAAGAATAATCGTAAGAGGGTTGATCTAGGATTGTTTATTGAAACAGAAACAGGGGTAATAGATGCCAGTGCATGGGAAGATAATATTAGTAAACATTTTCCGATACAAATCACAAAAATAGAATCGGTATCGACTTATGCAACCAATTCCAATACTACGCTACAGATTAGCGAAGCATGTACGGATCAATCTTCGGTAATTAGTAGTGAATACACGACTATAGAATTATTAAGGACAAAAAGTGGGCTCAATTATGGTGGGGTCAGAATTGTCAATGCAATCAATAACGCAATTGTTACAGGATTCATCCATATTTACTCTGAAGATCGTAAATATGTGTGTACAATCAAAGAAATTAAAAATTCGTAGGGAGGTTAGAAAATGGAGAACTTGTTTTTCTATCCAACAATAGATGAAAAAATGTTGGAAGATGCAGGCTGTTACTGCAGCAACTACGAATTTAGCTATCTGATTGAAGGGGTATATCATGCACTTAAAGCAAAAGGTAAAAATACAATCAAATTAGAAGATAGTTTGGAAAGTTGGAAGATTGAGTCGGATGGATTACGCATTATTAGACAGGTCACTGTTGAATATCCTCAAACATTTAAAGGTAAGAATGGGATTTCGTGCAGTTCTGCGGAGATTGGTATTTGTATTATCTGGAATAATCGTGAACTAACTCAAATGGGATATATTATGCCAACGTCTGTCGTGAAAAGAGGAAATGCAGAAATTTATAATTTTTTACATGAATTTCCAGCAGGAGAAATAAAAGGTGATTTGTCATTAGAAACCGTAGTGTATATTAAAAAAGCGGCTGAAATCGTACCTGATGATGAGAAACATCTTATTAATGAAGCTGGCGTGACAGTAGGAGATATAGATTTAATTTCCCTTAGTTTTGATAATGTGTACATGGATTTTCCGATTAAGGATATCAAGGAGAGTGGGCAACCGCTTTGGTGGCTTGAACTTAAACAATGGGAGGACCCACGAAAAGACTCATTTGATGAGGACTGTGTTTGTTTGTATTTAAATTCTTACTATGGTTATTGCCCCAAGGTTGGAGACACGATTAAGAATGTTGAATTACTTGTAGAAATAATAAGTACCGCATATTTAATGATAATAAAGAAAATAGATGATATGGGATACTTGAACGATACATTAAATGATGTGAATTTGGAACCAGGAAGCATATCAAAGATCATATATTATTTCTATATTAGTTGCAGCGTTCCGCTGAAGTATGAATCTATTGACTCTCTTCAGAAGTCAATTCGTCAAAACATTGAGGTGATGTTATGCGGAGGCGATGAGTAATGGTACAGTATAAAAAATATACAAAAGCCCAGGGAAAAGAGTTTATTGAGAATATAGACGGAATGTCAGATGCGGCTTTTTCTGATTTGATTGCCCAATGGAATAAACATACAGTTGATGATTATGATAGATCATATACTGAATTGAGAAATATGGTTATTGATACTTATGAGCAGTACAAAAAGTTCGGAGGGTATGAGATTGACATACGTGTCGGACTATGTCTGTATTCTGTTCTTAACATAAAGAATGGGTTTACAACAGTCCTCGCAAATGATGATGATATTTGGCGATATTTATCATGTAAGGTATTTCCGGATATCACGCATTTAAGATATCCACCAAGTAAAAAAGATCAGAACGAAGGCCATAGATTAAATCCTAAACGTTTCTATCTTCATACACGTAGAATTTGGTTAAAGACTTTGTGGTGGTATATTCATTTGGCATGGCAAGGAACCGAAAACGCTACATATAGAGTAATAAAAGATTTTGGCACAGATACTATAAGTGATTTTATCGAACGTCCAGGTAAAGGATATCGACTTCCACTATATCGAGCATTGATGAAAGAATATTCATCGGTAAAAAATAAATCTGCGAGTTTTTTTAACAGAATACAAAAACAAAACTTAGTAAATTGTAGAAATGTTGAGCCTGCACTTACCAATGGTGCAGAACGCGGTTATGTGAAAAGGCTGATTAAACAGTCACAAGAGTAGGGAGAGTAGACCATATGTTGGCACAACAAATCATTACAAATTGGGATACCTCGGCAAAGGGATACGCCACAAAAATAGTTGAATTGTTTGATGCTGGCTATCCAGCTTGGACGATTAAGACAAATGAGTTATATGGTGTGGCTATTCCTTTGGAAAAGAATGTAGAAGTTTCTGAGCGTTTTCTGGAGCAAGACTGTACAATGAGTTGATTTATCTTGATGGATCAGAACAACAAAATGTTTTATTACTGACAACAGATAGATATGACATAAAATATCCGTTTTCAACTCTATGTGCTGAATTGATTTCACCAGGCGAACAGGGGATTTTGCGTAAAGAAGTGGTTGCGAATCCAGTATCCTGGTGGATACAGTGGAAAGAATTGCTTGGTAACCGTAACATGGATGATCGAGTTTATGATGCACTAGGAGAACTTTATACATTGGCACATTTGGCGAGGATTGGAGAGCAGGCTGTTTGGAATGGCCCTGATTTCGCAACATATGATATAGATTGTGATCTGACATATTATGAAGTTAAATCAACAATTGCCAGGAAGAAAAGACAGGTTACATTGAGCAATCATTTCCAATTGAATCCGCCGGATGGGAAAGACCTAAAACTTGTTTTTTGTCAATTTGAACCCGCAACAAGTGGTTATTGTATAGACAGTTTGGTGGATGAATTAGTTGCTTATGGATATAGTAAGAATGATTTAAATGATAAATTAGACCGTATTGGTCTGGAAAAGAGGAAATCATCTAGAAAACGGTGCTATGATTTGCACGCAATGATTATTTATGACATAAATGATGAGTTTCCTGCAATTCGTGAATCCTCTTTTGTTGGAGGTATGCTTCCAAAAGGGGTAGAAACTATCACATATACCATAACGTTAGATGGGATAGATGGAAAAATAATAAAGGGACAGTAGGTAATCGCATGGAATATAAAACAATAGATCTGTGTGCGGGCATAGGAGGAATCCGACGCGGATTTGAATTAACGGGAAAATTTAAAAATGTATTGTCAGCAGAAATAGATAAATATGCTTGTGTTACCTACGAACATTTATATGGAGAAAATCCTAAAAATGATTTAACTTCAGAAGAATTTAAAGAAAAAGTAGCGAATACAGAATATGATATTTTGCTGGCTGGATTTCCGTGTCAGACTTTTAGTAGAGCCGGTTTGCAAATGGGTTTCCGAGATACCACAAAAGGAACTATTTTCTTCTCGATTGCTGATATTATTTCAAGAACGCAACCAAAAGCAGTTTTCTTGGAAAATGTTGAAAACTTAATTTCACATGATGGTGGCAGGACGATACAAACCATTGTTAATATTTTAGAAAATGAATTAGATTATAGAATTATCGGAGTAACTTTGGATGAAAATGGAGAATACGCCTATACCAGAAAATCTTTTATTCGAAACTCTAAAAATTTCGGTTTGCCACAAAACAGGCCAAGAGCATACATTATGGCTTTTAGCAAGAAACAGTATGGTGCAGCTATTAAAATGCTTAACGAAGACCTTCCTGAAAGCGGAACTAATTTTATAGCAAGGGACTTAACGGATATTTTAGAGCCGATTGTCGATGACGAATTTTATATGGCTCAAGGATATCTGGATACGTTAAAAAAACATAAAGTTCGTGAAAAAGCAAAAGGTCATGGCTTTGGGTACATGGTTGTCAATGAGCCAGGTATTGAACATCCTATTGCCAGCACTATCTTAGCAACCGGTGGTTCGGGAAAAGAAAGAAATTTAATATATCAGCCAAAAACTGGTGTGGCGGGTAAAATGGTTGGTTTGAAAAAAACACCACTGAATAATGAAGGTATTCGCGTTATGACACCAACAGAATGGGGACGTCTACAGGGCTTTATAGGATATGCATTTGTAGATAAGAACGGTATTGATAATTTTAGTTTTCCAGAGAAGACAACAAAGGCGCAGCAGTATAAACAGTTTGGTAATTCAGTCACGATACCTGTTATCGAATCGATGGCAATGTTCATGCTAAGTTGTTTTGAAAAAATGAGTGATGGTCAAAAGGATGTTGTTATTCGAATGGCTGAGGGAAGAGAATATTTTACAAAGCGTGATGTTATAGAGTGCTTGGGAATGATTTCTGTTAATCAAGCGGGCTATTTGATTAAGAAGCTTATTGAGGAAGGTAAAATTCGACTTATCAATAGAGGGCGTTATTCTAAATATAGCATTATCAGAGTAAATGATTGATCTAGTAAGCAAGAATGAAAAGGTGATTTAAATGCCAAAGAATAATTTAAGAGATTTGTTCTTTGAATTTATGGACAAATATTCTACAGAGCTGTCTGAAGCAAGGAAAACGGAGAATTTTAAAAGACCCTTTGGAGGTTTAGTAAGAAAAGATATCGTAAATATTATTAGTTCATTTATGGCGGATAAAACATATTACATCAAAGGAAGTGTTGGTGCCGGCCGATGGACAGATGTTCCATGGATTGCCATTTTTGACACGAGAATTACTAAATCGGCTCAAAAAGGAATCTATATCGTATATCTTTTGAACAAGGATACAAAAGAACTGTACCTGACATTTAATCAAGGCGCAACCGATGTGGCCCAAGAAGGTTCCTCTTCGGATGGGAAATTAGCTTTTACTGGAATTGCTTCATCAAGCGGGAATAAGACATTAGATAAGTTAAAAAGTAGAGCACAAGTCATTAGAGAAAAACTTTGTATTACAGAGGAAATTGATATTAGCCGCGTTGAAACCGGTTCACCAGCGTATAACGCAGGCTGTATTTGCTACAAAAAATATACGTTGGAGAATATTCCGGATGATGAAGAACTAAAAAAAGATTTGATGCAATATATTGAGCTCTATAGGAAATATTATCTGTTTTTACAAGATACGGAGGAAAATTGGTGGCCGTCTCTTTCTGAATATAATCCTGCCATTACAAAAGAACAATGGTTGGAGCTGCTTAAAGATGGAACGACATTTACGGATAATGCATACTTTGCAATTGCTGCCATGTATGTTTTTGGTGGAACTGCAACCTGCAGGCAATTAGAGGAAAAATATGGTCGAACCGCTGATTTCTACAGGGCGTCGTTAGGAGTACAGTTGGCAAATAAAATAAAAAACATTTTTGATCTTCCATATTGTAGTAGTGATAATGATGGAAACAAAGTATGGCCCGTTTTATTCCAGGGAAGAAATGCAAATAACGATGAGGCTGGTAATTATGTATGGCGAATGCGTCCGGAATTATACGAAGCTCTGAAAGAATTTGGTATTGAACGATATTTGAAAGAAGGTGAGAAAGAAGTGCCTGAATTATCAATTAAAGAGAGCCTTAAGCTGATTAAAGAGTACATTGTAGCTAAAGGATTCAGTTATAATGATGAATTGATTGAAAACTTCTATCTGAGTTTAAAATCCAAACCGTTTGTGATTCTTGCAGGCACTTCAGGAACAGGAAAAACCCGTTTGATCAGATTATTCTCAGAGGCAATCGGTGCAAAATATAAACTTGTTTCCGTACGGCCAGACTGGTCAGATTCTTCAGATCTGTTTGGACATGTGAATCTTAAAGGTGAGTTTATACCAGGGGCTATTATTGATTATATTTATGAAGCTGCTAAATCAGAAAATCTAAATACACCGTATTTTCTTTGTTTGGATGAGATGAACTTGGCTCGTGTGGAATATTACCTCAGTGATTTTCTGTCAATAATTGAAACCAGACATCAGGAAAACGGACACGTTGTCACAGATGAGATTGTTCTTGATAAAGCTGCGGAAGATGTTTACGGGAAGATTGTTCTTCCTGAGAATCTCTATGTCATAGGCACGGTAAATATGGATGAGACAACTTTTCCGTTTAGCAAGAAAGTTCTTGATCGTGCTAATACGATTGAATTTTCATATGTGGATCTTGTACCCGATTTTTCAGAAAGGTTGGAAACAACAGAGATTCAGCCCTGCAGAAATAATTTTTTGAAAACAGATTACTTAACATTGATGTCGGATATTGCTATTGAGGATAGGAAGTTTGTTGCGGACATTTGTGCTGAACTTCAGGATATTAATAAAATTCTGCAAAGTGCACAGGCTCATGTTGGGTATCGTGTCAGAGATGAAATCGTATTTTATATGCTCAATAATAAAAAAGCAGATTTACTGGATAAAGACCTTGCATTTGATAATGAGATTATGCAGAAAATTCTTCCGAGAGTACAGGGAAGCAGTGAATCTATAAAAGATATGCTTTGTGAGTTATACAAGAAATGTGCAGGTGATTATACTGGACTTAGCCAGGCCTCTGTCAGTGAACAGATGCAGGCATATATTGAAACAAAAGATTGCAAGTACAGAAAATCAGCAGAGAAGATCTGCTACATGATGAGGAGATTTGAAGAGGATGGCTTTACTTCCTATTGGCTCTGATAAGCTGTTAGAAATCAGAACGTCAGATATTGATCTTGTAATTAAGAGTAAGAAGATACAGACTGCGGTTGCTGCAAGTGTAGCCGAACAGTCTTCTTCTGTTGTCATCACATCTTACGGTCTGGAGCGAGTTAAAATAGGAATACAGAATATTGATTTGAGTTTTGAGAACTGCAGCCAATATTCTGCGCAGTCAATCAAAGTTGCACCACTGTTTTTTGAGCAGACGGATTATGAACTGGTTGTTAGTAGTAGAAACGGTAAGGCGATTCATTTCTGGAATGAGAACTATCTGATCAGAGAAAAAATTGGGCCGGTCATTGAAGGCAATGACACTTTGATTACTGGTATCATCAATTTTGGCAATTCTGTAGGTTATACAGATTTGGAGATTACTGCGAATGGCAGGAAGATTATGGCGCTTCGAATCGAAGTATATCCATCCAAAATCACTTATAAAGAAGATTATCAGCGTATGATTACTGATGTTTCAGACATGGTATATGCGGCTGCGATTGATTTTATGCAAAAGACTTATCAGGAATTTGCTATTGGTGATAAGAAGAATAATGTTCCAGCTATTTTTTTCCAAATCATCTCCATAATTTTTGATAAGTACATGAATGCTGCAAAGCGTATTACTATAGTTCCACATCATAAGCTTATAACTGAGTATACGATTGTTCCAGAATATAAGGCTAAAAGAATGAATCGAAAAACTGAGAAGTGGCTTATGTCTCATCAATCGAATATTGCATTAGATGGAAGTGGCAATTTGTCAATTGATCGTGTGCTGTCAGCCAAGAAGCAGATCACTTATGATACTAATGAGAATAGGTTTGTTAAGTTTATTTTAAAAGAGACAATAAGAAAACTGGAAAATTTTATCATCAGATATGAGAAAACAGTAAAAAATCCAGAAGGAGCAGTACTTTTGGAAGCAAATCGTATGATACGAAAAATCCGTAATGTTTTAAATACAAGTTTTCTTCGAGAAGTTTCTGAATACTTTGCGGAACAGAGCATGTCACTGGTGTTTGGCATGGCACCGGGATATAGAGAATTGTATAAGTATTATCTCATGTTGCAAAGAGGACTTTCTGTTCATGGGGATTTTTTCAGGATATCAGTAAAAGACACTGCTCAACTTTATGAGTATTGGTGTTTTATCAAACTATTTACTTTATTAAAGAATCAATATCAGCTGATATCACCAGATATTATCAAAATTGATAATAGTGGTATCACAGTTACGCTTGTAAAAGGAAAACGTTCAAAAGCGTGTTTCATTAATCTTAAGACCGGTGAGTTAATCACTTTGATTTATAATCCAGGAGAAACAAAGACGCAAACTGTAAATCAGAAACCAGATAATGTACTTGAACTTGAAAAGAAGGGGACAGAAGTATCTTACAAGTATGTCTTTGATGCAAAATATCGTATTGAGAAAGAACCTGAAAGCTCATTTTATCCAGATTCTAATAATAATCCAGGGCCGAAGGTTGATGATATCAATACAATGCATCGATATAGAGATTCTATCGTTTACGAGAATAAAGTTTCCAAATTTACTTTTGAGAAAACAATGTTTGGTGCATATGTCTTGTTCCCCTATGATGATGAAGAGTTATATAAGGAGCATCATTTTTACAAGAGTATTGAAAGTGTAAATATTGGCGGGTTGCCGTTTCTTCCTGGAGCAACTTCATTAGTCCAGAAATTTCTTGATGAATTGATATCTGATTCTAAGGAATCTGCATTTGAAAGGACTACGTTGCCGCGTGGTATTGAAGAAAAGTTAGCAGTTGTTGACTGGAAGAAGAGGGATGTACTGATTGGCACATTTCGTTCACGGAAACAGTTTGACATTTGCTTTGATAAGAATTTTTACTACATACCGGTAAAACAGTTACCAGATGAGCGATTGCCGATACATTATGTTGCTTTGTATCAGACAAAGAATAAATTTGGTATAGATGCTGGTATTCGTTACTATGGTGAGGTTCTCAGAACAACTATTGTTCGCAGAAAGAATATCAAGGAAGTTCCGTTAACACATGCGAATGCAGAAGAACTATATTATCGATTTGTTGTTCGTAGATGGGATATGCTTGAGAGGGTTATTGAACCAAAGGAGCATGGATTCCCATGTGATTATACAAATATGTTCTTGTTGCAACATAGTGAGTATATTCCTGAACTTTTAATTGAATCGGAAGAAAAATATCGATTTTATGCAGAACTGAAACGAAGTGTTAAACATGCAGAAATAAATAAAGATGCTGACAATATTGGGTTTGAATATGGAGATGTACAATTTGTCTTTACGGATGGAAACATCTTAGCTATAAAGAATGGAATAATTGTTGAAAAAAGAGCAGTTTCTGATTTTGCACGTAAACCGGCAGATACCTATAGACGGTTGCAAGGAGCAATTAATCATTTAAATAACTATTCTTAAATGTTGGCATGAGGAGGGATGATCATGGAAATATCCAAATCAGATTGGAAGTTATATCGTGAGCGTGTTTCAGACTGGCAGGAACATTATATGGAGCAGCTCACCAAGGAATATGTCGAATTGCTTACATCCCCGGGAAATGCTTCAGACCATTTCTGGGAACTTGAAAAGAGAATAAAACAGGATAAGAAACATCCAGGTGTTTTGATCGAACTTCGTAAGTCGACAGCATTATGGGATATTGCGTATTTTGTCAGAGATAAGGTAATAACGATGAATGAGCTTGAAGGATTCAGTGAGGACTTGATTGATGCTGTAAAACTAATTTTGAGTCGATGAGAAAGATTTCCGGTCAAGATAAATAAGAATTAGAAATAAAATACAGGAGAAAATAAATGGTAAAGCAAATAGTCAGAGATATTTTCTTTTTAAGTCAGCCATCCGAGCCGGCTACAAAAGCTGATATCCAGGTTGGAAAGAATCTGCAGGACACACTGCAGGTGAACCGGGAACGGTGCGTTGGTATGGCTGCAAATATGATTGGCGTAAAGAAGAATATCATCATTGTGAATATGGGATTCATAGATGTTGTGATGTTCAATCCAGTGATTGTTTCAAAGCATGGCATGTATGAGACGGAAGAAGGTTGCCTGTCCCTGGATGGTGTCCGCAAGACAGCTAGATACCAGGAAATTGAAGTAGAATATTATGATTTCAACTGGAAAAAACAGCGGCAGAAGCTGTCCGGATGGACGGCACAGATCTGTCAACATGAAATTGATCATTTGTCTGGGAAGATCATATAATCGAATGCGGATTGCGAGGTGGCCGGTATGTTAAAGAATGTACTGATTGTGGTGGATGATATAGAAAAATCCATAGAATTTTATAGGGACTTATTTGGACTGCAAGTGATTCTTAAGAATGAAGGTAATGTGATCTTATCGGAGGGACTTGTTTTGCAGGATGCCGACATATGGGGGAAAACATTGAATGAAACTTCTACGCCGTTCAATAACATGATGGAATTGTATTTCGAGGATTTTGATATAGATGGATTGCTTGCGAAATATGAATCTGGTAAGTATTTCGTCCGATATGCTACCGAACTGACAGAATTTGCAGGTGGGCAGAAGCTTGTAAGACTGTATGATCCCAGTGGGAATCTTATTGAGGTTCGCACTCCGTTCAGGTGCAATTAAAGGAGGGAATATGCAGATTTTGGTTGATGCAGATGCCTGTCCGGTAGTCAGTATCGTTGAAAGAGTTGCAAAAGAGCATAATCTTCCGGTAACGTTGTTGTGTGATACCAATCATGTGTTATCATCTGATTACAGTGAAGTGATTGTAGTTGGAGCCGGAGCAGATGCAGTGGATTATAAACTGATCAGCATTTGCCATAGGGGCGATATTGTTGTATCACAGGATTATGGAGTGGCAGTAATGGCATTTGGAAAAGCTGCGTATGCGATTCACCAATCCGGGAAATGGTATACCAATGAAAATATTGACCAGATGCTTATGGAGCGTCACTTGAACAAGAAAGCACGAAGGGCATCCGGAAAGAATCACCTAAAAGGACCAAGAAAACGAACAGCAGAGGATGATGAGCATTTCAGGGAATCCTTCGAGAAAATGATACATATGGCGATGGATAAGGGGAAATAATCACAAACAGAACACAGGAGAATCGGGAGGTGTAGAATGATGGAAAAGGAAAGAACCTATATTGCAATCGATCTTAAGTCATTCTATGCGTCTGTGGAATGTAAAGAACGAAATCGGGATCCTTTGACGACCAATCTTGTGGTTGCGGATAAAAGCAGAACAGAGAAAACAATCTGTCTTGCGGTATCTCCAGCCTTAAAGTGTTATGGGATACCCGGAAGGGCTCGTTTATTTGAGGTTGTTCAAAAAGTAAAAGAAGCCAACAGCGCCCGCAGGTGGAAAGCACCGAACAGAACATTTATTGGTTCTTCTGATGACAGTACAGAATTAAATATCAATTCCGCACTGGAGATTGATTATATTGTTGCTCCTCCCCGGATGGCTCTCTATCTGGGATACAGCACCAGAATTTACAGCATTTATCTGAAATATATTGCACCGGAAGATATTTTTCCGTATTCGATTGACGAAGTATTTATGGATGTAACGAATTATCTGCATACTTATAATATGACACCAAGAGAACTGGCGATGACCATGATACAGGATGTGCTGAAAACGACAGGTATAACGGCAACTGCTGGAATCGGAACAAATATGTATCTGTGTAAGATTGCGATGGATATCGTGGCGAAGCACATTAAAGCAGATAAAGATGGTGTACGAATTGCAGAACTGGATGAAATGTCATACCGAAGGAAACTCTGGAGCCACAGACCTCTTACTGATTTCTGGAGAGTCGGAAAGGGATATGCAAAGAAGTTGGAAGAATATGGCCTCTATACGATGGGTGATATTGCCAGATGTTCCATCGGAAAAGAGAATGAATTATATAACGAAGATCTGCTATATAAACTGTTTGGCGTTAATGCAGAGCTGCTGATCGATCATGCCTGGGGATATGAGCCCTGTACCATGAAAATGGTCAAGGCTTACAAACCGGAAACGAACAGTGTTTGTTCCGGGCAGGTACTTCATTGTCCTTATGACTTTGAAAAAGCAAAATTAGTCGTCAAAGAGATGACGGACCAGATGGTTTTGGATTTGGTGGATAAGAAGCTTGTGACGGATCAGATTGTATTGACAGTTGGTTATGATATTGAGAATTTGAATAATACCGACAGGAAAAAGAAATATCATGGTGAGGTTACGATCGACCGTTATGGAAGAAGAATTCCGAAACACGCACATGGAACGACCAATCTGAAACGGCAGACTTCCTCAACAAAAATGATAACGGATGCAGTAATAGAACTATATGACGGTATTGTTGACAGAAACCTGCTTATCAGAAGAATTAATATCACAGCGAACAGGCTTGTGGATGAAAATTCTGTAAAGAAAGAAAAAGTGTATGAGCAGTTGGATCTTTTTACGGATTATGAGGCGCAAAGGAAAAAGCAGGAAGAGGAAGAGGCTGCGCTGGATCGCGAAAAACGTATGCAGGAAGCAATGCTCAGTATTAAAAAGAAATTTGGAAAAAATGCTATGCTGAAGGGGATGAATCTTCAGGAAGGTGCAACCGCCCGGGACAGAAATGAACAGATTGGCGGACATAAGGCGTAAAGGAGTTGGAAGGGATGAAAAATAATTCTTATGACGATATCATTAATTTACCGCATCCGGTCTCTAAGAATCATCCGCAAATGCCTTTTCGGGATCGGGCAGCGCAGTTTGCTCCTTTTGCAGCCTTGACTGGACATGATGCTGCGATAAAAGAAACGGCAAGATTAACTGATGAAAGATTGGAATTGAGTGAGGAAGTGATTGCTCAGCTGAACGAAAAAATCAACATAATCAGAAATAATATCGGTATAGAACAGAATGTATCGATAACTTATTTTATTCCCGATGCAAAAAAAGCCGGTGGATCCTATGTTATGTGCTCCGGTATTGTAAAAAAGGTAGACGAATACGAGCATACCATAATTATGACGGATCAAACGGTCATTCCAATCGAACGGATAAGTGATATTAAATGTGAAGAGTGGTAAATGCGAAAACAGATACAAAGAATATAGAATGTTTCACTAGTACAGCGAAAATTAAGTTTCTGCTATATTGACGCAGGATTTCACACTCTGATGGGCTGGATTAAGATGCATTATTTTAGAGGATTGCTATAGTTCTGGCAGTAGAGGACACAAGGTTGGAGAAATCAGACCGGGATTCTTTGGCGGAACGAAACCATGTTATAAGAAGAATTGTATTTTGAGAGGAGGCTCTTATAAATGTTGAACATTATTTATGGAGATGTGAAAAACAGTATTTATAATACAAATGTTTATTTTAAAAACAGTTATGAACCAGAATGGCTTGATGCAGAACTGGCGAAAAAGATGATTAAAGATATTGATGATTCAGAAGTATTGAGTGGTGAATGCATTAACAGTCCGGTGTTGGGACAGATTCCTCCTGAAAGACTGTCAGGAGGAGTGAAAACGTTGTTGCTGATTTTAAATGAACCGGATCGGATTTTCAATGCCTCGACCTGTGGCGATAACTGTGCAAAATGGATATTGGAAATAGGCAGGATTAAAGATGTTACCATTAATCTCAGACATATGATGAGTTTTGGAAAAGACACAAAATTTGAGATAAAAGTCCAAAATGGAGGAGAAACGGTCCATTCAATGAAGGAACTTGTTCCTATAGCAAATAAGTATTTAAATGAAATGAAACAGGAGTAGTGATTATGAAAGGTTCACATAGAATCATTGTAGAATCCAGAAAAGTGAAATATGATTTTGTAATTCATAGGAATATTACAATCATTACTGGTGACAGTGGATCAGGTAAGACTGTTTTAATTGATCTTATACATGATTATGGAAGATATGGTGCGGACAGCGGTGTATTTCTTTCCTGTGACTGCCCCTGTAAAGTGATTGATAGTGAGGATTGGGAAAGAAAGATAGAAGAAACAACAGGAAGCATTATTTTTATTGATGAAGGAAATCGCTTCCTCGTTTCAAAGAAGTTTGCACAGCTTGTGCAGGGATCTGATAATTACTTTGTACTGGCCACAAGAGAAAAGCTTCCGGCATTGCCATATAGTGTAAGTGAAATATATGGATTTCGCAAATCTGGAAAATTTCATGATGCGAAACAGAAATATAATGAGATTTATCATTTGTACGGTGAAATATCAGAGGAAAAGAATATCAATCCGAAACTTGTAATAACAGAGGATTCCAATTCTGGATTTGAATTTTTTAAAGAAATGTCCAGACAGAAGGGTGTGAACTGTTTTTCTGCTGGTGGGAAGTCAAATATCATCAGACAGTTGGAACAGAGACCGAATGAAGAGGGTACAATTTTGGTCATTGTAGATGGAGCTGCATTTGGTTCAGAGATGAAAGATATCAGTGAATGCATTAAAACACAGGGAAACATTGTACTCTATGCACCAGAATCTTTTGAGTGGTTGTTACTTTCAACAAAGGAAATACCGGAAGTAAAAGTAGAAACAATACTTCAGAATCCGGAAGAATATATAGACAGTAAAGAGTATATCAGTTGGGAACGATATTTTACAGATTTATTGATAGAAAGTACCAGTAAGAATTTTATATGGGCATATTCGAAGAAAAGGCTTACAAAGGCGTACTTTGCTCCAAGAATAGTGAATGCGGTAAAAACAATCATGAAATTGGTAGACTGGGAAAAATCATTCTGAAAAGTCAGAAAAACCCTTTTCTATTATCGTATTACATGGTATACTGAATACCGAAATGAATGATATGCAAAATAGGATTTTATGCGTCAAGTGTTCGGTGAATGGGGAGTTGTCACTGAAACGAAAAGTGCGTCTTACGGTATATTATCCGCACCCGTTGCAAACAATATAAGAGGATATCTCATATTG
>SKES01000666.1_pt2 | contig 20486 bp, 18 predicted proteins | sample 4826851 | NCBI WGS metagenome assembly SKES01 (sample SAMN11008803, study PRJNA524170) | human gut metagenome | biome: Human fecal sample; material: Feces; isolation source: fecal sample from pouch patient p52 | host: Homo sapiens | place: Israel: Tel-Aviv | collected 2016-09-04 | reverse complement strand
CTAATTACGCAAAGAAAAACGGGTCGCCAGAAGGTGACCCGTTTTTTTATTCTTACTTCAACACATAACCGTACAACCGTTTCATGCCATCCGCATCGGTTTCGCTATAAACACCTTGCAGCTCCGGCGAAAATCCCGGCAATAAATTCACCCCTTCTTCCAGCGCAAGGAAATAACGCTGAACCGCCCCACCCCAGACTTCTCCGGGTACCACGCAAAGCACGCCAGGTGGATAAGGCAACGCCCCTTCTGCCGCAATCCGCCCTTCGGCATCACGAATACGCACTAACTCCACTTCACCACGAATATAGGCGCTATGCGCATCCTGGGGATTCATCACTACAGGCGGGAAACTCTGCTGGCGGAACATCGCTTTTTGCAGGTCTTTGACGTCGAAACTGACATACAGATCGTGCATCTCCTGACACAACTGGCGCAGGGTATAGTCGCGATAGCGCACCGGATATTTGTTATAAACGCTCGGCAACACCTCAGCCAGTGGCGAGTCATCCTCAATATGCTGTTCAAACTGTGCCAACATTGCGACCAGTTGTGCCAGCTTCTCGTGGCTCTCCGCCGGGGTTAATAAGAACAGAATAGAGTTGAGATCGCACTTTTCCGGCACAATGCCATTCTCACGCAGATAGTGCGCCAGAATCGTCGCAGGAATACCAAAGTCGCTATATTCACCGGTTTCGGCATCGATACCGGGCGTGGTCAGTAGCAGCTTGCACGGATCAACAAAATACTGATCTGCGGCATATCCCTCAAAGCCGTGCCAATTCGCCCCCGGTTCAAAACTGAAGAAGCGACGGTCGCTGGCCAATACTGACGTCGGATAATCCTGCCACAATTTGCCACCAACAACGGGCGGGATAAACGGGCGAAACAGCTTACAGCGTGCAAGAATCGCCTTGCGCGCTTCAATGCCCAACTCAACACACTCCGCCCACAGTCGACGACCGCTCTCCCCTTCATGGATTTTGGCGTTAACGTCCAGCGCAGCAAACAGCGGATAGAACGGACTGGTGGAGGCGTGGAGCATAAAGGCATTATTCAACCGCTTATGCGGGCAAAAGCGCGCCTGCCCGCGAATATGGTTATCTTTTTTGTGGATCTGCGAAGTCTGCGAGAATCCCGCCTGCTGTTTGTGCACCGACTGGGTAACAAAGATCCCCGGATCGTTTTCGTTAAGTTCTAACAGTAACGGCGAGCTATCTGCCATCATCGGAATAAACTGCTCGTAACCGACCCACGCGGAATCAAACAGAATGTAATCGCACAAATGCCCAATGGTCTCGATCACCTGGCGAGCGTTATAGATAGTACCGTCATAAGTTCCTAACTGAATAATTGCCAGGCGAAACGGGCGCGGTAGTTCGGCTTTTTCTGGTGCCACTTCACGAATTTGCTGGCGCAAATAGTCTTCATTAAAACAATGCGCATCAATACCGCCGATAAAACCGAACGGGTTACGCGCGGCTTCCAGATACACCGGCGTCGCCCCAGCCTGAATCAATGCACCGTGATGATTCGACTTATGATTGTTACGATCGAACAGTACCAGATCGCCACGCGTTAACAGCGCATTGGTAACCACTTTGTTTGCTGCCGAAGTGCCGTTAAGCACAAAATAGGTTTTATCAGCATGAAACACTTTGGCCGCAAACTTCTGCGCATCCTTCGCTGAGCCTTCATGAATAAGCAGATCGCCCAGTTTCACATCGGCGTTGCACATATCGGCACGAAAAACGTTCTCACCGAAGAAATTGTAAAAATGACGCCCCGCAGGATGCTTTTTAAAGAACGCGCCATGTTGATGACCCGGGCAAGCAAAAGTGCTGTTGCCCATCTCAACATATTGCGTCAGCGTGTCATAAAACGGCGGCAACACGTTCTCTTCGTACTGGCAGGCTGCAGATTCCAGCTCCAGCCACTGCTGCTCGTTGCCATTGATTACCGCCGCGACGCCCGCAGGCAATTCAACAATCTGTTCGGAATACAAAAACACCGGTAGATGAAAACCAGTGCGTTTAAGTAACGCAAGAATGCCACTGCGGCTATCCGCAGCGGTAATGACGACTGCCGCGACGTCCGTAAAATCAGTATCTTCCAGCGCCACCACGCGACGATGGGTAGAAATTCGGGAAACCAGTTCACTACTGGCGGCAATACTCATTGATTTCATAAATGTAAAACCCGTTTCGGGGAGGTAAAAATACCGGGCAAGGTGTAAAAACCTGCCGCATGAGATGTGGGTCAAACTGGTCACCAGCTCCGACCGCCAGACATCAGTAAAAGCAGAATGGCTCTGATTTTACTGTTGTCCTACAGTGAGCGTGCGTTAACTTCACCGCATGAGCAGTAATATGGAAAGGGAAGCGTTTCGCGCAAAACGGCGATAAACAAGAGAATGTAAGGAGGTGGCGTGCATCGGGCAAACTCCGTACAACAAGGAGAAAATTCGCGCAATCATGGCACCTTTCACCAGAGCGTGCAAGCCAGGACTTTGCGAACAAACAAGCCATCGAAGGAGCCAAACGGTCATAATAAGAAAATCAGACAATGCAGCTAACAGGAACTCTTGTGGTCATCGGTCCTTTTATCAACGCAAGTGCAGTATTACTGGGTGGCGTCCTCGGCGCACTGCTTAGTCAACGCTTACCGGAACGGATCCGTGTCTCTATGACATCCATTTTTGGTCTGGCATCGTTGGGAATTGGTATTTTACTGGTGGTGAAATGCGCCAACCTTCCGGCGATGGTTTTAGCGACGCTACTCGGTGCATTAATTGGTGAAATTTGTTTGTTGGAAAAAGGTGTTAATACCGCAGTCGCTAAAGCGCAAAATTTGTTTCGTCACTCGCGTAAAAAGCCAGCGCATGAATCTTTTATTCAGAATTTTGTCGCGATTATTGTCCTGTTTTGTGCCAGCGGCACCGGGATCTTCGGCGCGATGAATGAAGGGATGACCGGCGATCCGAGCATTTTAATCGCCAAGTCATTTCTGGATTTCTTTACCGCGATGATCTTCGCCTGTTCACTTGGCATTGCGGTATCGGTGATTAGTATTCCATTGCTGATCATCCAGTTAACGCTGGCTTGGGCTGCTGCGCTGATATTACCGCTGACAACACCATCGATGATGGCAGACTTCAGCGCCGTAGGTGGTTTGCTGCTGCTAGCAACCGGCTTACGCATCTGCGGCATTAAACTATTTCCGGTGGTCAACATGCTTCCAGCACTACTTCTGGCAATGCCTCTTTCCGCCGCCTGGAGCGCCTGGTTTGTCTGATGATGCGTGTAGTAACGGCAAAGTGATGATAGATTGTGCAGTCTGCTATAAATTGAAGAAATTTAATTGACGAGACGAGGCGAATCAGGTTTAATGCGCCCCGTTGCCCGGATAGCTCAGTCGGTAGAGCAGGGGATTGAAAATCCCCGTGTCCTTGGTTCGATTCCGAGTCCGGGCACCAAATTCATATCAACGGACCTCCACGGAGGTCCGTTTTTCGTTTCAGAACGCCACAATTTAAGCGTTCTGCCTACAAATCAATTCTACCGAACTCAACCAGATTCCCCCCACATCAACCCCATTGTGTGGGTATAATTGCGGGTATACCCCAGTTCGACAGAATTTGTACCCTCTTTAACGCATTCAGAAGGCTGAACTATGGCACTGACTGACGCAAAAATCCGGGCTGCAAAGCCCACTGACAAGGCTTATAAACTCACTGACGGGGCTGGCATGTTTCTGCTGGTTCATCCTAATGGTTCCCGTTACTGGCGTCTCCGTTATCGTATTCTGGGTAAGGAGAAGACTCTGGCACTTGGTGTGTATCCAGAAGTTTCTCTCTCCGAAGCTCGTACAAAACGGGATGAGGCCCGAAAACTGATTTTGGAGGGGATTGACCCTTGCGAACAGAAAAGAGCTAAAAAAGTAGTCCCTGATTTACAGCTCTCTTTTGAACATATTGCACGACGCTGGCATGCCAGTAATAAACAATGGGCGCAATCACACAGCGATAAAGTACTCAAAAGCCTCGAGACACACGTTTTCCCCTTTATCGGCAACAGGGATATCACCACACTCAATACCCCGGACCTGCTTATCCCTGTTCGTGCTGCAGAAGATAAACAGATTTATGAAATCGCCAGTCGTCTGCAGCAAAGGATATCTGCTGTAATGCGTTATGCCGTACAGTCTGGCATCATCAGATATAATCCTGCTCTGGATATGGCTGGCGCATTGACCACTGTAAAACGCCAGCATCGCCCCGCTCTTGATCTTTCACGTCTTCCTGAACTTTTGTCGCGTATTGACAGTTATAAGGGGCAGCCTGTCACCCGGCTTGCCGTTATGCTGAATCTGCTGGTGTTTATTCGTTCCAGTGAACTCAGATATGCCCGCTGGTCAGAAATTGATATTGAAAATGCCATGTGGACCATTCCTGCCGAACGCGAGCCTCTGCCAGGTGTGAAATTCTCACACCGGGGTTCCAAGATGCGAACACCACATCTTGTGCCACTCAGCAAGCAGGCTGTGGCTATTCTTACAGAACTTCAGACATGGGCTGGTGAAAATGGTCTGGTCTTTACGGGAGCACATGACCCGCATAAACCAATCAGTGAAAACACCGTAAATAAAGCCCTCAGAGTTATGGGGTATGACACAACCCTGGATATCTGTGGGCATGGATTCAGGACGATGGCATGTAGCGCGTTAATAGAATCAGGATTGTGGTCCCGTGATGCAGTGGAACGTCAGATGAGTCATCAGGAGCGTAATGGTGTACGTGCTGCTTACATTCATAAAGCAGAACATCTGGAAGAACGCCGACTGATGCTACAGTGGTGGGCCGATTTTCTGAATGCAAACAGAGAAAGATTTATCAGTCCATTTGAATATGCAAAGATTAATAATCCGTTAAAACAGTAATCATCCCGGGCAAATGCCCGGGAACTACTCCAGGACTATTTTCTTTGTTAAAAAAAGACAAACGGTATGAACTGATGTATTTACTGTTTACCTGATTGCACCCTACAGGGGATTATCAGAATCCACGGTTATTCATTATTTATATATCTTCAATAAAAAGGAATCTCAAAAAAATCCCGCACCCACAGGGTGATGCGGGATAACTGACGTAAGGAATGCTGCCGGGATTTGGTGGTCCCTTGTGCTGATATGAATACAGGTTCTATTCTATACAGAATCCTTTTCAGTACAAGAGACTGTATTACAGTTTGCCATATATGATTACCTGTGGTCCGGAAGAATAAGTGGCTGCGGTTTCAGACTGTCTGCCGGCACATTTTTCTCTCCGTTAAAAACCATAACGGGTTCATTATCTTCGTCTGTCAGCGGATTGAATGGCGGTATATTTTCGGTACGAATACCGGTCAGCCACTGAAAAATGCCTGCGAAATTACGGGCACTGATTTTCCTGCTGACGGACTGATGAGACGTGATGTCACTGGCGGTAATAATCAGGGGAACGCTGTAGCCCCCCTGCACATGACCATCATGATGAACAGGATTAGCACTGTCGCTGACCGACAGCCCATGGTCAGAAAAGTAAATCATTGCAAAGTGACGGGAATGCCGGCGAAGGATACCATCAAGCTGACCGAGAAAGTTATCCAGTTTACTGATGCTGGCGAGGTAACAGGCAATCTTTCGGGGATACTGCTCCAGGTAATAATTCGGCCAGGAGTTAAGTCGGTCACACGGATTCGGATGAGAGCCAATCATGTGCAGGAAAATCACCTTCGGCGAGGATTTATCCGCCAGCGCACGTTCTGTTTCCTGTAACAACAACATGTCATCCGTTTTACGGGAAGCGAAGCTGCCTTTCTTGAGGAAAACGGTATGCTCCGCATCAGAAGCAATAACAGAGATGCGTGTGTCATGCTCTCCCAGTTTTCCCTGATTGGATATCCACCATGTGCTGTATCCTGCTTTTGCTGCCAGCGCCACCACGTTGTTGCCGGAGTCAGGGTTCTGCTCATAGTCATAAATCAGTGTCCGGCTCAGGGAAGGTACGGTACTGGCTGCTGTCGATGTATAGCCGTCAATAAATAAACCGGGAGCAGTATTCAGCCACGGCGTGGTTGGCACGGGATAGCCATATACCGACATATAATCCCTGCGCACACTCTCACCAGTAACGATAACAATCGTGTCATACAACGGCACACCCGGCAGGATTTTCCAGTTATCAGCCCCGTGCTGACTCAGTTGTTTATAACGCTGCATTTCACGCAATGTGTCAGTTGTCCCCACAACAGTTCCTTTAACCATCCGCAACGGCCAGCTGTTTACAGAGCATAATACGAATAGCAGCAGTGCCAGCCAGTTACGGTGACCGCGGTGGTGTGTCCGCCAGAAAATCACCATGAATACCAGAATCGCGGCACTGACCAGAAAATGATAAACAGGAATCATCCCGGTAAACTCCGCAGCCTCATCAGTTGTGGTCTGCAGCAACGCGACAATAAAACTGTTGTTGATTTTACCGTACGTCATACCGGCAGGCGCATACAGTGCACAACAGAACAGAAATAACAGAGCTGTAATGGATGTGAGAGTATTTCTGTGTGCAAGAAGCAGAAGGAGAAACAGCAGCAACACATTTCCTGTAGCATTTTTCTCAGTGTATCCGCATGCGGCAGAGGTTATTGCAGAAATACCCAGGAAGAATAAAAACAATAAAACCCGGGGTTTGCTTCCCGAACAAAACAGTTTTCTGATACTCATCGGAATATATCGGTAATCTTATTATAAAGAGAATAAGACAATAAAAATCAAAAACATCCTATAAAACATATAACAGACAACCCTGCAGTATAATTACTGCAGGGTGTTTCCTTTTAATTACAGAAGATAAGTAATTATTATCTTTCAGGAGCAGTTTCGTCAGAAGTTATAAGTCACACCAAGCATGATGTCATGACTTTTAACATCAACCTCTGATTTATATTTATCGCCCCACTCATCCTTGTAACTCACACTGCTGTCACCTGCATCAATATAGCGATAGCTGAGGTCAAGAGCGATATCCGGGGTTACGTCATAACGGACACCAGCCCCAAGGCTCCATGCAAAGTTGTCAGCAGAGTCTGAGTGTGACAACGACTCACGCCCACTGTACCCGTACCCGTAATCCCAAGTACTGATACCGGTTGTTTTCTGATGAATTCTGGCGTAGCCAATCCCTGCGGATACCCATGGTGTGAATGCGCTGTCGTTCCGGAAGTCATAATACGCATTCAGCATCAGAGTGTTGACTGACACCTCACTCTTCAGATCATCATGCGACCAGTCATCTTTATAAAGATTGTATTTTGTGTCAGCTTTTCCGCGAGCATAAAACTCCAGTTCCGTACGAACCGGAATACTGAACTGTGGGTAAAAGTCATAACCAGCCGCGATACCGCCACTGAATACTGTGTCATGGTCATCGCCGCCTTTGTATCTGTCCGCCCACTCCCCTTCACCATCGATAAATCGCTGATCTGAAAGTGATACCACGGAAGTACCTGCTTTTCCGGTCACATAAAAGCCTGTTTTGCTCCCATCAGCCAGTGCCTGGGCTGAAAACATACCTGCTACAGCAAGCGCTGAAACCGCCATAATCTTTTTCATTTCAATGATCTCCACTATCACTTTTCCCGAACGATAAATGGGTTTACTTATTTTAAAACCATGCAAAAGATAGGATAAATGAAATGTTTTTTATCAAATCGATCGACAAAATCGATTATGATTGATAAGAATTTCTTATCGTATCCATAAAAATTGTAATGTCCGTGTTTGGAAAGTCATCACAGCGGTACGAAAGTGTTGTGACCAAGAAAATACGAGAGGTTTGCATTACAAGAGCATCATCAGTCGGACAATGATGAATATTCGTTCACTACGCATGTATGTACGCGGAGTTAATTTTGAACAGTTACTCGACATGCAGATAAACTGGACACGGTAATTAAGGAACGTCGTGAAGATGCCAAAACGAGAAACGGCTAAATGTAAGAAATTGGAAACTAAGTGCCAACAAGTGGCTGACTATATCATTTCTTTGGGACTTGTCCCGGCAGAATAGCAGGGGCCAATTTAAGTTATGACAGATACAATAAAAAACAGACGAAAAAACAAAGATGGTGTGAAAAAAGCGAAATATATCTTTGAGGATGAGAACAGAGAAATCAAGACGTGGTCTCGTAATGGTAAAATGCCACTTACTTTACAAAAACGACTTAATGAAGGTTAAACCCCAGAAGATTATCTCATTGAAAAGCCCAATCAACCTGAACAAATTGAATAAAGTCTTCATGCCCCTGCTGTAAATGTGTTCTGCAACGAAGGCAACACAAATTATGGAACAATGATTACAGTTCTCTTCCCCCTGCCAGAGTTATTGCTTCCATAGGTATTTACCTTCTGTAGATGGGCTACACCTGCCGTCAGGTATTACCGTTCAGGCCGCAAACCCGCAGCCGGATATTAGGAAACTGACGACAGGAAATCAGCTAAGCCGGTAACCAAGCGGTCTTGCAACGAAGCAGAACCTGAGTCGCCCGTAAAGTTTTCCCTTGCTCAGAACATCATCACTCGCCACAGATCCCAGTGTATCGCTCCGGTGAACTCACATTGCGCGAGCACTGGCGATATGACAGGGAGTTTTCAGTCCACCTACTGACGGTAAGGTAGCAGTTCATCCAGTCGTGAGACTGGCCACGACGGCAGTTTCTCCAGCACATCCCGCAGCCAAGCTACTGGTTCCAGACCGTTCAACCGTGGTGTATGCAGTAGCGTCATCAGCTCCGCCCACCGCTTCACGGATACCTGATATCATCTTCCTAGCCGTCACGGAACAGAGCGCTATAACCGTCCATAACCAGAATCCCCGTCCCCCCAGCCAGCAGTCGTACACCACTATATCGCGATTACTACCTGCTGCACTCACGTATGCCCACAGATTGCCCTTTTTTGCTTTACCCTTCTGTGTATCTAGGATCTGCAGCGGCGTTTCGCCTGCCTGCAACTCTGGTAGGTCAACAGCTCCCGCTTCAAGGCTGCCGCCAGCATGGTCACTGGCAGCTGTACTCCTTCACAGGTGTATATCTTCTGCTGACGCTGTGCACCATGTCGCAAGACGGGTATCTGTACTGAGATCTCACGGTGCGATTCACCACGAAGTACGCAGGCACATTCTCTGGCACCTCATTTACCTTATCACGGATGTGATGCATCGCCGCGCCACAGTCCGGACATGGATAACTGTCACCGGGCCTAATCTCAGGTACTAGTACCCTCTATTCCCTTGGTAGGTGTGTCGCTAGGGGCAGACGGGCTGGCTTCTTCCCGCTTATTTCCTCCGGTGGCAACAAGTCGCTCAGTTGGCGGGGGATGTCAGCCTCATCGCTAGCCGCGTACTCATCAGCCAGCGCCTTCAACCAGTTGATTTCGGAAGCATAAGCCGTCACCCGCTGAGAGAGCAGATGGTTGTATTCAGCCATCTGGCGGATGGTGTCCTGTTGAGTCTGCAACAGTGCCCGCTGGCGGGCATTCTCATGAGCAAGTGAGGTGTCCATATCCTCACTTTACAACGGGTTATATACGGATTACAGCGCGTTCCGTTCGTTGTAAGCGTCAATACGGTGATCCGTTAACGCTTACAACAAAACTATAAGAAATCATTTATTTTTATCAGAGCTATATGTTAACGGCGAAATGCCAGGGGCACAGGGGATCGTAACCAGTTCTGGGGATTAACTGTGTCTGCTTAAGGAGGGGGATGTGTCAAAAGGCCGGGCGAGCAGCCCGACCAGAGTATCAGAAGTAGTACTTGAGGCCTGCAGTGGTTATGAAACTGTAATTTTCAATACCTGCGCCATTCTTGCTGTAGTCATAAGTGTTATCATTTCGGCTATAAAGGGTAGTATCACCTTTTTTATTAGTGACCCGATTCCACGTACCTTCAACATAAACTTTTGCATTAGGCGTTACATAATAACCTGCGTTGATGGCAACAGAGTAGTAATTCTGGTCTTTGACTTTTTCTCGATATGTTATTCTTTTACTCGGGTCATAATGCTCATCGTTATCAGACGACTCCACCCAGCCACTGTATTTAAATGTGCCCCCCAGTTCAAAATCTTCATAACGGTAACTGCCCGTCAGGCCAATGTAGGGCATCTTAAAACGCTGTTTGTAGCCTATGGCTCTTTCTCCGTCCGGGAAGGTGCCAACATCATCTCTGAATCCATCATCAGAACTGTAGATATAGGAACCGCCTCTGGCGGTAAAGCTGTAACGGCTTTCCTGATACCCCGCCATGAGGCCAAGGCGGTAATCTGGTTCATTTAAGAGCCATCCTTTGATATTCAGATCAAATTCGTTGGCAAAATTAAGGCGGGTATCGGGATGCCTGCTCTTATCTGTCCAGATGTCTGGTTTGTTTTTATCCAGCCAGTCACTGTCAACCATATTCCCCCCTTTATGACCGAGGGTAGTCCAGCCTGATGCACCAACAGACAAACGGGGGAACAGGTCCCAGTTAATGGAGCCTTTAATAATAGCGGCATTACTGTATTTCCAGTCCAGTTGACTGACTTTCCGTCCTCCCTCTTCAGGAGCATAAACACGCTCTTTGGTTTTACCGCTCAGTGTACCCAGACTCAGTTCTGTGCTGACCTTTTCAGGGGTAAAAGCGAAAGGCTCAGTGGTGGCCAGAGCATTGAGTGCAACGGGAGCAGATAATGCCATTACCAGAAGCTTTAATTGCATAATAATATGACTCCTTTCAGTCTGATTAATCAGACAAATATTCATTGATTTTTTATTTTTTCGTCAATTGTGAAACATTGTTTTGTTTGCTTTTTGTTTAAGATAATTGCTCCAGATGCCAGAAATCAGAAAATTTCATTTGTTGCGCTGTTGATTATTATCATGTTAATTGCAGCAGTTTGTTTAAATTAAATATCTGTACTCTGTTATCACCAGAATTGATGCAAAATGGCATGCTTCCGATCATTGATTGGCATCATGCCAGCCACTCCGGGAATTAACTCTTTTCACCACAGTCTCTATTACCGTGTTTAAACCAATGGAGACGTCAATGTCCAAAAAGAGAACATCCTAGAGCACCAGCAAACCTGTTTTAAGCTCCTTCAGCTCAAGTTCGACCAGAAGCTGATTAACCGTTGTATCGAACTGACGTTACATATCAGTGCCTCAACCGTTTTTGAGATTCTTGCCCGTTTCAAAGGCACTTCTCTGTCATGGTCATTGCCTGCTGATATATCCCATGATACGCTGGAGAAACTCATTTTCCCGCCCACAGACACCTCTGTCTCAGAGCTTGTAATGCCTGACATGCTGTACTTCGATATGGAAATGAGAAAAACTGCTGTGACGCGGCAACTGTTATGGATGGAATACAAGGCACAGGCGGGTGATAAAGCGATGGGATACTCGCACTTCTGCCATTGCTAGCGGGGGTGGGAAAAAACGCGACGCCCCTCCATGCGCCAGGAGCATCGTGCTGGCGAAAAGCTCTTTATTGACTTCTGTGGTCCTACGGTTCCTGTTATTAATCTGGACACCGGAGAGATACACCGCGTGGCAATATTTGTGGTTGTAATGGGGCGCCCAACTATACCTGTGTAGAAGCGTGCGAAGATCAGGACATGATGTCATGGTTAAATGCCCCCAGCCGTTGCCTGACCTTCCAGGGCGGCGTACCTAAGCAGCTCATCCCCGATAACCTCAGAAGCGCAGTGAAAAAGGCCGATCGCTATGAGCCTGTCATCAACGACAGTTATCAGGCGCTAGCCGAGCACTATAGCACGGTTATCATCCCGGCCCGACCACGCAAACCTACAGATAAACCAAAAGTGGAAAACAGCGTCCTCATCCTCGAACGATGGCTTCTTGCTCGCATCCATAATGAAACCTTCCGCACGCTCAGAGCGCTGAATGCACGCCTTCGGGAGTTGCTGACGGACATGAATAACCGACCAATGAAGGGATACGGTAATCAAACCCGCGCAGAACGCTTCCGCATGCTGGATGCACCAGCACTCTCTCCGCTGCCTCTGGAGCCTTATGAATACACGGAATACAAAGCCGTGAAGGTTGGCCCTGACTACCACGTTGAATATGCCCGTCACTGGTACTCCGTTCCACACGAACTGGTCGGTCAGCGTCTGTCACTGAAGGTGGGGCAGTCGGTGGTACAGCTCTGGCACAAGGGGCAGTGTGTGGCGCAACATCCGCGCAGCACACATGAATATAAACACACAACCAATCCACTTCACATGCCAGAACGCCACCGGCGGCATGGGACATGGACACCGGAACGCCTTATCGAGCAGGGAAACCGTACAGGTCCGTCCACAGGCCGGGTGGTTGAATCCATGCTGAAAGCCAAACCCCATCCGGAGCTGGCTTACCGTGCAGTCCTGGGTCTGCTGGCACTTCAGAAAAAATACGGCCCGGAACGGCTGGAAAAGGCCTGTTACGTTGCCCTGCACTATAACGCCCCGGACAGACGCTTTATCGACAATCTGCTGCGTCATCATCGGGATAACGTTGAGCTTCCGTTATCCCGCCAGGGCGAACAACATCCGGCATATGCTTCAGAGCATGAAAACCTGCGTGGTCCTGGCTACTACCACTGACAGAAGGAACAACCGTATGAGTGATAATCTGTTAAACAAACTGACCCAACTGAAACTCCCGGCGATGGCCGGGAGCCTGATACGGCAACGGGAAACGCCTCAGACTTACGACGAACTGTCGTTCGAGGAAAGGCTGACACTGCTGGTTGATGACGAGCTTCTGAGCAGAGAAAACAGTCGTGTGGCACGGTTGAGAAAAAATGCCTGCCTGAAATATCAGGCAACACCGGAAGGGCTGCGTTATCCGGCCTCAAGAGGTCTGCGGGCTGAACAGATGAGGGAACTGCTGAACGGCCACTACATAATCCACAGGAAAAACCTACTGATAACCGGTCCGACAGGATGCGGTAAGAGCTGGATAGCCAATGCGCTGGGCGAACAGGCATGTCGACAGAAAGTAAGCGTTAACGGAGCGCCGTATTGACACTTATTTATTGGTGAGTACTACGTTCCATGGCAGGAGTTCATCAACTCGGTTGGAAGGCCATTCCGGCAGCACGCTCAGGATATGGCGCAGATACGCTTCCGGATCGATACCGTTCAGTCGGCAGGTACCGATCAGCCCGTACAGTAGCGCACCACGCTCGCCACCATGATCGTTGCCGAAGAACATGTAATTCTTTTTCCCGAGACAGACGGCACGAAGCGCTCTTTCTGCTGTGTTATTGTCCGCCTCCGCCAGACCGTCATCACTGTAATAACAGAGGGCGTCCCACTGATTCAGTACATAGCTGAACGCTTCGCCCAGTCTGGATTTTTTCGACAGCGTGCCATTCTTCTCCACCATCCATTCATGCAGCGACGTCAGTAACGATTTGCTTCGCTGCTGCCTGACTGCAAGACGTTCAGACTCCGGTAAGCCCCGTATTTCATCCTCGATGGCGTACAGTTCACTGATACGCTTCAGGGCTTCTTCTGCCGTCGTACTTTTGCTGCTGATGTATACATCGTGGATTTTTCGCCGGGCACCTCAACACCCTCTGATGTGCCTTTTCCTTACCTCACAGCTACGGTCTTTCTACGCTCCTCTACGGCTCCCTTCTCTCGAATTATTCATAATGAAGTAGAAAATACGGGGGAAACAAAGGAATTGTCATTTCGCCTTAATACACTGGTCTAAAAAGGATTCTGTTGCGGGGAAAAATGCGGATTGATCTCCTCCCTGAAAACAGTACCAGTCTAAACAGGAGACTCCAGGAAGGCCAGGCTATACGATCCCGGACTAGTTGAGGAATATAGAAAATCAATTAAACCAGTATTGAAAAACTCACCAATATTTATTGGTGTGTTATATTTTTTATTCCACTAGCTTTTTGTGTCTTTTTTTCTAACCTTTTCCCCGAATGAAATTAATTTTTGACTTTTGAATTACAATCAAACCTCAAGCGTTAAAATGATGTTTGAGGTTGTGTGTAGCTATTATTTTATTTCGCATTAACCACTAAATATATCTATGGGTTCAGACATCGGACATGCCGGACAACAATATGTAATTGATGATTTGATTCATAAAACTATCATCTTATTGACTCCAAATAATACCAATTAAGCATGAACCAAATCCCCCAACGTCACCAGCAACATCATCGGATCCATCGGTGACGGCTCAAACCCCACCCGCAGATAGAAATCCCGCGCCTCATCAGACAGCGCATGAACCAGCATCCCGCGAATACCAATAGTTTCAGCCACCTGAATCACCCGCAGCCCGGCGTCACGTACCAGCGCCCGACCAACACCCTGCCCATGTATAGACTGATCCACCGCCAGACGCCCCAATACCACAACCGGGATCGGATCGGGCATATTACGGCGAAAGCGGCCGGGGGCAGTGTTTGTCGTCACTGCACTGGATGCCAGCGAGTAATACGCCAGTACCTTAGAATCACTGCCGCAACATACAAAAGTACGGGATGCGCCAGTGACCTGATTTTTCATCGCCCGTTGTTTCAGCCAGTTATCCATAGAATCCACGCCACAGCAAAATGGGGTAAGAATATGCCCGGCGTGAAGCGGCTCAGGAGCGGAGATCATTTTTCCTGCTCCCACGGCGCAGGGGTCTGCATAGTTTTACGCAGCGCGGAGTTTGGCGCTGGAGCCTGATCAAGGCGGGTAAGAAACGTCTGATAAGCCTCCGGATCGGCCATAATGATACGCTGCTCGATCAGCGCCTCTTCCGCCGCGGCGCGGGCGGCCTCCAGCACAAAGTCAGTGCGGTTTTTTCCTCTGGCTTTCGCAGCCCGATCGATAAGATCGCGCTCGGCGGGCCTGATGCGCAGATTCAGGGTTTCGCGTTTCATCGCCATACTGTTTGCGGCTGGCATGGTGTTGTCCTCTTATGTTTCTGTGGATATTAAGTATACAACACGTGTAACGCAGATGTCATTACGATAAATTTAGAGGGAATCGTACCGGAGGATCGAACCAAGCGTTTTTCTACGTATTTTGATCTACTATCATGATTCAAAAGAGAAAGTAAGGGTCAACCTCCGGGTCTTGACAATAGATAGCAGAAGAATTTTTGATGGAAATCAAATTGGTAGGTAACTGAAAGTTCCCGAGTCCGGCACCACTATTCATAAGGCCTCGCTGAAAAGCGGGGCTTTTTCTTTTTCTGGCTACGGTAAATTTCTGGCCGTTGCAACATGTTATTTGCGTGCTGTATTTCTCGCCATTTTCACAGATGTTTGTTGCTTTATACACACCAATACATGCAGGCGCTCACAGTGATATTCTGTTAATTATCACTCCCTGACGTTCCCCCTGATTGTGCGGCAATCGGCTCGCCACCAGCGGCATTCTCATTTTTTACAGACATCAACATTTTCCTTATTAATCCATTAAATCGTCGTGACCGTTACGGCTGTTTAGGTGCCAAAGCTGAAAGTTCTGCTTTGAGTTCTGCACTTAATGCCGGGTCCAGCAAAATGTTTTCCAGTTCTTTACGGAACGTCTGGTTATCCAGAAGGTTCGCTTTTAAATCACGAAGTAAATTACGCATGGAAAGCATGGCTTTTAGCTGAGGTATTTGTCGGGATACCTGTTCCGGGGAGAAATCTTTTATGCTCTGAAATGTCAACCTGATGCTGTCTTCGCTACCGTCATCAGCAAGTGTGTTATTAACGATAAGATTTACTTTTGGGGAATAGTCTGAAAGGACTGCATCAAAATTATTTTTGTTAAGATTAACTTTTTTACGCTCAGATAATGGCGCGGATTCCTGACCATTACTAAAATCACCCGCAACCAGTAACTTCAGGGGTAATTCTGTTTTTTTACTCGCCCCCCTGTATGCAGTTCTAATTTCAGATTAATACGAGCCTTTGGTATCTCCCGCTGGAAACTGTCACTCATAATCCCCTCACGCAATTCAGTTAAAGTCAAATTAATCATAATACTTCTTTAACCGGATACTAAGGCAATTGCGAAATCAAAAAAACAATACAGATCAATATATTGAGAATAAAAAACAATGGGAATATTGCCAAACAATAAAAATAAGCACAGCGATATCAAGCAATTAAAAACGTCTTTATAAATATTCCTAATTGTATTTTTATTATGTGCTTTTATTTTTTCCTTACCCACACAACCTGTTAACAGACAGACGGTACATCGTGCGAAACGTTGACTTACCTGGCTTCATACTACTGGCAAAGTTATTCTGATAGCCCCGCTTACTTTGCCTTACTGATTCATAAGCATTCACCGCCATCCTTATCCAACACTCAGACCATCCCAGTTTCTACAGGCCTCACCATTGGCGGAAGAGATTTTATTTTAGGTAAGCGCAAATTTGCATTACAGCATATTCAGGCCTACACCCGAATAGCCTGATTAACCACAAAATATTGACGCAGCGCAGCATATTGACTATTCCTTGAACTTATATTCATACATTGTAATAGCACAGTAAATGTAGGATCTTATGCATAACGGAGTATTTATGACTTTTAAGCGTTTGGTTGTTATTACCGCTATATCCTGTATGTATACCGGATTTGCATTTGCAACGAATGTCTCGTTGAATCCTGCCCAGGTAGAACATCTGAATAACGTCATTCATCGTGAGGTAAAAGGGAAGAATGACCGTAATTTTGCCTATACAAACTGGACTGAAGCTCAACGCGTAGCCGAATTTATTTGCCGACCGCTGGCACTGAAAGAACTACAGAAGCAGTACACCGACGTAGATAAGGTTATTCTCGATCAGGGAAAACATAATATGCAGCGCCTGGTCTCACCTGCGCTCCTGACGGGCAATGGTCAGTACCGTCGGGGGATTAACTGGACGACTTTTCACTACGCATGTGAATTGTCAGTGAAAACCGGAGAGGCTATAGGGTTCAGATTGTTGAACAACAAAACCCTGACCATGGCTCCGGGACCCGTTATTCGTCCCGGGAGGCTAAGCCAGTGAAAAATATTCTTACCGCATTTCTCATCATCACTCTCCCGGCGTTCTCTGCCACGGCGGCCAGTTTTGATTGTCGGCAGTCCCACAGTGCGGATGAAAAAGCAATTTGTTCATCACATAGCCTGAATGATTTGGACGTGGAGTTGAGTGTTAAATATCAATTCCTTCATGGACTTTACGCGATGGGAGCCGCCGGGGAACTGCATGACTCACAGGTACTGTGGCTGGCTGAACGACGCCGGTGTGGTAGCGATACAACCTGCCTGAGAAAAGCATACAAACAGCGATTAAAAACTTTAAACCATCTTTATGACGCGATTAATAAACCACTCTGAATCTGAAGTGGACTGTTGGTTGCCGGAGGTGCCTTTCTGCGAGGCACCTCCTTACCCGCGAGTATGGCGCAAAAGGGCCTGATGTTTGTCTCTCCATCAGCCCTTTCACTGAGCAAAATGTACGCTACAAAAATGAAGGATGGCCGGACAGAAGTGCTCTCTGGCATATGTGCCATCGATTCATCACGTGATAATCCCAATAATTATTTTTTATTTGGTAATAGTTTCCTTGAAAATATATGTACCAATAAATGCAATCTGGTCTGTTTTAATTCCACTGCCACCTGCAGAAATAATCAACCAGAAAACAATCTTGATATTTAATAGTCACTAATAAAACTTTATCACTCCCTTCTGCTTTATATGGAAATTGTCAATTGGTTAACTATACATAGCTTAAATAGTTGAATGCGGAATATCACTACCATTACCGAGGTGTTTTATTTATAAATAACAGTGTCATGCGTCCATTTTTTTACAATGAAACAATCAACCTATGAATTGTTTTTTATCTAATAGTTAAGCGCGAAACATTTTAATCATTGATAAAAATCCTAAACTCCTTGTTCATAATGTAGGGCTGTGTTAAATAGGTGGGCAAAATTTGGTTCCCCCTTCTCGCCTGTAATATTGCAGTATCTTCGCACTTCCATGAGACATTGCGACTTAATAAGAGGGTGATAAGTCCTGGATAAGAGCATGGACTAACCATATTTTTATATTTATTAAATAATTTGTTATAACCCATTGATTTAACATCAATAATTTATTATGGGTTCGGGTTTGTTGTGACTGTGGCACTATTTCCGTGCAAAGGAGCTGATATGTCTGAAAGACATTTACCTGATGACCAGAGCAGTACTATCGATCCATATTTAATTACCTCTGTTCGCCAGACTCTGGCAGAACAAGGCGCAGCATTACAAAACTTGTCTAAGCAACTGGATCCCGTACAGTACCAACGAGTCCTTAATTTGATAATGAACTGTAAAGGACACGTTATTCTTTCGGGAATGGGTAAATCAGGGCATGTTGGTCGTAAAATGTCAGCGACACTGGCCTCTACTGGTACGCCGAGTTTCTTTATTCATCCGGCAGAGGCTTTCCATGGCGATCTCGGTATGATTACGCCTTATGATCTCCTGATCCTTATTTCCGCCAGCGGTGAAACTGATGAAATTCTGAAGCTAGTCCCTTCACTGAAGAATTTCGGCAACCGAATTATCGCCATTACCAATAATGGAAATTCCACGCTGGCGAAAAATGCTGATGCCGTGCTGGAACTTCACATGGAGAATGAAACCTGCCCGAATAACCTTGCACCAACAACGTCCACCACGCTGACCATGGCGATCGGAGACGCGCTGGCTATTGCCATGATCCACCAGCGTAAATTTATGCCGAATGACTTCGCGCGTTATCACCCGGGCGGTTCATTAGGTCGTCGCCTGCTGACCCGTGTTGCTGATGTTATGCAGCATGATGTTCCTGCGGTGCACCTGGATGCGTCGTTTAAAACCGTGATTCAACGTATCACCAGCGGTTGCCAGGGTATGGTGATGGTAGAAGACGCAGAAGGCGAGCTGGCGGGTATTATCACCGACGGTGACCTGCGTCGCTTTATGGAAAAAGAGGATTCTCTGACATCCGCCACGGCTGCGCAGATGATGACGCGTGAACCACTGACTCTACCGGAAGAAACCATGATCATCGAAGCGGAAGAAAAGATGCAAAAGCATCGAGTCTCAACGTTATTGGTGACCAACAAGGCGAACAAAGTCACTGGTCTTGTACGAATTTTCGACTAATGAAGCAACGGGAGGCGAGAGGCCAGCCCCCTCGCCTCCACTGAAACTCTGATAATCGTTACATGTTGATAAAATTGAAGTCTGCCGTATCCTGGATGCGTGCTCGTCTGTCTGCCATCTCACTGACAGATATCCAAAAACACCTGGCGAAAATCATCATTCTGGCACCGATGGCTGTGCTACTGATCTATCTGGCTATCTTCAGCCAGCCTCGTTATATGAGCGAGTCGAAAGTCGCCATTAAACGCTCGGATGATTTAAATAGCGGCAGCCTGAATTTTGGTCTGCTTCTGGGTGCCTCTAACCCCAGTTCCGCGGAAGATGCGTTGTATCTGAAAGAGTATATCAACTCGCCGGATATGCTGGCGGCGCTGGATAAGCAACTGAATTTTCGTGAAGCATTTAGCCACAGCGGGCTCGATTTTCTTAATCATCTTAGCAAGGATGAAACCGCAGAAGGCTTCCTGAAGTACTACAAGGACCGTATCAACGTTTCGTATGACGATAAAACCGGATTGCTGAATATTCAGACACAGGGCTTTAGCCCGGAGTTTGCGCTTAAATTTAACCAGACCGTGTTGAAAGAGTCAGAACGCTTTATCAATGAGATGTCGCATCGCATTGCGCGTGATCAACTTGCCTTTGCAGAAAGCGAGATGGAAAAAGCGCGCCAGCGTCTGGATGCCAGCAAAGCGGAACTCCTCTCTTATCAGGACAGCAATAACGTCCTGGATCCACAAGCCCAGGCTCAGGCGGCGAGCACGTTAGTAAATACGCTGATGGCTCAGAAGATCCAGATGGAAGCAGATCTGCGTAATTTGCTGACATATCTGCGTGAAGACGCCCCCCAAGTGGTGAGCGCGCGTAACGCGATTCAGTCATTGCAGGCACAAATCGATGAAGAAAAAAGCAAAATCACAGCGCCACAGGGTGACAAGCTAAACCGTATGGTGGTGGATTTTGAAGAAATCAAATCAAAAGTAGAGTTCAACACCGAGCTGTACAAACTGACCCTGACCTCCATTGAAAAGACCCGTGTAGAAGCGGCTCGTAAGCTCAAGGTGCTGTCTGTGATCAGTTCGCCACAGTTGCCGCAGGAATCGTCTTTTCCAAACATCCCTTATTTGATCGCCTGTTGGTTACTGGTGTGCTGCCTGCTGTTCGGCACCCTGAAACTGTTGCTGGCTGTTATTGAAGATCACCGAGATTAACGCTGTCGCTGAATGAGTTTGTGATGAAA
>SKES01000945.1_pt1 | contig 20560 bp, 17 predicted proteins | sample 4826851 | NCBI WGS metagenome assembly SKES01 (sample SAMN11008803, study PRJNA524170) | human gut metagenome | biome: Human fecal sample; material: Feces; isolation source: fecal sample from pouch patient p52 | host: Homo sapiens | place: Israel: Tel-Aviv | collected 2016-09-04 | reverse complement strand
AATTGATTCGCACCATTTTTAAAAAAATAGTGCGAATTGATTCCTGTTAAATCAATATTTTTGATACGATTCGTCATTGCCGCTCGATAACCGTATCCTTGACGACCTCAATTAAGTCAACGTTTCACTCGCAATATTTTTTTAAAAATCATGCGAAGGGACAATGGCTTGTTTTGAACGGTTAATGAAAAAAGTACAAATTTCAGGAAGGATGCTGTTAGTATGCAACAACCAATTAATTATATTATGAATATCATGCACCTTGAACGGGACTTAAAACGACTTACGTCGAACTGGTCGTCCGCCACAGGGCTTAGTTTGAACGAGTTACGGATCTTAGTTTATGTCGAACAACATCCTGGTATCCAGATTGGTGATGTGGCAAATGCGTTGAATGTGGCGAAAGCCTCGTTGGCACAAAATATTGGCACCTTGATAACCCAAGGATGGTTGAAAAGTCAACCAATTAAACAAGACCGGCGTTTACGGGTCTTAACGCTTACGAAGGCTGGTCAGGATCGAATGAAGGATGTTGATGCACAATTGACTAAATCACTTGACACGACACCAGCAACACAGTTAGCGGATCAATTATCAGCTTTGCAATTATAGGCAGATGTACACGTTCACGGATATTAAGTGAAGTAATATCCTTAACGCGGGATAAAGGGGAGACTCTTTGTCCCGCGCTTTTGTTTTAGCACTTAATAGTGGGGAGCATTATAGGTTAACAATTACTTTGTTTAGTTTACTCTAGGTTAAGTAATTTAAACTTAATAAGATTGATTGAGGTGTAATGGAGCGTATGCATTATAATGTTGAACCGCTAAGAACGGACCAAGAAATCGATGATTTTTTATGGGCTGTTTCACAAGCGCGTTATGGGGAGCGTAATCGCATGATTGTTTTGGTTGGAATTAACACGGGATTACGAATGAGTGATATTTTACGACTGAAGGTTGGGCAAGTACGTGGCAAAGATCGTGTTATGATCATGGAACAAAAAACGGGCAAGAAGCGCTGGTTGTTTTTGAAAAACCTCAAAACGGAATTAGCCCACTTTACGCGGTATCGGGGGGCAAATGAACCGTTATTCTGTAGTGGTCGGGGCGGAGCTTTAACCGTTAATGGTGTCTATCGAGTCTTTCAGACGGCCGGTGAGTACCTGGAGCGGGATGATATTGGTACGCACACGTTGCGCAAGACATTTGGCTATCATTATTATCAAAAGACTCGTGACATTGCCGGATTGATGATGATTTTCAATCATTCGAGCGAGCAGGTGACAAAACGCTATATTGGCATTGAGCGTGATAATTTGGAACGACAATTATGGGACTTTAAATTAGGCGTTTAATTATGGCAGAGACGCGGGCTATTCATAGCGACTCAATGAGGATTTGAGGTAGGCACAAAAAAGAGCCAGAAGTGTAAACGATTGTTTACGCTTCTGGCTCTAAATTTAATTATCTTATTCGGACTTCGTCTCAGCCGCCAAAACAATCTTGCCGTCTTCAACTTTTGCAACCATGTTCTTAACGTCGCCGTGGTCCAAATAGAAATCGGCGATGCGATCTTCGATTTGTTCCTGGATAACACGCCGGAGTGGGCGAGCCCCCATCTGAGGGTTGTAACCTAGTTCAACGAGTTTTTCCTCGACAGGTTCTGTGACGTGGACGTGTAAGCCTTGGTTAGCTAACATGCCGTTGACATCTTCGATCATCAAACCAACAATTTTCATCAAGTTTTCCTTAGATAAAGCGTTGAATTGAATGATGTCATCGAACCGGTTTAAGAATTCTGGCTTGAAGTAGTCCGTCAACCGGCTAGTGATATCGTGCGTCTTGCCTTCAGCAGCGGCACCAAAACCGACATTAGCTTCACTGTCGCCAGTCCCAGCGTTGGAAGTCATGATGATGATCGTATCTTTGAAGCTGACAGTCCGACCTTGTGAGTCGGTCAGCCGGCCATCATCGAGGATTTGCAAGAACATGTGCATGACATCCGGATGAGCCTTTTCAACTTCGTCTAGTAAGACTAGGCTATATGGATGACGACGAACCTGTTCAGTTAACTGACCGGCTTCTTCATAGCCGACATAGCCAGGCGGTGAACCGATCAACTTAGCCACTGAATGTGGTTCCATGTATTCACTCATGTCAAACCGAATCATGGCATCTTGAGAACCAAACAGTTCCTTAGCAAGTTGTTTAGCCAATTCAGTTTTACCAACCCCGGTTGGGCCGACAAACATGAAGGAACCAATTGGCCGGCCAGTTCCGTTCAGACCGATTCGATTACGCCGGATGGCCCGGGCAACTGCTTCAACCGCTTGGTCTTGACCAATAACCGTACTCTTAAGGTCGGGTGCTAAGGTCTTCATTTGAGCCTGTTCCTTAGCCTGCAAGTCACCAACTGGAATACTTGTCTTTTCTTCGACAATTTGTTCCATGTCCTTGACTGTTACAGTGGCAGTATCGTTATTAGGCTGGTCTGAACTTTCATCGGGCTTAGCTTTTTCTAACTTAGCAACTTGATCGCGATAGTAGGCGGCTTTTTCGTAGTCTTCCTTCTTCAAGGCGTCCTGTTTCTGCTTTTCCGCCTCGTCGATCTTTTCTTGAATCGTCTTTGGATCGACCGTCTTCAACGTCAAGTTCTTACGTGAACCAGCTTCATCGAGTAAATCGATGGCCTTATCAGGTAAGAAACGATCTTGAATGTAACGATTTGACAACTTGACGGCTGCCACAATGGCATCTTGATCGTATTTAACGTGATGATAGTCTTCGTACTTCTTCTGAATGCCTTCGAGAATCTTGATAGATTCTTCCACGCTCGGTTCGTTGACCGTGACCGGTTGGAACCGGCGAGCGAGGGCGGCATCCTTTTCGATGTCACGGTATTCGTTTAATGTCGTGGCCCCAACTAATTGGAAATCACCACGGGCAAGGGCGGGTTTCAGGACGTTCCCAGCATCCATACCACCTTCAGCATTACCGGCACCCATGATTTCATGGATTTCGTCAATGAAGAGGATGATATTCGGATTGCTTTGAACTTCCTTCATTAATTGTTGCATTCGTTGTTCAAATTGACCTCGAATACCGGTACCTTGAACAAGGGAAGCCACGTCCAAACGAATAATTTCTTTATCTAACAGTTTTTGTGGAACTTGACCAGAAACGATTTTCTGTGCTAGTCCTTCCACGACCGCCGTTTTACCAACCCCAGCTTCACCAATTAAAACGGGGTTATTCTTGGTCCGGCGATTCAAAATCTCGATAACCCGATTAATTTCGGTATCGCGACCAATCACTGGATCGATTTTGCCCTGTTTAGCTTGCGCTGTTAAGTTGAAGCCGTATTGGCCAAGGAGGCCACCGCCGTTGTTATTGCCACGACGATTGCCGCCATTAGGACCAGCTGGCTGGGTCGGTGGGGTCTGTTGTTGCCGGTAAGCGTTATTAGGATCAACGCCACCCTGCATTGCACGGAAAATGTCGTCAAGACCACCAAAACCGAATGGATCTTGTGCCATATCAGCACCTCCAACTCCGTTATTTGGTTGCTGTTCCTGATTCTTTAGCAGTTGATAGCAATTTTGACAAAGGTTGATTTGTCGCCGCTGACCGTTGACGCTCGTATATAAATGGATCGTCGCTTCGTTCTTATGGCAATTGTCACAAAGCATTATGCTGTCACACACCTTTCGCATCAGAAATATAACTAAATCGATTAGGATCATAGTTAAAGGTTCATCGGCTCTTTGACCTTTGTTGACCTTTGACTATTAGTATAGCGAATTTACGGACTGTTGCAAGTGAAAAGCCTCAGGGTCAAAACTGGACGTGCGGCCAGGATAATTCGCAATGGCTGATTGATTCAATTATTTCTGAATAGTCTGGATAGTCGCAACTCATAGCTTGTCATGTAACCGGATTCGTTGTATATTAATTATCTGGTTAGGATAAGTGATGATGTAACTGACTGTCTATATTATAGTACAAAGCGGTTTTTTTGCATGTATCGAGCCTGACCAGTTTTGATGTTTGCAGCGCATCGTTTTTCATTGGTGACCGTCAACAGCCAGTGAGCGGCGGAGAACTTTGTTCGTAAATATCAGAATAATGATGCAGTAATGTGTCAACCTAACTTTGAGGAGGCGGTAATTGTTTGGCAACGGATTATACCCAGTTAATGGAAGCGTTGCGTCATGGCGAACGCGACAGTTTTACCGTAACGCCGGATGAATTTATGGCTTTTCACGACGCCTATATGAAGTATGAGTATCGTAAACGAGTCATTGGTACGGCGGACTTAGATGGCCGCATTGTTTACCATTTCGAGAAGGATGGTAAGACAACCAATTAATAGGCCTAGCTTGAATGAAAGGGCTTGTATTTTAATTGGATAATTGCTATCATCATTATTAAGGGCTCTTGAGTATACGTGTTGGCGGCAACTCGAATTGACTCGGAACCAATTTTAAATTTATTTATCTTGAAGGAGATCGAATAGTTATGGAAAAGAAAGAATTTCACGTTATCGCAGACACTGGTATCCACGCACGTCCCGCAACTTTATTGGTACAATCAGCAAGTAAGTTCAACTCAGAAATTACGTTGCAATACCAAGACAAGTCCGTTAACTTAAAGTCCATCATGGGTGTTATGTCACTCGGTGTTGGTAAAGACGCTGACGTTACCATTTCTGCTGAAGGTGCCGACGAAGCCGACGCTATCGCAGCTTTAACTGAAACGATGAAGAAAGAAGGATTATCTGAATAATGGCTGAAAAGGTACTAAAAGGAATTGCGGCCAGTGATGGTGTTGCAATTGCTAAGGCCTATATGCTAGTTGATCCAGATTTATCATTCGAAAAGACAACAGTTTCCGATACGGATACTGAAGTTGCACGGTTACATGACGCTTTCGATGCTTCCAAGGCTGAACTAAAGGTCATTAAAGACAAAGCGGTTGAAAACTTGGGTGAAGAAGAAGCAGAAGTTTTTGAAGCTCATATCACCATTTTGTCTGACCCAGAAATGCTCGGACAAATTGAAGGTAAGATCAAGGATGATAAAGTCAATGCTGAAGAAGCTTTGAAGGAAGTTACTGATACTTTCATTTCAATGTTTGAAGCGATGACGGATAATGCATATATGCAAGAACGAGCCGGTGATATTCGCGACGTAACGAAGCGGGTCTTAAGCCACTTGTTAGGGGTAACCTTACCAAGTCCAGCTTTAATTGACTCCGAAGTAATCGTGGTTGCCCACGATTTAACACCTAGTGATACAGCTCAACTTGATCGTAAGTATGTTAAGGGCTTCATTACTGACATTGGTGGTCGGACTAGTCATTCAGCCATCATGTCACGGACGCTTGAAATTCCAGCGGTCGTTGGATCTGAATCTGCCACGACTGATATCAAAGAAGGCGATACGGTCGTCTTGGATGGTATCAACGGTGACGCTTTAGTAGCCCCAACGGATGCTGAAGTTGCTGATTACCAACAAAAGGCTAAAGACTTTGTTGCGCAAAAGGCTGAATGGGCTAAGTTGAAGAACGAGGCCACCGTTTCTAAGGACGGCAAGCACTTTGAATTAGCTTCTAACATCGGGACACCTGACGATATGGATGGGGTTTTGGATGCTGGCTCTGAAGCCATTGGATTATTCCGTTCAGAATTCTTGTACATGAACAGTTCAGAATTACCTGACGAAGATACCCAATTCGAAGCTTACAAGAAGGTTGTCGAAGGGATGAACGGCAAACCCGTTATTGTTCGGACCATGGATATCGGTGGTGACAAGGAATTACCTTACTTGCCATTACCTGATGAAATGAACCCATTCTTGGGTTATCGGGCTATTCGGATTTCCCTCGATCGTGATGACATCTTCCGGACCCAGTTACGTGCGTTATTACGTGCGTCACATTACGGTCAATTACGGATTATGTTCCCAATGATTGCAACGCTTGACGAATTCCGTAAAGCCAAAGCTATCTTTGAGGAAGAAAAAGCCAAGTTGGTTGCAGCTGGTACGCCTGTTGCTGACGACATCAAGCTTGGTATCATGATTGAAATCCCAGCGGCAGCTATTTTAGCTGACCAGTTTGCTAAGGAAGTCGACTTCTTTAGTATTGGGACTAACGACTTGATTCAATACTCATTTGCTGCTGATCGTGGTAACGAACAAGTGTCATACTTGTATCAACCATACAACCCATCGTTGTTGCGTTTGATCAAGCATGTTATTGACGCTGCTCACGCGAACGGCCGCTTCACGGGTATGTGTGGTGAAGTTGCTGGGGATCAGATTGCGGTGCCATTATTGATGGGCTTAGGTTTGGATGAATTCTCAATGAGTTCAACTTCCGTGCTTAAGACACGTTCATTAATGAAGAAACTTGATACTAAGGAAATGGCTAAATTAGCTGATAAGGCACTTAACGAGTGTGTTACTAACGAAGAAGTCAAAGAATTAGTTGAAAAGAACGTCTTCGGTAAATAAACAATCAAACTAAGAGCAAATCTGCGGATTTGCTCTTTTTTTGTGGGTAAATGCGGGTCATTAACCAGTTGGTACTAGCCCCGGGTTTAGCACGACGGGGGAGTGGACTACCCGCACCGGTATGATGAGAGCTGGCACAGTGCATGACGCGAATTGACTGGACATTTAGGCATTGTGACAATTGTCCATAGTTGCGACCGCGCTAGTCAATGATGGACACAGGGCACATTGCTACTCGCTGTTGACGGTGAAGAGTTGGTGTAGTGGAAACGATGTAATGGCGGTGTTGAGTGATGCCTAGCGATTACAATTCATCATTTCGAATTCATTTTCTATAGGTGTAGCTGGTCAGATAGATTTTGTCATGAACTCTTAATTTATATTAAGATTATTTGCAACTCGGATATTTAACCAATATAATGTTTATAATATAGGCATTAAGTCGAATTCGTGATGATCATGAAATAATGATCTAAGCGCGGTTAAGCAACATCGATTAGCAGCACGGTTAATTGATGGAAATAAGGGGAGAATCTACGTGAATATCGGGATATTTACAGACACATACTATCCACAAGTGAGTGGGGTCGCAACGTCAATCAAGGTGTTACGCAATCAACTCGAACGGGCTGGTCATCAAGTCTATATCTTTACGACCACGGATCCCCATGTTGATAAGAATATTTATGAACGCAATATTTTTCGGTTTACGAGTATTCCATTTGTTTCGTTCACGGATCGGCGCATCGCCGTTCGCGGGCTTTTTAAGGCTTACCAGGTTGCTAAGGATCTTGGCCTGGATATTGTTCATACGCAGACAGAATTCTCCATGGGGATGATTGGTAAGTTTGTTGCCAAACAATTAAAAGTCCCATGTATCCATACGTACCACACGATGTATGAGGATTATCTACATTATATTGCGAATGGTAAGTTGTTAAAGCCATACCACGTTAAGGAGGCCACACGGGCGTATTGTTATCATCTGAACGGGATTGTAGCACCAAGTGAGCGGGTTGCAAATACACTGACGGGCTACGGCGTTAAAGCGCCAATTCGCATTATTCCGACTGGAATCGACATTAATCAGTACGAGCAGCAGTCGACGGTGGATTATCGGCAAAGACTCGGCTATCAGTCTGATACGCCAGTATTACTTTCCTTGAGTCGTTTGGCCTACGAGAAAAACATTCACGAAGTCATTGCAGCCCTACCGGCGATCTTAGAACAGGTGCCGAATGCCCAACTCCTGATTGTAGGTGATGGTCCGGCACGTGAAACACTGGAAAATCAGGTTCAAGACGCCGGCTTAACGGCGCACGTACAATTTACCGGTGAAATTGATAATGATGAAGTTTATAACTATTACCAGATGGCTGACCTGTTCGTTTCGGCTTCGAACTCAGAATCACAGGGGCTGACGTACATTGAAGCAATGGCTGCGGGCCTTAAAACGGTAGTGGCTGCTAGTCCGTACACGGATCAATTACTTGATGATCCGTCACTGGGGACGACCTTTACAAGTGAGACCGATCTGATCAAGGATGTTGTGCGTTATTTACAACATCCCAATACTTTTAACGATCCCAAGCCACGGCAGAAGAAGCTTTACCAAATTTCCGCAGAGTATTTCGGCAAGCAAGTGATCAACTACTATCAAGACGTACAGCTGGCGTATTCTGAATCAGCGGATAAATCGGCGAATATTAGTAATTAACGTGTGTCAAATCGTCAATGAGCACCGCCAAACCGGGGATGCTTATTCGACGTATGACGCGTAAGGGGACGAATTATGTTAGACATTACCATGTTTTCAAAAGCTGACTCCGTCAAGGGTCAGGGAGTCGGCAGCGCCTATTTAGAATTGATGCGGTTGTTGCGGACCCATTGGCAGGATGAATTTAATATTAAAGTCAATCGATATGGGCGCTCCGCCTTTTCACATTACCATACGGTTAATCCAATGTTTTACCTGTCTACGTTTATGCCTAATCGAGGCCGTAAAATCGGTTACGTGCATTTCTTACCAGAGACGCTCGAGGGTAGCTTGAAGTTGCCACGACCATTCCAAATGATTTTCAATCGTTATTTAATCTCATTTTATAAGCGGATGGACCACATTGTGGTGGTGAACCCGACTTTCATTCCAAAATTGGAAGCATACCATATCAAAAGAGCAGATGTAACGTATATTCCGAATTTTGTCAGCAAACGTGAATTTTACGAAATGACTAAGGCTAAACAGTTGCGCTTGCGCCAACAATACGGCTATGATCAAAATAAATTCATGATTATCGGGACCGGTCAGATTCAGGATCGGAAAGGTGTTCCTGATTTTATTACGCTTGCAAAGCAGAATCCAGATATCCAGTTTGTATGGGCCGGTGGGTTCTCGTTTGGCCGAATTACGGATGGTTATCAGGAGTTGAAGCAGGTGGTGGATAACCCGCCAGCTAATCTGTCGTTTCCAGGCATCGTTCCTCGTGAGAAATTGGTGGACTATTATAATATGGCGGATCTTTTCTTACTGCCTTCTTATAACGAGTTATTTCCGATGTCCGTGTTGGAAGCCTTCAGTTGTGGGACACCAGTATTGCTCCGGGATTTAGATTTGTACCGGGCAATCATTGATGGCTACTATCAAGCAGCCAGTGATGTTGATGATATGCAACGACAGATCGACCAGTTACGCCATAATCCAGCCGGGTTGCAATTCTTGCATGACAAGGCGGTTTTGGCTGCTCAGGATTATTCGGAAGAGCGCCTTGCCAAAGTTTGGCATGATTTTTATTTGCAACAGGCAAAAGAGGGGTAGTCAATGACAAGAAAAAATATCTGGTCATTACTCGTAATGGTTGCGTTAGGCGTCGGCATTTCGTGGTACTCACTGCGCAATGTCAAACTAAGCAATCTAATGGACGATATTCTCACTTTGAATTGGTGGTGGTTATTAGTTGCGTTAGGGTGTGTCGGACTATACTTCGGTCTGGAAGCCGTGGTGGTGCAAAAGTTTGTCAGGCACCGTTATCGGAACTATCGCTTTAAGAGTGCCCTGCGCGTTCCTTTAGCCGAGCAACTATTCAACGGTATCACCCCGTTTTCTTCGGGTGGCCAACCTGCCCAAATCTTCGTGATGGCACAATCAGGGATTGACGCTGGGCGGGCAAGTTCAGTTGCATTGATGAAGTTTGTTGTTTTTCAGGCCATGGTGGTATTGAATTTCTTATTCGCCATGTTAATTGGTTTTCATTACTTAGCTGAAAAGTTAAGTTACCTGTCACTATACGTTTTGTTAGGTTTTCTGATTCACTTTGCGGTGATTGTTGGTCTGTTGCTGGTGATGTACTGGTATAACTTTACAAAACGAGCGGTGAAGATCGTCTTGATCCCGGTCAGCTGGTTTATGAAAGCTGAGCGATTTGCCAAGTTCGAAAACAATATTAGTGAAAAAATCGATTCGTTCTACGAAGAAAGCGTTCGAATGACCAAGGACTGGCGGATGCTGGTCGAAGTTTGTATCGTCACCTTCTTACAGCTACTGTTTTACTACCTGATTCCGTATTTTATTATGCGGGCAATGGGAATCGATGATGTTAATTTGATTATGGTGACTAGTTTGAACGTGTTGATCTTCTTAGTGACATCACTATTCCCGATTCCAGGTGGGGCCGGTGGTGCTGAATTTGGTTTCACGGCGTTGTTTGCTAAGTTCATTCCCAGCCACAGTAAGCTGATTTTAGCGATGCTGATCTGGCGGATCTTAACGTATTATTTAGGACTATTCTTAGGGATGATCGCCATGGCGATGCGGCCTGAAAAAGCAGAAGAAATTCCGATTGCGGCACCTAGCCGGTCGGATTCACATGAACAGTAATTTTAATGGGCCGACATCATTGTTCGACCCATTTTTCGCGGTTACGAATTAAAGGAAGGTACTATGTTAAAGTTAATCAAACAACGGTTGGTATGGGGACTAGTGTTGACAGCGACAGTCAGCGGGGTGTTGAGCTGCAATGTAGCGGCACACGCGACCAGTAGTAAGGCGGATGAGGTCAAAGCCGCCTACGTGATGGATGCCAAGTCTGGTCAGGTCGTTTATGCGCAGAATGCCGATCAGAAATTACCAATTGCGTCCTTGAGTAAGCTCATGACGCTGTATTTAGTTGAACGGGCCATCGAGCATGGTCAGATCAAGTGGACGGATGCAGTCCCAATTCGCAAAAATGTCCGTAAGATGGCAACCAGTGCAACTTTATCCGTAATGCCGATGCCCGCCAAGGAGACGTTTACGGTTAGGGAGTTATTCGCAGCTACCTTGGTAGGGTCTTCGAATAGTGGTGCCATTGCGCTGGGGGAGTATGTTGCTGGCAGTAATGATAAGTTCATTAAATTAATGAATCAACAAGCGTCCAAATGGCATTTGGATGCGAGTTTTATTAGCGCTTCGGGACTTGATAATACTGATTTGAAAAATTACGATTTAAAAATTAAGGGAACCAGCGATCAGGACCAAAATCTGGTGTCAGCAAGGGCTGTGACGACCATTGCACAACATTTGATTGATGCTTACCCCGATGTTATTCAAGTTGCTAATCAACGTTCAGTCAAAATTCATAAGTATACGGTCCCAACTTCGGTGGAGATCCTGAAGGGCGCCGAGTACTATGATCCCCGCGTGCCAGTCGATGGACTGAAGACCGGTTATACGAATCAGGCCGGTGCTTGCTTAGTCGCTACATACCGGCAGAACGGCCACCGGATGATTGCAACAACACTTGGCGGTGCGTGGCAGTTTACGGCGAACAACAACTTGCGGCTGATGCTCAAAACGACCGAGCAGTATAAACAGGTTGTACCTAAGAGCATCAATTATCAGATTCCGGGGACGCAGACCAAAGTGCGTCTGGTGACGAAGTACAATTCAAAACTGTGGGTGAATAGTAAGCAGCCAATGACGCAGACCAAAATTGCTTTGTGGCCATTACATCGGACAGCGCCAAATTATCTGGCTGCTAATACGGCCGTTCTTAAATTGCGATTGACGGATCCATTGTCAGGAACGACGAAGGAAGTCATTTATCGGACGCCTGAAGCGCTGACGATGCTTGGACCACTTCAATGGGCAACAGCGCCCGCAAAACGGACCACCACGGGCACGTATGCGTTCGCAAAGTGATGCTCGCTTAATAGATCGTGTGATGCTGAAGACAAATAAAGGTGCGCCAACTATCGTAATTTACGAGTAGTTGGCGTACCTTTTTGAGTTGAATCCAATTCAGTCATTGAAATGACTAACAGTGATGAACTAGGATAGTTAGCCGGTGGACTGTCGTTGTTTAGTTGATACGGTTAGCAGGTTCCTGCATATATGCAGTGAGGCGATCCATGGCCTGGTGGAGCTTTTCCATGCTAGCAGCGTAACTTAGACGCACGTAGCCTTCCCCCTCGGCACCAAAACCAGTCCCTGGAATAATCGCGAGCTGATTCTTGCGTGCTAAGTCTTTACAGAATGCCATCGAGTCTTGTTCAAAGCCAGCTGGAATTTTCGCGAAGATATAAAAGGCTCCGGTAGGACGTGCGATTTTGAAACCGAGCTTCGACATCGTTTGATAAACGAAATCACGCCGAGCTTGGTATTCTTGCCGCATTGGTTGCGCATCATCGATTCCGTTGGTGAGGGCTTCAACACCAGCCTTCTGAGCAATCGTGGTTGCTGCAGTGACGTAGTATTGGTGGACTTTTTTAAGTTGGGCCGTCATTTCCTTAGAGGCAAACAGGAAGCCGATTCGCCAGCCAGTCATGGCATGAGACTTCGATAAGCCATTGATCAGGATCACTTCGTCAGGAATGAATTTAGCAATTGAGACGTGGTCGCTACCGTAAGTCAGTTCACTGTAAATTTCATCGGATACGACCCACAAGTTATGGCGATGGAAACAGTCGGCGAGCGCTTTGATTTCATCTTCAACATAGGTGACACCAGTGGGGTTATTCGGGTAGTTTAACACGATTCCCTTGAAGTTCTCGTCAGGATGAGCAGCAATAAAATCGTCGACCATCTTAGGCGTAATGACAAAATCGTTAACGCCTGTATCCATGAAGAGGGGCTTGGCGTGTGCTTCTTGAATGATGGGGATGTACGCTGGAAAGATTGGGGATGGAATGATAATGGCGTCGCCAGGATTACAGATCGTCGTTAATGCAGTTGCGATAGCTTCAGTCGCTCCCACGGTCACTAAGACTTGGTCTTCAGCATCATAGTGGACGCCGTACTTTGTCTCTTGAAAGTGGGCGGCCGCTTGGCGTAGCTCCAACAGACCTGCCATGCCAGTATAGTGGGAGTAGTTGTCATCAATCGCCTTTTTAGCAGCCGCTTTAACGTGCTCAGGCGTGTTGAAATCGGGTTCACCGAGCGTTAACTTGACCATATCAGGTATCGCACTAACTTCTTCGTCAAACTGGCGGATGGTTGAAACTTGAATGTGACTGATGGTTTCATTGAGATCGTCTCTAAATAGTGTCATATATCCGAACTCCTTTAATTTATAAGTTGTTCTAATTTTAGCACAACTTCTCACCGTCTTAGCAGGAAGTTAGGGTATAATTATAAGTGTGAAAATTTGTGGTAAAAATGGGCTTTCTACTAAAAAAACGTGTTATTAGTCCTATTTTTTGCTAGAATGTAAACAAAACTTGAAGGAGCGAGATTAGTATAATGGATAAATCTGAACTATCAGCAATTCTCAAACGACTAGAAGCCATGCGCACAACTGAAGCAACCGAAGTGCAATCACGGCGGTTCGAAAAGGAAGGCGTTCAACGTGGGCAAGTAGCGTATGATCCCGCTACCTCGACGTACACGTTACAAGAATTCAATCCAGACCAAACGTTTGAATTTGATAACATTGACCTCGTGGCAATTGAATTATACGATTTGCTAACGGATAACTAGATTCCCCCAAAATCCAGATAGATTTTCGATAGATCCATATTATGACGCGTTGTAATGTTGAAGAATTTTTGAAGAAATCTTCAAGATATTGCTAACTAGTACGCAACCGTTATAATATGGATTTGTTAATAGCAATAACGGAGGAAGAAATTACCATGCCTAAATTTATAAAAAACACGGTTGGGAAGGTCAACACAACGTTGGGCTTTTACCTCCTAACCGTGGTCTTATTTTGGCTAAAGACATATATCGCTTATAAGAGCGAGTTTACTTTAGGGGTTAAGGGACCCGTTCAGGAATTTATCTTGTTCTTGAATCCATTTCCGACAGCGATCGTGCTGCTCGGTATTGCCCTATATTTCCGTGGTCGCTTAAAGTATTGGATTATGATGATCATTGACGCCCTACAGACGACGTGGTTATTTGCCAATATCTTGTATTACCGGGAATTCTCTGATTTCATGTCGGCGGGGGTAATTAAGAGTTCCGGTGCTGCTAGTAATAACCTCGGAAAGAGTTTGGGACAGATCATTCATGGAACCGACTTCCTAGTTTATGCAGATGTCGTGTTGCTGATTCTGTTATTAGCCTTCAAGGTCATTCGGATCGATCCACGGCCTTTCAAAATTCGGTATGCTGCAACACTGACCATGATTGGGGTGGCGTTGTTTGCTGTTGACCTCGGAATGTCTGAACATGACCGTTCAGATTTATTGACGCGGACTTTTGATAACAACTACATCGTTAAGTACTTGGGACTCAACACATATGCAGGGTATAGCTTCTATCAGACCGAAAAGGAAAGTGCGACGCGCGCCCAAGCAAGTAGTAGTGATATGAAGAGTGTGCTAGCCTACCTCAAGAAAAACCAGGCTGGCGAGAACGTCAAATACTTTGGTAAAGCGAAGGGCAAGAACGTCTTCGTGATTCATTTGGAAAGTTTCCAGCAATTTTTAATTGATTATAAGGTCGATGGTAAGGAAGTTACCCCGAACCTGAACAAGTTCTATCATGATAAGAGTACTTTGAGTTTTGATAATTTCTACCATCAAGTGGCGCAAGGGAAGACCTCTGATGCTGAAATGATGATGGAAAACTCCTTGTTTGGTTTACCAACCGGGTCAGCGATGACGCAGTATGGGACGTCGAATACGTTCCAGGCAGCGCCAGCAATCCTGTCACAAAAGGGCTATACGACTGCGGCTTTCCACGGTGATGTGGCTAGTTTCTGGAATCGGGATAACGCGTATAAGTCGTGGGGGTATAACTACTTCTTCTACTCTTCTTACTATAAAGAGAAGTCAGACTACAATATTGGTTATGGCTTGAAGGATAAAATCTTCTTCAAAGACTCTGTTAAGTATTTGGAGCAATTACCACAACCATTCTACGCAAAGCTGATTACGTTGACGAACCACTATCCATACGAATTGGATAAGAAGAACCAGTCGATCGATAAGACGACGACCGGGGATTCAACCGTTGATGGCTACGTTCAAACGTCCCATTATCTTGATCAAGCCTTTGCCGAATTCATTAGTTACTTGAAGAAGGCCGGCTTATATAAGAATAGTATGATTGTGCTTTATGGAGATCATTATGGGATTTCAAACAACCATAAGGCTGCCATTGCACAGTTATTGGGTAAAAAGTCGGTAACGAGTTTCGACTTGGCTCAATTCCAGAAAGTACCATTTATGATTCATTCTGAAGGAATCAAGGGTGGTATTAACCACACGTATGGTGGTGAAATTGATGCGTTGCCAACGATTTTTGACCTGTTAGGGATCAAGAACAAGGGTTACATCCAGTTCGGAACGGACTTACTGTCGAAACAGCATAACCAGACAGTGGCTTTCCGGAACGGGGATTTTGTCTCACCGACATATACGAAGATCAGTGGGACAGTCTATGATTCGAAGACCGGTAAGAAGCTAACGGATATGACGACGAAGCAGAAGGATACTGTCAAACAGATGCAAAATCATGTGACGACGGAACTCTCACTCTCTGATCGGGTCATCCAGGGTGACTTACTACGGTTCTACACGCCTAAGGGCTTTAAGAAGGTCAATAAGTCGGACTATAGTTATAAGCTGACTAAGACCCTCAAATCATTGAAAGAGATCCAAGCTGAGAAGAAGACGAGTGTTCTCTCGAAGCATAAGGGCAAATCAACGGAGAGTCTGTATAAGACGGATGCACCAGAACTGTCTAGCTCAAGTGACAGTAGTAGTAGTTCAAGCAGTAGTTCTGATTAATCGAACTCGTATCAACTAAGGGATAACGCTGACGGCGTTATCCCTTTTTGGTTGCGGAAATAAGCTGCCACTTGTTTTGACCACAGCGCGGTACACTATTATTAAGCCGATTGTTGCGCAGTGTGAATTGACACTGATGGTGAACGATGAAGTATTACCAATTTTGGAGTCCCAAGTAAATGCAAAGTTGGAATGGTAGGCGCGTCGCGGATGTTGTGAACCGATAAAGTACGGTGATGAGGTGGGGAATGCTGACTGATTGGTTGTCTTGATTTGGTAGATTGTCAGCGAAATAATATTCATTATGCTAGCGTTGGTTTACTTTGAAAAACAGTCGTTGAAAATTAAAGGGAGATTTATTGAACTTTTGCTTGCTATCTTAATAAAAACCCCGTAAAATATAGTCTATTGCGACATTAATCGGTGTTTAAAACTTTTCTGAGATTAATTCATAAAAAGGGTTGACCCGGGTCGTTATTCTTGGTATTATATTTCTTGTCGTTAAGAGCGATATGCAACATTACTCATTATTATGAATATTCAAATTGATGTGAGCATTTACATTGAATAGTTATTCAAAATAATTTATAAAAAGATGTTGACAGCTTGTTCTGATGATGATAAACTTTAATAGTTGCGTTGAGGTAATCAACGAACGATTTAGACCTTTGAAAACTGAACAAAGTTTCGACGAATCAAATGTGTAGGGTCTCTTGATTTTGAATCAAGAGCAAAACATTTGCGAAGTCAATTCGCTAGCAAATAAATTTTAGTACAACATTAAATGAGCTTTTTAGAACTCATCATTAATTTGAGAGTTTGATCCTGGCTCAGGACGAACGCTGGCGGCGTGCCTAATACATGCAAGTCGAACGAACTCTGGTATTGATTGGTGCTTGCATCATGATTTACATTTGAGTGAGTGGCGAACTGGTGAGTAACACGTGGGAAACCTGCCCAGAAGCGGGGGATAACACCTGGAAACAGATGCTAATACCGCATAACAACTTGGACCGCATGGTCCGAGCTTGAAAGATGGCTTCGGCTATCACTTTTGGATGGTCCCGCGGCGTATTAGCTAGATGGTGGGGTAACGGCTCACCATGGCAATGATACGTAGCCGACCTGAGAGGGTAATCGGCCACATTGGGACTGAGACACGGCCCAAACTCCTACGGGAGGCAGCAGTAGGGAATCTTCCACAATGGACGAAAGTCTGATGGAGCAACGCCGCGTGAGTGAAGAAGGGTTTCGGCTCGTAAAACTCTGTTGTTAAAGAAGAACATATCTGAGAGTAACTGTTCAGGTATTGACGGTATTTAACCAGAAAGCCACGGCTAACTACGTGCCAGCAGCCGCGGTAATACGTAGGTGGCAAGCGTTGTCCGGATTTATTGGGCGTAAAGCGAGCGCAGGCGGTTTTTTAAGTCTGATGTGAAAGCCTTCGGCTTAACCGAAGAAGTGCATCGGAAACTGGGAGACTTGAGTGCAGAAGAGGACAGTGGAACTCCATGTGTAGCGGTGAAATGCGTAGATATATGGAAGAACACCAGTGGCGAAGGCGGCTGTCTGGTCTGTAACTGACGCTGAGGCTCGAAAGTATGGGTAGCAAACAGGATTAGATACCCTGGTAGTCCATACCGTAAACGATGAATGCTAAGTGTTGGAGGGTTTCCGCCCTTCAGTGCTGCAGCTAACGCATTAAGCATTCCGCCTGGGGAGTACGGCCGCAAGGCTGAAACTCAAAGGAATTGACGGGGGCCCGCACAAGCGGTGGAGCATGTGGTTTAATTCGAAGCTACGCGAAGAACCTTACCAGGTCTTGACATATTTTGATCACCTGAGAGATCAGGTTTCCCCTTCGGGGGCAAAATGACAGGTGGTGCATGGTTGTCGTCAGCTCGTGTCGTGAGATGTTGGGTTAAGTCCCGCAACGAGCGCAACCCTTATTATCAGTTGCCAGCATTAAGTTGGGCACTCTGGTGAGACTGCCGGTGACAAACCGGAGGAAGGTGGGGATGACGTCAAATCATCATGCCCCTTATGACCTGGGCTACACACGTGCTACAATGGATGGTACAACGAGTTGCGAAACCGCGAGGTTAAGCTAATCTCTTAAAGCCATTCTCAGTTCGGATTGTAGGCTGCAACTCGCCTACATGAAGTCGGAATCGCTAGTAATCGCGGATCAGCATGCCGCGGTGAATACGTTCCCGGGCCTTGTACACACCGCCCGTCACACCATGAGAGTTTGTAACACCCGAAGCCGGTGGCGTAACCCTTTTAGGGAGCGAGCCGTCTAAGGTGGGACAAATGATTAGGGTGAAGTCGTAACAAGGTAGCCGTAGGAGAACCTGCGGCTGGATCACCTCCTTTCTAAGGAAACAGACTGAAAGTCTGACGGAAACCTGCACACACGAAACTTTGTTTAGTTTTGAGAGGATAACCTCTTCACGCCTATCGGGCCTATAGCTCAGTTGGTTAGAGCGCACGCTTGATAAGCGTGAGGTCGATGGTTCAAGTCCATCTAGGCCCATCAAGCGTACGCTTGTTAATTGAACAACCCTTATGGGGGATTAGCTCAGCTGGGAGAGCGCCTGCTTTGCAAGCAGGAGGTCATCGGTTCGATCCCGTTATCCTCCATTGGCCGAAAGGCCAATGACCGACGAAAGTCGGCTACTTTGTTCTTTGAAAACTGGATATCATTGTATTAATTGTTTTAAATTGCCGAGAACACAGCGTATTTGTATGAGTTTCTGAAAAAGAAATTCGCATCGCATAACCGCTGACGCAAGTCAGTACAGGTTAAGTTACAAAGGGCGCACGGTGGATGCCTTGGCACTAGGAGCCGATGAAGGACGGAACTAATACCGATATGCTTCGGGGAGCTATAAGTAAGCTTTGATCCGGAGATTTCCGAATGGGGGAACCCAGTACACATCAGTGTATTGCTTGTCAGTGAATACATAGCTGGCCGGCGGCAGACGCGGGGAACTGAAACATCTCAGTACCCGCAGGAAGAGAAAGAAAACTCGATTCCCATAGTAGCGGCGAGCGAAGTGGGAAGAGCCCAAACCGAGAAGCTTGCTTCTCGGGGTTGTAGGACTGGACATTGGAGTTACCAAAGTCCGACGTAGTCGAAGTCAGCTGGAAAGCTGCGCCACAGAAGGTGAAAGCCCTGTAAGCGAAACGTCGAACCCTCCGTCCAGGATCCTGAGTACGGCGGAACACGTGAAATTCCGTCGGAATCCGGGAGGACCATCTCCCAAGGCTAAATACTCCCTAGTGACCGATAGTGAACCAGTACCGTGAGGGAAAGGTGAAAAGCACCCCGGAAGGGGAGTGAAACAGTTCCTGAAACCGTGTGCCTACAATTAGTCAAAGCCCGTTAATGGGTAATGGCGTGCCTTTTGTAGAATGAACCGGCGAGTTACGTTTGCTTGCGAGGTTAAGATGAAAAGTCGGAGCCGTAGCGAAAGCGAGTCTGAACAGGGCGAATGAGTAAGCAGATGTAGACCCGAAACCAAGTGACCTACCCATGACCAGGTTGAAGGTGTGGTGAAACACACTGGAGGACCGAACCCATGTATGTTGAAAAATGCTGGGATGAGTTGTGGGTAGCGGTGAAATTCCAAACGAACTTGGAGATAGCTGGTTCTCTCCGAAATAGCTTTAGGGTTAGCCTCGGAGGATGGATCATGGAGGTAGAGCACTGTTTGAACTAGGGGCCCATCAAGGGTTACTGAATTCAGATAAACTCCGAATACCATCGATCTTACTCCGGGAGTCAGACAGTGAGCGATAAGGTCCATTGTCGAAAGGGGAACAGCCCAGATCACCAGTTAAGGTCCCTAAATTTATGCTAAGTGGAAAAGGATGTGGCGTTGCACAGACAACTAGGATGTTGGCTCAGAAGCAGCCACCATTTAAAGAGTGCGTAATAGCTCACTAGTCGAGTGGCACTGCGCCGAAAATATACCGGGGCTAAGCATAATACCGAAACTGTGGGTGCACCCGTAAGGGTGCGCGGTAGGAGAGCGTTCTAAGGGCGTTGAAGGTCGATCGTGAGGACGGCTGGAGCGCTTAGAAGTGAGAATGCCGGCATGAGTAGCGAAAGATCAGTGAGAATCTGATCCACCGTATGACTAAGGTTTCCTGGGGAAGGCTCGTCCTCCCAGGGTTAGTCGGGATCTAAGGCGAGGCCGAGAGGCGTAGTCGATGACAAGCAGGTTGAGATTCCTGCACTAGTTTATTTTGTTTAAGCGATGGAGGGACGCAGGAGGCTAAGGAAAGCGCACGGCTGGAAATGTGCGCCCAAGCAGCAAGTCTGACAGCGAGTGAAATGCTTGCAGTCTTAAGGACAAGCTGTGATGGGGAGCGAAATTATAGTAGCGAAGTTCCTGATGTCACACTGCCAAGAAAAGCTTCTAGTGAGAAATAAACTACCCGTACCGCAAACCGACACAGGTAGTCGAGGAGAGTATCCTCAGGTGAGCGAGCGAACTCTCGTTAAGGAACTCGGCAAAATGACCCCGTAACTTCGGAAGAAGGGGTGCTGACCGCAAGGTCAGCCGCAGTGAATAGGCCCAAACAACTGTTTATCAAAAACACAGGTCTCTGCTAAATCGTAAGATGATGTATAGGGGCTGACGCCTGCCCGGTGCTGGAAGGTTAAGAGGATGAGTTAGCGCAAGCGAAGCCCAGAATTGAAGCCCCAGTAAACGGCGGCCGTAACTATAACGGTCCTAAGGTAGCGAAATTCCTTGTCGGGTAAGTTCCGACCCGCACGAAAGGCGTAATGATTTGGGCACTGTCTCAACGAGAGACTCG
>SKES01000896.1_pt1 | contig 21543 bp, 16 predicted proteins | sample 4826851 | NCBI WGS metagenome assembly SKES01 (sample SAMN11008803, study PRJNA524170) | human gut metagenome | biome: Human fecal sample; material: Feces; isolation source: fecal sample from pouch patient p52 | host: Homo sapiens | place: Israel: Tel-Aviv | collected 2016-09-04 | reverse complement strand
GGTTATAAATTCGAGGTAAGATAATGTTTAAGAGTATTTTGGGACGTTTGTTTTGGACGTATGCTATAATACTTATGCTTGTTTTTACGTCGGTTGCGGTTACGGTCGGTATATTTGTAAATCATTTTGCAATAAGCACTCATATGAATAACGTTATAAGCGTATCGCAGAATTTGGAGTACTGGACAGGATCACTGCAAATAGAAGATACCGATTATCGTGCAAGAGCGGCATATAAACAGCTTTTAAGGTCGTGGGGCAGCTTTTTGAACTCTGATATTATAGTAACTAATTCAAACGGTGAAGTTTTGGAAAGTACAACAAGTTCCGCGACCGTTCCGGACGAACTTGTACATATTGTAACAAACGGAAATATCGTAAAGAAATACAGCACATTAAACGGTTCGTATAAAAATAAAATGATGGTTATAGGTGTACCGATTAAATATCAGGGAGGTATTGTCGGAGCGTCATTTTATGTGACAGGCATTTTTGATATAAGAAAAACTACGCTTGAGTTGTTTATGATGGTTATTATTACATCACTGTTTTCTGTATTGGCAGCATTTGTACTTGTGTATATGCAGTCGAAGAAAATCTCAAAACCGATAGAGGAGATTAATAAGGCTGCAAGGGGAATTGCGTCAGGTAAGTTTGACAAACGTGTTGAGGTGACAAGTGCCGATGAAATAGGACAGCTTGCGTCAAGTTTTAACTTTATGGCGGATTCCATAGAGGCATTGGAGGATACAAGAAGTGAGTTTATAAGCGACGTATCGCATGAACTCAGAACTCCTATGACGAGTATTTCTGGATTTATCGAGGGTATTTTGGATGGTACAATTCCGCCCGAAAAAGAAAAGGAATACCTTAAAATCGTGCTTGACGAATCAAAACGTCTTACGAAAATGGTTAATGATATGCTTGAAATGTCAAAAATGTCGTCAAGCGAATATAAACTTGATGTGTCTGAATTTGATTTGAACGAGCTTACAAGAATTTGTATAATCGGTTTGTGTAACAGAATTGACGAGAAAAATCTTGAACTTAATGTTGATTTTGAAGATGACATTTTGAAAGTTATAGCAGATAAAGACGCGATAAAACGAGTTGTCATAAACTTGCTTGACAATGCGATAAAATTCAGTTATCCTAATACGACAATCGGTATAAGAACATGGATTGAGGACGGCAGAGCGAGATTTTGCGTAGGTAATTTCGGTGACGGAATAAGCGGTGCGGATTTGAGCAATATTTTCAATCGTTTCTATAAAACCGATAAGTCACGCGTAAATGAAAAGAGCGGTGCGGGACTGGGTTTGTCGTTTGTTAAAAATATTATGACATTGCATAAGCAAAACGTTTGGGTTGAAAGTGTCGATACAAAGGAAGGCTCAACGGTTAAATATACAAAATTCACGTTCACACTTGAACTTGCGTGATTTTGGTATTGACTGACAATGAAAATAGGTGTAAAATAGTATTATATGAATTTCAAGGAGGAAAAATTTAATGGCTGAATTACGTTGGAACCCACTAATAAAGGATTGGGTAATGATTGCATCACACCGTCAGAACAGACCTCAGATGCCAAAGGATTGGTGTCCGTTCTGTCCGGGTTCGGGAAAGGTTCCTGACCACTTTACAGTGTATGAATATGATAATGATTTCCCTGCACTTTCACAAAATCCGCCTGTACCGGATGATGTTGAAACAAGAATTTACAAGACAAAGCCAGCATACGGCAAGTGCGAAGTTATTTTGTACTCACCGGAGCATACTGTAACATTGCCGGAGCTTCCTGTTGACCATATCAGAGAACTTGTTGATTTGTGGACAGAAAGATTTGTTGAAATAAGCAAGGACGAAAAGATTAAGTATGTATTTATTTTTGAAAACAGAGGTGACGTTGTAGGTGTTACAATGCCTCACCCTCACGGTCAGATTTACGGTTATTCTGTAATTCCGAAGAAATTACAGCTTGAAATGGAATCATGTAAGGAACATTTTGACGAAACACATAACTGTCTAATCTGCGATATGCTTGAAGATGAAATGAACTGCGGTGACAGAATTATTATGGAAAACGAAGATTTCGTTACATTCCTGCCATTCTTCAGCGAATATCCTTACGGTATGTACATAGCCGTAAAGCGTCACGTACAGAATTTGTCACAGCTTACAGACAGTGAAAAGACAAATCTTGCAAAGATATTAAAGGAAACAACCGGTACATTCGACAGTTTGTTTGATTATAAGTTCCCTTATATGATGTGTATGTATCAAAACCCTGTAAACGGTGAAGATGTATCTGATTATTACCACTTCCATATCGCATTCTATCCGCCGATGAGAAGTGCAGATAAGATTAAGTATAACGCATCTTCTGAAACAGGTGCTTGGGCTCACTGTAACACAACTGCTCCTGAAGCAATGGCTGTTGAACTTAGAGCCGCACACGAAAAATTTCTTAAAAAAATGAACGGCTAAACCGAATGAGTCTGTCGACATTTTATCGACAGACTCATTTTTTGTTTAAAAAGTGTCACATACACAAAAAGTCGGTTTATAGCCGATTGTGTTTTCAAAATCGCTTTTAATCATATTTATTGCATAATCGACCTTATCTTCTTCAACGATTGCCCAAATACCTTTATCCTGACATCTTACGGCGGCTATGCCGTCTGTATTGCGTGCAGTATTTGCAAGGAATTTATGTTCTGTGCCAATATCCCAAAAACGTTCCATGGATTGTTCCGAATTGTTTATTTCGCGGAAAAGTGTTTTTATATCACATCGTTTTAATGTGGCGGAAACGGTATTAATGCGTGTATTTTCGGTGGATAGGTGATACATATATTTAGCCGCTTTGCTGTTTTTAAACGATGATTTTGCGGTGCTCAGTATTTCGGGCGTCAAGTCTGATATTGAATTGATGTGAGGGTATAATCTTCGTATTTCGGACATAGCATATTTAATGTGCTTTGAATGGTTGCTTAACGGTTCTGTGCAGTGCGCAGTAAGAATTTTGTAGCCGGAAAGCGGCAACGGCAGTTTTTTCGGCTCACCACTGTTCATAAGTGTACAGTAGCCTTTTTTAGAAAAAAGTACGGCGAGATAAGGCGTTAAATCGTCGCTTAATGCACATATTGCGGCGGTTTCAAGAGGGGTGAGTTCTATATCACTTACTTGCATAAGTGATTTTATCAGTGCAGCCGAAAAAGCGTGTTTTGAGGATATAAAATTCGGTATCGTGTTATTGTACAGTATTTCTGCACCTTTTAAACCGCTGTTTTCAAGTGCGTGTATTAACTCGGCAAAGAATTTTGTTTTGCCTTTAAAAAGGTCTGTGGACGTGCCGAAAGGGTATTGCAGACATTTGTCTGTGGTGGTGTTTTCGATTTTTACATAGTTGCCGCCGCTTTTTCGGGCGAACATTTCAACTCGCATTGATAATGTACAGCATAACGACGGTGCAGTGGGTATATCTGTATGTCCGAGAAGTGTGCATAATGCACCGTATGAGGTGTAGTGAAGAAATTTGCCTGATGTTTCGTACCGCTTGTAAAAGTCCTCTTTTAAAGTGAGAAAATTCAAAAAAATCACTCCTTTTTATTAGCTTGCCCATAATTTTGAATTAAATTCATTGTTGATTTGACGTTGCTTTAATCTCAGATAAATGAAAGGCTCCCCTTGAGGGGAGCTGTCGACAAAGTCGGCTGAGGGGTGGCTAAAATAAGAACATCACACGAATAGAAAAGCCACCACACCACCGCAAGCGGTCCCCCTCTCCTCAAGGAGAGGCAAGGGACGACGAGGCACCGTCCCGTACAAGTTAGGAAATCCATACTAAAAGGCTCCTCTCGAGTGGAGCTGTCGACAAAGACGATTGAGGGGCTAAATATATATTTTTTTTTGGTGAACGATGACTGCCTCTACGAATGTTTTGCTTGAGGGGAGAAATTAGTGTTAAAATCCCAATACAGCTTGACAATTCACTCAAAAAAAGTTATAATAGTTAAATCGTAAGTGAAAATAAGAGAGGAATGACATAAAATGGCTGATGAAAAGGAATTTGTTTTAACACGAGAAGGTAAATTGGAACTTGAAAACGAACTTGATACTTTAAAGAATGTCACAAGAAAAGAAGTATCTGAAAAAATTAAAGAGGCTCGTTCATTTGGTGACCTTTCGGAAAATGCCGAATATGATGAAGCAAAAAATGAACAGGCAGAAGTAGAGGCAAGAATTAACGAAATCGAATATATGCTTAAATATGCAAGAGTTATTGACGATGAAGAAATCAAGTCAGACGTTGTAACTCCGGGTTCAAAGGTTGTTCTTGCAATATTCGGCGGTGAAGAAAAGTACACAATCGTCGGTTCAACAGAGGCTGATCCTTACAAGAACAAGCTATCATACGAATCACCTATCGGTGCGGCTTGTCTTAACAGAGCGGCAGGCGAAACTGTAAAGGCAAATACTCCCGGCGGTGAGATTGAATTTAAAATTCTTTCTATTGAAAAATAATCAAAAAATAATTTAATAAGAAATTTAAGTGCGGTATTTGAATACCGCACTGTTTTTTTGCATAAATTTTCTTAGGGGGTGAGGCTATGAGGAATATACGGAATATTTTAAGCGTCGTATGCGGTTATGCGGCGGCGGTTATCGGTGCAGGTTTTGCGTCGGGACAGGAGATTATAAGCTTTTTTGTGAAATACGGAAAATACAGTATTATAGGTGTATTGCTTTCGTGTATTATTTTTTCGGTGTTTGCGTATGCGGTTTTATCGGTGTGTGTAGAAAAAAATATAGAAACTTATTCGGATTATCTGAACAATTTTTTTAGACATAATATAAGAAAAATTGTCGAAATTATAACTTTACTTTTTGCAATATCCACAGTATGCGTTATGACGGCGTGTGCAGGGGAAATGCTTTTTATATTGTTCGGAATTAAAAAAATATTCGGCGCAATTATTTTTAATGCAGTATGCGGAATGATATTTTTTATGAACAATAAAAAAATTATGGGTATAAATTCGATTTTGGGTGCAATAATAATTTTCGGTATCATTTTTTGTTGTTTCTATATATTGAGATTTCGAGAACATCAAGTTTTTTCAAATGAAGTTAAAATGACTGTTTCAAGTATTTCATATGCCGGATACAATCTTATAACAACAGGTGCAATTCTTGCGGGTATGAGCCGTTTTTTGCAGGACAGGAAAGAGGCGGCAGTGGCAAGCGTTATGTCCGGAGTGGTGCTGTTTGTTATGATGTTACTTATATGGACTGTGCTTGAAATATATTACGGCAAAATAAATCTCGGAGAAATACCTATGCTCACAATGGCTCTCAGACAAAACAAAGTGTTTGGGGCGATTTACGGAACAATGCTTTTCTTTGCGGTCATTACCACAGATGTATCAAACGGATTTAACGTACTTGACATAGCAAGCAGAAAAATAGGGAAGAATGTTGTTGTATTCTTTATGACTGTAATTGCGGTTGCTATGAGCGGTGCGGGGTTTTCTAAAATTATAAATACAGCTTACAGACTTTGCGGTTACGGCGGATTGGTGCTTGTTTTCTATGTTATTTATAATTTTATAAAAAATATGAATAAAGTAGAAAATGAATGTAAAAATGAGAATACAAAAGTAAAATTAGCAAAAAACAAACATAATCGACTGTAATCGAGGTTTACAAAACTAAATATCTTTGCTATTATATACAAGTCGTTTGGCGAGAGCAAAACGGCAGAGAACATACGTCGGGATGTAGCGCAGTTTGGTAGCGCATCTGGTTTGGGACCAGAGGGCCGCAGGTTCGAATCCTGTCATCCCGACCAAAAAGTATGGGAGTTTAGCTCAGCTGGGAGAGCGTCTGCCTTACAAGCAGGATGTCACAGGTTCGAGCCCTGTAACTCCCACCACTTTTTAAATAATGTTCTTAAATATGATGCTGGTGTAGCTCAATTGGTAGAGCAGCTGATTTGTAATCAGCAGGTCGCGGGTTCGAGTCCCATCACCAGCTCCACAAACAGGGATAAACTTTCGGGTTTATCCCTCATAGTTTGGGAGAGTTCCCGAGCGGCCAAAGGGGGCAGACTGTAAATCTGTTGTCTTCGACTTCGATGGTTCGAATCCATCCTCTCCCACCACATCAGAGCAAGCTGTATACAGTTTGCTCTGATTTTTTGTATAATATTGTTTTGAACGTTTTTGAACGGAATATTTGATATTTTTCTTTGATTTGGTTTCGCAAATTTGGTGTATTTTTGAATGCAAAATAAAACAAAATTTTTTGTAACAATTTGTAACAACTTCTTAAATCATTTAAACAATTTTGTAAGTCTGTTGTTGTTGTAATAAATATTCATACGGCGTATAATAGACTTATAAAGAGAACAGGAAATGAATGAAAGGGAGTGTCAAATATGAAGAAGAAAATGTTAGTTGCGGCGCTTATGCTTATAGTTATGATGACTCAAATCAGTGCATTCGCTTCATCATATGCGACATATGCCGTTCATAATGAGAAAGCTGTTCTGAAAGCTGCGGATAATCTCGGCGAATATGCGGTAATACCAAAGGAACTTGAAGGTGTGACGGTAGAGGGAATCGGAGCGGATGCCTTTAAAAACAACAAAGAGTTGAAAGGTATAGAAATTCCCGAAACAGTGTCATATATCGAATGGGGAGCATTTGAAGGCTGTGATAATCTTACTGATATAAATATACCTCAAAATGTGATGAAGATTGAAGATATGACATTTGCTGACTGCACAAGCCTTGAAAATATCAAGTTACCCGAAAAATTACAGGAAATCGGAGTGAAAGCATTTTCAAATACAGATTTAAAGGAAATCGTAATTCCTGACGGCACGAAAGCCATAGATATAAAAGCATTTGAAAATTGCAAAAATCTTAAAACCGTAGTTTTGCCAAAGAGCGTTGAATATATTGCTGTCGGAGCGTTTGACGGCTGTGAAAAAGTCAACGTGAAATGTGTAAAAGGCACATATGCCGAAGAATATCTGAAAGCTAACAAAATTTCATATATTGCACATTAGTATAAAAATTTAATACGGGTTAATAATTAAAGGGTGGTATGGAAATATCACCCTTTTTGCGTGCTGATGAATTATCTGAAATGCAATTTGACTTTTGGATATGTATGTAAAGTTTACAAATAGTTTAAAAACATAAAGTGTTTTTTCTATTGACGAGAGTAAGTTTGAATGGTATAATTAAAATATATTGTATTTTTTTGAAACATAGATGAATATTTTTGGAGGTTAAAGAGTGAAAGTTAAATTTAATGTAAAAAGATATTTTCAAGTGCTTGGAATATCAATCGCAGTGATTATTGCCGTGGCAGCTGTCTGTATGGGAATTGACTTTTCGGGCTCAAACAATGAGGAAGCAGTGGACAACACTTCGACTGTTGAGGCGGCAGACGGAAAGATAAACGTTTTACTTATGGGTGTTGACGTTGACGGCTTGAGAACAGACGCAATAATGCTGGCAAGTTTTGATACCGAAACAAAAGAGGTGAATATGCTCTCAATTCCTCGTGATACAAAAATGTATATAGGAAACCGTTATCAAAAAATTAACGCCGCACACGCATTTGTGGATGAAAGCGGAGAAATCGGCGGTGCGACAGCAACTTGTGAGGCGGTAACGAGAATAACGGGTATTCCGATAAATTACTATGTTGATTTCAGCTTTGACGCTGTTGCTCACGTTATAGACGAACTTGGTCCTATTGAATTTACAATTCCGGATCTTTACGGCGACGGTGTAGGTATGGTATATGATGACCCTGTACAGAGTCTGCATATAAATCTTCCGCCGGGAGATTATCAGATGAACGGTCAGCAGGCTGTATGGCTTATGCGTTACAGACACGGTAATGTCAATCCGTCAACCGGTGTATTTAAAGGTTATGTAAACGGTGACAGTGACAGAGTTGAAATGCAGCAGAAATTCCTGAAAGCTGTTGTAGACCAAAAGGTTAATGCATCTTTGATTTTGAAAATTCCTTCAATATTCAAGGATATAAGCTCTGAAATTAAGACAAACTTTACAGTAAGTGAAGTTATTAAGTATTCAAAATATTTGGCTGATTTCTCAAGCGTGAATATTCATTCGTATTCATTGCCTGGTGAATATAGTTCAGATTCAGCGAACGGCGACGTTTGGATACCTAATATGGACGAAATCAGAACGATGGTACAAGATGTGTTCGGTTATCCTGCAGATAATATCACAACGGACAATCCTAAAAATGCTACAAGAGAGAGCGGTAGTTCTTCATCAAGCGGTATATCTTCAAGCTCGTCAAACACTTCAAATTCATCAAATTCATCAAATTCATCAAACTCAAAAAGCAGAAGTTCAAATTCATCATACAGTTCATCGGGAACTTCGGGTTCATCAAGCTCAGGTACCTCAAACAGTTCATCAAGCTCATCATCCGGTTCATCAAACTCATCATCCAGTTCGTCATCAAATCATGAAACGACCGAAGAAAGTACGGGAACATCAAGTTCTTCTCACGAGAGTACAGGTGAAAGATATGAATCAAGCGAAGAATCAAGCGGTGAATCTTCGAGTTCTGAATACAGTAGCAGTGAAAGCAATGACGGCAGCGATGAATAATAAAGATAAAATCACAAAAAAGTCTTGAAATTGTTGGATTTATGTGATATAATATCTTTTAAAGCGGAATATACTATATTCAGAAAGAGTGGGTTTACCCACTCTTTCATATTTATATGAAAAGATTTTTTGAAAAGTTACGGAGGTACAAATGGCTAACGGAACAGAAATCCGAGCACTTGAACTCGGAGAACAAATTGCACAGAAACAAAATGTATATATTGTTGATGTGACATACAAAAAAACCGATGACACTTATTCGCTATGCTATTATATTGACAAAGAGGGCGGAATTGGTATAGATGAATGTGAATTGTTTTCAAAGGCAGTAGAAGAACTTCTTGACGCGGAAGATTTTATTGAAGAAAATTATACGCTTGAAGTTTCGTCACCGGGGGCAGACAGAAAACTTACAAAGGAACGTGAATTTCTTTATTATATCGGCAGAGAGGTTGACGTAAAGCTTTACAAAGCAGAAAACGGCGTAAAGGAATTTACAGGCGTTTTAAAGGATTACAAGGATAAAACAGCATTTGTTGAACTTGATGGGGAAGTGAAAGAAATACCTGTTAAGCAAGCAGTTTATATAAGATTATCATTTAAGTTTTAGAGAGGAAGATTTATAAAAATGGAAAAGGGATTATTTGAGGTTCTTACGGAAATCTGTAACGAAAAGGGCATAAGTCAAGAGGTGCTTATAGACGCTCTTGAAGCGGCTCTTGTTGCGGCATATAAGAAAAACTTTTATTCAGCACAAAACGTTGAGGTTTCAATAGACAGAGAAAGCGGAACTGTAAAGGTATTTGCAAAGAAAGAAGTTGTTGACCTTGTATATGACGAATTTGAAGAAATTTCACTTGAGGACGCAAGAGCAATCAACGGTAATTATCAAATCGGTGATATGGTAAATATAGAAGTAACACCGAAAGATTTTGGCAGAATCAGTGCAATGACTGCAAAACAAGTTGTTACGCAGAGAATAAGAGAGGCTGAAAGAGGAATAATTTACAGTGAATACACCGAAAAGACAAATGACATAGTTTCGGGAACAATCGAGAGAATAGAAAAAGGAAACGTATTTATTGACATCGGCAAAATCGAAGCAATGCTGCCTGAAAAAGAACAGCCAATCGGCGAAACATATGAAGTAGGTCAAGTGCTTAAATGCTATGTGAGCGAAGTGAAAAGCGGAACAAAGGGTACACAGATTATAGTTTCAAGAACTCATCCGGGACTTGTAAAAAAGTTGTTTGAGGCAGAAGTACCTGAAATTGCCGAGGGTATTGTTGAGATAAAGAACATTGCGCGTGAGGGCGGTTCAAGAACAAAGATTGCCGTTTATTCAAACGATCCTAACGTTGACGCACAAGGTGCTTGTATCGGACCGAAGGGTATAAGAGTTCAGAATATCGGCGAAGAATTGAAGAATGAAAAGATTGATATAGTTAAGTGGAGCGAAGACCCTGCCGAATTTATTGCGGCAAGTTTAAGTCCTGCCAAGGTTATTTCAGCTGAAATCAACGAAGAGGAAAAGAGTGCACACGTTGTTGTACCTGAATATCAGCTTTCGCTTGCAATAGGCAGAGCAGGTCAGAATGTACGTCTTGCGGCAAGACTTACAGGCTGGAAAATAGACATCAGTGCGGAGGACTAATATATATGAAGCACATACCACAAAGGATGTGCGTTGCGTGCAGAAAAATGTATCCGCAAAATGAACTTATAAGATTGGTTCGTGACAACAAAACAGGTGAGATTAAATTCGACTGTGATAAAAAATTATTCGGACGTGGTGCTTATATTTGCAAGAATATAGACTGTATTCGAAATGCGGAGAAAAAAAGAGGGATTGAGCGTCATTTTAAATGTGCCGTCCCAAAGGAACTATATAAAGCGGCGGAGGAATTGATTTGAACAACAAATTTTTAGGTATGCTCGGCTTGGCAAAAAGAGCCGGTAAGGTGCAGACAGGTGAAGATATATGTTCAAAAGCCGTTAAAAGCGGTGTTTCAAAGCTTATTATAGTAGCGTGTGACGCATCTGATAATACAAAAAAATCAATAACCGATTCATGCAAATTTTATAAAACGAAATTTGTTGAGGCGGGAAGTAAGGCGGAGCTTGGCAAGTTTACAGGAGCAGACAGCCGTGCGGTAGTTTCCGTAAATGACGACAATTTTGCGAAAGCAATTTTAGATAGATTAAACGACTAATCCCTCTGGGACATGGAGAAAGGGTGATGCAAATATGGCAGATAAGATAAAATTAGGTGAGATTTCAAAAAATCTAAAGATTACAAATAAGGATATAATAGCTAAACTTGCGGAATTCGGAGTAGAACTAAAGAGTTCGGCAAGCGTGGTTGACGAAGAAACTATCGGTTTGATTTTCGATATTTATACGGAGATGAACCAAGTTTCAGATGAAGAAATCCGCGAAATGCGTGAGGCGGCTTTGAAGAAAGCAAGCGAAGACGGCAATGACGAAGAAAAGCCGGCGAAAAAGCCTGCCAAGAAAACAGAAGAAAAGGCTGAAAAACCTGCTAAGAAAGAAGAAAAGAAAGCAGAAGAAAAACCTGTTAAAGAAGTTAAAAAGACTGAAGAAAAAGCAGAGGTAAAAGCCGAAGTTAAGACTGAAACAAAGGCTGAAAAGAAAGAAGAAAAGCAAAAGCAAGAAAAGCATAAGAAAGTTGCAAAGAAACAGTCGGGTCAAAGAATTGACTTGAGCAATATCGACCATACCAATACGGAAGAAGAGTATGTTGTAAAGACGGAGGAAAAGAAACGTTATGTTGATACCCGTCAATCAACTGTTGAACTTGATACAATAGAATCCCGTGAACGTATTGAAGATATGGTTCCTGATAATATCAAGATGGATAAAAAGGGCGGTAAAGCTAAAAATAAAAAGGGCGGCAAAAACCGTCGTGAAAAGGAAAAGAACCAACAGCCTAAAAAGGAAATAAAGGCTAAGGTTATAACAGAGGTTGAAATCCCTGAAACAATTACAGTCGGTGAATTTGCGTCTAAGATGGGTAAGACATCGGCAGAAGTTGTTAAAAAACTTATGATGCTTGGAGTTATGGCATCACAAAACCAAGCTATCGACTTTGAAACAGCACAGCTTATCGGTGACGATTTCGGTATTGAAGTTAAACAGGAAGTTGTTCTTACAAAAGAAGATATGCTTATGATTGAAACCGAGGAAGAAGATAAGCCGGAAGATCTTGTTCCGCGTCCTCCTGTAGTTGTTGTAATGGGTCACGTTGACCACGGTAAGACATCACTTCTTGACGCAATCCGTGACACAAGCGTAACAGACACAGAGGCTGGCGGTATTACACAGCATATCGGTGCTTACAGCGTTAAACTAAACGACAGACTTATAACATTCCTTGATACACCGGGTCACGAAGCGTTTACAACAATGCGTGCGAGAGGTGCACAGGTAACTGACGTTGCAATACTTGTTGTTGCGGCTGATGACGGTATTATGCCACAGACAATCGAGGCTATTAACCATGCAAAAGCGGCAGGTGTTACAATCGTTGTTGCAATTAACAAGATTGATAAAGACGGTGCTAACCCTGAAAGAGTTAAGCAAATGCTTGTCGAGTACGATCTTGTACCTGAAGAATGGGGCGGAGATACTGTCTGCGTTGAAATTTCGGCTAAAAAGAGAATTAACATTGACGGACTTTTGGAAATGGTACTTCTTGTTGCAGATATGCAGGAGCTAAAGGCTAACCCTAACAGAGATGCGCAAGGTACTGTAATCGAGGCTGAAATCGATAAGGGCAGAGGTCCTGTTGCGACTGTTCTTGTACAGAACGGTACACTTAAAGTCGGTGATTTTGTAATTGCCGGAACAGCTGTCGGCAGAGTTCGTGCGATGGTAAACGATAAGGGCAGACGTGTTAAGACTGCACCGCCGTCAACACCGGTTGAAATTCTTGGCTTGTCGGAGGCACCGTCGGGTGGCGACACATTTATGGTCGTTGAAAACGAAAAACTTGCACGTGACGTTGCTGAACAGAGAAAACAGGAACTTCAAGAAAATAAATTTAATCAAGTTGTTAAAGTATCGCTTGATAACTTGTTCAGCCAGATTGACGAGGGTAACATGAAAGAGCTTGACGTTATCATCAAGGCTGACGTACAAGGTAGCGTTGAGGCTGTTAAACAGTCACTTGAAAAATTGTCTAACGATGAAGTCAGAGTAAGAGCAATTCACGGCGGTGTAGGTGCGATTAACGAATCTGACGTAATGCTTGCAAATGCGTCAAATGCTATCATTGTCGGCTTTAACGTAAGACCTGACGCAGGTGCACTTGCGTCGGCTGAACAGAATGAAGTTGATATAAGACTTTACAGAGTTATTTATCAGGCAATCGAAGAAATTGAGGCTGCTATGAAGGGTATGCTTGACCCTGAATTTAAGGAAGTCGTTATCGGTTATGCGGAAGTACGTCAGACATTCAAGGTGTCAAACGTGGGTACTATCGCAGGTTGTTATGTAACACAAGGCAAAATTCAGCGTAATGCTGAAATTCGTATCGTTCGTAACGGTATCATAGTTCACGAGGGTACTATAAATTCTCTAAAGAGATTTAAAGATGACGCAAAAGAAGTTGCGGAAAACTTTGAATGTGGTATTGGTGTTGAAAACTTCAACGATATTAAAGAGGGCGATATTATCGAATGTTTTGTTATGGAAGAAATAGAAAGATAGTTATTGGCTGAAATTCAGCCATTCATCAGAGAGGAATAAATATGGCAAGAATTGATAAAATCAATGAAGAAGTTAAGCGTGAACTTGCAAATATAATTCGTGAATTAAAAGATACGCGTATTCCGCTTATGACGAGCGTTGTTACTGTAAATGTGACAAACGATTTGAGATATGCAAAGGCATATATTTCCGTTATGGGCGATGAAGAAACGAAGAAAAAAGCTATGCAGGGCTTAAAGAGTGCCGCCGGCTTTATAAGACGTGAATTGGGTAAACGAATTGATTTAAGATATACGCCGGAATTTGTGTTTGAACTTGATGATTCAATCGAGCATGGTGCAAATATCGAAAGACTTCTTAATAATATAAACAAGAAATAAAGGGGATTAGTTATGCAGGCTGTTATTGATAAGATAATGGAGGCAAAATCCGTAGCAGTGCTTACTCATTTGAATGAGGATCCGGATACAATCGGCTCATGCTTTGCATTTGCAAAGGTTATGAGAAAGTTGGGTAAAGAGGCGACCGTATATGTAAACGGCAGAATTGAGTCAAGATTGGCATTTATAGGTGATGATTATGTTTTGTATCAAGAGGGTATGAAACATAATCACGACCTTTGCGCGTGCATTGACTGCGGTGATTTGGGACGTATAGCAGAGAGAAAGTCCCTCTTTGAAGAAATAAATAATTCAATAAATATTGACCATCACTTAACAAACACTAATTTTGCCGATGCAAATTATGTTGACGGTAAAGCGGCTGCGGCAGGTGAAATTTTGTATGCTTTATTTGAAAAAATGGGCATTGAATTGGATAATGATATTGCCAAGGATTTGTATACGGCAATATGCTCCGATACGGGTTGCTTTAAGTACAGTAACGTTACGTCTAAAACAATGCGTACGGCGGCAAACCTTTTGGAATATGATTTTGACCATGCGGAAGTGGCAAGACTGCTTTTTGACAGTGAGTCGCTTGCGGCGGCGAAATTAAAAGCAGAAATTACCGAAAATATCAAGGAATATGCAGACGGTAAAATTAAAGCGGTAATTACCGATGAAAAAATCGGTGCAAAGTACGGAATGGGTAAGGAAGATATTCCGAATTTGGTTGATATTCCGAGAAGAATTGAGGGTACTGAAATTGCGGTTTGCATAAAACGTACAAACAACGGTTTCAGACTTAATTTGCGTTCAAACGGTAAAGCCGACGTTGCGGAAGTTGCAATGAAGTTCGGCGGCGGCGGTCATATTAAAGCGGCAGGTGCGACTTTGGATTTCGATTCAACCGAAAAAGCCGAAAGGGCTGTTATCGACGCTTGCAAAAGAGCTTTGGATAAAATAATTTAACGGAGATTATAATGAACGGTATAATTATAATAGATAAGCCTTTGGGACGTACTTCGCATGATATGGTTTATGTTATGCGTAAGATGACGGGTATAAAAAAGGTTGGACATACGGGAACGCTTGACCCTGAGGCAACTGGCGTGCTGCCTGTTTGTATCGGCTCTGCAACAAAGGTTGCGGATATGCTTACTTTGTCGGACAAGTGTTACAGAGCTGAGCTTGTGCTTGGTATGACGACCGATACGCAGGACGCTGACGGTGAAGTGCTTACGGAGTGTGAAGTGACTTGCAGTGAAGATGAAATCAGACAAGCTATAATGAGCTTTGTCGGTGAAATCGAGCAGATACCGCCTATGTATTCTGCGATAAAGCAAAACGGCAAGAAACTTTACGAACTTGCAAGAAAAGGTATCGAAGTTGAGAGGAAAAGCCGTAAGGTGACGATAAATTCTATTGATATACTTGAAATTAACGGCGAACGTGTGACTATTGACGTTTCGTGTTCAAAAGGTACATATATCAGAACACTTTGCGAGGATATAGGTATGAAACTGCACGTCGGTGCGTATATGAACACATTAAGACGTACAAAAACAGGACCGTTTACGATAGAAGAAAGCCACACTCTAAAGGAAATCGAAACATTGAAAAACAACGGCGAGCTTGAAAAAATCATAATTCCCGTTGACAGAATGTTTGAGGAATATCCTAAAATTAAACTTAACCCAAAGCAAGTTAAAAGCGTTACGAACGGTGTACAGATGACGTACAGCGGTAAAGAGGGACAATCTTACCGCGTGTATGACGAAAAAAATAAATTTTTGTGTATATCAAAGATTACAGACGGCAAATTAAAACTTGAAAAATCTTTCTGGAATTAAGGGGGCGATATAAATGAAGATATTCCGTGATAAAACAGATTACGATGGTACGGTTGTTGCACTCGGAAATTTTGACGGACTTCATATCGCTCATATGACGATTATCAGAAACGGTATTAAATATGCAAAAGAAAACGGCTTAAAAAGCGGTGTGCTGTTGTTTGAAGAAAACACAAATGACGTTGTTGGGCATAAGATTGAGCTTATAACGCCGAATGAGGCAAAGTTGGAGCTTTTGGAACGTGAAAAGCCCGATTTTGTGTATATGGAGAAATTTGATAAGGAGTTTATGAAAAAAACTCCCGAAGAATTTGTACAGTATCTTGTTGAAAATCTTCATATAAAGGCTGTTTGTGTCGGATATGATTACAGTTTCGGCTACAAAGCACAAGGTGACGTTAAACTTTTAAAATGGTTTGGCGAGAAATACGGATTTAAAGTGTTTGTTACGGACGTTATAAAGCTTGACGGAAAAATCGTTTCGAGTACATACATAAGGAGCATTATAAAAGCCGGTGATATGGAAAAAGCGGAACGTTTTTTGGGCAGACGTTATTGCATTGAAGGCAATGTTGTGAAAGGTTTGCAGAACGGCAGAAAAATGGGTATTCCGACTGCGAATGTTGATTATGACGTGAATATGGCACTTCCCGAAGAGGGTGTTTACGCAGGTATAACGTATGTGCGTGGAAAGCGTTTGAAATGCGTTGTTAATGTCGGAAAAAATCTGACATTCGGTGCAAGAAAATTGACAGTGGAAAGTCATATCCTTGATTTTGACGAGGATATTTACGGAGAATATATACGCGTGAGTTTTGCGAAAAAACTTAGGGGTGTTATAAAATTTGACGGTGTAGATAAACTTATTGAACAGATACATCACGATATGGAAGTTACATCAAAAATGGATTTATAAGTGTTTTTGAGAGGAGTTATTTATGTTTACAAGTGTAATTTTAGCGGCAGGAATGGGAACAAGAATGAAGTCGAAAATGCCGAAGGTACTTCATAAAGTATGCGGTAAACCGCTTTCAAAGTGGGTTATTGACGCGTCTGAGGCAGCAGGTGCGGACAAGGTTTGCGCGGTTGTCGGTCATAAGGCTGAAACGGTTAAAGAGGTACTCGGCGATGTGTGCGAATTTGCGTTGCAGGCTGAACAAAAAGGTACAGGTCACGCAGTTATGCAAGCTATCGACGTTATAAAAAATTCAAAGGGCGAGGTTGTTATTCTAAACGGTGACACTCCTCTTATAACTGCCGAAACAATAAACAAGGCTATTGAATATCACAAAAATAACGGCAATCAAGCAACTGTTATAACCGCAATTCTTGACGATGCGACAGGTTACGGAAGAATTGTAAGAGATAATGACGGTTCTGTTTTGAAAATCGTTGAGCAAAAGGACGCAAGTAAAGAAGAAAAGAAAATAAACGAAGTAAATTCGGGAATGTACGTTTTTGACGCACAGTCGCTTGTATATGCACTTGATAAGATTACTCCGAACAACGCACAAGGCGAATATTACCTTACAGATACTCTTGAAATACTTCTAAGTGCCGGTAAGAAAATCGGCGGTTACGCAATTTCGGACAATGACGAAATCAGAGGTATAAACGACAGAGTACAGCTTAATGAAGCCGAGAAGATTATGCAAAAGCGTATTAATGAATACCATATGAGAAACGGTGTTACAATGCGTAATCCTGAAAGCGTTTATATCGAAGACGGCGTTGAAATCGGCAATGATACTGAAATTTGTCAGAACGTCACAATAAAGAGCGGTACAAAAATCGGCTCTGACTGCGTTATCGGTTCGGGAAGTATGCTTGACAGAGCGGTTATACATGACGGCGTTGACGTGTTAAGCTCAGTTATACTTGAATCGGAAGTTGACGAGGGTACACACGTAGGACCTTTTGCGTATATCAGACCTAATTGTCATGTGGGTAAGGAAGTTAAAGTCGGCGATTTTGTCGAACTTAAAAATTCAAATATTGACGACGGTACAAAGATTTCTCACCTTACATACATCGGCGACAGCGATGTCGGTAAAAGGGTAAACTTCGGCTGTGGTACTGTAACGTGTAACTATGACGGTAAGAAGAAATACAGAACAACAATCGGTGACGATTGCTTTGTAGGCTGTAATACAAACTTCGTTTCGCCGATTAATGTCGGTGACGGCGTTTATATTGCCGCAGGTTCGACAATAACAGAAGATATTCCTGAAAATAGCTTGTCTATCGCGCGTGCAAGACAGGTTAATAAAGAGGGTTGGAAGGATAAACGTAAGTAATATGAGTTTTAAAGATATTTGGGCAGATAAATTATCTGCCCTTTTTGGACGTAAAGAGGAGATTATACCAATGTATTTAATAGTGGGACTTGGAAATCCGGGTAAGCAGTACGATATGACACGTCATAATATCGGATTTCACACAATAGACTATATTGCGGATAAGTACGGTGCAAAACTTACCAAATTAAAGTTTAAAGCGGTGTACGGTGAGGCGACAATAAGCGGTGAAAAGGTGTACCTTGTAAAACCGCAGACATATATGAATTTAAGCGGTGATTCAGTCGGTGAAATGGCACAGTTTTATAAAATACCGCCTGAAAATATTATTGTAATCAATGACGATATATCTCTTGATGTAGGCAGAATAAGAGTAAGACCGAAAGGAAGTGCCGGCGGTCACAACGGACTTAAATCTATAATATACCGTCTAAACAGCGATACATTCCCAAGAGTAAAAATGGGTGTCGGTGCACCGAAACACGAAGATTATGATTTGGCAGACTTTGTACTCGGCAGATTTACAAAGGAAGAAATTCCTGTAATGGAGGACGCAATAGTTAAAGCGGAAAAAGCCGTTGCGGAGATTATCAAAAACGGTGTACAGTCTGCGATGAATAAGTATAACGGCAAATAAAAAAGTGCATTTTGTCCGTCCACGACAAGGTGTGTAAAGAACGGTTGTGGGCAGAAAGGCTGTAAATATGAATTTTTCTGATATTTTAAACGATTATGCACCGTATAAAGGCATAGTAGAAAATCTTAATAATACGCCTGTTTCTGTTGCGGGAATAGTTGAATCGGCTCAGGGACAGCTTATTTATTCGCTGAAAAATGAAAATAAATCCTCTGCGCTTGTTGTGTGTTACAGTGATATGGAGGCGAGAAAACTTTATTCGGATATGGAATTGTATTCGGATAATGTTTTGTATTTTCCGACAAAGGAATATATTTTCTATAATATCGAAACCTCCGGTCATCAGAACGAGCACGCAAGAATTTCCGTTATACAGAAACTTGTAAGCGGCGGCGATTATATAGTTGTGACAAGCCTTGACGCAATTCTGCAGTATACTTGCGATAAAGAAGAATTTGAGAGCCTTTGTATAGATTTTGAGCTTGGAAAAACGTTTAATCTTGAAAAACTGACGGAGGACCTTGTTGTAATGGGTTACTCAAGAGAGGACAGCGTTGAGGGTGCGGGACAGTTCGCAATCCGCGGCGGAATACTTGATATATTTCCTGTCGGCAACGAAAATCCGTACAGAATCGAATTTTTTGATGATGAAACCGACTCTATAAGAGAGTTTGACACATATACTCAGCGTTCGCTTGATAAGATTGACTTCGCACGTGTGACAACGGCGAATGAGGCGGTTATCACTGACGAAAAACGTGACAGAATTATAGCAGAGCTTGAAAAACGCATAAGAAGTGCGAAACGTAAAAAGAGTGACGAAAGCTATTTTATCGAAACAACCGAATCGGATATAGAAAGCTTTAAGGAAGTAAGATATTTCCCGTCAATAGACAAATATGTATCGCTTGTATATGACAAAATACCGTCAATTACCGATTATTTTTCGGATAATGACCTTGTGTTTATAATTGACCCGAAACGTATAAGCGAGCGTGGCAAGACGTTTGAATGGGAGAAAAACGAAGTAGTAGCCGAACTTAAAGAAAAGGGAATAATCGGTGCTGCAAAGGATAGTTTTTATTGCTCATATCACGATAAAGTGCATGAAATGTCGGCGAAAAAACTTATATCGCTTGATGTTCTTTCTCATTCGTCAACCGACTTTAAATACAAGCACCTTGAAACATTCACAACTAAAACAACTGTTTCGTTCCACGGTAAAATCGAGTATTTGTATGAAGATTTAAGGAATTGGCAGAGTAAAAATTATACTGTCGCAATTCTTTGTACGTCAAGAGGTCGCGGCGAAAACCTTGCAGGTGTGCTTGTTGACAAGGGGATAAGAGCGAGATTTATCGGTGATGACGCAAATAAAGCAAATTTCAATAAAGGCGAAACCGTTATAATAAAGGGTGAACTTAATAAGGGCTTTGAGTATCCCGAAATTAATTTTGTGCTTGTTTCCGACAGAGAAATTTTTGAAACAAAGAAAAGTCGTTCAAGACGTAAAGTTGAAAATGCAAACAGAATTAAGAATTACACAGATATAAGTGTAGGCGACTACGTTGTACATCAAACGCACGGTATCGGTCAATATATGGGTACAAAGAAAATGGTTGTCGGCGGTATAACAAAGGATTACCTTAAAATTCAGTATCAAGGCACAGATTCTTTGTATATTCCGATTGACCAGCTTAATCTGCTTTATAAATATGTCGGCAATACCGATAAAAAGCTGAAACTTAATAAGCTCGGCAGTAACGAATGGAACAAGACAAAGCAGAGAGTAAAACAGTCAACGGAAGAATTGGCGAAAAAACTTGTTGCACTTTATGCGGAACGTGAGAAGGCAAAAGGTTTTGCGTACAGTGAAGACACACCTTGGCAACGTGATTTTGAAGATACGTTCCCATATCAGGAAACGGACGACCAGTTAAGGTCGATTGAAGAAGTTAAAGGCGATATGGAAAGCCAAAAGCCGATGGACAGACTTCTTTGCGGTGACGTTGGTTTCGGTAAAACGGAAATTGCACTTCGTGCGGCATTTAAGGCGGTCGGCGACTCAAAACAAGTCGCATATCTTTGCCCTACGACAATTCTTGCAATGCAGCATTATGAAACGTTTTTAAAACGTATGGAAAGTTTTCCGATAAAGGTTGAAATGCTGTCGCGTTTCCGTACCGCGTCCGAGCAAAAACGTATTTTGAAAAAACTTAAAACGGGCGAAATTGATATAATTATCGGAACGCACAGAATACTTTCAAAGGACTTGGAATTTAAAGATTTGGGATTGCTTATCATAGACGAGGAACAGAGATTTGGTGTTGCACACAAGGAACGGTTAAAGGAATTAAAGCAAAATATAGACGTTCTGACAATGACTGCAACGCCTATACCGCGTACCTTGCATATGGCAATGACGGGTGTAAGAGATATGAGTGTGCTTTCGGAACCGCCCGAAAACAGATACCCTGTACAGACGTATGTTTTGGAGGACAATCCCGCAGTTATAGCGGACGCTGTCAGAAATGAACTGTCACGCGGAGGACAGGTGTTTTATCTGTATAACCGTGTACAGGGAATATACAGAAAAGCGGAATGGATACGTTCAATGTTCCCCGATATAACCGTTGCAGTCGGTCACGGTAAGATGAAAGAGGACGAACTTGAAGATATTATGTACGATATGGTAAACGGCAAAACCGACGTACTTGTCTGTACGACTATTATCGAAACAGGTCTTGACATTCCGAATGCGAATACGATTATAATTGAAAATGCCGATAAAATGGGACTTTCACAGCTTTATCAGTTAAGAGGACGTGTCGGACGTTCAAATCGTGCGGCATATGCGTATTTGACGTATCACAGAGATAAGATATTATCGGATATTGCGTCAAAAAGACTTCGTGCGGTAAAGGAATTTACCGAGTTCGGTTCGGGATTTAAAATCGCAATGCGTGACCT
>SKES01000885.1_pt1 | contig 21709 bp, 17 predicted proteins | sample 4826851 | NCBI WGS metagenome assembly SKES01 (sample SAMN11008803, study PRJNA524170) | human gut metagenome | biome: Human fecal sample; material: Feces; isolation source: fecal sample from pouch patient p52 | host: Homo sapiens | place: Israel: Tel-Aviv | collected 2016-09-04 | reverse complement strand
GGTAATTACTGAGTAACCTTAATTTTTCCGTCGTTGAATATGTTCCTATTCAAAACACCCCCTAGAGATGACACTTTTATTATTTAAAGTGTCAACCCTAAGGGGTATTGTACGAGTTAAGTCGGCTCCTTTTATTTTAAACCTCTTTGCTGCACTTCAATCCCCCCAATTCTAGTTACCGCCATTATAACAGTTTCCCCAGCAAAAAAGGATCCGCATGTCAACGGATCCTTTTCATTAACCCTTAACCACCAAACTTTCGTAGGGGCGTAGGGTCACTTGGTCACCGAGCAGGGTGACTTCTTCTTCGTAGTTAGCGATCAACTTTTGGACGGCCTTGCCTTGCCAGTGGTTCGGCAGGGTCACGGTGGTCGTAGTCCCGTAGAAGTTGTTGAGAACCAAGAGGCGTTCGGCTTGATCAGCCAAATAGCGTTCGTAGGCCAGCACCTGGTCATCATCTTCAAGCAGTGGGGTGAAGTGGCCCTCGCTGATCAGCGGTTCGGTGCGGCGCAGTTCGATCAGGCGCTGGTAGTAGTTGAAGATGCTACCGTGGGCAAGTTCTTTTTCTACGTTGATTTGCCGTTGGTCGGTGGGGATCAGCCACGGCTTGACGGTGCTAAAGCCGGCGTATTCGCTGTCGTCCCAGTGCATTGGCGTCCGGGAGTTGTCACGGGCTTTGCTGTGAACGATGGCGAAGGCCTCTTGTTCGGAGTGGCCTTCTTGAATTAGGCGTGCGTAAGCGTTGTGGGCTTCGACGTCCACGTAGTCGGCCATCGAATGGTAGGCCGGGTCGATCATCCCGATTTCCTCACCCATGTAAATGTAGGGGGTCCCCCGCATCAGGTGGATGGCGGTCGCCAGCATCGTACCGGATTCAATCCGGTAGTTGACCGGGTCGCCGAACCGGGTCAGGGCCCAGGGTTGGTCGTGGTTGTTCCAAAAGAGGGCCTGCCAGCCGCCGCCCTGGTCCATCTTGGTTTGCCAGTCAAAGAAAAGGCGCTTGAGCTTCATGAAGTCGAAGGGAACCTGGCTCCACTTTTCGCCGTGGTTGTAGTCGACCTTGAGGTGGTGGAAGGAGAAGACCATGTCGACTTCGTGATCACCGGGGCGGGTGTATTCAATCGAGTTTTCGATTGAGGTGGATGACATTTCCGCCACCGTTACGATTTCCGGGTCCCGCCCGAAGGTGGCTTGGTTGAGCTCCTTGATGAACTGGTGGACGATCGGGGTGTCGGTGTAAAGGGCCTTTTCTTCTTCAATGTTGGTTGAGTCAACGAAGTGCTCGTCCTTGCCGATGACGTTTAAGACGTCAAAGCGCAAGCCCTTAACGCCCTTCTTTTCCCAGAAGCGGACGACGTCTTGGAGGTGGTGGCGCACGTCGGGGTTGTGCCAATCCAGGTCAGCCTGGGTCGGGTCATACAAGTGGAGGTAGTACTTGCCGGTGTCGCCGAACTTCGCCCAGGCCGGGCCGCCGAATTTAGATTGCCAGTTGGTCGGCAGGCTGCCGTCGGGCTTAGGGTCACGCAGGTAGAAGAACTTTTGGTAGTAGGGGTCGCCGGCCAGGGCCTTTTGGAACCACTCGTGTTCGGTCGAGCAGTGGTTTAAAACCATGTCGAGCATCACGCCGATCCCGGCTTCGCCTAGTTTGTCCACCAGTTCCTCGAAGTCGGCCATCGTCCCGAAGCGGGGGTCGATTTCCTTGTAGTTGGAAATGTCGTAGCCGTTATCGTTGAGCGGCGACTTGTAGAAGGGGTTGAACCAGATCAGGTCGATGTGAAGCTTTTTTAAGTAGTCGATTTTATCGATGATCCCGCGCAGGTCGCCGATCCCGTCGTGGTTGGAATCGTAAAAGGACTTGGGGTAGAGTTGGTAGATTACTTTTTGACCGAGGGTTGACATGGTTTCTCCTTTAAATTGATTGACGGCGGGCAAAGTCTATGAAGCGGAAGCGGTCCGGCCGGTGGTAGGAAGTGGTCAGCTGAAAGAGGGTCGTGTCCTCTAGGTAGACCAGGCTCTTGACGACGACGGCCAGGCTGCCGGCGGCAAGTTTCAGTTCAGCGGCGATGTCTGGGCTGGCCGGGACGACGGTGATTTCCTTGGTGGCGTAGGCGATCTTGAGCCCCAGCTCGCCTTCAAAGTACTGGTAGATCGATTGTTCGGCGGCCGCGGTGGGCACTTTATCGATTGGTGGGGTTAGCAGGTAGTCGTCATCGACCACGACCGGGGTGCCGTTGATTTGGCGCAGGCGCCGCAGGTGGATTGACGGCAGTGCACCGATCTCTTTTTCCATGAAGTGGGTCGGGGTGGTGGCCGGTTGATTGATCAAAACGCTGGTCTTGGCGTGCATCCCCAGCGACGAGTTTAATTCCGAAAAACTGGTCAGACCCGATACCGGGAAGGTGAAGCGTTGCAGGTCCAAAACCACGGAGCCCTTACCGCGCACCTTTTGGATCAAGCCCAGTTCGGTGAGTTGGTCAAGGGCCTTGCGGATGGTGCCGCGGGCGGTCCCGTACAATTCGCACAGGACACTTTCACTCGGCAGTAAGTCGCCGGGCTGATACTGTTGAAATTTGATTTTGTTGGCCAAATCCTTGGCGATCATGGCTTGCTTATTGGTGGCCATCTAATTACCTCCTTATTAACGCCTTGATTATAGCATAAGTATAGACAAGTTTTACAAGGGAGTAAAGCCCGGTTTAAATGTGATTTAAATAATTTAAGCGCTTTCGTTGACAACTTGTCTATACAGGTTTAAGATAAGACACAAATTAAAAGAAAGGGATTACAAAAACTATGGCAAAGAAAATTCCGTTGCTGACACCGGCTGCTGGCCAGGTGATCGGCCTAAAGAAAGTTGACGACCAAGTCTTTTCCTCCGGGATGATGGGGCAGGGGTTTGGCCTTGAACCGAGTTCCGGTCAAGTCGTCGCTCCCGTAGCTGGGGAGGTGGCGATGGTCGCCGAAGCTAAGCACGCGATTGGTTTCACCACCAGCGATGGCTTAGAGGTGCTGGTCCACATGGGGATCAACACGGTTGAAATGAAGGGTGCACCCTTTGAAATCGAGGTTAAAGCCGGCGACAAGGTGGTGGCCGGCCAAGCAATCGCCACGATGGACCTGACCAAGGTAAAGGAAGCTGGTTACGCCACCACGATCGTGACCCTGGTCACCAACGCACAAGACGTCTTGGAAGGGCTCGACATCGAAGAAAAGACGGTTGAGGCAGGGACCCCCGTCGCCACTGCCTACCTCAAGAAGGCGACCAAGAAGAGTGGCAAGCTGGATTACGACGCCTTGGCTTCTACGATCATCGAAAACGTCGGCGGTAAGGAAAACGTCAACGGTTTAATCCACTGCATCACCCGGCTGCGCTTCTACTTAAAGGACGAAAGCAAGGCTCACGATGCCGTCTTGCAAGACACCCCGGGGGTCATTGACATCATGCACGCCGCCGGCCAATACCAAGTCGTGATCGGCAACGAGGTCACCAACGTGTACGACGCCGTGCTCAAGCAGATGCCGGAATTAGATGACGCCCCGGCCGCCACGCCGGTTCAAAACGACGGTAAGAATCCGGTCAGTCGGGCCTTTAACAACCTGATTGGTTTCATTACCGGGTCAATGAGTCCGGTCATTGGGGTGATCGCCGCGTCCGGGATCATCAAGGGGATGCTCGCCCTCTTGACCCTGCCGCAACTGGGCTCCTTGCTTAGCCCAACCAGCACCCTGTACTTATCCGTTTCCGCCATGGCCGACTCGGCCTTCTTCTTCCTACCAATCCTGGTGGGGTACGCGGCGGCCAAGCGGATCGGGGGTGACCCAATCGTTGCCGCTACGATCGGTGGGGTGCTGACCTACCCGCAGATCATCACCTGGGGGAAGTCGTTTAAGTCAATGTTCACCATCTTTGGCTTCCACTTCCAGTTCTTAAACTACACATACTCAATCTTCCCGATGATCCTCGCCGCCTGGCTGGCTAAGAAGCTGGGCGATTGGCTCAAGAAGGTGCTGCCGAGTTACCTGCAGATGATCTTTAACCCGATGATTACCGTGCTGGTCGTTTCCACGATCACCTTGGTCATCACCGGGCCGATCATCCAAGGCTTCGCCAACGGGTTAGCGGTCTTGATCAACGACCTCGTTCACGCTTCCGGTTGGTTAGGCGGTCTCGTGATCGGGGCCTTCTACCAAGTGCTAGTCATCCAAGTGCTAGTCATCTTTGGCTTGCACTGGGGGGTTGTTCCGCTGGTTGCCCAACAAATTGCTGGGACCCACGAATTCGCGTTGAACGCCATCATTTCTTCGACGATGGTTTCCCAAGGGGCCGCCGTCTTGGCCGTCGCCATCAAGTCCCACAAGAAGGACACGAAGTCCCTCGGGATCGCCGCTGCCATCTCCGCCTTCTGCGGGGTGACCGAACCCGCCATTTACGGGATAAACCTGCGCTACCGTAAGGTCTTCATCTCCGGGCTGGCTGGTTCCGGGGTCGGTGGTTTGATTACCGGCCTGATGCACGGGTCGATGTACGGGTTCACCGGTTCCTTGATCGGGTTCTCTTCCTTCTTCAACCCGGCCCACCCGACGCAACTGACTAGTTTCTACGCCTTCTTACTGTCGAGCCTCACCGCCATCATCGTTTCCTTTGTCCTGACTTGGGTCTGGGGTTACAATGATCAAATGGCGATGGGCAAGAAGGTTGAAAAGAAGCAACGCCCGGGGACGAAGTAGAAGTGCGACTAACCATTTGGCAGGCCGCATCGGAAGTGTTCACCACCTTCCCTTCTAGTACCTTAGACCATTACAAAAAGAAGAGACCATCAGTCGGTGGCCACTTCTTTTTTCAAAGAAAGCGTTTTCGTTTGTGGCGATTCATGATATAATCTAGGATGGCACGGGGTGAAAGTCCTTTGCAAACTTTGCCTGTCCGCCGCTGCATAGTGGTGGTGCTAATACCGTACCTAGATAATAACAATACCTACCCCCTCCGGAAACGGAGTCTCCTGTAGTAGCGTTGGGGCGATTGCTCGACTCAACCAGGCACCTTCCACGTCATGCTTTATCACTATATCCAGGGTCCCCCTTACGCCTCCTCATTGCAAGGGGGGCCTTTTTTGGCCATCGTTAACGTTTAGGGCCGCGGCCACTTGGCTAATTGTTTCTACCATTATATGTAATCAGGGTGCAACCATTCATTTATACAAATAAAGTTGTAAAATAGGGGTAACGGGTGAGTTTGTAGAAAAGAATGATCACATGGCTCTATTAGACGGAAAGGTTGCAATCATTACCGGGGGTGCCAACGGGATCGGCCTGGCGATCGCCCAGAAGTTCGCCGCTGAGGGCGCCACACCGGTCATCGCCGATCTAAAGACCCCGGCGGAGGAGAACTTCTTCTTCGTGGAAACCAACGTCACCCAGCCGGCTTCGTTAACCAACCTGGTTGACCAGGTGGTGGCCAAGTACGGCCACATCGACGTCCTGGTCGCCAACGCCGGGATCACCGAGCATAAGGGGCCGGTTTCCCAGTTGGATGAGGAAAACTGGAACGCCGTGATTAACGTCGACCTAAACGGGGTGGTGTTGACCAACAAGTACATGGTCGCCCAGATGGAAAAGCAGGGAACGCCCGCTTCGGTGATCTACACCTCCTCGATCCTCGGGGTGGTGGGGGCCGCCAACTCGCAGGCCTACTCGGCAGCCAAGGCCGGGGTTGCCAACTTCACGCGCTCCCAGGGGGTGACCTACGTCAAGACCAAGATCCGCTTCAATGCGATTGCGCCGGGCTACGTAAACACCGCCCTGTCAAAGACCCTTCCGGAGTCGGTCACCTCGACGATGGTTGAACGGATGCCGATTGGCCGCCTGCTGGAACCAGAAGAGATCGCCAACGTGGCCCTCTTCCTAGCCTCCGACCTATCGACGGCGCTGACCGGAGCCGTGATCAATGCTGACGGGGAGTACACGGCACAATAAGGAAAAAGCTGGCGGGATGTTGATTCCCACCAGCTTTTTAAATAAAAAAAGGTGCCACAGGGGGCACCTTTAAACCGGTTTGATTGGCTAGAGAGCACCAACAGCACACGGTGTAATTCTATTGATAGTCACATTATAGCAAATTTTCCCCAAAAAGGTTGTGTAACGACAAAATATGTCTACAAGGCGCGGTATGATAAACTTACGGGTCCTTGGTAAAGAGCTGGCGGGCGATGGCAAAGACGTGGCGCCGGAGTTCGTAAACCGAGGGGCGGGAAATGTGTAGTTGCTTGGCGATTTCGGCGTTGGAAAATTGCTGGAGAAATAAGGATAGGTATTCTCGTTGCCGCAGGGAGAGGGCCCGCATCAGGCTGGCCCACTGCTGGCGGTTCTCGATGTTGGTCAGGTAGCCAGCCGCCCAGGGGTCTTGCATGGCTGCCAAGTGATAGGCGGTGGCCGGCGAGGCGTCGGTCGAGACCTGGCGCTCATCTTCTTGGTGCCAACTCTTCTTTAAGAGGTCCAAAATCCGCCAATAAATCAACTTATAAGCAAAGGCATAGAAGCGGTCGCGTTCGGCGTCGACACTGCCTTTGAAGGCGACGTAGGCCCGGGCGTAAGCGATACAGCCCTCCTGGTAAAAATCATCGTAGTGGCGGTGAAACTTGCTGACGCGGAGCTTGGCTAAGGCCATTTTGACTAAGCGCTCCTGATCGTGGCGACAGAGGTCGATTAACCCTTCACGCATCGTTCGTTCGGTAATCATGGTATCAAATCCTTCGTGATTATTTCTCCGGCCGGGATAGGTTAAAGATACCAAAATACCGCCATATAGGGAATTCTCTTAATTTATGAATCATTAGCGAATTTTTATTGACAGGCCTGAAAAATTTGAATATGGTTATATTCGACGGGGCTGTGAAAGCGGTTCCACGAGGAAAAATTATTTTGAGGAGGATTTTGGGAAAAATGGCACCACTAGTTGATTTTCACGATGCAACGACATTGCTAGGCGATTTTACCATGGTCAAGAGCTACACGATTGATTGGGAAAAGACGGTAGTCGTCTACCGGGGTGGTCACCATCAAACGGTGGTGGTGACTAACGAAGGCGACGCCCTGCTGGTTGATAGTCCGCTACCGACCTTGCTCCAGCACTTCTGCCAAGATCACTGCCTGTCGTGGGCCTGGCGCGAACCGGTCAAGCGGATCTTTTATGACCGCTTCACCCATAAGGAACGGCTGTCGGAGGCCTACATCATGGGCTTAAACAAGCTGATCCCTTACAAGGACAAGAACGCGCCGGACGCTGGCTACTTCATGGCCCACCTGCTTTGTGACTACCAAGAACTCGCCAGAGAACAGGTCATGTTGATCTTTGAAGGTGGGGTACGGGTGAAGATTCCCGCTAGTGCCAGCGCCGTGCGTCGCCAGCTCGACCGGGCCAATAAGTTAGCCCAGATTCATTTGGACGTCTTGGACTTTATGAACCGGGAGGCCGGCCTCTACGTCAACGAGCGCTTGAAGAACTACGAACGGATCCGGGTGTCATCTGAAACCGCCCGGACCTTCACCAAGTACGCGATGCTGGAAAGCTTTAAGGTCAGCCACCAGGCAGCCTTTGACCAACAGCCGACCGCCCACGATATCGCCGAAGTGGAACGGAAAATATTCAAGAAGTCGGGGGCGTTGAAGAAATAAGCAATCGCTAAGGACAACTTGTCCAGTATAATAGACAAAGAGATAAAATTGGGAGGACAAAATTGTGGAATCGAACTTTGCTTTTCTAGATCAGGATATGGATGCTCAAATCCTGAAAGAGAATGCTGAAAACTCGGAAAAGGCCTATTTAAACCGGGACTATTCGAGTGTGTTCACCAACATCCGGGTAATTTACGAACACGTCATCAAGCAGGTCATCGACTATTCCTACAAGAAATATGACTTTGAACGGGCCACCTTTGCGGAAAACCTGAAGTACGCTAAGCGCGAAAAGTTGATTAGCCCGGAACTCTTTTCCAAGATGTTCATTATGAAGCAGGGCGGGAACAAGGCGGCCCACGAACTGTCTTCGCAGATTTACTACACCAAGGATCAGGCCCTGGCCGGTTTACAAAACGAATTTGACGTCTTGAACTGGTTTGTGGGGGATGTGTTGGGCGTTGATTACGAGCCGGGGACCTTCTTCGAGCCGCAAGTGGACGAAAATCAATATCCCACTAGCGAACAAAGGCTCATCTATGCTCAGTCGGTAACGGCGGGGATTCCCTTGTACGCTGGGTCCGAGAAGGTCGGCGAAACTTCGTTCAATAATTACGACATTGACATGAGCATGAATAGTAAGGACCTACGGGAAATCGCGCGGCACCGGATTGACCAGTACATGAAAACGGCCGGGCTCCCTTACCAGATTGACTGGGTACAAACTGCCTACATTCCTAAGCAACGGCGCTGGTTTGAGGACCACGACGTTCACGACGTTTTAATTCGGTCAGGAATTAAGCGTAACAAACAATTAAACGGGCGCGAATGGTTTAAAACCGACGTAGAAACCGTCAAAAAGGCGATTGCGGCCGTTAAAGAGGGCCAACGCTCGATTAACGTAACCACGGGAGAAACCGAGGCGACCCAGCCTAAAATTGACTTACGGCCGGAACAAAAAGAAGCGGTCAAGAAAACCAAGAAGGCCTTCAAAAAGTACGATAAGATGCTTTGGAACGCCAAGATGCGGTTTGGGAAAACCTTATCGGCTTTGCAACTAGTTAAAGAAGAAGGCTACCAACACGTCTTAATCATGACCCACCGGCCGGTCGTCGATGAGGGGTGGTACGAGGACTTCCGGAAGCTCGGGATGCCTAAGGAAGGCTACCGCTACGGTTCTCGCCAAGCCGGCGAATCCTTTGCCAACCTGATTAACGGTGAGGAGCCCTTCGTTTACTTTGCCAGCCTCCAGGACCTGCGGGGTTCTGAAATGGCGGGTGGTAAAGCCGGTGACAAGAACGAGGAACTCTTTAACACCACTTGGGACCTGGTGATCATAGACGAAGCTCACGAAGGGACCCAAACCGAATTGGCTCAAAACGTGACTAAGCTGGTGGTGACGCCTAACCACACCAAACTCTTGGAACTGTCCGGGACGCCGTTTAACATCCTCGACCAGTACGAAGAGGATCAGGTTTACACCTGGGACTACGTGATGGAACAACGAGCTAAGTTAGCTTGGACGACCGACTACCCGGACGAACCGAACCCTTACGATGGCCTGCCGAAGGTGTCGATGTACACCTTTGAGATGAACCGGGTCTTTGCCGGGGGCTCCTTCATTGACGAATTGACCAAGTCCTTTAACTTCAAGGAGTTCTTCCGGGTGGATGACCAGGGCGAATTCGTCTATAAGGATAAGGGTAAGCAGTTCTTGGACAACATTACTTCGCCCAACAAGGCGACCAACTACCCGTTTTCCACGCCGGAATTCCGTAACCGGCTACGCCACACCCTTTGGATTTTGCCGGGGGTTAAAGAGGCCGGCGCCCTGGAAAAGATGCTAGAAAACCACCCGGTCTTTGGGATGGATTACAAGATCGTTAACGTCGTCAAAGACCTGAAAAACGACGATAACGGGGTCGCCTCGGAAAGCGACGTTCAACGAGTGAACGATGCGATTGGTAAAGACGCGGCGGCGACCAAGACGATTACCCTGACGGTGCGCAAACTAACCACCGGGGTGACGATTAAGCCGTGGACCGGGGTTGTCTTCTTGTCTAACACCAACAGCGCCATGCAATACCTGCAGGCCGCCTTCCGGGCCCAGACGCCGTATTGTTCGGAAACCTTCGGGAAGAAGACCAACTGCTACATCTTCGACTTTGCCCCAGATCGGGCCTTGAAGGTGATGGCGGAATCTTCCCGGCTGTCTTCCGGGGTCGGTAAGCGGGTATCTAAGACCCAAAAGGATAAGATGCGCGAGCTCTTGAACTTCTTGCCGATCATCGGTGAAGAAGGGCACGGGATGAAACCGTTTAAGGTCGACTCCTTGTTAACCAAGATCAAAAAGATTTACGCCGAAAAGGCCGTTCAGACCGGGTTTGACGACGATTCCCTGTACAGCGACGAGTTGTTAATGCTGGATAAGGAAGCTATTGACGAGTTTAATAAACTTAAGGCAATTGTCGGCCGGACCAAGCAGGAAAAGAAGAAGGAAACCGTCGATGTCAACAACCAGGGGCTGACCGACGAAGAATACGATCAGGCCACTAAGGGCGAAAAGAAGCCGAAGAAGGACCGGACGCCGGCAGAACTAGCAGCGATCGAAAAGATGAAGGCGCTTAAAAAGCAGCGCAAGAACATGATCTCGATCCTGCGCTCGATCTCAATCCGGATTCCGTTGATGATCTTCGGGATGGACGTTGACTTAGACGAAGACGTCAACATGCGTAAGTTTGCCCGCCTTGTTGACGATAAGTCCTGGAAGGAATTTATGCCGAGCGGGGTAACTAAGGAACTCTTTAACAAGTTCACCCGCTACTATGATGAACAAGTCTTCATCGAGGCCGGTAAGATCATCCGCCGACGGGTTAAGCAACTTGATAAGATGGACCCGCTGGAACGGACGGAACAATTGGCGACAATCTTTGGGACCTTCCGTAACCCGGATAAGGAAACCGTCTTGACCCCGTGGCGGGTGGTGAACTTACAATTAGGGAAGACGATTGGTGGATTGTCTTTCTTTGATGACCAGTTTAAGGACACGACCACGGATGGCGTTTCGGCTAACCACTGGATCGACACAGAATACACTAAACAGGTCTTCAAGCGCGATACTAAGATCCTGGAAATTAACTCTAAGACCGGACTCTACCCGTTGTACGCCGCCATGTCGCTGTACTGGCAAGATTACCAAAAGTTGATTGACGAAACAGCCGGTAAGTTTAGCGCCGAAGATGAATTAATGATTTGGCAACGGGTCCTGCGCGAAAACATCTTCGTGGTCGCTAAGACACCTATGTCGGCCCAGATTACGAAGCGTACCCTGATTGGTTACCGACAGGAAATGGCAGAGGATTTAAACATTCAGTTCGTGGACAATATCGTGCCTGACACCAAGAAGGGTGTTAAGGACGAAGCAGAAAAGATTAAGGGGCTGTTTAACTTAATGAAATTTGATGTAGTGATTGGGAATCCACCGTATAGTGAAAGTGTTGCAAAAAAGGTTACCAAGAATGGACAACCCCGGTCTGCAAACATCTTTCAGTATTTCCAGGAATTAGCTGACAATCTTAATTGTGAGTACTCAACCTTAATTTATCCTGGAAAAAGGTGGATCCACAGATCCGGTAAGGGTATGAGCAAATTTGGGAAGGAACAGATTAATGATCCACACCTATCAAAACTTGTTTTCTATGAGGATGCTAACCAAGTGTTTAAAGATGTTGCTATCCCAGACGGACTAACGATAGTCTTTAAAGACCGCAATAAAACAAGCACGAATTTTGATTATGAGTTCCATGGTGCAAATGGAGAGGTAATTGAAACGAGGGTCGAAGCACCTGGTGATGAGCTAATGGTAGTAAATCCTCACGATGCCGAAATCGTAAATAAGATTAAGGGATTTGTGAAGGAAAATAAGCTCAAATTTATCAGTGAGAGTGAAGTCATTAACCAAAAGTTATTCCAAATTGAGAGTAACTTTATTGAAGAACATCCTGAAAAAGCTCACGAACTAAAAGATGGTGAGAAAGTTGATTATGACAAATATATCAAGCTATTCACAAACCATATTTCAGGTAAAGCTGGACGAGCAAAGTGGTTTGTGGTCGATAAAGATAGCGTGACTGTTCACCGGGAGTTAATTTCCCAATGGCAAGTAATAGTGTCTAGTGCTAACGCAGGTGGGCAAAAACGTGATAATCAAATTCAAGTTGTAGATAATCACTCTGCATTTGGTCGGGCACGAGTAGCCCTTAAATCTTTTGAAACTGAGGATGAGGCAAACAATTTCTTAAAATATGCCAAGTCTAAATTTATTCGTTTTGCATTTTTGCAAACTGATGAACAATTATCATCATTAGGTAAATATGTTCCGGATCTATTAGATTATTCTAACGGAAACAGTTTCATAGATTATAACGAACAGATTGATGAGCAGCTATTTAAGTTATTTGATTTAAACCAGGATCAAATTGACTACCTTGAAAAAGTTCTCAGACAACATGAGGGGAAATAGGATTGTATGGCTGAAACAACGAAGTCATTTGAACGGGTAAAGAATTTTGGCGAAGTCTTCACACCTGATAAAACAGTTAATAAAATGATCGACCAACCGGAAATCACGGCCAAGATCAATGACCTTACGGCGACCTTCCTTGAGCCCTCGGCTGGGGAAGGGGCGTTCCTGGTTGAACTATTACGCCGGAAGTTAGCGGTGGCCGCCGAGCAAAGCACCAGCGCCGATTTGTTTCACGATAATAGCCTCTTGGCGTTATCAACGTTGTACGGGATTGAGTACCTCAAGGATAACTATTTGATTCTGGTTACCAACATGATTAATACTTTTGGCGACGAGTACGCTCGTCTTGCTAAGGAGAAGTTTAGCGTCGAACCAGTCGAAAACGTGGTTAAGAGTGCCGGGGTGATCATCCGGGCCAACATGGTGCAAGGTGATACCTTAAAGAAGGTTCGCCCTGATGGTTCACCAATCATTTTTAGCGAGTGGACGCCGGTACGGGGTAAAAACTCCAAGCGTTTAGTTCAGCGTACCGAGTACACCTTTGAGTCGATCATCGATGAAGCCGGCCCGGTCGACCAGGTGCAAGAACACGTTGAGGAAATGGACCTGTTTGCGGATTTCTTCCAAGACGAAGAGAAGCCAGAGCCAAAGTTACACAAGTTTGCCCCGTGTTCGTGGCGGATGGTATTTGAAGAAAAAATCGAATAATTTTTTGCCGTTCTCAGCCAGGGACACGGACAAATTTTTAGATTTGCGCAAGTCACGAATCATGAGTGCGACAAAAGCCGGAATGACGGTAATTGCGCAAAATTTTAGATTTGTCGGGTGTCATTTCTGGAGCTATAGAGGTTTGGAAGTGATGGGCGAATGAATCAATTACTTTTAATGAGACCCCGGAAACCCGGGTAAATGAAAGGTGTTTTCTATGTTTACCGATGCTGAGAGGGAAGATTATATTTTTCATAAATTGATCCGTCTTGCCGGTAAATACGGCGAAGAGATTAGCGCCGACCGCTTTGATGAAATTGTTAAAACATTGATGTCGTATGATTTGACTCATCGAAACCAGTCCGATAATGGACGCTTCTTGAAAGAAAATGGAATACGTCGGGGCGGGGTATACTTTTGTGGAAAGTTTATTCTCCGCATTGTACTTAGAAGAAAGAAATACGGGGGTGGGGTAGGTGTCATTTGTACTGATGGTAAGCGGTTTCGAACGTTTGATAGTTTTGTAAAGCGTTGGGAAAAGCATAAGGAAATTACCACCACCAAGCCCCCTCATTTAAAGTGGGTAAAGTTTGAAAACTTAACTGTGGAGAACTTGCCAAAGCGGGCGCAATTAGCCCAATACGACACCAATGACGGCAGGCTAACCGCTATTTTTCGTGGTGAAACCGTCATCGCCGTTCATAGCGACGAAGAAGGATTGACGGTTTTTGCTGATAGGAACTGATCTCCACTTAAAGGAGACGCAATGAAAAGCTCTCCGGATCGTGCACGGTCCGGAGTTTTTTTGAAGGGAGGAGTAACCATGCGAGTCTGGGCAAAGTTAATTAAAACGGACATTACGACCTTTAGCTCGATTGGTACTGTACCCTGCTCCTCAGCCTCTATTCTTTTAATCCCTACTTTCCTTCACCGCATAATAACGTCCGAACGGAACGTAAAGTGGAATGGTGATGTAATACGGATCTCAAAAGTTTGTAAAAATTTTGGTGTGTTCGTTTGATCACAACACAAAGCATTTCTTAACTTTTAGGTGCGCCCAGTCGCCCCTGACTACTAGAATTTAGGTTTAATTTCAAAGGGATTTGCACTTTGTTAAGAAGAAAGACAAGTGTTTAAATGAACAAAGTCAAACAGAGAGGTGAAAACTGCTCAATAAATCACGATAATTAGCGCGACTTTAGCTGGTATTGCCGAATTATTGGTGCTAGGATCTGATAAGAGAGACGCCAAAGTGAGCAAATTCGAAATTCAGGCAAAGGGAGAATTGAAATGACAGAAGAAAAGAAACGCTACGGGGCCGACGCGATTGTCGACAGCCTCGCTAATCACGACGTTAAGTACGTCTTTGGGGTGCCGGGGGCTAAGATCGACCGGCTCTTTGAACGGTTGGACCACCCGGTGAACCCGAAGGCGCCGAAGTTGATCGTGACCCGTCACGAACAAAACGCTTCGTTTATTGCCGGTGGGATTGGTCGCTTGACCGGCAAGCCGGGGGTGGTCTTGACCACTTCTGGCCCTGGGGTATCCAACTTGGCCACCGGGCTGGTAACCGCCACGGCCGAAGGGGACCCGGTCTTGGCCATTTCCGGGCAAGTTCCGCGCCGGGACTTAAAGCGCCTAACCCACCAAAGCATGGACAACGCCGCCCTCTTGGCGCCGGTCACCAAGTACAGCGCCGAAGTCCAAGACCCGAATAACCTTTCCGAAGTCTTGGCCAACGCCTACCAAGAAGCTGTCGCACCAAAGCAGGGGGCGGCCTTTGTTTCGGTACCGCAAGACGTCACCGACGGGGAAGTCACTTCCGCCCCGTTAGCTCCGCGCGAAGACGTCAAGTTGGGGCCAGCCAACTTGAGTGACGTGGAATGGTTAGCCAAGCAGGTTAAAGACGCCAAGTTACCGGTACTCTTAGTCGGAATGCGGGCTTCTGATGAAGAAACCACCGCTGCTATCCGCCAGCTGGTGTCCGAAACTCACCTGCCGGTCGTGGAAACCTTCCAAGGGGCCGGGATCATTTCCCGCGAACTGGAAAGCGACTTCTTCGGCCGGGTCGGCCTGTTCCGTAACCAACCGGGGGACCGGGTCTTAAAGGAAAGCGACCTCGTGATCGCCGTGGGCTACGACCCGATCGAATACGAACCGCGTAACTGGGATCCGACCGCAAGCGCTAGGGCCGTCGTGATCGACACCAAGCAAGCCCAACTAGACAACAACTTCCAACCAGAACGTGAACTGATCGGCGACATCGCTTCAACCTTGACCCTCTTGTCACCACAGTTGACTGGTTACAGCGTGCCGAAGAACTCCCGGGCCTTCTTGGACCAGGTTCAAATTGAGGTCACGACCCGCGACGAGCCGAAGCCAGTCAAGGAAGGCCAAGTCCTCAACCACCCGCTCAACATCGTCGCGGCGATGCAAGAACGGATTGACGATGACATGACCGTGACCGCCGATATTGGTTCCTTCTACATCTGGTTAGCCCGTCACTTCCGTAGCTACCAACCACGCCACCTGCTCTTCACCAACGGGATGCAAACCCTAGGGGTGGGCTTACCATGGGGGATTGCGGCCGCCCTGGTTCGGCCAAATTCCAAGGTCGTTTCCGTATCTGGGGACGGGGGCTTCCTCTTCTCCGCACAAGAACTGGAAACGGCGGTCCGCTTGAACTTAAACATCGTGCACCTGGTTTGGAATGACGGGAACTACGACATGGTTAAGTTCCAAGAAGAACTCAAGTATGGCCACGACGCCGGGGTCAAGTTCGGCCCGGTGGACTTTGCCAAGTACGCCGAGAGCTTCGGCGCCACGGGACTGCGGGTCGAAAAGGCCGCTGACCTGGGCAAGGTTCTCGACAAGGCCTTTGCCACCCAAGGGCCGGTTGTGGTCGACATCCCGGTTGACTACTCCGACAACCCAGAATTGGGTAAGCAGTTGATTCAGGATAACATTAACTAGTGGAAGTGCGGAACAGCCTCCTTTCGCTAGCAAAGAAATAGCTGAAGACCAACGTTTGAATAACACGGTCTCAGCTATTTTTTGAGGACATATTTCAGCTCTGAATGGTTTCTTTACTGTTAGACAGATAACGTGCTCCCAACCACAGGCCTAGTGTCTAAGCTAGGGCAATGAACGATCGTGCCGCATCAACCCTTGCCCTAGCTTAGCCATACGGCCTGCCGAGGAGGTTGGTCGCACTCACTTCTTGTTACTTTTAGAATCACTCTAGGCGAATATCAGTGTGGTAGGGGCGTTGCTGTTTTAATTAAAAACCAGTCAAGCAAGTTGATTGACATCGTCGTTCTTTTTCGATAAATTAGAACCATTACAAATCAACTGTGAGGGATCGAAATGGCACTAATTGAACTGAAAAACGTGACCTACCAAGTGGGCGACGAGCAAGTGCTCAAAGAAGTGAATTTAAAACTAGAGGAGGGCGATTGGTTCACCCTGACCGGGCCGTCGGGGTGCGGGAAGAGTACCATCTTACGCCTGATCGCCGATCTGATTTCGGCCACCAGTGGCGAGTTGACCTACCAGGGCCAGGCGATCGAGTCCTACCAACCCGAGGAATACCGGCGCCAGGTTTCCTACTGTTTCCAACAGGCGAACCTGTTTGGCGAAACCGTTCGTGACAACCTAGAATTCCCTTACTTGGTCCGGGGCCAAAAACTCGACCAGAAGCGGGCCGAAGCGGTCCTCAAGACGGTGGCGCTGGACGCTTCCTACCTAGATAAGAAAGTCACTGACTTGTCGGGGGGTGAAAAACAGCGGGTCGGCTTGGTCCGTAACCTCCTCTTTACCCCGCAGGTCTTGTTGCTCGATGAAGTAACAACTGGGTTGGACGAAGAAAACAAGTGGATCGTTCGGGCGACAATCGAGGACGCCTACCAACAAGGGGTCACGATCATGGAGATCACCCACGATCAGGTTGAACTCGCCAACGCCAAGCACTTAGTCAAGATGGAAGAAAAGGGGCTTTTAAATGCATAACAGTGTCACCGTCAGCAACCTCTCCTTGGTCTTTGCCTTCGCCCTCGTGATGGTGTCGGTCGGGATCTCCTTAAAAGAACAGCTCGGCTTAACCAAGGACGTTTTGTGGAGCGTTTGCCGCGCAATCGTCCAACTGGTAATCGTCGGCTACGTGCTGAAGTTTATCTTTAACATCAATAACACTTGGTTGACGATTTTGATGACCCTGTTCATCATCGTCAACGCCTCTTGGAACGCCTACAAGCGCGACCCGAACCCCCACAGCCACTATTGGAACTCCCTGGTGGCCCTGTTGGTCGGCACCTATATCGTCTTGGGCGTGTTGATTTTATCGGGCGCCATTAAGCTGATTCCATCGCAGATCATTCCGATCACCGGGATGATCGCCAGCAACGGGATGGTGGCGATGGGGCTTTGTTACAAGACGATGAACGCGGCCTTTCACGACCAGCGCCAACAAGTCTTAGAGAAACTAGCCCTCGGCGCCGACGTCAAGCTCGCTAGCCAAGCGATTTTAAAGCGGAGCATCAAGACGGCGATGCAACCATCGATCGATTCGATTAAGACGGTCGGGTTAGTCAGCCTGCCGGGGATGATGTCGGGGCTGATCTTTGCCGGAGTTGACCCGGTTTACGCCATCCGCTACCAGATCATGGTCTCCTTTATGCTGTTAGCCACGACCGGTTTTGGCGCCGTGATTTCGGGCTATTTATCCTACCGTAACTACTTTACCGACCGCCACCAACTAGTGATCGAATAAAAAACAGGGGCCCCGCCGGCATGGTGGGGTCCCTGTTTTGTTAGTATGATGTTAATCACGATTCCGGTAGTCCCGGACGTTTTCAAAGCGGTCCAGCTCAGCTAGTTGGTTAGTGTCCCGCAAATGGTCGGCGTACTGGTTGGCCAGGTTAGGGATGACTTCTTGGCTGCCGGGCACCAGGTGAATCCCCTCGGTGCCGGCCTCAACGGCGGTTTGGTAGTACCACTCCTTAAACTTGAGGTAGCTCAGGGTTTCCTCGAGGTCGTTGAGCTGCTTTTTCAAGTTGGCCTCGTGGTCCTTGAGAAGCTGGTAGCGCGTCGTCAGGGTCCGATCCCCGTCTAAGCGCAGGGCGACAAACTCGGCGATCTCGGCAACCGGGACGCCGGCGTTTTTTTAAGCAAATGATCGTCCGCATTAGGTGCAAATCATTTTCGGTAAAGGAGCGGCGCCCATTCTTGGTTCGCGAAACAAAGGGGAGTAAGCCCTGTTTGTCGTAGTAGGGAATCGTATCAATCGAAATATTAAGTTTGGCCGAAGCCTGACCAATCGTGTATGCCATAGGTTCCTACTTTCGGTCGGCAGAAAGGGCGTTGGCTTTTTGCCCCTGAATTTCGTCGACAATCTTAGTTAAGTTCGCCAAGCTACCTTCGTAAGCAAACTGCCCCAGTGGTAAGTGGTGGACTACCTCAGCCTCTCGATTTGGGGTGGTTACGATGCAAAACCAAAGGGCGCCGATCAATCGTTTGGCCAAATCTTCAAGCAGATCGTTGGTGACGACACCAAGGTAATGGTGGTTGGTGGGGTCTTTTCTGAAGCTGCCGCGGCCGACGCCGTTGCTAACCACACCGATTTGATCGGGGTCGGCCGGGGGACCTTGATTGACCCACTCTTTGGTAAGAAGATCTTAGACGGTCAGGGCGACACGATTGTTTCCCAAATTAGCCCGGAACAAGTTAAAAAGACCGCTTGGACGCCCGGACTGTTTGAAGCCTTCACCAGAGAAGACTCCTTAGGTCTACCGGCGCTGCCGGGACAAGAAAGCATCCTCTCTTTGCATACTGGTCAGTTTGGCGAAGCTGCAACCTCCTTACCGACGGATTAAGTGAAAATTTGAAACGGACTCACCTGGGGCGGTGGGTTCATTTTTTGGTACAATGAGAGTACTAAAGCAGAGGAAGTGATTTGATGGCAACAACAATCTTCGGTCCCCGGGGCTGCCCAGCCCACGAACCGGAAAATTCACCGGCCGGCTTTCGCTACGCCTTGACCCACGGGGCGGAGGGGATCGAAACCGACCTGCACCTAACCAAGGACGGGGTGCCGGTGATTATTCATGACGAAACCCTGCACCGCACCACTAACGGGACTGGCCAGGTGGCGGATTACACCCTGGCCGAGCTACGACAATTTCGGTTACCAAACGGCGAATGCATCCCGACGCTAGCGGACCTTTTACAACTGGTTGGCACGGCTCCGGTCCAGTTGAACTTGGAGTTTAAAACTGACGTCGAGCGCTACCCGGGGATTGAGGAGACGGTCTTACCACTGGTTAAAGAGGCCCCGCTCGCTAAGCCAGTGATCTTTTCTTCCTTTAACTTAGCTTCACTACTGGTGGCCCAGTCAATTGACCCAGGCTTTGAATACTGTTACTTAACTGACCGTGACTTAAAGGATCCGGATGCCTTCTGTCAGGAATACCAGTTAGCGGGAATTCACCCACACCACTATTTAGCGGGGGCGACGGTCCCCCAGCGGATTTGGACGGTTAATGACCCGGCCGTACAGGCTGACTTATTTAGGCGGGGCGTTGCCGAGATTTTCACCGACGACTTTGAAAGGGCCCAACAAGTAAGGGAGGAATGGCTATGACAAAACCCAAGGTTGCCTTTATTTGCACCCACAATTCCTGCCGGAGCCAGATCGCCGAGGCGCTAGGCCGCCATTTGGCCAGCGACGTTTTTGATAGTTACTCGGCGGGAACTGCCCCCAAAAGGACGATTAACCCGGATGCCGTCCGGATCGTTAAGGAGCGCTACGGAATTGACATGTTGGCCAATGGGCAACACAACAAGGCCCTGACCGACCTTCCCCAGGTGGACGTAGTGATTACGATGGGCTGTGGCGTCCAGTGCCCCAGCCTGCCCGCTCAAATGCGCCAGGATTGGGGGCTGGACGATCCAACTGGTCTGGGTGATGATAAATTTAACCAGGTAATTGACCAGCTTGAAGAACGGGTCAAAGAACTAAAAGAAGCATTGCAAACAACAAAATTAGGGCGCTAAGCCATTAAACCCCTATGTACGACGTTATAGAGATTGTTGATTTTTACGGGTCATTAACAAGGCCACTCAAGAAAGCCTCTAAGATCTGGGGCCACGGCGAAAGTTACGTTCGCAATACCTAGCGCAACCACCCGGAAAAGTTCCCGGCCGGCACGATCCGTGAATTTGGCCGGATATTGGTGGTGATGACGGCGGGGATGGGGGGGTTGGACCGCCCGGACGAAGAAGGGCAAAAGCGCCCTAACAAGCCAATTTTTGACGCCCAGGAACTAGCGGAATAATACCACGATTGGGCCAAGGACCAGATCAGCTTTAAGAACACGGAAGAAGATGGGATCCAGGTTCAACTACCGGTTTATGATGCGGATGTTCACGAAAATTACCATCTCTACATTGATCTAATTGGTGCTGACCAGTACCAAATCGTCGACACCGGTTGGTTAAAGGACGAATTTTCTGATGCGGGCTACACCAACAATTAGATTAAGCACGTGATGGAATTAGCTGGTGCCAAGCACTACTTCGATGCGTCCAGCGGCTTTCTAAAGACGACGGTTCAAGGTGGGGCCCTGCTGCTAACCATTTCCCAGTTAATCGAAGTGATTACTAAGCTCGACTTCATCCGCCACGCCAAAATTAAGTAGGGGTGGTTGAACGTTCAGTAGTAGGAGTATTTTGAAAGGAAGTAGATCCATTTCAACCTTATGCAAAACCTGCAATTCCTGGAAAAAGTAAATTTTTCAAATTAATAAAAGCTCCCCCATGCAGCACCGCTGGAGGAGCTTTTTGATCCGCTAATGATTAAATATGCAAATGTTATTAATAAAAAACGGGATTAACTTGTTTATAATGTATAACAAGTGTATGATATGCTTAAACATTTTAAGAGGAGGAACCGTCATGGATCAAGCGCACGCAGAGGAGATTTTAAAAAAGGTGATCGCCATTCCAACCGTGAATGATAATGAAAAAGAGGTCGCCGATTACTTAGCGAGTCTCTTTGCCCCTTACGAAGATCAGGGGGTTACGATTGAGGAGTTGGCATATTCACCCGGCCGCAGCAATTTGATTGTCACGATTGGGGAGGGGGAGACCACGTTAGGCTTTTCCGGGCACCAAGACGTCGTGGACCCCGGTGACCTGGCTGATTGGGACACCGACCCCTTTGTACCGACCATCAAGGAGGGGCGCCTGATTGGGCGTGGTGCTTCGGACATGAAGAGTGGCTTGGCGGCGGTTGTCTGCGCGATGCTGGCCATGCTGGAAGAAAAGAAGGTCCCGGGCAAGATCAAGTTAATCGCCACGGTCGGTGAAGAATCCGGCGAATACGGGGCGGCGCAAGTCACCGATGCCGGGCTCGCCGACGACCTGAGTGCGTTGGTGATCGCCGAACCGACCGACGGAATGCGGCAAATTTGCTACACCAGCAAGGGCGTCGTGGACTACCACGTTACCTCCAAGGGAATCGCCGCCCACTCTTCTAGGCCCCACGAGGGTGAAGATGCAATCGCCCACCTCTTGGAGTTTGCCAATGAGATTCAAGCCCGCCTAGCCCGCTTGGATAAAAAGGATCCGGTACTCGGGAAACTTACCAGTTTGATTACCCTGATTAAGGGCGGTGAACAGATTAATTCCGTCCCGTCCCAAGCCGAGCTCTCTGGCAACATCCGGACGATCCCGGGCTACACCAACCAGGTGATCTTTGATGTGATCGATGGCTTGATCGCCGAATTAAACGCCAAGCCAGGCTACCAG
>SKES01000876.1_pt1 | contig 21917 bp, 27 predicted proteins | sample 4826851 | NCBI WGS metagenome assembly SKES01 (sample SAMN11008803, study PRJNA524170) | human gut metagenome | biome: Human fecal sample; material: Feces; isolation source: fecal sample from pouch patient p52 | host: Homo sapiens | place: Israel: Tel-Aviv | collected 2016-09-04 | reverse complement strand
GTCTTAAATTTTGTGTGTGGAGGATAGTTATGGATAAATTATTTATAGGTGGAATAGAATTTAATAATCGTCTTATTACAGGTAGTGGAAAGTTTTCAAATTATTCATTAATTAATGAGATGCTAAATAAATGTGGTAGTGAAATGATTACCGTTGCATTAAGAAGAGTAGATCTTAGCGGAAAAAGTGAAAATATTTTAGAATATGTCCCTAAAAACATTAAACTTCTTCCTAATACAAGTGGAGCAAGAAATGCTGAAGAAGCTATTAAAATTGCAAGAATTGCTAGAGCCTCTGGGTGTGGAGATTTTATAAAAATTGAAATAATAAGCGATATGAAGTATCTAATGCCTGATAACGAAGAAACTATAAAAGCTACTAAAGTACTTGCAAAAGAAGGATTTATTGTTATGCCATATATCAATCCAGATTTAATTGTCGCTAAAAAATTAGAGCTTGCTGGAGCAGCAGCTATTATGCCACTTGGTGCTCCCATTGGATCAAATAAAGGACTCCTAACAAAGCCGATGATTGAAATTCTTGTTGAAAATTGTACTCTTCCTATTATTGTTGATGCTGGAATTGGAAAACCTTCTCACGCATGTGAAGCTATGGAAATAGGATGTAGTGCTGTTTTAGTTGATACCGCTATTGCAACTAGTGGTGATCCAGTGAAAATGTCCATTGCTTTTAATAAAGCTGTTCAAGCTGGCCGTGAAGCTTACTTAGCTAAATGTGGTAAAATCAATAATACTGCTATCGCCTCTTCTCCTCTTACTGGATTTTTAAGGGATTAGTGAGAATTTATGAAAAAAATTTTACAACATTATAAATCTTTTGATTATAATAATTTTTTTGAAAAACTAAGTACATCTGATATAGAAAATATTATTGAAAATTACAACTTAAATCGCTAAAAAATAGCGAAAAGTACTTGTCAGAGAACAAAAACTATGCTAGAATAGTTTTTGTCGTAACGGAAGGGTAGCGAAGAGGCTAAACGCGGCGGACTGTAAATCCGCTCCTTCGGGTTCGGGGGTTCGAATCCCTCCCCTTCCATTCCTAAGATTTTATCTTAGAATTAATTGAACCTTGTTTTTGGGGTATAGCCAAGCGGTAAGGCAAGGGACTTTGACTCCCTCATGCGTTGGTTCGAATCCAGCTACCCCAGTCAAAGGTATCGAGTTTCGGCTTGACACCGTCAAAGATAAAAGTTGTTGTCGTTGCGGGTTACCTTGAGAAATATTATTGTTGTCAAAAGCTAGCTTAAGCTAGCTTTTGTTGGAGGATTTTTTAGAATGAATGAATTTGAAGATTTGCTAAACAGTGTTAGCGAAGTAAACCCTGGTGATGTTGTCACTGCGGAAGTTTTAACTGTTGATAATGATCAAGCAAACGTTGTTATCGAAGGAACAGGTGTTGAAGGTGTTCTTACACTTCGTGAATTGACTAACGATCGCGATGCTGATATTAACGATTTCGTTAAAACTGGCGACACAGTTGAAGTACTTGTTCTTCGTCAAGTAGTAGGTAAAGATACTGATACAGTTACTTTCCTTGTCTCTAAAAAACGCTTGGAAGCTCGCAAAGCTTGGGATAAACTTGTTGGTCGCGAAGGCGAAGTTGTTACTGTTAAAGGTACACGCGCTGTTAAAGGTGGTCTTTCAGTTGAATTTGAAGGACTTCGCGGATTCATCCCTGCTTCAATGATCGATACACGTTTCGTACGTAACACTGAAAAATTCGTTGGTCAAGAATTTGAAGCTAAAATCAAAGAAGTTGTTCCAGCTGAAAACCGCTTCATCCTTTCACGTCGTGAAGTTGTTGAAGAAAAAGCTGCTGCAGCTCGTAAAGAAGTCTTCTCTAAACTTGAAGAAGGCGCAATCGTTAAAGGTAAAGTTGCTCGCTTGACAAGCTTCGGTGCTTTCATCGATCTTGGTGGTGTTGACGGACTTGTTCACGTAACTGAATTGTCACACGAACGCAACGTTTCACCTAAATCAGTTGTTTCTGTTGGTGAAGAAGTTGAAGTTAAAGTTCTTTCAATCGACGAAGAAGCAGGTCGTGTATCACTTTCACTTAAAGCTACAACACCTGGACCATGGGATGGTGTAGAACAAAAACTTGCTGCTGGTGATGTTGTTGAAGGTAAAGTTAAACGTTTGACTGACTTCGGTGCTTTCGTTGAAGTATTGCCTGGTATCGATGGACTTGTTCACATCTCACAAATCTCACACAAACGTGTTGAAAATCCAAAAGATGTTCTTTCAGTAGGTCAAGAAGTTAACGTTAAAGTTCTTGATGTTAACGCTGCTGCAGAACGTGTATCACTTTCAATTAAAGCTCTTGAAGAACGTCCAGCACAAGCTGAAAATGAAGAAAAACGTCAATCACGTCCACGTCGTCCAAAACGTGAAGCTAAACGTGATTACGAACTTCCAGAAACTCAAACTGGATTCTCAATGGCTGACTTGTTTGGCGACATTGAATTGTAATTATAAATGAGAAAAGACTTGATTTCCAAGTCTTTTCTTTTTGTTTCGATATGGTATAATATAGTAGTTGCCACTCTTAGTGTAATGGATATCACGCAAGATTCCGGTTCTTGAAATAGGGGTTCGATTCCCTTAGGGTGGAGTGTTATACCGATTAGAAAAGCCAGTTTTTGGCTTTTTCTTTTTGTATATGCTCATAAAAGCCTTTCTGTGAATTCTTCAGAGCTATTTAAGGAAACTTTGCCGCAAGTTAATATTGGATAGCGTTACGAGCAGTTTAAGGGTAAATAAAAAGCCTGTGATTTTCACCACAGACACTTATAAAAAAGCTTATTTTAAAATAATTTGAGCTACGATTGGACTGATAATAACGTAAACAATTCCGGTAACTCCGATAGCAAGTCCGCCCATCGCTCCTTCAACGAGACCGTATTTTAGAGCTGTTCCAGTACCGATTGCGTGCCCTGTTCCTCCAAGACTAAGCCCGATAGCAACAGGATCTTCGATTTTTAAGAGTTTTAAAAAAACGGGTCCAAGAACACTTGTCAAAATTCCAGTAATAACAACGACAACAAGTATTACAGTTGTGATACCTCCCATTTTTTCAGTGATTCCAACAGCCATTGCAGTTGTTACTGATTTAGGGAATAATGAAATAGCTAGCAAATATTTAATACCAAATGTTTTCGCAACAAGAGCGGTAAAAGTCGTGTTGACGATACAAGCAGCAAGAATACCAGTTAGGATACTTCTGATGTGATGTTTCATCAAGTGGAATGAGCGATAAAGTGGAATACCGAGCGCTACTGTTGATGGAACAATCAATGTGTTAAGATAACTTCCGCCAATGTAATAATCATGGTAGGAGATCTTAGTAATCTTTAAAAAGACAATAATAAAAAAGGTTGCCAATAATAAAGGGGTAGTAATTGGGTGTGGAAAACGCCTAAAAATAAGCATGCCCATAAGGTATGCTAGGATTGATAGCATGATACCAAAGATTGGGTTTGTAAGAATATTAGTCATGATGACCTCCTTTATCAACATAGTCTCCCTCAAAGCGTGTTTTGATAAATTGAACAACAAAACCAATAGTAGCAATATTCAAAAAGATGGCTACAAGGATGATAATGGTGATAGGGAGCAAATAATCCTTGATATCATTGAATCGATCCATGATTCCGACAGCTGCAGGCAAGAACAGAATGGTCATATTATTGAGCAAGAAATTTCCCACAACATCTATGTGTCTCAAACGAATTACCTTGAATTCCAGGGCAAGAAAAAGTAGCACTAACCCAATAATGCTACCAGGAACAGGTAAATTGAGTAAATTAGAAATCGCCTCCCCAATAAATGAAAAGATGAGAATTATCATAAATTGAACGTATAACTTCATTAGTAAACTCCTTCGTTATAAGTCTACTACTATGTAAGAATTTTTCAATACTGTGAAAATGTTTACATGAAATTTTTTTGAAAAATTACAGTTGTAATGAGAAAAGAAAAAGCCGAGCTAAGCTCAGGCTTTAGTGACCTAATAGTAATTTTAAGATATTTCCTCCAAAAATCCAGATATAACTATAAGAAATAATTGAAATTGGCTTGGTTAGTAGGATAATGAAGGTGAAACGTTTTAATGAAATATGAGATAATCCAGTTATCATCACCACGATATCGGCTGGTGAAATGGGTGATAACATGCAAATGATGAAGAGGTTTTCATAATTTTGAGTATTAAGCTTCGCTTCGTATTTGTAAAAAGTCTTCTCATCGACAAAAAGTAGAATAAACTTGCGACCATATAGCCTAACAAGAATAAATAGAATGATACTACCAATCACAATACCCACATAGTTATAAAAGAAGGCTAGGATTGGATCAAAAATTAAAAACCCAGCAACTGTTGTGACACCACCTGGAATCACTGGGAAGACAACTTGAAAGATTTGCACTAAGATAAAAACTAAAGGCCCACAGACACTGTGCTGATTAACAAAATCTTTGAGTGCATTACTATCGTTTAGAATCCCTAAATGGTAGAACCAGATGACTAAAACAAACGTTCCCAGCAAGGCTAATACTCCCAGAAACTTGATCAGTCGCTGCCAAAAGGCATAGTGGTCGAATATCTTCATTTTCATAATTCTTATCATATCATAAGAATTTCTTTTTTGCTATTTTAAATATTATTTGCTATAATAACAAATGTAGCTTTTGACTACTTTATAATATCTGGGGTCGTTACGGATTCGACAGGCATTATGAGGTACATTCTGCGACTCATCGGCAGATGTAAAAATGCCAGTTAAATATAACTGCAAAAAATACAAATTCTTACGCTGTAGCTGCCTAAAAACCAGCTCGCGTGATCTCTACAGGATTGCTTGTGTTTTGCTAGAGGTTTCATTGATTAGCAAGCTACGTTTGATTATTGCCTAGCTAGTCAAAAAGAGATTTATAGGCTCGCTTAATCTAGGTTTGAGTTATGTATCGAGCTTAAGTTAAATCAAAGACATAACCTATGGTTGTAGACGAATGTATTGGCAGGTGTTTGGACGTGGGTTCGACTCCCACCGGCTCCATAAAAGCTTTTCATAGTTTAGCAAAGTTACGCAAAACGTTGATATATCAACGTTTTTTTATTTTTACGTTTTGCCTTTCACCCAGACACAATTCCAGATATAAAAATAGCCACCAGAATTTGGTGGCTATAATATTTATTGAATATTAATTTTGTTTTTAAGCAAGTAATGTGTTGCTAAGTAGAAGATGGTACCTTCGATAAAGCACTCAATACAAGAATAGATAAAGAAATGGATAGTAAGGTCACTATTTAGTTCGTGGCTTCCGAGAATTTCAGACACTAATAAAACAATGAATGAAACGACGAAGTAGGCAACGAATGCCATAAGAGCACGTCTATTAGCAAATAATTGCCCGATTGTAATAGCTAAGTAGATGAGCAAAATTCCTGAAATAGAAGAGATTGCTAACCAAAGAAAACCAATTCCCCATTCAGAAAGAGTGAGTACTTTATCGAATTGTGGTAGGAAGGCTAAGAAATGACCTAGGCCAAAAATCGGTATGACAAGTAAGGTCACTCCAATGGTAACCACGATTGCGTTAAAGGCTGTCCAAATCAGTGAAGCAATTAATTTAGATAAAATGATTTGGTGAGTAGATACTGGCAAGGTTAAAGTAAGGTAACCTTCGCGACCAAAGATATTTTTATAAAAACGTCGCACGATGATAGCTAGTGTAGCAATCCAAGCACTGGCAACCACAACACCAAACATGATTGATAAGATGATTGGAATAAGTTGTGTGTAATGATTAGCATTACTTGTTGTATAGTTTTCAGCATAGTCTGTAAGTGTCTTGATGCTAAAGCCAAGGAAGATGGAAATAGCGATAATTGATGCATTAAGTGTGAAGTACCATTTACCGACAGATTTTAGTTCGTATTTTAAAAGTTTTGAAAACATAATTCCTCCCTAAGCTTTGTAAGTCTCACGGAAGAGTGAATCAATGGATTGACCGTGCTCTTCACGAATATCATCCGTATTGCCTTGCAAAATAATTTTTCCGTCCTTAAGGAAAATGATTTCATCAAGGATTGGTTCGATTTCTGAAATTAAGTGCGTTGAGATAATAACAGAAGCCTCTTCACAGTAATTATTGATGATAGTGCGTAAAATGTAGTCACGCGCGGCTGGGTCAACACCCCCGATTGGTTCATCAAGAATATAAAGTTTCGCTTGTCGGCTCATGACCAAGATTAGCTGCACTTTTTCTTTATTACCTTTTGATAGATTTTTGAGGATGTCATTTGGATTAAGCTCTAAATCTTCTAAAAGGTGTTCAGCTTTTTCACGAGAGAAGTCTTTGTAAAAATCTTCAAAGAAAGCAAGGGCATCCTTGATTTTCATATCTTCTCTGAGGTAAGAAGTATCTGGAAGATATGAAATGATTTTTTTAGTGTCAACTGAAGGACGGTAACCATCAATGACGATTTCTCCAGTTGTTGGGTGAAGAAGTCCATTGATTAGTTTAATTAGTGTCGTTTTTCCGCTTCCATTTGGGCCTAGTAAGCCAATAATCTTACCGGCAGGTAAACTAAGTGTCACATCGTCAACAGCTACATGTTTTTTGTATTTTTTGGTAACGTGATGTAGTTGAAGTAATTGACTCATCCTATTTTTTCTCCTTAATATACGATTCTAGTGTAGTCACAATATCGTCGATTTCAAATCCTATTTTTTGCATGTTATTAACAAATGATTGCAATTCTGCCTCAGCAACTTCGCGACGTTTTTGCATGATGAGGTCAGTGTCATCTGTAACAAAGCGGCCAGAAGTTCGTTGAGAGTAAACCATGCCTTCGCGTTCTAGTTCTGAAAAAGCGCGTTGCATTGTGTTGGGATTGACACCAGCTTCTTCAGCTAATTCGCGAACGGTTGGGAGTTGATCACCGCTTTTGATTTCTTGACTGATGATTTGCATCTTAATATGTTGTGCAATTTGGACATAAATAGGTGATTTTTCATCAAATTTCCAGGACATACGATAACCCCTTTCTATTAAAATTTAAAGAAGTCTTAATTGTCTTAATTAGAAGAAGTCTTGAAAGAAGTCTTGTACTAAATAAATGGTACAAAAATAAGTTTGAAATGTCAAGAAATCAATCATTGAGACATCTAATTTCGGGTTAAAGTCAAATGACCACCATTTTTAGTGTATAATAGATACAGAAATCAATCGGAGAAAGGAGTGCTTTTATGTTTGCCCAATTAGATACCAAGACTGTTTATTCTTTTATGGATAGCTTAATTGACTTAGAGGGCTATGTCAAAGAAGCAAAAGTATTAGGCTACCAAACCATTGGGATTATGGACAAAGATAATCTCTATGCCGCCTTTCATTTTATTACAAAAGCTAAAAGCGAAGGTTTACGCCCTGTTTTAGGTCTTGAGTTGACGCTTAATTTACAGGAAAATCTTTCCTTAAGTGTGTACCTAATTGCGCGTGATACGACAGGTTACAAAAACTTGATGAAAGTGTCTAGCTGTCAGATGACCTCTGGGATTCAGCTAGAGGATTTAAAGGATTACTTGTCAGGCTTAGTGGTTATTATCCCGTATTTTGATGGTTTAGAGAGCCTGTTGCTTCCTTTTGAGTATTATATCGGAGTAAATGTCCACTCAGAAGAAAAGGATTATGACAAGCCTTTAATCCCACTCCATACAGTACGGTATTTTAATACTAACGAAGTCGAAACGCTTCACATGCTTCATGCTATTCGAGATAATATTAGCTTGAAGGATGCGCCGGCTGCACCGCAAGGACAGCAGTTGATGGCTTGTGATATCTTAACACAAGCTTTTGAGCAAAAATTTCCACAAGCTCTAGAAAACTTAGAAAAATTAGTCGCTGATATTCACTATGACTTTAATAGCGAACTAAAATTACCACGCTTTAATCGTCAAAAACCTGCGCAGGAGGAATTGATAGAATTAACTGAAGCAGGGCTTAAGGCTAAAAATCTTTGGTTGCCAGAGTACCAAGAACGATTAAGAAAAGAACTTTCAGTCATTCACAAGATGGAATTTGATGATTACTTCCTTATCGTTTGGGATTTGTTGCGTTTTGGTCGCAGTCGAGGCTATTACATGGGAATGGGACGCGGTTCTGCTGCGGGAAGTTTAGTTTCCTATGCTCTTGATATTACTGGTATTGACCCAGTGAAGAACAATCTGCTCTTTGAACGTTTTCTAAATGAAGAACGGTATAGCATGCCTGATATTGATATTGACCTACCAGATGTTTATCGTAGTGAGTTTCTTCATTATGTTCGTAATCGTTACGGTAGTCTTCATTCGGCTCAAATTGTGACTTTTTCAACTTTTGGTGCTAAACAAGCTATTCGTGATGTTTTTAAACGATTCGGTGCACCAGAGCATGAATTGACTAATATCACTAAAAAAATCAGTTTTAGAGATAATTTGACTACAGTTTATGAAAAGAACTTATCTTTCCGTCAAATTATTAATTCTAAAATCGAGTATCAAAAAGCCTTTGCGATTGCCAAACGTATCGAAGGAAATCCTCGGCAGACTTCAATTCACGCCGCTGGTGTCGTTATGAGCGATGACAATCTGACCGAGCATATTCCATTAAAAGCTGGCGAAGATATGATGATTACACAATATGATGCGGCTGCGGTTGAGGCTAATGGTCTTCTTAAAATGGACTTTCTTGGGCTTCGTAACCTTACTTTTGTGCAACGCATGCAAGAAAAGGTTGCTAAAGAATGTGGTACCACAATTGACATCAAATCGATTGATTTAGAAGATCAGCAAACCCTAGCTTTATTTGCTGCAGGAAAGACAAAAGGAATTTTTCAATTTGAACAAGCTGGCGCCATTAATCTGTTAAAACGTATTAAACCACAAAAATTTGAAGATATTGTGGCAACAACGAGTTTGAACCGTCCAGGGGCTAGTGATTACACCGAAAACTTTATTAGACGTCGTTTTGGACAAGAAGCGATTGACTTGATTGACCCTCTGGTGGCAAAAATATTGGAACCAACCTATGGCATCATGCTTTATCAAGAGCAAGTGATGCAGATTGCACAGGTCTATGCAGGATTCACTCTGGGGAAAGCGGATTTGTTGCGTCGTGCCATGTCTAAGAAAAAGGCAGAAGACATGCAAAAAATGGAAAGCGAGTTCTTAAAAGGTGCACAGGCTCTTGATCGACCGCTTGAAACGGCTAAAGATTTATTTTCTCGCATGGCTAAATTTGCTGGCTACGGTTTTAATAGAAGTCACGCCTTTGCTTACTCAGCATTAGCTTTTCAACTAGCTTACTTTAAGGCACACTATCCTGCAGTTTTTTATGATATCATGCTGAATTATTCAAGTGTTGATTATATTACGGATGCTATGGAATCAGAGTTTCGCATCAAGAAAATCGACATCAATACAGTGCTTTATAACGATAAGATAGCTGATGGTCAAATTTATCTTGGCTTGAAAAATCTACGCGCACTTCCACGTGATTTATGTTACTGGATTATTGATCATCGACCATTTTCAAGTATTGAGGACTTCTTGACCAAGTTGCCTGAAAATTACCAGAAGAAGGAACTTATCACACCATTGGTTGAAGTCGGTGCTTTTGATAATTTTGAAAAAAATCGCCGCAAGATTATTGAAAATCTGGAACCTCTTTTCATATTCGTTAATGAACTAGGTAGCCTTTTTGCCGAAAATTCTTATAATTGGATTGAAGTAGAAGACTTTCCAAATACTGAAAAATATCGTCAGGAACAGGGATTACTTGGAGTAGGAATCAGTCCACACCCACTTCTTGAAATTGCCAAGAACTCATCTGTTGCTTTTACGGCTTTAGCCGATTTGCATGAAAATACTGAAGCGACTATTCTTGTTGAATTAAGTAAGATTCGTGTGATTCGAACAAAAACCAAGGGTGAGCAGATGGCTTTTCTGAATGTGACAGACACACAGAAAAAATTTGACGTTACTCTCTTTCCAGAAGTCTTCACACGTTATAAAGACGAATTGCAAGAAGGGAGATTTTATTATTTAACTGGTAAGATTCAGAATCGCAACAATCGTTTGCAGATGGTGTTAAATCATGTTCAAGAAACAAGTAGTGAACGCTTGTGGTTATTACTTCCAAATCATTTACATGATAGAGAAGTTTCAAAAATCTTGTCACAATATCCAGGAAATATTCCCGTGATTTTGCATTATCAAGATAGTAAGCAAACCTTGCAAAGTCAGAGACATTTGGTTAAAAAGGACGAAGAGCTTTTACAAGCTTTAACTCCATATACAGTGAAAGCGATTTATCAATAAAAATTTAGTAAAAATAAAATAAAGTAAAGCTTTTTACAAAGTAATGTGCTATAATAAGACCGTTAGATTAATAAAAGGAGTATTAGCAAAATGAAACGTATTGCTGTTTTGACTAGTGGCGGCGACGCTCCTGGTATGAATGCTGCTGTTCGTGCGGTTGTTCGTAAAGCAATTAAAGAAGGAATGGAAGTCTTCGGAATCAACCGTGGTTATGCTGGTATGGTCGATGGCGACATTTTCCCATTGGATGCTCAAAGTGTTTCAAACATTTTGTCACATGGTGGTACTTTCCTTCAATCAGCTCGTTACCCTGAGTTTGCAACTCTTGAAGGACAACTTGCTGGTATCGAACAACTTAAAAAACACGATATCGAAGGTGTCGTTGTTATCGGTGGTGACGGTTCTTATCACGGTGCTATGCGCTTGACAGAACACGGATTCCCAGCAGTTGGTATCCCAGGTACAATCGATAACGATATCGCTGGTACAGATTACACTATTGGGTTTGATACAGCTGTAAACACAGCTATGGAAGCTCTTGACAAAATCCGTGATACATCTTACAGTCACAAACGTACATTTGTTGTTGAAGTAATGGGACGTAACGCTGGTGATATCGCTCTTTGGGCAGGTATTGCTGCAGGTGCTGACCAAATCATTATTCCTGAAGAAGAATATGACATCAACGAAGTTGTTGCAAAAGTTAAAGATGGTTACGAAAACAAAGGTAAAGAACGTCACCTTATCGTTCTTGCTGAAGGTGTAATGCATGCTGAAAAATTTGCAGAGTTGATGAAAGAAGCTGGTGATACTAGCGACCTTCGTGCAACTAACCTTGGTCACATCCTTCGTGGTGGTGCCCCATCACCTCGTGATCGTGTTCTTGCTTCTTGGATGGGTGCTCACGCTGTTGAATTGCTTCAACAAGGTCGTGGTGGACTTGCCATTGGTATCCACAACGAAGAATTAGTAGAAAGCCCAATTCTTGGTACTAAAGAAGAAGGTGCTCTATTCTCATTGGCAGAAGATGGTAGTATTATCGTCAACATGCCACACAAAGCACGTCTTGACTTTGCTCAATTAAATCGAGACATTGCTCATTTGTAATATAGTATATTATTAGATTAAAAATTATTGTTATTAATAGTCGTTCATTCGGCTTAAAAATAAAGGGAGTTTCATATTATCATGAATAAACGCGTAAAAATCGTTGCAACACTTGGTCCTGCGGTTGAAATCCGTGGCGGTAAAAAATTCGGTGAAGATGGATATTGGGGTGAAAGCCTTGATGTTGAAGCATCAGCACAAAAAATCGCTCAATTAATTAAAGAAGGTGCAAACGTCTTCCGTTTCAACTTCTCACACGGTGACCATGCAGAACAAGGTGAACGTATGGCAACTGTACGTCGTGCCGAAGAAATTGCTGGACAAAAAGTTGGTTTCCTTCTTGACACTAAAGGTCCTGAAATCCGTACTGAACTTTTTGAAGGCGAAGCTAAAGAATATTCATACAAAACTGGTGAACAAATCCGTGTTGCTACTAAACAAGGTATCAAATCAACTCGCGAAGTTATCGCTTTGAACGTTGCCGGTTCCCTTGACATCTACGATGACGTTGAAGTTGGTAAACAAGTTCTTGTTGACGATGGTAAACTTGGTCTTCGTGTTGTCGCTAAAGACGATGCAACTCGTGAATTTGTTGTTGAAGTTGAAAACGATGGTATTATCGCTAAACAAAAAGGTGTAAACATTCCTTACACTAAAATCCCATTCCCAGCTCTTGCTGAACGTGATAACGCTGATATTCGTTTTGGTCTTGAACAAGGTCTTAACTTCATCGCTATTTCATTCGTACGTACTGCAAAAGACGTTGAAGAAGTTCGTACAATCTGTGAAGAAACTGGTAACGGGCACGTTCGTTTGTTCGCTAAAATCGAAAACCAACAAGGTATCGAAAACATCGACGAAATCATCGAAGCTGCTGATGGTATCATGATCGCTCGTGGTGACATGGGTATCGAAGTTCCATTTGAAATGGTTCCAGTTTACCAAAAAATGATCATCACTAAAGTTAACGCAGCTGGTAAAGCAGTTATCACAGCAACAAACATGCTTGAATCTATGACTGAAAAACCACGTGCAACTCGTTCAGAAGTATCTGACGTGTTCAACGCTGTTATTGATGGTACTGACGCAACAATGCTTTCAGGTGAATCTGCAAACGGTAAATACCCAGTTGAAGCAGTTCGTGCAATGGCTACAATCGATAAAAACGCTCAAGCTCTTCTTAACGAATACGGACGTCTTGATTCATCATCATTCGCTCGTACTTCTAAAACAGAAGTTGTTGCTTCTGCAGTTAAAGATGCAACAAGCTCAATGGATATCAAACTTGTAGTTGCTCTTACTGAATCTGGTAACACTGCTCGTCTTATCTCTAAATACCGTCCAGATGCTGACATTTTGGCTGTAACATTCGACGAAAAAACTCAAAAATCATTGATGATTAACTGGGGTGTTATTCCAGTCGTAACTGAAAAACCTGCATCAACTGATGACATGTTTGAAGTTGCTGAAAAAGCTGCTCTTGAATCAGGATTGGTTCAATCAGGTGATAACATCGTTATCGTCGCTGGTGTTCCTGTCGGTTCAGGTGGTACAAACACAATGCGTATCCGCACTGTAAAATAACCTAAATAATAAAAAGCCTATCATATCAAGCTTTACAGCCTGTGTGATAGGGCTTTTTTTATGCTGTGGGGCATTTTTGGGGCATGCTATAGACTTAATTCATCTATTACATCAACAACTTTATCCTTCATTCTATTTGTGACATGGGTATAAATCTTCATTGTAGTTTCGCTATCTTCGTGACCGACTCTATCCATAATTGCTTTTAGCGGTACACCTTTTTCGGCTAAATAACTGACAAGTGTGTGTCTAAAAATATGTGAACTTATCGGTTTATTAATAGGATGTTCAAGACGTTGGTTTGCTGCTTTAATAGATTCATTGAACGAATTACGTTGGATAGGTACGCCACGGTTTGTTACAAAAATATAGCTACGGTCCATAGTAATCCAATTAGGATTTAAGCTTTTATTTAAATCTCGAATCTTAATAGCTTCATCTAATATTTCTGATTCACGTTTTGATAACTTATTGCTACGATAGCCAGCAGGTGTTTTGGGTGGTTCTTTTTTGGCTTTCTTGTATCCTTGGACACTGTCTAAAGTGCCAAAAATATCTACAAAATTATTGTCTTTACGGTAGTTAATATCTTCTAAAGCAACGACTTCACCAATACGTGCACCATCTAAAAATAGAAATTCGGCAATCAGTGAATTCAAGTAAGTCCGTTTCGTACGTCGTAATTCATTAATTAATGGAATAAGTTCTGTTTCAATTTCCAGATACTTGTTCTTGATTTTTTCGTAATCTTCAATAGTTAGCACCTTTTTAGGAAGTTTAGCTTGTCGTGCTGGGTTGGTTTTAATGTGGTTAAGAGACACGGCATAATCAAACGATTGGTTCAATATTGATTTAACACGTTCAAGTCTTGGTCTTGATAATTCAAGACCGTTTATAAATTGTTGAATATAATAAGTATCTATTTTAGATATTTTGACATCAATACCAAAATTTTCTCTCACATACTGAACATTACTTTTTAGCGAGCTTATAGAAGTGCGCCTAAGTTCTTTTTGGTGGAATTTCCACCAGTTGTTTAAGACATCAGTGTATAAAACTTCACTTGAATTTAGCTCTTGTAAGATTGCAGCAATTTTTTCATCAAGTATTTTTTGAGCTTGTTTTCTTATGCGAGGAGTATCTTTTTCCATCAATACAGACGCTTTCTTCCACTTGCCTGTATATGGATCTCTGTATCTTTCGACAAAATTAATTTTTCCACTTTTATGATTTTCTGACCACATTTGTTTTTACCTCACTTTTTTGATAAAATGGGTATAGTAAAGAGCCCTACGCATGCAGGTTCTTACTATACTACCAATTATCCCTTACACTCAAATTTTGGTCGAGGAGAGTGTGAGGGATTTTTTTGTTTTACTGGCCTGTATACTCACCAGTATTTGGGTCTATATAGCCTTGTTCAATTCCCCATTGAACTTGGTCATCATGCCATTGCTGACGTGCTTGGTCATCGGCTATTTCTTCATCAGATGGATAATATCCTCCATAACCAGGAGTGTATCCATATTGTTCTTGAGCTTGTTGAATTTGCTCTTGGCTTGGTTGTGCTGGTGTAACAGACTGTTGAGGCACTTCTTGTTGCTCTTGTGGTTGTTGCTCTGTTTGAGTAGCGGGGGCTTCGGCTTGTTGAACTTCGATTGTTGATTCGCTAGATGATTGAGAAGAAGTGGAAGAGCTTGTGCTTGATGTCGAGTTAGAACTTTCTTTTTTTTTCGAACTCTTGCTTGTAGTTTGTGTCGTTCTTACTTTACTTGCCTTTGATTCACCGGTATGTATCATTGCAAAAGCGGTAGCTATAAGTAAAATTAGGCATAAAAAACCAACAATCAAAATATGCTTTTTTGAAATTTTCTTTAAATAAGATTTCATCAATTATTCTCCTATTCAGTTTTAACCGTGGTTCAGTATTTGCACGTTGTTTCATTTATCGTTTAATTTTTTAAGTTCGTCAATGATTTGTTGGTTTTGATTGATTAAAATCCAGTTTTGTTCAACAAGCGCAGATAAGTAAGAAAGTTTAGCTTGATCAACACCGTTGCTAAAAGATAAAGCTAGACCAGCTTTTAGCAAGCCATTGCCAGACATTTCATTCGCAATGCGTTGAACTTGCTCGTAGCTTTCTTCTGACAAACCTTTAACACCACGCGCAGCAAGGTAATCTTCAGTTTTTTCATTTTTTGTTTTTCCAAATAGTGCCATTTTCTTTTTCTCCACTCTCCAGCTTTTTGTGTGGTTCAGTTATTGCACGTTTTGTTTTTTATTTATTTAAATTGTCAATAGCATATTGAGCTTCTTGTTCTGTAAACTTCTCTCCATTCTCAGAAATTAACTGATCATAGATAGCGTCTGGAGACATTGCCATGTTCTTTTGATAACTTTTCGCTTGTTTCAAAGCGGCCTTGTTGTAATCAAAGTTAGAGTTGTCAATAGCATATTGAGCTTCTTCAGGAGTGAACTTTTCACCCATTTCAGAAGAAAGTTGTTCATAAATACCTTGTTTTGACATATGCATATTTTTGTAATAGCTTTTCGCTTGCTTCAAAGCGGCTTTGTTGTAATTAGCTTTCAAGTGGTCAACAGCATATTGAGCGTCTTCTTCTGAGTATTGGTCAAAATCAGAAGTCAATTGGTCAAAGATGCCTTGCTTAGACATGTGCATGTTCTTGTAGTAGCTTTTTGCTTGTCGTAATGCTGTTTTTTGAGTAGTAGTAGCAGCATAAACAACAGTCGGCTCATTAACCGCAGTAACGTTAACGACATCAAGCGCTGCTACACCAAGAATAGCAGTAGCACCGATCATAAAGACAGTTTTCTTCTTCATTATATATTCTCCATTCTCCAGCTTTTAACGTGGTTCAGTATTTGCACATATTGATTATTTGGTCGTTAGTATAGTAACGATAATTGTTGCTATACCTATAATAGAGCTAATAAATAATCCAACGAACCAATAAATGAACTCGCGTCTAGTTTGGGCTTGCTCTTCGATTCTTTTGTTTTCTTGAGAAAGTAAAAGATTTTCAATTCTTTTTTCAAAATTGTCGAATTTTAAATCAATTCTTTCAAAGCCGTGCTGAGTATCTGAATTGATTTTATCTAATTTTAAATCAATTTCTGTTTTAGAGTATGTATCTTGAGACATAGTGAAATCCCCCATGTTTAATTCTGATTCCATTATACCATTATAGTATTTTTGGGTAGTTGTCGATGAAGTTTTTTCACTCTTCAAAGGGGTGATATTTGATTTAGTGGGCTTAAAATTATCTTGCGTCTTAGCCTGTATCTCAGCTGGCATATTTTACCCCCATTTACCAAAGTAGTGATAGCTATATGCTGTATCTAACTCGCTACCGTTCTCATCTATTAATACAAATAAAAAATAAAAATCGCTCGGATTTTGAATTGTAAAATTGAAATCAAAATTCCCTGTTACTTTACCATAACCATCTTTTAATAGAGTAAAATCCTCTTTTTTTATAAATACTCTTGTAGCGTGGACAGGGTAGTTTGAACCATCTGGGAAAAAAGCAAAAACCGATAAAGTGTAGTTAGTTTCTGGCTTTAGATTGAAAAAATCCAGGAAAGCAACTAGAGTTGTTGAACCAGGATACATATCTAGGTTATTGATAGTTCCTAATTGTTGTCCGCTATCAGGTTTAACAATTCGAATTGCAGTCATTTTTTCCCTAAAAGGGTTGGGTTTCATTGCTATGCTTGTCATATTGATTTCTTCCTTTTAAATAAATTTATTAGCATATATAGTAATTATTTTTCAGAGTATTTACCGACGACTTTCCCAATAACACGGAAGTCGCTGTCAGCATCAATTGGAATATCTGGATATTTAGATGTATTAAAGCTATGCAAAAATGCATGATCATCTTTTATAGTAATTTCTTTTATATAAGCATCGCCATATAATTCAAATACACCAACATCACCGCTGGATAAGTCAACAGAAAGTTTTACAAATACATAGTCACCAGAATGATATTCTGGTTCCATTGAATCACCGTAGACAGGGACAACAAAATCTGCGTCATACTCAACAGGTAATGTAATTGTTTCTTTTTGGACTTCGCTTAAAAATTGACCAGTACCAGCAGATACTGGATTGTCATAGTAATCATACTCTTGCTCTATGCGTGAAACAAATTCCACAACAGTGTCAGAAACTTCATTGCTATTTTGCTCACTGAGTAGGTTATTCCCAAAGCCAATCCATTTTTTGTGATTATCTGGATGCAATTCCTTGTCAAGTTTTAAAACTTCATCAGAAACAGTCGAAGCGATTTCTGTCTGCTCTTCTTTGAAATAAGAAACATCTACATTAAAGAAGTCGGCTAATTTTTGAAGATACTCATCTTTAGGTAACATCTTTCCGCTTATATAACGGCTAATTGTTCCTTGAGGAATACCAGTAGCAGAAGCGATTTGAGACTGGGTTATTTTCTTACTACCAGTATTTTGGAGAGCCTTAAGGGACTCAGACAGTTTCGCCATTTGCAACTTCTCTGTATTGCTGTATTTACCTCTACCTGCTTTCATGATTCACCCCCCTCAACATATTATACTTTTAATGGTATTATATCACAAAAAATAAAATATACTAAAAAAATAGAAAAAGTTTTAAAAAAACTATTGACACTATACGTTTAAACGTATATAATGTATATGTAAGGTTGAGGGAGACCTAAACAATGTTAGCGAGGTGAGAACATGGATGAACGAAAAGCAAAATTTATTGAAGTATTAACAATGATGCACACAAAAATTGGTCAAGATTTTGTTAATGAAAAAGACCCTCTTGCAAGATGTGAGCTTGCAAAAGGGTACTTAAAAATCGGAGATTACTTATCAAAATATTGATTCTCCTCTACCTAAAGCTTCAGCTAGAGCTTTAGAATTGTCCGCTCTTTTCTTATTTTCGGCATCAATAAAAGGTTGGTTATGAGCCTTGATAGCCTCAAGCGAATCTTCGTACAGTTTGATTTTATCTTCAATAGATAATTCCGGACTTGATGATGAAACAATAGCTAGAGCGAGTTCATTAACATTAGAGATAATCATAATATTCACCTCCTTTCTGACAATATTATATCAGATTAAAGGTACAACAAAAAAGTGTATTCTATCTCCTACATAGAATACACTACGGAAATTATTCTGCTCAAGCTAGTAGGAGTAACTATCAACACTTCACTGGTATCGTCCCCAGCACTGCAATTGAAATGATAGTGTGTTATGGACCTAGGACTGATAGGATTTTTTAGCTGGCTCCTTCCAGCGCGTCAATCCATACCTATTTTTACGACTCTTGTTTGTCGACGCTAGCAGTCAGGACTAGAAAATCTAACACCCACTCACTGAGACACAGTATACCTCAAAAACTCTGACAAAGAAAATCACTCCTTTCGAGTTATGGGATAATGTTATTATATCAAATGTACGGTAAACCGTAAATAAATGGAGGTTTTATTATGTGGAAGAAGTTGAATAAACTTGCTAAAGAGCAGAATATTTCCATTAGGGAGTTGGCTCGTATTTCTGGTGTTGCATATACAACTATTAGAGATACACAATTTCGTGATATTGGCTTTACGAAAGCTGTGAAGCTTGCGGAAGCCCTAGGTGTTGGTCTAGATGATTTAAAAGAATAGGAGGATAAAACATGAAATGGAAGAAGTTTCTTTTTGGTGATATTCATTATAAGAATGAATCAGCAGACGGAAATCAAGAAGTGGAATTCAAATTAAAAGGTGGATTAATTCCTAGTTTGGTTTTACTAGGTTTGATTGTTGGATTAATTGCATGGATAGTAGTGAGGTAAAAAACGATGGCAATAAACGGAATAATATCTGTAGAAAATGTTAAATTAATAAAAATTACTTATCGAAAAGGAAACGGAACAAAAGAAAATCCTGCTAGGGTTGTTTCACAATTTTGGAATCAAAAAAATGAAATGGTATTTGAAATTGACCCGGCTTCTTAATTATCTCGTCTATCAATAGCTTCTCTGTAAGATTCAGGCAAAGAATCATAAACGCTTTTAATTTTTTTAGGCTGTGAAATTCTATTATCAACAATCAAATTGACAAAAGTTAAAAGTGAGGCTGCGAGTTCTTTGTTATCTTTCAAGTCAATTTGTCCAGGATGAACAGCGTTATTTCCGATTACACGGACGCTATCTAGCATTTGTTGAATTTCAGCTGGCATTCCTTGACTAACTAAATATCCTATTTTTTTATTTAAATCTTTTCCCTCGCCTTTTAAGTGATTTACAAGTTTTTCAATAGCTAAACGTGATAGAGCAGCAGAAGAACGTGGGGATTTATCAAGAATTTCACTTGCTTCAATATAGATTTCTTTGACATCATCGGGCATGTCCTGATTTGGGGAGGGTACTCCTAAAGTTTTAATTGGATAAAGTAATTTTTCGCTGTTTTTTGAAAATTTCGTTAATTGTCCTTCCGTAATTATTTTTTCATCAGTTAACCAAATTGAATATCCTTGACAAGCCTGACACTTTGCAATGATTATAAAAGAACTTGTTATATTCTGATATAGCTCATGGGTAACAGGGAATGATCGCCATTCGTGTGAAGCAAATCCACCACAATTTGGGCAAGTAAAGGCTTTTGAATATTCAATCCTATCATAAAAATCTATTTTGCTGTGATCGAAATATGTCATAACTTTTCTCCAATCGTTTTTATTTCCATTATACCATTTTAGAAAGGGGTGAGAATATGCAAAAAATGACAGTAGAGTTAGCAGCACCTTTAACTTTGAAGGCTTGGCTTGCCATCAGAGAAATGAAAGATAAGGACTTTGCTAAAAAGTGGGTGTTTCTCCTCAAGCTGTTTCCGGCTGGAAAAGTGGACGTCATAAGCCAAGTGGTGAATACGTCCCTAGAATTGAATCGGTCCTAAATGTTAGATTTTCAGAAATTAAGTTTGAATCTAACATTTAATTTTTAAAGCAGTTATACGTTTAAAGGTATAAAATTCCTCGGTTAGTAGCTACAGCTCTAACAAGGTTAACCTCCTTTAAAAATAGATAAATAAAACCGCGGTTATGATTTCTCTAAACGATAAATATTTTTGACAAGACAACAACGATTACTAATCCTTGTTAGGGCTATAACTGCTAATCGAGAGTGCAGAAATTAGAAAGGAGCAAACATGAAACCAAAACGATATCCATATAGTGGACAAAAGAAAAAAAGGATCTACTTTCAAAACAATAGACGTGATGATAGACGACAACAGTTTTGTAGAATCTATTAGAAATAACAGATTGTCGCAAATTTATGATTTAGAAAAGGGGGAAATAATAGTGGAACGAATCATTGCCATATCTGTTGAAGAATTATTCGAAAAAGTAGCTGAACAAGAAAAACGCCTTTCAGAAATTGAAAAGCGTTTAGGGATTATTTCGGAAGATGCTTCAACATAAATTTTGATTTAAAAATTTGGAGAATAATCTCAACATAGCTCTTCAAAACTTCTAAAGGAATATCAGTTTCCTTACTCCAATGTGTATAGTGGTTGCCAACTTCACGAATGAAATGAAGAGCTCCTTTTAGTAAATCGTCATCTTTAATATATCTATCAATGGCATTATTAAAACTAAATTTTGGATCGGCTAAATATTCTTTATCATCTAGTTCAAAATGGAGAGCGTAGTCTTTAATAAGGCACTCAATAGCAGAACGATATCCAGTTCCTGCAATATTTTCGAGTCCTAATTTCTCGGCTTCAATAGCTTCGCTGTAAAATTCAACAAATCTAGGAGCATATTTGATAAATAACGGGTCAATATTAACGACACTCTTATTCGGATACACCAATAACATTTTTCTTTGGCTATCTATCAACTTATCTTGGATTGTGTAATGATATTTTTTGCATGGATTGCAAAAATGACTATATACAGCGCAGTCATCTGCTGCAGCTACAAATTTATTATCAGGATTATTTCCTACGCCACAATTCGGACAATATTTAGGGATTTCAACTTTTATCCATTGAGTACCGCTAAGGTAGCTGGTTGTGATTAATTCCATTAATTTTCTCCAATCGTTTTATTTTCATTATATCAAATTCAGAAAGGGTAATACATGAACAATTTAATTAATGTTACTTTAAACGAAAACCAAGAACCTGTTGTTTCAGGTCGCCAACTCCATCAAGCTTTAGGAGTTAAAACAAGATATAACGATTGGTTCAATCGAATGATTGACTATGGTTTTGCTGAAAACAAAGACTATTTAGCTATTACTCAAAAAAGAGTAACAGCTCAAAATAATGAAACGACCTTTAACGACCACGTCCTTAAATTGGACATGGCAAAAGAAATCGCAATGATTCAACGTACCGACAAAGGGAAAGAGATCCGTCAGTATTTCATTCAGGTCGAAAAAGACTTCAACAGTCCTGAGAAAATCATGGCTCGAGCTCTTAAAATTGCTGACCGTAAAATTATTAAACTTGAAGCAACAATTGAAGAGCAAAAACCTAAAGTTATCTTTGCTAACGCAGTCAGCGCAAGTCATACGTCTATTTTAGTCGGTGATTTCGCTAAGCCCATGCGTCAAAACGGCTTGAATTTTGGTCAGAATCGTATGTTTGCATGGTTGCGAGAAAATGGCTATCTAATCAGTCGCAAAGGCAACAGTTGGAACATGCCGACGCAAAAAGCAATGGATTTAGGTCTGGACTCATTGTCAACTGTAGTGGGTGACTTATAGCTAAGCACGAGAGGAGACGAAATGCGTCTTCTCTTTTTGCATGTTTAAAGCGATAAAGATACGTTTTTT
>SKES01000857.1_pt1 | contig 22450 bp, 13 predicted proteins | sample 4826851 | NCBI WGS metagenome assembly SKES01 (sample SAMN11008803, study PRJNA524170) | human gut metagenome | biome: Human fecal sample; material: Feces; isolation source: fecal sample from pouch patient p52 | host: Homo sapiens | place: Israel: Tel-Aviv | collected 2016-09-04 | reverse complement strand
ATGCAGATTGCCGCCGGATTCGGCCTCGAAACCTGTGATTTGAATAACGAAGCCGATCCGCAGGCTTCATTGCAGGAAATCATCAATCGCCCTGGCCCGGCGCTGATCCATGTGCGCATTGATGCCGAAGAAAAAGTTTACCCGATGGTGCCGCCAGGTGCGGCGAATACTGAAATGGTGGGGGAATAAGCCATGCAAAACACAACTCATGACAACGTAATTCTGGAGCTCACCGTTCGCAACCATCCGGGCGTAATGACCCACGTTTGTGGCCTTTTTGCCCGCCGCGCTTTTAACGTTGAAGGCATTCTTTGTCTGCCGATTCAGGACAGCGACAAAAGCCATATCTGGCTACTGGTCAATGACGACCAGCGTCTGGAGCAGATGATAAGCCAAATCGATAAGCTGGAAGATGTCGTGAAAGTGCAGCGTAATCAGTCCGATCCGACGATGTTTAACAAGATCGCGGTGTTTTTTCAGTAACCGCTCAAGGCTTGAACAACATCGCGCTTATCGTTAAGGTAAGCGCGTTTTTTTTTACCCGCCAGGACAAGACCATGATCACCGTTGCCCTTATAGACGATCACCTCATCGTCCGCTCCGGCTTTGCGCAGCTGCTGGGGCTGGAACCTGATTTGCAGGTAGTTGCCGAGTTTGGTTCGGGGCGCGAGGCGCTGGCGGGGCTGCCGGGGCGCGGTGTGCAGGTGTGTATTTGCGATATCTCCATGCCCGATATCTCCGGTCTGGAGCTGCTAAGCCAGCTGCCGAAAGGTATGGCGACGATTATGCTCTCCGTTCATGACAGTCCTGCGCTGGTTGAGCAGGCGCTTAACGCGGGGGCGCGCGGCTTTCTCTCCAAACGCTGTAGCCCGGATGAACTCATTGCTGCGGTGCATACGGTTGCCACGGGCGGCTGTTATCTGACGCCGGATATTGCCATTAAACTGGCATCCGGTCGTCAGGACCCGCTAACCAAACGCGAACGGCAGGTGGCGGAAAAACTGGCGCAAGGAATGGCGGTGAAAGAGATTGCTGCCGAACTGGGCTTGTCGCCGAAAACGGTGCACGTCCATCGCGCCAACCTGATGGAAAAACTGGGTGTCAGTAACGACGTAGAGCTGGCGCGCCGCATGTTTGATGGCTGGTGATGAAGACGTTGTTCTCCCGCTTAATTACCGTTATTGCCTGCTTTTTTATCTTCTCTGCCGCATGGTTTTGCCTGTGGAGTATCAGCCTGCACCTGGTTGAGCGCCCTGATATGGCGGTGCTGTTATTTCCGTTTGGTCTGCGTCTGGGGCTAATGCTGCAATGCCCGCGCGGATACTGGCCGGTGCTGCTGGGCGCGGAGTGGCTGCTGATTTACTGGCTAACGCAGGCGGTCGGTTTAACCCATTTTCCTTATTGATGATCGGTAGTTTACTGACGTTACTGCCCGTAGCGCTGATCTCGCGCTATCGCCATCAACGTGACTGGCGCACCTTGCTGTTACAGGGGGCGGCATTAACGGCGGCGGCGTTGTTGCAGTCGCTGCCCTGGCTTTGGCACGGCAAAGAGTCGTGGAATGCGCTACTGCTGACTTTAACTGGCGGCCTGACGCTGGCCCCGATATGTCTGGTGTTCTGGCACTATCTCGCCAATAACACCTGGCTGCCGCTCGGCCCGTCACTGGTTTCTCAACCAATCAACTGGCGTGGGCGGCATCTGGTCTGGTACTTGCTGCTGTTTGTTATCAGTCTCTGGCTCCAGTTGGGATTGCCGGACGAACTGTCGCGCTTTACGCCATTCTGTCTGGCGCTGCCGATTATCGCGCTGGCCTGGCACTATGGTTGGCAAGGGGCGCTGATTGCGACGTTGATGAACGCCATCGCGCTGATCGCCAGTCAAACCTGGCGCGATCATCCGGTGGATTTATTGCTCTCGCTGCTGGTGCAAAGTCTGACAGGGTTGTTGCTGGGCGCTGGCATCCAGCGGTTGCGTGAACTTAACCAGTCGCTGCAAAAGGAACTGGCGCGCAATCAGCATCTGGCTGAACGGTTGCTGGAAACCGAAGAGAGCGTGCGCCGTGATGTGGCGCGTGAGCTGCATGATGATATCGGTCAGACCATTACTGCTATTCGAACTCAAGCGGGCATTGTCCAGCGGCTCGCGGCGGATAACGCCAGCGTGAAACAGAGCGGGCAGCTCATCGAACAGTTGTCGTTGGGCGTTTACGACGCGGTGCGCCGCTTGTTAGGGCGGTTACGTCCGCGCCAGCTGGATGATCTCACCCTGGAGCAGGCCATCCGCTCACTGATGCGGGAAATGGAGCTGGAAGGGCGCGGCATTGTCAGTCATCTCGAATGGCGAATCGATGAATCAGCGTTAAGCGAAAACCAGCGCGTGACGCTGTTTCGCGTCTGCCAGGAAGGGTTGAACAACATTGTGAAACATGCCGATGCCAGCGCGGTCACGCTGCAAGGCTGGCAGCATGATGAGCGGTTAATGCTGGTGATTGAAGACGATGGCAGCGGTTTACCGCCAGATTCCGGGCAACACGGTTTTGGCCTTACCGGAATGCGCGAGCGCGTAACGGCGCTGGGTGGCACATTGACCATTTCCTGTCTGCACGGCACGCGTGTCAGCGTTTCTCTACCTCAACGTTATGTCTAAGGTTCGATGATGTTGCCGTTTCTGAAAGCGCCTGCCGATGCGCCATTAATGACTGATAAACATGAAATTGATGCCCGCTATCGCTACTGGCGTCGGCATATTCTGCTGACCATCTGGCTGGGTTACGCGCTGTTTTACTTCACGCGGAAAAGTTTTAACGCCGCCGTACCAGAAATCCTTGCTAACGGCGTGCTCAGCCGTAGCGATATCGGCCTGTTAGCGACCCTGTTTTACATTACCTATGGCGTGTCGAAGTTTGTCTCCGGCATTGTCAGCGATCGCTCAAATGCCCGTTATTTTATGGGGATAGGGCTTATCGCCACGGGCATTATCAACATTCTGTTTGGCTTCTCGACGTCGCTATGGGCGTTTGCCGTACTCTGGGTGCTGAACGCCTTTTTCCAGGGCTGGGGTTCACCGGTGTGTGCGCGTCTGTTAACCGCCTGGTATTCTCGTACCGAGCGCGGCGGTTGGTGGGCATTATGGAACACGGCGCATAACGTCGGCGGCGCACTCATTCCCATTGTGATGGCAGCGGCTGCACTACATTACGGCTGGCGTGCCGGGATGATGATTGCTGGTTGTATGGCGATCGTCGTGGGAATTTTTCTCTGCTGGCGGCTGCGCGATCGCCCGCAGGCGTTAGGTTTACCGGCGGTCGGTGAATGGCGACACGACGCGCTGGAGATAGCTCAACAACAAGAAGGGGCAGGGCTGACGCGTAAAGAGATCCTCACCAAATATGTGTTGCTGAATCCGTATATCTGGCTGCTTTCGTTTTGCTATGTGCTGGTCTATGTGGTCCGGGCGGCGATCAACGACTGGGGCAATTTGTATATGTCCGAGACGCTGGGCGTCGATCTGGTCACGGCGAATACGGCAGTGACGATGTTTGAACTGGGTGGATTTATTGGTGCGCTGGTAGCGGGTTGGGGCTCGGACAAATTGTTTAACGGCAACCGAGGGCCGATGAATTTGATTTTCGCCGCCGGAATTTTGCTTTCAGTCGGCTCCCTGTGGCTGATGCCATTTGCCAGCTACGTGATGCAGGCAACCTGCTTCTTCACCATTGGTTTTTTTGTCTTTGGCCCACAGATGTTAATCGGTATGGCGGCGGCAGAGTGTTCCCACAAAGAGGCGGCAGGGGCGGCGACGGGGTTTGTCGGCTTGTTTGCTTATCTTGGTGCGTCGCTTGCTGGTTGGCCGCTGGCGAAAGTACTCGATACCTGGCACTGGAGCGGATTTTTTGTGGTTATCTCTATCGCCGCCGGGATTTCCGCACTGCTGTTACTGCCCTTTTTGAACGCCCAGGCACCGCGCGAAGCGTGATGCATCTCACCTTTTCACTTCATATCCGGCAAAACTAAGAAATTTTCCAGGTTTTGCCTGGACGCTATCTCAGGCCTGATTTGCTGCTGATTTTTACAATGCATGCCTCACGCAGGTATTCATTTCAGGAGTAACCCATGCTGGCTTTCTTAAACCAGGTTCGCAAGCCGACCCTGGACCTTCCGCTCGAAGTGCGGCGCAAAATGTGGTTCAAACCGTTCATGCAATCCTACCTGGTGGTCTTTATCGGCTACCTTACGATGTACCTGATTCGCAAGAACTTTAACATCGCGCAGAACGACATGATCTCGACCTACGGGTTGAGCATGACGCAGCTGGGGATGATCGGCCTGGGCTTCTCCATCACTTATGGCGTGGGTAAAACGCTGGTTTCTTACTACGCCGACGGCAAAAACACCAAACAATTCCTGCCGTTCATGCTGATCCTGTCTGCCATTTGTATGCTGGGCTTCAGCGCCAGTATGGGCAGCGGCTCGGTTAGCCTGTTCCTGATGATTGCCTTCTACGCCTTAAGCGGCTTTTTCCAGAGTACCGGCGGTTCGTGCAGTTACTCCACCATCACCAAATGGACACCGCGTCGTAAGCGCGGGACCTTCCTCGGTTTCTGGAACATTTCCCATAACCTTGGCGGCGCGGGTGCGGCTGGTGTGGCGCTGTTCGGCGCAAATTACCTGTTCGACGGCCATGTGATCGGCATGTTTATCTTCCCGTCGATTATCGCGTTGATTGTTGGTTTTATCGGTCTGCGTTACGGCAGCGACTCCCCGGAATCTTATGGCCTCGGCAAAGCGGAAGAGCTGTTTGGCGAGGAGATCAGTGAAGAGGATAAAGAGACAGAATCTACCGATATGACCAAGTGGCAGATCTTTGTTGAGTATGTGCTGAAAAACAAAGTGATCTGGCTGCTGTGCTTTGCCAACATTTTCCTCTATGTGGTGCGTATTGGTATCGACCAGTGGTCAACCGTGTATGCGTTCCAGGAACTGAAACTCTCTAAAGCGGTGGCGATTCAGGGCTTTACGCTGTTTGAAGCTGGTGCGCTGGTCGGTACGCTGCTGTGGGGCTGGCTCTCTGACCTGGCGAACGGTCGCCGTGGCCTGGTGGCCTGTATCGCGCTGGCGCTGATTATCGCCACGCTCGGTGTGTATCAACACGCCAGCAACGAATATATCTATCTGGCTTCTCTCTTTGCGTTGGGTTTCCTGGTCTTTGGCCCGCAATTGTTGATTGGTGTGGCTGCTGTTGGCTTTGTACCTAAAAAAGCGATTGGCGCTGCCGATGGTATTAAAGGCACCTTCGCTTACCTGATTGGTGACAGCTTTGCCAAGTTAGGTCTGGGAATGATTGCCGATGGGACGCCGGTATTTGGCCTTACCGGCTGGGCAGGCACCTTCGCCGCACTTGATATCGCCGCGATTGGTTGTATCTGCCTGATGGCGATAGTGGCGGTGATGGAAGAACGCAAAATCCGCCGCGAGAAAAAAATTCAGCAGTTGACAGTGGCATAAACGTAACTGGTGACTTTTGCCCGGCATGACGCCGGGCTTTTTTATTATTCCGTGACTTCCAGCGTAGTGAAGGCAAACTTCTCGCCATCAAACAGCCCCTGACTGGTTAGTTTTAGCGCGGGGATCACTGGCAGAGAAAGAAACGCCATCTGAATAAACGGCTCATCGGGTAACGGACCGCATTCACGGGCGGCGGCTTTCAAGGCGTCAATTTGTTCCGCCAGCGACTGCGCCGTGTCGGTGCTCATCAGGCCGGCAATGGGCAACGGCAGATGACTTTGGACCTGGCCGTTACGTACCACGCACAGCCCGCCGCCATCCTGAATCACCTGATTGACCGCCAGCGCCATCTCTTCGGCACTGCGACCGATCACCACAATATTATGGCTGTCATGGCTGACCGTCGCAGCCAGCGCACCTTCATTCAGTCCAAAGCCGCCAAGCAAACCACAAGCCGGAGCCAGCCGTTGCCCGTAACGCTCAAGTACGGCAATAAAGCTCACATCATCGCGATCAAAACCATTTTCGCTGTAGACGCTGGAGTGGGAGTGCGTAATCAATTCGTTATGGATGACGTCAATGACCCGATAGCGTTTTCCGGGCGTAAATTGCAGGGCAAAGTCGCTGGCGGAAACTGGCTGGCGGGCAATGGTGTTGCCATATGGCGGAGCGGATTGTGCCAGTCTCGCCGACTCTTCCGCCTGTAAGGTTTGCGCATCAATCGGCTCGCCTTTCACCAGTACCTGCTGCACCGTGACCTTACGCGCATCGCTCAACAGGACGATATCGGCCTGCTTGCCGGGTGCCAGTAAGCCGAGGTGATTCAGACCAAAGTGGCGCGCCGTCGACCAGCTGGCGACGCGATATGCCACATGCAGCGGCACATTGTGTTGTTCGATCAGGCGGCGAATTAAGGCATCGATGTGTCCTTCATGGGCGATCTCCCACGGGTTACGGTCATCGGTACAGAGCATGCATTGCGGGCTGTTAAATTCGTTGATCAACGGTGCCAGCGCGTTGAGATTGCGGGCAGCGGACCCTTCACGGATCATCAACGACATGCCGAGTTGCAATTTCCGGCGTCCTTCTTCCAGCTGATAACTTTCGTGGCAGTTTTCAATACCCGCAGCAATATAGGCGTTAAGTTCTTTACCACCCAAACCCGGGCAGTGACCGTCCAGCGTCAGGTGGCGAAATGCATCCAGTTTATCGAGCAGCGCATTCTGCCCGCTAATTACGCCAGGGTAGTCCATCATTTCTGCAAGGCCGGTAACCTGCGGATGGTCCCGCCAGGCGAGCATCTGTTCAAGGGTAAAACTGGCACCGTTAACATCGCAGCCTTCCAGGGCGGGTACGCAAGAGCTGACCTGTAAGTACTGGTTTTGCCTTGCCTGTTCGGCACAGCGGGCAAACCAGGCGAATCCGGCTTCGCCCATCACGTTGACGATTTCATGAGGGTCGCAAATAACGGTCGTCAGGCCGCGCGGCAGGGTAGCGGTTTCAAAAGTGACCGGCGTCATCATGCTGGATTCAATATGCAGGTGAGCATCAATAAACCCTGGCACCGCCGTTGCGCCGCGAGCATCAATCCGCTGCAAAGCCGGAGCATCAGTGTATTCTGCGCCAACACCGGCAATGTAACGTCCTTTAATCACAATTGGGCCGGAAATTTCTCCGCCATTGATCAGGTCGAGAATAGAGACATTATCAATAATATAATCGGCAACAGCGTCGCCACGGGAAACGGCTAACAATTCCTGGTATTCAGCCCGGCTAATGTGATGAAATTTATGGTTAATAGAATTATTCATATTTTTCTCATTTTGATTTTATCAATTTGATTATTATTTATCATAAAGAAACGTCGCGAGATTATTAAAGAATATCCATTAATGTGCAATTGAAATGTGATAATTATCACTGAACCGTTGTTGTCATTTGTTTTACAAAAGCAAGGGATTAAATCTCCTCCAATGGACAAAAAAATGAATAATGACAATACCGATTACGTGAGTAATGAATCAGGGACGCTTTCGCGATTATTTAAACTACCTCAGCATGGGACCACCGTCCGCACAGAATTGATTGCGGGGATGACCACTTTTTTAACCATGGTGTACATCGTTTTTGTGAACCCGCAAATCCTCGGCGCGGCACAAATGGACCCGAAAGTGGTGTTTGTTACCACCTGTTTGATTGCCGGTATCGGCAGTATTGCGATGGGGATATTTGCTAACTTACCCGTGGCGCTGGCTCCGGCAATGGGGCTGAACGCCTTCTTTGCCTTCGTGGTCGTGGGGGCGATGGGCATCTCCTGGCAGACCGGGATGGGCGCAATATTCTGGGGCGCAGTTGGACTATTTTTGCTCACGCTGTTTCGTATCCGGTACTGGATGATCTCCAACATTCCCTTAAGTTTACGTATTGGTATCACCAGCGGAATTGGATTATTTATCGCCTTAATGGGATTAAAAAATACTGGCGTTATTGTCGCCAATAAAGACACGCTGGTGATGATTGGCGATTTAAGTTCTCACGGCGTGTTGTTAGGTATTTTAGGGTTTTTTATTATAACCGTGTTGTCATCACGTCATTTTCATGCCGCGGTGCTGGTTTCTATTGTGGTGACGTCTTGCTGTGGATTATTTTTCGGTGATGTTCATTTTAGCGGCGTCTATTCCATTCCGCCTGATATTAGCGGCGTCATTGGTGAAGTAGATTTGAGCGGCGCGTTAACACTTGAACTCGCCGGTATCATTTTCTCCTTTATGCTGATCAACCTATTTGATTCATCAGGAACATTAATTGGTGTAACTGATAAAGCGGGCTTAATAGATGGTAACGGTAAATTCCCCAATATGAATAAGGCGCTGTATGTTGATAGCGTCAGTTCGGTGGCGGGTGCGTTTATCGGCACCTCGTCTGTTACTGCCTATATTGAAAGTACTTCTGGTGTGGCAGTCGGTGGCCGCACGGGGCTGACTGCGGTTGTGGTTGGCGTTATGTTCCTGTTGGTTATGTTCTTCTCACCGCTGGTGGCGATGGTTCCTCCTTACGCAACCGCCGGAGCGTTAATCTTTGTTGGCGTGCTGATGACTTCGAGCCTGGCGCGCGTTAACTGGGATGATTTTACCGAATCGGTGCCTGCGTTTATTACCACGGTGATGATGCCCTTTACTTTCTCGATCACCGAAGGGATTGCACTCGGCTTTATGTCGTACTGCATCATGAAAGTGTGCACCGGGCGCTGGCGCGATCTGAACCTGTGTGTGGTGGTGGTCGCAGCTCTGTTTGCACTGAAGATTATTCTGGTGGATTAGTAACTGGCGAGGGTTTCCAGATATCATGAGTTCTGATTACGCAGGAGAACTCATGATCTGGATAATGCTCGCCACGCTGGCAGTGGTGTTTGTGGTTGGTTTTCGGGTGCTGACATCCGGGGCCAGAAAAGCGATTCGCCGTCTCAGCGATCGGCTGAATATCGATGTCATACCCGTGGAGTCGATGGTCGATCAAATGGGAAAGTCAGCCGGTGACGAATTTTTACGTTATTTGCATCGCCCGGATGAGTCGCACCTGCAAAACGCCGCGCAGGTGTTGCTCATCTGGCAAATTGTCATTGTCGATGGTAGCGAACAGAACATGCTGCAATGGCATCGGATTTTACAAAAAGCCCGTCTTGCCGCGCCGATTACCGATGCTCAGGTCAGGCTGGCGCTGGGGTTTCTGCGCGAAACCGAACCTGAAATGCAGGATATTAATGCTTTTCAGATGCGCTATAACGCGTTCTTTCAGCCTGCCGAGGGCGTTCACTGGCTGCATTAAAACCGCTTCGTCTTATCAGCCTACAGACCGCGCCTGACCTGTCGGGTGGATAAGACGTTCACGCCGCATCCGGTATTGGAACTGACAGTAGGTGAACGCATTATCTACGTTCTATTTACAGCAGCACCTCCAGCCCGTGTTTTTGCACAATGCTGAGCAGTTTTAATGAAATGCCATTGGGGCGTTTAGCGCCACTTTCCCATTTTTGTACAGTTGAAACGCTGGTATTGAGATAGTGAGCGAAGACGGGTTGACTCACTTTTAATTTTTCCCGCAGTGCTTTTATCTCAACAGGTTGTAAGTCTTGCACGCTGGTCAGGCAGGCTTTGTCAAAAGTACGCATCGTTTCGGCAGAAATAGCATCGACTCTGGACAATCCAGCCGCTGCGCTGTGAATAGCTTCAAATGCAGGACTTTGAAATTTAGTTTTTGCAGTCATAGCAGATCTCTGTCAGTTCTTTAGTGTTAATCATTGCTGTTAGTTGGGCTTTCGTCAGGAAGGCATAATGCTTTGCAAGTTCACGAAACCCAGCCAGTTCCTGACTATTGATGTTCGACATATCCTGTTTTGCATATAAAAACGTGTAAAACCAATTGCTTCCCCCTTTTGCCAGAATAATTGCACGCTCACGATTTTGGTGAAGGCGCTTTTTAAAAACGCCACCGCCAAGTGCATCAGCTTTACCTTGTTCCGTTTCTAAAATGGCCCGGCACAACTCTTCATCTGTCATTGCATGAGACCTGGCTTCCCTTGCAAACGATTTGGTTTTAAACACGCGCATATCGTTGAGATCCTGTTATTAAAGTATATCACCAAGTGCAATACTTTATCCCTTATTCCCAACCTCATCGCGAAAATGCATATCACCTTGCCCTATGATTTTTATTTCTTCGAGCAGCCTCGAACTTTTCCCACAACACCGTAAAAGTTGCAAAAACGTTAAATGCGTCACACATTTCAATGTTAAAGTGGTCGGCTTTTCCCCTGAAACATGCCACGGGTAACACCATGAGTGAATTTATTGCCGAAAACCGCGGCGCGGATGCCATCACCCGACCGAACTGGTCAGCCGTTTTCTCGGTGGCGTTTTGTGTCGCCTGTCTGATTATCGTTGAGTTTTTGCCCGTCAGTTTGTTGACGCCAATGGCCCAGGATTTAGGCATTTCGGAAGGGGTTGCCGGGCAATCGGTGACCGTGACCGCCTTTGTGGCAATGTTTGCCAGTTTGTTTATTACCCAGACAATTCAGGCTACTGACCGCCGCTACGTTGTTATTTTGTTTGCCGTTTTGCTGACGCTCTCCTGCTTGCTGGTTTCCTTTGCTAACTCATTCAGTTTGCTTTTAATCGGTCGTGCCTGTCTGGGGCTGGCGCTGGGCGGGTTCTGGGCGATGTCGGCGTCGCTGACCATGCGTCTGGTGCCGCCGCGTACGGTGCCGAAGGCACTGTCGGTGATCTTCGGCGCGGTTTCTATTGCGCTGGTGATTGCCGCGCCGTTGGGCAGTTTTTTAGGCGAGCTTATCGGTTGGCGCAATGTCTTTAATGCGGCGGCGGTGATGGGCGTGCTGTGTATTTTCTGGATTATCAAATCATTGCCTTCACTGCCAGGCGAACCCTCGCATCAGAAACAAAATACTTTCCGCTTATTACAACGTCCGGGTGTGATGGCAGGGATGATCGCCATCTTCATGTCTTTCGCCGGGCAGTTTGCTTTCTTCACGTATATTCGCCCGGTGTATATGAACCTGGCGGGATTCGGCGTGGATGGCTTAACGCTGGTGCTGTTGAGTTTTGGTATCGCCAGCTTTATTGGTACGTCGCTTTCGTCGTTCATTCTTAAACGTTCGGTAAAACTGGCCTTAGCAGGCGCGCCGTTAATACTGGCTGTGAGTGCGTTGGTGCTGACGTTGTGGGGAAGCGATAAAATCGTTGCTACCGGCGTGGCGATTATCTGGGGGCTAACTTTTGCATTGGTTCCTGTCGGCTGGTCAACGTGGATCACCCGCTCACTGGCCGATCAGGCAGAAAAAGCCGGGTCTATTCAGGTGGCGGTTATTCAGCTTGCTAATACCTGTGGCGCGGCAATCGGCGGTTATGCGCTGGATAATATTGGTCTGACTTCGCCGTTGATGTTGTCCGGCACATTGATGTTGCTGACGGCGTTATTGGTCACCGCAAAGGTGAAAATGAAGTAACGTATTTACAGGAGGGTTATTGCTCTGGCGGGAAAGCTCTCCTGTTCTTCCCCCTGATAACCCTTGATCAGGTATTGTTCTTATCTTGTTGTTATTTCCATTATTCCGCCTGTATTCATCATTTGCTAATCATGAATCATCATTTTCTCTCATGTTAAAGAAAGGTCATTTAATCTGAACGCATAGCGACAGGGATGACAAATGGCAGGGAAAGCGCATGGGAATGGCGATCGTCGGGGCGATAACACCATATGTGGATTGGGGGATCGTTTACGTCGTCTGACCGCAGGTATTTGCCTGATAACACAAACTATTTTCCCTGTTATGGCTGCTGCCCCGACGCATATTAATCCTGCGCACTCGGATACTGCCGCGTCACTGATCCTGCCGAACGTTAAAACTATTCCATATACCCTGGGTGCGTTGGAATCGCCACCAACGGTCGCGGCACGCTTTGGTATCACCGTTGATGAATTACGTCGCCTGAATCAGTTCCGTACCTTTGCGCGGGGCTTTGACAATGTGCGTCAGGGCGATGAAATAGATGTGCCCCTCATTAACAGTAACAGCCCTGAAGCGCGCAACCTGAAAGCAATGCAGATGGAGCGCGATGGCAAAGATCCGCAAATGCAGGTCGCGGAAGTGGCGCAGCAAAGCGGAACACTTTTAGCACGCGATATGGACAGCGAACAGGCGGCGAGTATGGCGCGTGGCTGGGTGGCTTCTTCTGCCTCTGCGCAGGCAACGGACTGGCTCAGTCGTTGGGGAACTGCCCGGGTATCTCTTGGTGTGGATGAAGATTTCAGCCTTAAAAGCTCGTCATTTGAATTTCTCCATCCCTGGTACGAAACGCCGGATAACCTGGTCTTCAGCCAGCACACACTTCACCGTACGGATGATCGCACTCAAACCAACCACGGTATCGGCTGGCGTTATTTCACATCGAGCTGGATGTCTGGCGTCAATATGTTTATCGATCATGACCTGACCCGCTATCACACCCGAACCGGGATGGGCGTTGAATACTGGCGCGATTACCTGAAACTGAGCGGCAACGGTTATCTGCGCCTCAGTAACTGGCGTAGTGCACCGGAACTCGACAATGACTATGAAGCACGTCCGGCGAACGGGTGGGATCTTCGCGCCGAAGGCTGGTTACCGGCCTGGCCGCAGCTGGGCGGCAAGCTGGTCTATGAACAATATTATGGCGATGAAGTGGCGCTGTTTGGTAAAGACGAGCGACAAAATGATCCTCACGCGATTACCGCAGGTTTGAGTTATACCCCTGTTCCTCTGATCTCCTTTAGTGCCGAGCAACGGCAGGGCAAACAGGGAGAAAACGACACCCGAATTGGTATGGAGTTGACGTTGCAACCCGGTCATTCACTGCAAAAACAGCTCGATCCGGCTGAAGTTGCAGCACGACGCAGCCTTGTGGGCAGTCGCTATGACCTGGTCGATCGTAATAACAATATTGTCCTTGAATATCGCAAGAAAGAGCTGGTGCGGCTGACGCTGACCGATCCGTTGAAAGGCAAGCCGGGTGAGGTTAAATCGCTGGTTTCTTCCTTACAAACCAAATATGCGCTGAAAGGTTATGACATTGAAGCCGCCTCCCTGCAATCAGCGGACGGAAAAGTAGCTGTTTCCGGCAAGGATATTCAGGTCACCATTCCTCCCTACCGATTCACGGCAATGCCTGAAACCGACAACACTTACCCGATAGCGGTTACAGCGGAAGATTCGAAAGGAAATTTCTCCCGGCGTGAAGAAAGTATGGTGGTCGTGGAAAAACCCACATTAAGCCTCGCCGATTCAACGCTTTCTGTCGATCAGCAAATCCTGCTTGCTGATGGAAAATCAACCTCAACGCTGACCTATACCGCGCGAGATTCCAGCGGCAAGCCAATCCCAGGTATGACGTTAAAAACACAGGTGAAAGGTTTGCAGGATTTCGCCTTAAGCGAATGGAAAGACAACGGTAACGGAACCTATACCCAAATAGTTACCGCCGGGAAGACGTCTGGCGCGTTATCGCTGATGCCGCAATTTAACGGCGACGATATCGCTAAGACGCCAGCGCTGATTGCTATCGTGGCGAATACAGCATCCCGCGCTGACTCCACGATTGAGACAGACCAGGATAATTACGTCGCGGGTAAGCCGATAGTCGTTAAAGTGACCCTGAGAGATGATAACGGCAACGGGGTTACCGGACGAAAAGAACTTCTCAAACAAACCGTTAAAGTTGACAACACGAAGGCTGATGCCGTTAGTGCCTGGACGGAAGAAAGTGAGGGAATTTACAAAGCAAGCTATACGGCCCATCTCATTGGCGACAAATTAACGGCCCAGCTGACGATGCCGGGCTGGCAAACCAAACATTCGGATGCGTTCAGTATTGCGGGTGATAAAGATACCGCCAAAATCGCAGCGATGCAGATCACCGCGAATAACGCAGTTGCCAGACGCGATCACAATACCGTCGCTGTGACGGTCAGGGATGTGCATCAAAATTTACTGCAGGGACAAAATGTTACCTTCACGGTCGTGAATGGTGCGGCGGTTTTTGCCGATCCAAATGGCGGTATTGTGACGACAGATAAAGACGGGATTGCCAGCGTTAACCTTGCCAGTGACCAGGCGGTAAATAGTCTTATCAAGGCCGAGATCAATGGCAGTAGTCAGTCTGTGGAAGTGAGTTTTATTACTGGCGATATCTCGCAGCTGACCTCCACCATTAAGACAGACGATGTGTCATACACCGCGGGTGGCAAGATAAAAGTGTCAGTTACCCTTATGGATGAGCAGAAAAACCTGGTGAAAGGGATGGCTTCGCTGCTGGCGGGTAGCAGTGTGGTCGAGGTGAGCGGTACAGATAAAAATGAAACGGGTAACTGGAGCGAAGAGTCTGATGGCGTTTACACCACCACCCGAACCGCGAAGATTGCTGGCGATCGCCATTACGCCACGCTGAAACTATCGACATGGAGTAGCGCGCAGCAATCCGATGCGTATGCCATCCGCGAAAGCGGAGCTGTGCTGGCTTATTCCTCCATCGTTACCGACAAAACGGCCTACACCGCGGGCGGTGCGATAAAAGTTACGGTAACACTCAAGGATAGCTATGAAAACCTGGTCGGGGGGCAACGAGACGCTATCAACCAGGCTATCCAGCTGCCAAATACAAAAGCGGAAAGCATCGCCTGGAATGAAGATCAAAAAGGAATTTATACCGCAACGTATACCGCCTTACTCCCTGGCACCGGTTTAAAAGCACAGCTACAGATGTCCGGCTGGGCGAGCGCTTTGACTTCAAATGATTACAGTATTAGTGGCGATGCCGCCAGCGCACAAATTGTCGCGATGCAAGTGACAACGGGTAACCCGGATGTGCTGGCGAATGGCAGCGATCGACATACGGTGAATGTCCGGGTGGAAGATCAGTTTGGCAATGTGCTGCCGGAGCAGACCGTCACCTTTACGGTGACGAAGGGGGCGGCTGTATTTGCCAATGCAGGGCAGAGCGCAGATATCAGGACGGATGCGCATGGCATGGCAGAGGTTGATCTGAGCAGTACCGTAGCGGATGCCAGCACTGTTGAGGCTAAGATCAATCAAAGCAGCGATAGTAAAACGGTGAACTTTATTGCTGATGTTAGCACGGCGCAGGTCGCTGAGCTGGTGGTGACGCAGGACGGCTCAGTGGCTGATGGTTCGACGGCGAACATGCTGCGGGTGAGGGTGACCGATGTGTTCGGGAATGTACTTGCCGGCCAGACGGTTAGCGTGACGGCGGACAACAGCGCAACGGTTGCTCCGACGGTCATCACAGGGCCGGACGGCACGGTGGAGATCTCAGTCACCAGCCAGACCGCCGGAACCAGTGCGATCACCGCCAGTATCAACAACAGCAGCCTGAGCCGGAACGTGACGTTTGTCGCCGATGTCAGGACGGCGAAGATCGCGGATCTGGTGGTTATTAAGGATGGTTCAGAGGCGGACGGTTCGACGGCGAACACGCTGCGGGCGAGGGTGACCGATGCCTTCGGTAATCCGCTTGCCGGGCAGACGGTCAGCGTGTTGGCGGACAACGGCGCAACGGTTGCCCCGACGGTGACCACTCAGCCGGATGGCACGGTGGAAATCTGTGTCACCAGCCAGACCGCCGGAACCAGTGTGGTCACCGCCAGCATCAACAACAGCAGCCAGAGCCAGAACGTCACCTTTGTACCTGGTGATGCATCGCAGCTCACTTCAACCGTTGAAACAAATAAGTCGAACTATACGGTTGGAGAGACAATCACCATCACGGTAACGCTCCGGGATGCGTTCGATAATCTGGTAACCGGTGCAGCTTCACAGTTAGCCGCTAATGGTGTGCTGGCGGTGGATGGCACCGACCCGTCAGAAACGGGAAGCTGGGTTGAATCAGGTGGCGTGTATACCACAACACGAATGGCGACGATTGCCAGTACCAATCAGCACGCCAACCTGCAATTGCAGACGTGGAGTGATGGCGTAACGTCAGATCGCTATGACATCCAGTCCGGTTCTCCGGCGCAAGCCACATCAACTATCGCTACGGATAAAAACGCCTACACCGCTGGTGACACTATAACCGTCGCCGTGACGCTGAAAGACGCGCACGGTAACCAGGTTGAAGGGGGCGAGTCCTTATTGTCTGGTGATAACGTAACAGTAGAAGGAGCCGTACGTTCAGGAGGATGGTCTGAAACCGCCGGTGTTTATACTGCTACATGGTCGGCGCAAATGGCGGGAGACTCTCACCACGCGACGCTGAAGTTGTCTGAATGGGGCAGCAGTAAACAATCAGAGAGTTATTCCATCCACAGCGGTGCTCCGGTGCAGGCAAATTCTGCTATCAGGACAGATAAATCGGCATATATCGCCGGGGAGCCATTAACCGTCACAATAACGTTGCGGGATGAGTTTGGTAACCCTGCTTTAGGGCTGACATCAGAAGTCATCGAGTCTTATATTGATAGTTTCGCGGTAGGCGGCGCAACTCCCGATTCTATGCGGTGGGTCGAGCAGAATAATGGTGAATATACCATTGTCTGGACAGCATGGGTTGCCGAGGAAAATCTAGTTGCCAGTCTGAAATTAAAAACATGGGCAACGGAGATTAAGTCCTCGTTATACGGAATACAACCAGGTGCAGCGGCAAAAACTCAATCAACGATTGTCACGGACAAAACGATATATATCGCTGGGGATAGCATAACGGTAACCGTTGTTCTTAAAGATGCCCAGGGTAACTTTATTACTGATGGTGTTGTTCAGCTTAATGAGGAAAACGTACAAGTCAGGAATGCGGATCCTATCCAGGGCAATAATTGGGTTTACAACGGCAATGGGCAATATCAAAGACAGTATATGGCGCATTTTGCGGAAGCGAATTTGAATGCGCAACTGAAGATGGCTGGTTGGAGCGATGCCAATTATTCAAACAATTACACTATCAAACCAGGTGAAGTGAGTCCGCTTGGTTCACAGCTTCGTATACGAGAAGTTTTAGTAGTGGAAGGGGCGGATTTACCTGTCAGTGTTTTATTAGTTGATGATTTTGGAAATCCGGTGGATAACGGTCTGGATTTGCTGGATGATACAGTGTACTTACAAAATGTAGAAAAAAAAGAAGGGGAAAAATGGAGATATGTGGGTGATGGCATATATGAACGTACATATATGGCCTACCAAGAAGGAGAAAATTTAACTTCATTTATGGAGATTAAAGGTTGGCGTATATACGGACAACCATCCTATACCATCCTTCCTTTTGTGGAAGTCGAGTTGCTGAGTGTTAATGGTGTAAAATTCAGGGCGACAGATGGTTTTCCAGAAACAGGGTTTGATGGTGCAAAATTCACGCTGTTACTAACCCATAATATGAAAAATACGGATTATAATTGGACGGCTGGGATTTATGGAATTAATGTTGACAGTAATGGAGAAGTAACATTATCTGTGCTGATAAGAAGTGAAGTTACTATTACTGGGAAACCCAAGAATGGTAAAGGGAATGATGTTGTATTTAAATTCAAGATTAAAAAATGGTTTACTAGTTTAGGTGCTACCAGTAGTAATACCTGGGATATCATAAATACTTCATGTAGCTATGGTCAAATGCCGTCATCTTTAGAATTAGCGCAGCGGCCAAGCGGTGGGGTAGTACCGCGAAAAGTAGGTACGTTGTGGGGCGAATATGGTAATTTAAAAACTTATGGGAACGCTTTTAGCAGTACGGATTATTGGACAAGCACTCAGCTCATGGGAGTACACGAGAAATTTAATCCTGAAACTGGTATATCAGAGCTTGGAACAGGAAAGTCCTCTGGCTTGTGCGTAGAGTATTATTAACGAAGTAATCACTAAATTGCCCTGCATCAGCAGGGCAATTTATATTCGTTATTACGCAGAAGTACGCATCATACCAATAGTATTAAATTCATTTTTTACACTGAGCAAACGGGGGTCATGAAGCAAAACATTTGACCATAAATCATTCTCTTTAATTAATTGTTGCCAGCGCTTTTCATATTCTTTCTTACCATAAACAGTGTAAATTAACGGCAAAATCACACCATTGATTTTGTTAGTGTTAATATTTGCCAGTAACTTCATAATGTCATTTTTTATAGATGCGCCATAGATCAGAAACTTCGTATAAAGCGAGTTAACGCAGGTGTAATCAAGACCATGTTCAGGCTCAAGTTTAAGCAATAAACTTTTGGCTTTGTCATTATGTCCTTTCAGTGCCATGAACATAGCCAGAATAGAGGTAATAATTGGATTATTACAGGTGTTTTGACTGTTAAGATTTAATGCAAAAGATATCGCGTTATCGAGGGGGGATGTGTAATAAAGTATAATTAATTTAAGAATGCTTATGCCCATTTTATTGGGTTCAAGAGCAATGCTTTTTTCTATTAAATTAAATGCTCTTGCTAGGTCACCGTTCAAAAAACATAGCAGAGACTGATAATAATAAACGTCTGGCGAATTAGGTTTGAGTAAATGTGCTTGCTTAAATAGCACATTAGACACTGAATGTTCATCTTTTAGCCCACTGATTAAACCCAGTAAACCCAATGCCTGAGAATTTGAAGGGTTAATTTCAAGAGCCTTTTCAATGGAGGTTACTGCCGTAGTTATTGCTTGTTTTTGTTCACTGAGTCCAAGGAGGGCTAATGATATATGGCATTCCGCCAGGCAACAGTAGGGCAAGGTATTTTGCGGTTGCGTACTCACACAATCTCTAAATATTACTAATGCTCGTTTCAAACTCTCTGGTGTATAACGGTACATTTCCATTCTGCCATTCATATACATAACAGCAGAATCCAGAGATGGCATTTGTTGTGTATTAATAGATTTAAAATTAATATTGGGTATTTTTTCAATAAGAATATTAATTACTTGTGATAATAATACGGAAAGAGGATTATCGGGGTTGAAATCAATACTTTGATGATCAATCAATTTATGTGTTCTGGCATGAATTAACTCAATAAATAAACGCCAGTTTTTACCATAGTGAACGACCTGACCCATAATATAATATTCTGGACCTGTTTTATTGATAAACTGATGGATAGTGGAGAAATCACTGGCCTCATTTGTTACCGAAGCGGGTAAAATATCTAAACCACAAAAAGCATATTTTGAAAGGCCCTGGACAAGTTCGTAATGGAGTTTTAGAACATTGATCGAACCTTCAGTACGAAAGGGAAAAACGGCAAGAGTAGTGGTCGACTTTACCGGTTCATTATCGGTCACAATCACAATAGGTACAGTAAAACGGTATCCACGACCATAGACCGTTTCGATATACTTACATTGTTTATTCTCATGCAAAAGCTTGCGCAATGCATAAATACATCGTGTTAGAGATTCATCACTGGCAACACTCGCGCTCCAGACCTTATCGATAATCTCTTCTTTGCTAACAATTTCACCGTCAGCATTAAGTAATAGAATGATAACGCCAAGTTCTTTCGGGGGAATATGATATTCTTTGTTTTTGAATAATAATATTCCATTGTTTTTTAATACAAAGTCGCCAAATATATATTGTTGTGTATTATTTTTTCCATGTTGCAGTTGCATAGAACGCTCCTTCCGTTTTCTCTATTCATAGTATTAATTTGATCAATATAAAATAAAGTATTGGCAGAATTGCTCTATCAAAAAACGCTCATTTTGTAAGATTGTGATGAAGAAATGAATGAAAGCTGATGCTTAATAATATGAAACGCTGGTCCCATTTTTCGGGACCAGATAGTAGGCGATAATTGTGGGTGTTACTTAATCAGAAACGTAAATAATCTTTCGCTGAATCAAACAACGCAGTAATGGTTGAAGATAATAATTTGATAATTGTATCGTAGGTGGAGTTGGCTGTACTGTATTTAGTCGTGATAACCTGCACGTCGGTTTTCATGTTTTCTGCCTGGCCGTTATAACCCGCCAGCCATGCCTGGTATTCAGCCGTGCTTATTTCGTAGCCGGTGAATTCTTTAGATATATTTTTTTCCTTCCCTTTATCGTCCCTATGCACCATTGAGTCTGAAGACTGACTCATACTGTCTATAATCTGAGGGTTGGGAATAATAACATACAGACCGCTACCTTGCGGTTCAACTTCGACAATCGGAGAAGGTGTGCGGTGTTTGGGATCGGGTGGAATTACCGGAAGTCCTAAAGCGGCGCACCATTTTTCTGCTTCTTCTAGTGGTACACCAATTTTGTCAGCAGGTGCCGGAGGGTATAAAACATAGTCTGGATTGTAATGATAGTGGAAATCACCATTAGGATATTTATCGATATAATAAAAATGCATCAAGGCTTTTTGGAATGCATTGACGTCAAAAACTATCGCATCGCCTTTTTTATTAGAGTGAGTCCATTTTCCCATATTGCTTTGGATATGTTCACTGAAGTCCTGCCAGTATGCGCTCATTATCTCAACGCTATTTGCATAGATTTCGAGGTAGTCGCTACCGAGCACACTCATCAAATCAGCAATATCACTGCATATATATTTATCACTTTTAAATTCGTTTGAACTACTGGCCGTTAAAGTACTGCTGGTTGCTGAACTTCTCACTTCAGGTGCAGAACTCTCTAAAGAAGCGATAGCGTGATTTAAGGTACCTTTGGTCGATGCCATTGCACTTGACCCGGTTGTGTTGTGAGCAACGTTAGCCAGGGTTTTTCTCACAGAGTTATGCAAGGTCAATATTTTAGCGGGATCCTTTAATTTTCCGTCAATAGTATTAACATTTTCTGTAAGCTGCAGAACGTTTTTTATCAGCGAATAACTTTCGTGTAAGAGCGCAGATCCTTTCTCTGACAGGTTCTCAGTTGGGAAATTTCTGAGCATGTTTTTAACGAAGTTAAGCTGTATGTCATGCTGGCATTTCCAGTCTTCATTTCGCGGGCTACGTTCACTGACTAAAGTTGATAGTTTTTCAACATCTTTCTTGAGCATAGCGCCAATATTATTATCCTTACTGGCGCTGTTATGCAAATTACCCTCGCTTTTGCTGTTTTCCAGTTGATGAGGCTCCTCACTTTGTGAGGATGCCTCTTTAAGAGGAATGTTTGCATTCTGCTGACGTAAAATATCTATATTTAGATTATTATCTTTATTAATCATGTGCCATTCCTCCTTAAATATAACAAACTATTATTGCAATAATTTATGAGCGAATGCCTTGAACGATTGCACTATCAGTATCAATAATGGTTTGTATTATTTGCTGTAATAAATTGAGTGCTTGATCTCTTCCTTGAACATCACGATTAATTTGATCCAGATAGCTACTCATAACTGAATGCATAACATTTTTAGCCTGTTCAACAATGTCTTTTTCTGCATGAGTAGTACTTTCTAGAATTCTAAGTGATGCTTGAGTTGATTGATTAACAAGCTGTGAAAGTACATCTGCTTTACCTATAGTAAAATATTTATTATATTTCCTGTTATGTTTTATACTAATACGCTCGTTTTTATCTCTAATTTTTTCTTCCGTAGTTTCTTTTTCTTTATCGTAATATTCTAAATAAATAGCCATATCAATATCCGTTGAATCTTTGACAGCACCTGCACCAAAAAGGCTCATCACGTCAATAATCCCAACGCCACGAATTTCTATCATGTTGCGTAAAATTTCTGCAGGTTCTCCAGAAAGCGTAAAAGCATCTCGTTGAAAAACGTCTACACGGTCATCAGCAACTAATCGGTGACCTCGTTTAACTAATTCAAGACCTGTTTCAGATTTACCAATCCCACTCGCACCTTGAATCAGCACACCAACACCAAAAATATCCATCAGAACACCATGAACTGTGGTTCTTTCTGCTAATCGTTCATCAAGGAATGAAGTCAAAACCGAGTTTAAACGACTGGTTGCTTCCCGTGATTGAAGCAAGACAATATCTGCTTTTTTAGCTGCTGCAACCATTTCACTTGGAATTTCTAAATTACGCGCAACAATCACAACTGGTGTTTCTTTGGCCATGACCTTTTTTAAAAGGTCATAACGATTATCTCCGACTACAGTCATCATGTAAGACCACTCTTTCATCCCAAAAAGCTGAATTCGCTCAGGGGTGAAGTAATCAAAATAACCAGCCATTTCTAAACCTGGCCGCATAATTTCGGAAGTTGTAATTTCTTTTTGTAATGCTGTTTCTGTTGAATAAATCACATGAAATTGAATTTTATCAAGTAAGTCTTGAACTGAAACCGCCATTTTAATTCTCCCTTATTTTTTCATAAATTAAGAATAACTGACAGAGTTGCTAGAGAATAATGTCATGTTTTTTTTACTTACAAGTCTCCACAAATTTTGTCAGTACTTTTATAATAAAAATTGTGATAAAAAATCACATT
>SKES01000849.1_pt1 | contig 22677 bp, 30 predicted proteins | sample 4826851 | NCBI WGS metagenome assembly SKES01 (sample SAMN11008803, study PRJNA524170) | human gut metagenome | biome: Human fecal sample; material: Feces; isolation source: fecal sample from pouch patient p52 | host: Homo sapiens | place: Israel: Tel-Aviv | collected 2016-09-04 | reverse complement strand
TAGTGAGGGCGGTGCCTCTCATAATAACAAATCATTGAAGGGATATAATCCTAGAAAACTAGGCTATAAGGCTGATATTGGCGCAAATCTATCAACTTTGCGAGATAGATCAGCAGATTTAGCCATAAATACACCAGTCGGCACGGCTGCAATCAACACGAGTACTACCCATACCGTTGGCGCAGGCCTCAATGTATTCCCTAGACCTAAATTTCAAATCTTGGGAATATCTGCAGAGGACGCCAGAGCGTGGGCACGTAAGGTGCGTGCAGAGTTCGACTTATGGGCAGACTCAAAAGACTGTGATATTTATCGCAAAAATAATTTGTACGATATGCAAAGTATCGCATATCAAGGGTATCTTACTGATGGTGATAGTTTTGCAGTGTTTAGACGTAAGCCAACAACACCAGATATGCCGTATACATTGCGTCTTCAATTAATTGAAGGGAATAGAGTAAGTAATCCACTCACCACTTCAACGTATGCTACAGGCGACCCAACTGGGGTTGAAGCACTTAATTCGGATAACGGAAATCGCATATTGAATGGTGTAGAAATTGATACGGATGGTGCTATTGTAGCCTACTGGGTATCTAATCAAGTGCCAGGTGAACCAATTACGAGCATGTTAACGACATGGGCGAGAGTTGAAGCATACGGCAAGCGAACAAGTATTCCTAATGTACTGCAAATTAGTAACGATACTAGACCGGAGCAGTATAGAGGGGTGCCTTATTTAGCCCCAGTCATTGAAACATTGAAGCAAGTTTATCGGTATACAAATGCAGAGCTTACATCTGCCATTATTAAATCGTACTTCGCACTATTCTTTACGGAAGCCGTTACTAACTCAGGGTCGTTAAATGATATGTTGGCCGATAACGGCGTTGATGATCCAACAGAACCAGTAGTTGATGTATCAGAGTATAACTTAGGGCCTGGCACATTAAATGCCTTACCGAAAGGTGTGGATGTAAAGAGTGTGGATGCCTCCAACGCCCAATCTACTTTTGAAGTATTTAGTACCCAACTTATCAAACAAGTAGGCGCTGCACTTAACCAGCCTTACGAAGTATTGATGAAGAACTTCAACTCCTCGTATTCTGCAAGCCGTGCAGCAATGTTACAGGCTTGGGAAGAATATAAACTACGTCGCAAGTGGTTCGCTCGTGATTTCTGTCAGCCTATCTATGAGGTTTGGCTAATGGAAGCTGTAGCGACTGGACGAATAGAGGCGCCTGGTTTCTTTGATGATCCATTAATTCGAAAAGCATGGTGCAATGCTGATTGGTTTGGGCCGACTATGTCTATCCTTGACCCAGTTAAGGATATGAATGGTAGTACACTTCGCGTTGAAAATGGAGTTTCCACTCGCGAACGTGAAGCGGCTGAAATGACAGGGACAGACCTTGAAGAAAACATTGCACAACTTGCATTTGAAAAGCAACTCATGGAGAAATATGGCATGGGGCTAGCTGATGCGGGTAATCCTTCCGTTGGCTCTAAATCTGAAGCGAAAGGAGGTGAAGAGGATGAATAAATTTTGGTCTGTTAAGAATTTTGTAAATCAAAATGGTACTGGCCAATCTGAGTTGATTTTATATGGTGATATTTCTGAGACTTCTTGGTGGGGCGATGAAATTACACCACGTGAATTTGCAAGTGACTTAGCTAGTTGTAATGGTAATGAATTAACAATGCGCATCAACTCTGGTGGTGGTGACGTATTCGCGGCACAAGCTATCCACAACATGATCAAAGCCTATACTGGCAAAGTAACAGCACACATTGATGGCTTATGCGCGAGTGCAGCTACAATTATTGCATGTGCGGCTGATAAGGTAATTATGCCAAGCAATGCTCTGTACATGATTCACAATCCGTCTGTATTTCTAGGTGATAGCTTTGACGCAGACGGATTAACTAAAATGGCGAATTATTTGGAAAGTGTTAAACAAACTATTGCAAACGTTTATTTAAGCCGTAGCGATGTTTTGACATCTGAACAGGTAAATACACTTATGGATGATGAAACGTGGCTTACAGCGGACGAGGCGAAGTCCTATGGTCTTATCGATGAAGTGGATATGGCAATTATGGATAGTGCAGTTATGCATAACGGTATGGTTATCGTAAACAAGGTATCTTGCAAATATTCCGCCAAAAATGAAGCCAAAATCAAGCAATTTTTAACAAGTAAGGAGAAACCTATGACTGAAAACCAATTCATGGCAAGCTTAAAAGGTTTGCTCGGTATTTCTACAAACGAATCTGCGGAAAATGCAGCAGTAACAGCAGAACGCGAACGCGTTGAAACCTTAAACGCATTAAAAGGAAACAATGAAGTTATCAATCGTTTAGTAGATGTGGCTGTTAAAGAAGGTAAAACTGTAGATGAAGTAACACCTTTCATCTCTGCCGTATCCGATATTCCTGTAACTGATAACAAAGTAGTCGACCAAATTCGACAATTGGTTATCGACCAATTGGAGTCCGGTGCGGATAATGTGGCACCTCAAGGTGCATCTACACCAGAAACTAATGATGCAGTAGCTAAAGCTAGTGCAATTGATGAAGTTGTAGCATATGCAAATGCTAAGAAAGGCGGTAAATAATGGCGTATTTCGAACAAGTAAATGGCGTCGCAGCTGATTACCTATTAGGTGGTGGCGGTGTGCCTGTATTAACTCAAAATGTAAAAGCAGCAGTTGGTGAATATAAACGCGGCCAAGTTCTTGAAAATAACTCTGGTACGTTCCAAAAAATTGCAAGTGGTAAACCTGCGGGCATCGTGGTGGCTGATACTACTACAACTACTGATCACAATGTAGTGACTGTATATGTCTCTGGTCGCTTTAATCGAGAAGTATTGGTAGTTGACAAAGATTACAAAATTAATGAACATGAAGCGGATTTTAAAGACGCTCACTTATTCTTAACTAGCATTAAATAGGGGGAACTATATAATGGCAATTGATTTCAAAGATACGTTATCTTTAATGCAAGCTGTAGAACGAATGAAAACTCCGGCAAGTTTCTTGCTTGATACTTTCTTCCCACAAGTTCCGGCAGTTGCAACTTCTAAAAAAATCGCAGTAGAAACTCGTAAACGTGGTCGCACTCTAGCACCTTTTGTATCTCGTGGCGCATCTGGTGTAAATGTTAAACGTGCCGGCTCCAAAATTGCTTTATATGAAGCACCTATGATGGGCCCTCGTACAGTAATTGATCCTGAGCAACTCGACCAACGTGCATTTGCGGAAAATATTGTATCTACAATGACACCTGCTCAACGTGCGGCACAAATGCAAGCTGAAGATTTGTCTTATTTGCAAGGCACAATCATCAATCGTAAAAACAAAATGGCGGCCGATTTGCTTACCACTGGTAAATGCAAAATCGAAGGTTATGCTGATGATGGCGCGACTGTTCTAACTGATGAAATTGATTTTGAATTTGAACAAGACATCACACCTACTACTACATGGGACCAAGCTGGCGCTGATATTTATGGTGATTTGAAAATGGCGTCCGAAAAAATTCAGGAAAACGCAGGAATCGTACCAACTGTATTAGTTGTCGGTAAGAATGTTGAAAAATATATTCTTGATAATGCATCTATTAATAAGATGTTGGCCATTCCTAATCGTGAAAACATGACTATGTTTAGCTTTGCGCCTGAATACTTATCTCCACAAGTACGGTATGTTGGCCGTATCATGTCCTTAAACATTGATGTGTATGCATATCTTGAAACATATCAAGATGATGAAGGCAAGGTAAAATCCTTTATCGGTGATGATGCTGCAGTATTAGGTGTTCCAGGTCGTGGTCGTCAACAACATGCGGCAGTAACATTGCTTAACGATGATAATCAATTCACTACATATGCAGGTATTTATGTTCCTTACTACTATGCTAATAAGGCTACACAAGAATTAACATTGTCTGTATACTCCCGTTGTGTATTGATTCCTGAAACTATCGATGATTGGGCTACTATTAAGACTAAATAGGGGGTAACCTACTTATGAAAATCAGAGTATTAAAGGGTTATTTAGCACACGAAGGCGAGATGTATGGTAAAGGCGAAGTAGTCGATATCAAAAAGAAAGCAATCGCGTTGTCCTTGCTTGAATCTGATAAGTTTGAATCTGCTGAAGATGATCCTATTGAAGTACCGGAGCCATTGGAAGTCGTTCCAGATGAACCGGAAGAAGAAATGGAATTACCTGAAGTTGATGCGAAAGTTACGGTGAAAAAATAATGCGATTTAGAGATTACCTAGAAAGCGATATTGACGATGTATTCCTCAATGAAGACGAATTCGCCGAAGGGCATGATCTAAATGGCACAGTAGCTAAAGCGGTTATTCAATCGCCAACGGCGAGGGAGTCATTCTTGTCGAATGGCTCTCACGTATCAAATGACGGATTGCACGGGGTGTCTGTATTTGTGCATTGCAAACTAACGGACATCCCTGAAATTCCATCACAGGGGAACGTATTCCGATTAGACGGAGACGTTTACGTCGTTCAAAGCGCAACGGAAGAAGACGGGTTAGTATCCATTGAATTAAGAGCAGAAGCTAGAGGCGGTGTTGACGGATGGTTGAGCTAGAACTTGATAAAAGTGCAGTAGCAACAATTGAAAAAGCACTGGAAACATTAAAAGAAGATAGAGTTCGACGTGTCTGCCAAGCCGCTTCAAAGCGCGCTGCAACGACTGCAAGAAAAGCAGGTACGCAAGCACTACGCAATATCTATGCTATCAAAGGTGTATCGGTTGTAAAGTCCGGTGTATCTATCAATAAATTGAGTGATGGCACAGAAATGCGTATCAAAGGTGGATATACTAGCGCTCAAAAGTACTTCAAAATTAAATCACTTAAGCGAAAAGGTGTGTTTGTATCGATTAAAAAAGCTACAGAAACAAAGGTACCAAACGGCTTTGTTAGTGCATCCGGTATCTTTATGAAACGCCAAGGCAAGGACAGATATCCGTTAAAGGGAATATATGGGCCAGCCTTACCGCAAATGTTTGGTAATGAAACTGTTATGAATGCCATGCAAAAGGAAGGCATGGAAATGTATGAAAAGCGCTTATATCACGAATTAGAGCGCGCGTTAGGAGGTAACTAATGACGCCATTAGATGTATCAGATGGTATTGCTAAATATCTCATGAATGAGTTACGAAAGCTGAATGAAAACAGTGATGTTACCGAAAGACCTATTCGAGTATGGAGCGGTTTCTTACCAAGAGTGGACAAGAATGAAGACAAGCGCAAATTATGCCCGGCCGTAGTAGTGCATCCGTACTCTGTTAGTGATGCAGATAGTTCGACGGTAGGTATTACTGTATTGGTAACTACTTATGATGAAGCCTTAACTGAAGGCCATGTCGGACTATATCACCTATTAGAGGTAGTGCGTGAGCGGTTGTTATCTGATAATCCGGTAGCACTTAAATATGAAATTAAGGAGAATACCATTAATACAACAATTCCTGATGATCAACCATACCCTCAATGGGTTGGGTATCTTGAATTTGAAGTGTATATTCCTGTTATTCGTAGGAATCTAAATAAGATATTCACGGATAACAAAGTAATTGAATAGGAGACAACGATGAACCCTGTTGTATATGTTGGGCCTTCGTTCCGCAGTAGCCGGCTAAACCAATTCATGGTTTTTAGCGACGGTGCACCACTGCCGGAAGCGGAAGACCCTATTTTTATGCATTTATTCGTGCCTTTAGGTGAGCTTAATCAGGCAATGATTGACGTCAAAACCCAAGGGACACAATTAAATGTATTTTATGTAAACGCATTGAAAAATTATAAAGGAGTGAAGTAAATGGCCTTTTATCATGGCGTCAAAACAAGTGAGCAAGCTACCTCTGTAATTGCTCCTGTCCAAACTACTGCCGGCCTTCCTGTTGTGTTCGGTACTGCACCTGTACACCTTACAGAAGACCCTAGTGCGGTAGTCAACAAGCCAATCATCTGCTACAGCTGGGAAGAAGCTGTTCAACAACTTGGCTACTCTGAAGATTGGGCACATTTCACATTATGTGAAGCGATGTACGCACAATTCAAATTGTATGGTGTAGCTCCAATTGTATTTGTTAATGTATTGGATCCTGCTAAGCACAAGAAATCCACTACAACAACTGCTACATTGGCAGAAAAGAAATGTGTAGTAAAAGCAGCAGTATTGCTTAATACATTAAAAGTATCTAGTGCTGGCCAAGCGGGTGTAGCTAACACAGATTACACGGCAGCCTTTGATGACAAAAATCAATTGGTTATCTCCGTTGTAAAAGGTGGAAAATTTGATACAGCTACTACATTGAACCTTACTTATGATGAACTTGAGGTAGAAAACTTTGATTATAGAAATGTAATCGGCGGGGTGGATAGCAACGATAAAGCAACCGGCTTTGAATTGATTGATACAATTTATCATCATTTCGGCATTGTGCCAGGGCTTATTGCTGCGCCGGGCTTCTCTCAAAATCCTACAGTAGCATCCGTTATGAAGGCAAAATCTCGTGTCATTAACAACTTATTTAGAGCGACAACATTAGTTGATATCGATACTACGCAAGTTGTTAAATACACTGATGCTTATGAATGGAAGAAAGGTAATAGCTATACGGGCGAATCCGAAGTCGTATGTTGGCCAAAAGTTCGTAATGGCGACTATGTGTTCCATATGTCTACACACATTATGGGCATTATGGGTAAATGCGATGCGTCTAATAGCGATATTCCTACGCTATCTCCTTCTAATAAATCTATGAACATCACAGGTTTATGTTTGGCTAATGGCAAGGAAGTTATGCTTACGCATTCTCAAGCGAACTTATTGAACTCTCAAGGTATTATGACGGCCGTTAACATCAACGGTTGGGTATCTTGGGGCAACTATACAGGTGCATATCCTGGCACAACTGATGTTAAGGATACATTCATTTGTGTACGTCGTTTCAATGATTGGGATGACCAAACATTCATCTTAACGTATTGGCAAAAAGTGGATATGCCTATCTTGCCACGTAATATCAAAACAATTCTTGATAGTGAAACAATTCGTCTTAACGGTCTTACTTCTCGTGGCTTTATTTTGGGCGGTCGTATTGAATTTAAAGAAGCAGAAAACCCTACAACAGACTTGTTGAATGGTATTATTCGCTTCCATAAATACCGTACGCCTCCAATTCCAGCGCAAGAAATTGAAAGTATTTCTGAATACGATGTTTCCTATTTCAAAACATTATTTCAAACAGTATAGAAAGGGGTAATTAATCATGGCATCTATCAACCAAGTGCCGGAAGTACTTAATGACTTCCGTGTATATGAAGAAGGTTCTGACAACTGTTTAGGTGTTGCCAAAGTAGAATTACCTAGTGAATCTGTAATGACTCAAACTGTAAAAGGTGTGGGCATAGCAGGTGAAGTAGAAGCGCCAGTTATTGGGCACTACTCTTCTATGGAAACTAAACTTACTTGGAACACTCCAACAGAAACTACACACCGCCTTACAGGTGGACGTGGCGTACGCTTAGAAGTACGTGGTGCTATCCAATGTTGGGATAGCGGTAAAGATAAATATGTAATTGTGCCTACACGTGCTGTTATTCGTGGCCGTGCTAAATCTAAAGAAAACGGCACATATGAATCTGGCAATACTATTGATGCAACGAACACAATCGAAACCACATATTTGAAATTAGAACAAAACGGTAAGGTAGTTCGTGAAATCGATAAATACGCATATAAGGATTCTATTTCTGATGGCACTGACTTCCTTGGCGATGTTCGTGCTGCACTCGGTATTTAGTCTGTAGAAAGGACGATCACTAATGAGTAAACAAAGTACTATGAACGAAACAACTGGTATTGAATTAGTAAAAGCAGGTCATTCCTTACAATTTGAAGGAATCAGCGGTTATACATTAATTAAATGTGAGAAGTCTGCAAAGAATGAAGATAGAACTATCACAGTTCCCGCATTATCCATGACGTATCAAGCACATGTAGCAGCTGCTGCATGCGGTTGTAAAGTGGATGATATTTATAGTCTTCCGGCTGCTGATTTTACTAGAGTGTGCTTAGAGGTACAGAATTTTTTGCTCAATTCCGAAAAATAACTGACCTAGAAAGGTATTTTACAGAGTGTGCGATTACGTGTAGTAAATACACAAGCACGCCAATGGATTACTTTGTTCGAGAGCTAGACGTGGATGAGTTCATAGTCCACGTTCAGCTCATTAGTAATGGTATCGAGCGTGAGAATAAAGCGATGAAAGGGAGAAAATAATGGCCAATAAAGTCTTAGAAATGGCGATTGCCATTAAAGGTAAACTCGACGGCGGGTTATCTTCCTCTGTATCAAAAGCATCTCAGGAACTCAACAAACTATCAAACGTAATCAAGGAACAACAGGCACAATACAGAAAACTGCAAGCTGTCTCACAAAAGTCGGGGAATGTTAGTGACAGGAATGCGGCTATTGCCGCTGAGCAAAAACTGAATTCTATGTTACAAAGACAGGCCCAGTTGAGGTCTAATATTGCAAGTCAGACGGCGCATCAAAATGCAATCAGCAAAATGGGAGGTGCAAGCCCTTTAGCAGGGGCAGCATCCGCCGCACAAGGTGCAAGTGCCGCAGTAAGCGGTGTTACAGGAAAGCTCGCAAATTTTGCTATGGTCGCAGCCGGAGGTTTTGGTATTGGTGCCATTATAGATAACGTTGTAAATGCGGGTGAGGCACTATACCAACTGTCCAATAAACTACATATGACAACTGCTGAGACGTCACAATTTAAGAAGATTATGACGTTAAGCGGTGTTGATGTAGAAGCGGCGGCTAAGTCATTCGCTAAAATGGATAAGACTTTGGTTAGTGGTGGTAAAAGTGCCGAAGCGTTGCAAGGATACCTCAGTCAATTTGGAGTATCTTTAACCGATGCAAACGGCAAGTTGTTGCCTATGAACCAACAATTGGACGCAATGGCTAAAGGTTACCAAAATGCGGTAGCACAAGGCCGCGGGCAAGAATTCATGCTTGAAACACTAGGTGCCAAAGGCATGGAGCTTACTAAAGTATTTGAAAACTATGCAGATGCACAAGCGGCCGCATCACAAATAAAGGGTGTTGGAATAGATCCTAAATCATTGCATGAAATATGGCTACAGATGAACATCCTGAAAGCGGAAGCTACGCAGGTTGCATTAGGTTTGGCACAGGCATTTATACCGATTGCCCAACAAATATTACCGGCACTGATACCGGTATTACAAACCGTTGTAACGTTCATGAAGGATAATAAGGAAGCTATTGCAGCCGTAGTAACTAACGGATTGAAATTAGCCTTACTATATGGTACTGCTACAAAATTGGCATCTGGTATTACTACAATCACTACAGCTTTTAAAGGTGTAGAAACGGCCACGAGTGCCTTTAAAGCCGCTGGCGCATTAATAGGAGGACCATGGGTAATTGCTATCATGGCGATTATTGCAGCGATATACCTATTAGTAACTAACTGGGATACGATTTGTTCTACATTAACATCTGTTTGGGATAGCGTATGCTCCGGACTAAGTTCGATATGGGATAGTGTGTGTTCTGCTTTAAGTTCTGCATGGAGTGCCATTATATCTGGTATTATGACTGTGATAAATGGCCTATTATCAATAGGGATAAGCGTGTTTAATGCGTTGAAAGCGGCAGTAATAGCCTACGTAAATTTATGGCTTAACTTACCAACGTACATTGGTATGGCCGTAGGATTTATTATAGGTATTATTTTGCGATTGCCTGCGATTATGGTACAAGTTGGTACTGCTGTTATATCTGCCGTTGTATCATTCGCCACAGAGTGTTATACCTTTGCGGTTACCACTTTTGGGGCTATGGTTGATGGGATTTATAACTTCTTAATTAATTTACCTGCCTACATGATTACATTGGGCGCTGAATTCGTAGCGGCAGTTATCTCGTTTGCTTCTGAAGCGTATGCTACGGCTACTTCTTGGATTAGTAACTTAGTTAATGATGTTATTAATTTCCTCGTGAACTTACCTAGTGCCTGTGCAGAAGCCGGAGCAGCGTTTGTAGCGGCCGCAGAGCAATGGGCAAGTGATGCCTATAATGCTGTGGTAAACTGGGTAAGTCAAATTCCGAGTGCGGTATCTAACGCAATTGCAGGGGCGTGGGCAAGTATTAAGGCCCAATTTAGTGGAGGTTTCACAGTTGGTGTTTCCGCCGCTGGAGGTAATGCGTATGCTAATGGTGGTGTAATTACATCTCCAGAAGTTGCATTGATTGGCGAAGCCGGGTACCCTGAAGTCATTGTCCCTATTGATGGTAGTGCTAATGCGATGAATTTATGGCAAACGGCTGGTCGAATGCTAGGTGTGAGTGGAGCGCAGACTGCTGCAGCACCTACTGTATCATTAGCACCTAGTGTGCCTGTGACGTCCTCATCTAGTAATAGTGGGGCGCCTGTACAAATTACATTCGCTCCTGTCATTAATGCTGGTAATGGTTCAACCGATGATATTATGTCAGAATTATACGCAAAAATGCGTGAATTTGAACAAATGATGCGCAGTTATACCGCCGGACAACGGAGGTTGAGTTATGAATAGTTATACAACAATACAAGGGGATATGTGGGACTTAATCGCCTATAAGGTGTATGGTGACGAACGATACATCAATTTATTGTTAGAAGCCAATCAAAAGCACCGTAATACGGCGATATTTTCCGCAGGTGTTGTATTAACATGCCCAGATGTTCCTGCTGATTCCTTACCTGAATTCTTACCACCATGGAGGCGATAGTACATGAGCTTACAAAAGAGCCTAGCTAAGGTCCAAAAATGGAAGAACGATTTAACACCACAAACGAAACTAGCACGGCGGGCATGGTGTACAATTGGCTACCAACATTGGGGGAGTAAGGAGTCAAAGGACATTACTGACGACATTAGTAAATACCTTCTTGATGTAACTTTCACAGATAACCTTTCAGGAACTGTAGATGACGTGGCTATCTCATTAGAGGATAGGGGGCGTCTATGGGTCGGTGATTGGTATCCTGTAAAAGGATCATTACTAGAAGTCGCTATTAATACAGTAGCCTGGGAGAAATTAGGGGATGAACAATTTACGTTACCAATCGGCAAATTTGAAATCGATGAATTCGAAGGAAGTAGCCTTCCGGATGTAGTCAAAATCAAAGGTGTCGCTATTATCGGTAGTACTGACTTACGGGAGAAAAAGAAAGACAAATCGTGGAAAGATACAACACTTAAAGCGATTGCTACCGAAAAGGCAAGCGATAATAAATTAAAATTGGTTTGGGACGCGGATTTTGACCCACCGTTAAAAGATGCCTCTCAAAGTGCTGAATCAGACCTCGCATTTTTGCAAAAACTTTGCAATGATGCGGGGTTTTCTCTTAAGGTATCCACTGAACAGTTGATTATATTCGATGATTACAAATACGAAAATGTAAAGCCTAAAGTCATTATTCGTAGACCAGGTGGTCAATATCAACCTGTACAAACTAAAGAAGGTGAACAACCGCCTTTGATCATTACTAGGGCAATATCTTATTCGTACAAGAGTAAAACTCGTGAAGTATATCGAGCATGCCATGTGAAATATACAGATAAGGATAAGAAAACTGTGATTGAGGATACGTTTGAAGATCCTGACCGTAAGGGGCATACGTACCTTGCCGTGTTGGAAGTTAATGAGCAGGTAAAAGACAAGGCCGAGGCAACTAGACTTGCTAAGAAGAAGCTTAGAGAAGCTAATAAAGAAGCGGATACAATGACTTTTAGTTTCCCTGGGAATCCTCTTATTATGGCATCGGTTACTGTTAAGCTCGAAGGTTTTGGGGTGTTCGATGGTAATTATTTAATTACTAAAGCGACACATACATTAGGGTCTAATTATTCTACGTCGATTGATATAAGGAGGTGTTTAAATGGCTACTGATTCTATATTATCGGCATTATCGGATATGATATTTATCGGAAATGTAGCAAGTACAATTCCAGAAGAGGGTAAAGCCGTAGTTACGCGCCTCGATAGAGAAGGTGTCGTAACGGCACCATTATCTGTCATTAATCGAGGTGCAGCACACGATAAGGACTATTGGATGCCGGCTATTGACGACCAGGTATTATGCATTATGCTACCAAACCGGTCTGGTCGTGGCTTTTCTGATGGATTCATTATTGGAACATTCTTTAGTAGTGCGGATCCAACTCCAGGTGGCGCAGATAATGGTAAACGTGTGCTCACTGTTCCTGGAGATATGACGCTCAATGTTGGTGGCACTTTATCAATCAATGCAAGTAGTGGCGATGTAGTGGTTAATGGTATTTCCTTAGTTCATCATGTACATGGCGGTGTAGTGTCTGGCGGTTCTACAACATCAGGACCAAAATAGGAGGTATAGATGTATATCGGATATTTAGCGGATATAGTATTCTATACCGCATTAGACAATGTTCTTACTGTATCTGACGTAACGCGTTCAGGTAGTGCTAGATGGGAGAAGCACAATCTGATGTTAGAAAAGCCGGTTAAACAATTTAGTGGGCCGGACGTAGAACAGATTACCTGTAAGATTCTTATTTCTGCATCGCTTGGACAATCTCCGGATAGTACTGTTAAGAAGTTGCGAAAGTATCGTGATACAGGGGCTGTGTTGCCGTTTATTATCGGTGGTAAGCCTGTTAGCCAAAACTACTTTGTTATCATGTCTATGAGCGAAGATAATCTATTCACAGATGCCTACGGTAAGACACAATCCATTGAGGTATCTCTAACTCTTGAGGAATATCCAGATAAAAATACAGTAGAAGAAAAGTCGCTTCTTAATAAATATGGTAATACATTTAATCAAGTTAATACGATATTACGGAGGTTCTAGCCATGCCAGCAACGTATGAAATCAAACCAGTTACGGACAATAGGATATCGCTAGCACCTGAAAGTGAAGTTGCTGAGATTTTGCAGAATGTGCAAACGATTATTTCTACTGTTCGTGGTAGTGTGCCACTAGATAGGGAGTTTGGTATTGATGGCCGTATTATTGATATGCCTATCCATCAAGCTCAAGCGCATCTATCTAATGACATATTCCAACAAATTAAACGGTACGAACCACGTGCCAAAATTAGTGATATATCATTTACCGCCACACATAATGGGGCGTTGATTCCGAAAGTGATGGTGACTATATGAGATTATCTGATTTACCTAATGTTGAATTCTTTAACACAGATAAAGAACACGTTCAACAAAAGGTATTTGATATTTACACAACAATAACAGGGCGAACCTTGGGAGAGGGCGACCCTGTTACTTTATTTTTAAATGTAATTTCGGAAATTATTATCCGATTATTAAACGATGCCAATTATGCAGCGAAACAAAATCTGTTAGCATATGCAGAAGGTGATAATTTAGATCACGTTGGAGCTGTTCCTGCTGCCGTTGAGCGATTGCGGGCAACAAAAGCAACTACGACTATCCAAGCTACCTTGTCAGCAGTGCGTACGAACTCTGTTATTATTCCAAAAGGTACAAAAATATCCACAGCAGGTGGCGAATATTTTGTTACTGTTGAGAATTTGGTAATTCTACCAGGTCAACTCAATGGGTCCGTAAAAGCAGAAGCACAACGTACAGGCGCACAAGGTAATGGGTTTAAACCAGGTGAAATAAGTACAATTATTGACCCTATAGCATTTGTGGATACGATGAGTAACACCACATTGTCTGAAGGTGGCTCTGATACAGAGGATGACGAAGCCTATCGTGAACGTATTCATGAGGCTCCTGAATCATTCTCCGTGGCAGGCCCTGAAGGTGCCTATGAGTATTTTACAAAATCTGCATCACACCTCGTGGCCGATGTAGGTGTATACTCTCCGCATCCTGGGGAAGTTAATATCTATCCATTACTATCTGGCGGTGGGATTCCAGGGCAAGAATTGCTTAAGACTATTACGGATTATTTGTCTGATAAGAAACGTAGACCGTTAACAGATAAGTTAACTGTATTAGCCCCTACTACTACGCAATATAACATCGATGCTAAGTACTACATTGAAAAAGGCGCCGATGCCACAGTGGTAAAAACTAAGGCAGATAAAGCCGTCAATGACTATGTAATTTGGCAAAAATCTAAATTAGGCCGTGATATAGTGCCTAGTCGATTGGTGCAAATGCTCATGGATGTATCTGGAATTAAACGCGTTGAAGTGACTGCCCCTGTATTTACTCCGATTGCAGAACAAAGCGGTGTGGCAGTAGCCAATACAATCGCCGTAGTGCTTGCAGGAAGTGAGGAAGAATGATACGTGATAGTAAGTATACCAGTTCAGAACATCTTCCCTCCTCAATCGATAAGGAGCCAATTAAAGCCCTTGCTAAAACGTGGGATGATGCGTTAGCCGAATTCATGAATACGAATACATTGCTATTGTGGTCATCCGTTGATACTGAATCAGAGAGTGTAATTGATCATTTAGCATATCAATTACACGTGGATGATTATGACAGTGGGTTACCGATAGAGACTAAACGCGAAATGGTGAAGAATTCAATTGATATTCACCGCCATAAAGGCACGCCATATGCTGTTGAAAAAGCCGTACAGACTATATATTCAGATTCGAAAATAGCAGAATGGTTCGATTATGGAGGTAAGCCTTATTATTTTAAGGTTACGCTCATTACAGCGCCATTAACCGGCAAATCGGATATTGTTAAGCTTATACGCGCTATCAATGCCGCCAAGAATGTACGGTCCTGGTTAGATGGTATTGGATTCATTCGACGAATTAATTTCAATAAGTATTTCGCTGGGTGGTGTGGTGTGTCTAAGAAAGTGAATATCAAGTGTGATTTTACGAATGCATGGCGCATTAATTTGAATACCCATGTAACGTCTTACACAGTTGAATCAAAGAAAACGAAGATTAATGTAGCGCTAGATAATAGCGTTAGATAGGAGGAATATATGGCAGAATGGTCAAATGCAACCATGACTGATGTTGGTGCTGCTTTGCAAGCAAAGGTAAATGCGGGCAAGACTAAACTGACATTCACGAAAATCAAAGTCGGTAGTGGTGTTAATGCAACGAATCCATTGGCATTAACAGATGTAATCTCCTCTAAATGGGAGACTACTAATTTTGTAGTTAAGCTAGAAAGTAAAATTGTAAGCGTTGATACAGTTATAACTAATACTGGCATACATGAAGCTTTTCGAATGTCTGAAATTGGGTTATTTGCACAAGATCCTGATAAGGGCGAAATATTGTATGCATACCTTACGGACCCTGAACCGGACAGAATGCCGGCAGAAAGTGGCTCAGTAGTTGTATCTCAAGAATTAACCATCGGAATGGTATTTAGTAATACAGGAAATGTATCGCTAACTGTTAATATGGGTGCGTTGATAACACGTGAGCAGTTACTAGAAGCAGTTAAACAACATAACACAGATATTTCATCTCACCCTCCTATTACAGACCAAATCAAAGCAATCCTTGGTAGCGCAAACTGGAAGGACTCTCCGGCAAGTACGCTTGTTACAATTAAAAACTTACTAGGCCAAGGTGCTATCGTGGCATCTAAGCTCGATGCTAATGCGGGCTTTGTTAAATTTGCTAATGGTTTCACTATCCAGTGGGGAGCTGGTGGCCAAGATAATGTTATAAAAACGGAAGTAACATTCCCTATTAGATTTACAAGATTGTTCATGGCTAATGCTATTGATGCGTATTGGAGCGGTTCTGATACACCTAGATATTTTGCAAACTCTGTTAGTGAAAGTAATAACACGAAAGCTGTATTTGTTGCTAGTGATAAATATGCTGCGTCTTATTACTGGTTTGCTCTAGGAATTATCTAAATACCCACCGCGATAAATCTGCCCCAAGCCGTAGCTTTATTTAATCCATCTTTCGCCGCCTGAGAATATATTTTGACCCCTGTTCTAGTATGCTCTCTAAACGAATGGACCTGGTTATCAACATTGTTGCCATTCACGTCATTACCAACTACTACGTAACACTCTCTATCAAAGGAAACAGGAAATGAAATTGTACCTCCTATTGGTACGTTATTAAACGCTCCCCACTGGATATTAAGCCTTCCCTACGGCCATCCAAACGAAACTGCCTGTGTCCGCTCTGTTGGTTAAGAATCGGATGGTGGTTCTATTAGATTGAGAGAACCCACTGTTCCAAGTAATAAAGCATTGTGCACCAGAAGTTTCAACACTGACAGAGTCATCGGTAGCTAAGGCTATTAGTACGGTGCTGCTAATCGGTAGGGAAATATCCTTATAGTACTTATTAGTATCAAACCAAGTTATTCCCCACTGGGGAGTTATTTTAATAATTCTATCGTTTTACGTAATTCACGAATGGTTTTGTGTGTATACACCCTGGTAGTGATATCGCCTTGTTTATGGCCTAGTAAGGAGCGTAACGTGTTAGGTGGCGCAACCGCATCAAGTAAACTGGCGAATGTGTGCCTGGTATCGTGGATAGTGTGCTTGCAGTTAAGCTGTTTCATAATATCCTGGAAATGCTTACGGAATGATGTGTAGCTGATAGTGAATAGGTAATCGCTAGTATGTAGTTGCTCTATTATAGGCATGATGCGGTGATGAATGGGAATAATACGCCCCTCACCGGCTTTCGTTTTTGCGTGTCTCACGATGAGGTATGATGATTGTCTATTGATGTCTTGTTTTCGCAAATTAAGGAGCTCACCTATGCGGAGGCCTGTGTATAACAGTATTAAAATCATACGGGAATAAGGAGTATCTATTGCCCATAATTTATTAATTTGTTGGCGAGTAAATACTCTCCTTTTTATCGTTGGTATGTTGGGTCCTAGATTTAGATGCTGGGAGTAATTAGTGATAGGGTAATCTTTAATGATTGCGTAATTAAATAATTGATTAAATAACGTGCGGACTTTCTTACAAGATGAGTAGGAAAGTCCTTTTACGTGCATGGAATTAATCACATTCTGAAGATGCTGAAAATGAATATCCGTGATAGGCATATCCGCTATGTTGGATATGTGTTTAAAAGCAATGCGATAAGACTTAACAGCGCTATCAGAAATAGATTGAGAGTGAATAGGCAGCCACTCGTTAAATAGTTGCCTTAATGTAATGGTATTGCGTTGTCTACGTTTTAGCACAACAGCGTAACGGCGCATAATTTCACCTCCGAAAGGATACTACTATGAATCAATATGTATTTATTTTAAATGAAAAAGGGGAACGAATTACATCCCTGTGTGATAACACGTTGAGTCGCAAAGATATTATGGCGCAAGCTGAACACGATTACCCAAATGCACAACATGTGTATTCTGCTGACGGCGACACAATGCTCGATGAATTTATGAGCGGTAAAGCGTATGTAGACGGAAAGTTCGTTGATCCTGAGCCAGTTGTTCCTACAAAGGAAGATAAAATTAACACTATTAAATCTGAGTACGAACCGCGATTTAAATCTTTAGAAGAAGCACAACGACGTTTGTTATTAATGGGCAAACCTACTACGGCTATTAGCGCACAATATATTAAATTAAATGATGAAATGGTAACACGTATTAAGGAGGTGCGATAATATGCCTAAATTTATCGGAGAAAGTAAAGTACCGGTTATGGAATTTTGTGAGTACTGCTGGGAAGTACTTAACGAAGACGGCACTTGCCCAACTGAGGGCTGTGTTCATAACGAATTAATGGACGAGGGCAACGAAGATGAAACTACCGGTTCTACACAACCTTGATGCAATCAAAGGGGAAGTGATTTCTCTAAATATTGGGTATAACAATCTTGTTGATGAGACAAATCTCTTTGCTTGTGTTCGTAAGTGTCCATACGACGAAGAATATAAAGTGAAGTTTAGTATCAACGTATCTACTGATGCTTTGACAGATGATGAAGCTTGTAAAATCACTCTTTCTTTAGATACAAATACGCTCGAAGCTGGTAAATACCAATGGGATTTGTTCTTATGGAACGGCGCCCGTCCTATTAAATGCCTTGTTAAGGGTCAAGTTAATGTAATTGAAGGTATCAGTAATAGGGGGAAATGATATGAGCGAAGAAAACGTGTATTTGAAACCTTCTCCTGTTGATAGCATCCGCATCAAAGACAGTGTTGAAAATATTAAAGTCAAAGACAATATGCAGCTTGTTAAGTTACAAGGCCCTAAAGGCGACCCTGGTCCTAAAGGTGAACCTGGTAAAGACGGAAAGCCTTTTACTTATGATATGTTCACCGCTGAGCAATTAGCAGCACTTAAAGGCCCTAAAGGTGATGTAGGATTACCAGGGCCGAAAGGTGAACCTTTTAAGTTTAGTGATTTCACTCAAGACCAACTTAACGCACTTAAAGGCCCTAAAGGAGACCCAGGACCACGAGGCGAACCCGGTCGAAATGGGCTAAACGGCGAACAGGGTGTTCAAGGGCCGCCTGGTAAAGATGGAAAGCCATTTACTTATGACATGTTCACCGCTGCGCAATTAGCGGCATTAAAAGGCCCTAAAGGAGACCCAGGGCCTCCTGGTACTGGCGGTAGTGTAGATTTATCCGCTTATCCTACAAAAGAATATTGTGATACTACATACGCTACTAAAACTAATTTAAGTGACTATGTAAAGACAGCGGCACTTAATAACTATTATGTATCTAAACTCTTTGCAGAAAATACATATGCGACTAAAGCTAGTCTAAGTGACTATATGAAGACAGCGGCAGCTAGTAACACTTTTGTATCTAGAATTTTTGCAGATAATAACTATGCTGCTAAGTCTACATTAAATAGCTATATGACGACAGCAGCGATTAAGGATACTTTTGTATCTAGAGTCTATGCAGATAATAATTATGCTGCTAAGGCTAATTTAAGTGACTATCTAAAGAAATCTGAAATAAGTCGGTATACATCAAGTGTACAACTTACACCAGAACAGCTTGAAAAGTTAAAAGGTCCTAAAGGTGAACCTTTTAAATATTCTGACTTCACTCAAGAACAACTAGCAGCACTTAAAGGGCCAAAGGGTGATAAAGGCGAACCATTTAAATATTCCGATTTTACGGCGGAACAATTACTCGCTTTAAAAGGTCCAAAAGGAGACCCAGGACTGCAAGGACCTCCTGGACCTCCTGGCCCTCCTGGTAGTGGTGGAGGCACTGGTGGAGGAAATGTCGATTTATCGGCTTACGCTACTAAAAAAGAGTTAGATAATTATTTATCTAGAACAGACGCCAATAATCATTATGCTCAAAAAGGCTGGGCTACTCAAACGTTTGCCTATAAAGGTGATTTAGGTGCTTTTGTTAGGAAATCAGAGATTGGTCAATACGCATTAACGCCTGGTGATGCGGCTAGCCGTTATGTTAACAAAATAGAGGGGCGATCCTTTGCTAAGTATTCCGATTTAAATGACTATGTAAAGAAATCTGAAATTAGTCAGTATACATCAAGGGTACCTGCAGAAACTGCATATCGTACCTTGTTAAGCGGAAATGTATGGTGCGAGAGTACTAACGTTGATGATGTACTTACTGCTTTAATTGGTAATATAGGTAAGCCTTTTCCTCGCACTGAATTTAAGCCGTTGACTATTCCAAGCGTAACCAAAGGACAACAGGTGGTAACAGTAACAGGTGAACCTCATTACAGTGTTAAGGTAGTAAGTAACAATACACCTTTCACACTCGACAGTAATGGAGCTTGCACTGTAACAATTCCACCTCTAGGCGAAGATGATATAAAACTCACTTATCACAATTTCACAGGTGCAAAAGTTGCAGAATACAAAATTGCTGGTGTTCAAACTGATGCAGTTGCTGATGAAGAATATACCGAAAATGGCATTGTATACAAACGCTATGGGGATATCTTGAAAATGAATATTTCAAATAACACAGTTAGAGGCAATTTCAAAGATAACCCTAAGAATTGGAATGTTACGAAAAAGGTAATTTATGCCAATAGACCAGCAACGCTTAATTTAGGAGATAACTATAACTCATATGGCCCTTACTTTGTAGAAACTCCTGAAAACGTAACGTTTAAAGGGGATAATAATACTATGCGGCTAACAATAGCTACATCAACACAGGCCTCCAAAACTCTGGCCTTTGATATGAATACCATTGAATGGGGTGCGGCTAACAATAGCTACATCAACACAGGGGTCCGAAACGCTGACCATTTATAATTAATCAAACCACATGTAAGAACTAACTGATTTTACGGAAACAGAGTAAGGGGGTGCATATCTCATTTGGACTTGGCAATTTCAATTGGATGACATTTTAACTACACTCACCATAGTGGGTGTAGTTGCGGGGGCGGGGTACAGACTACTGATTATCCCGCTACTCGAAAAACTGGACCTTCAAAGGATGCAAGATAATTTGATGTTTCAGGAGAAAATGGGCGTGCTTACCGATACATTAAAAGATTTGAAAGATGAGATTAAGTTATCACGTGAACAACGCACAAAGGCATATACTGAACACGTAAAGCTAACATCTCGTGTCGATGGCATCGAAGCCCGTGTTGATGATATTAAGGAGGAGTTACATGAACATACCACCAAATCTCATCAATACAGTTAAAAAATCATACCAATCTGTAAGGGTGGCCAACTTCCACCCTACAGGTATATTCGCTACTCGGGCGCTAGTATTTATTATGCTAGTGCCTATTTTATTGGTAATAACTCAGTATGTTATGTCATTTGTTAGCGGGTACGTATCTGACGAGGCGAACAAGCTGATTAATGTAGGGCTTAATATCATAGATCATATATTCATCCCTAGCGTATTAATGGCTGTTGTAGGCTTCTTAGGGCTTTGGCTAGATAAGAACAATAATGGCATTCCAGATAAATTAGAAGAGGAGGATAAACGATGAAAGTTTTTATTAATCCCGGACATGATATTAATTTAGATAGTGGCGCAGTTAACCCTGTTTATGGTACACGTGAATGTGATGTGGCTCGTGATGCAGGCAAAATGTTAGCACGGTATCTCGAAACAGCAGGATGTGAAGTCCGTACTCTACAAGATGATGATTTAGGGCTAGTATGTTCTGAATCTGATTCTTGGGGTGCCGATATTTTCGTATCACTTCACTGTAATGCGTTTAACATGGAAGCTCGTGGCACTGAAACACTGTATAAGTCCTTCAATGGACAACGATTGGCCAACGACATTCAAAGTCAAATCATCCGCAGCATTAATACGGTAGACCGTGGAGTTAAGAAACGTGATGACCTTTGGGTGCTAAATGGTACGAACGCAACTGCTGTATTAGTTGAAATGGCCTTCATCGATAATGAAGAAGATCATACTATGCTGACTAATGATTTAGATACTATCGTTCGTGCCATTGCTAGGGGGATTACTGACTACGCAGGAGGGGTATAATGTATGACAAAATCAAAGTTTTACTTAATAGCCTTAGTTACCGCTATATTATTATCGGTGGTATTGTGCTCCTCTCCGTCTTTTGCTGCTGGTACATCTTCTACCAGCCAAACGGAAGCAACAATCACGATTCCCTTAACACAGTGGAACGAATTGAAAAGCAACAACGAGAAAGCCTTGAGCTTAATAGAGACATCCAGTCTGCCATTGACCGAAGCTCAAAGCTTAGTCATGAAGCAAAGGGAAGAATTGAACGAAGCACACAATACAATCTCGACATTGGAAACCGAATTGATGAAAGCCAAAATGCTATCCTTGAAGCAAGAAGTTACCTTGTCCGAAATGCAGAACTCATTGACCGAATTGAAAGGGCAAATCAACAACGACAAACGAACTATCAAGCGACTACGGACGCAACGCAACCTATCTCAGATGGTGGGAGCGGGAGCAATAATCGGAGTAGTGATACATCGATAGAGAGGTGATCCAATTATCTCCTGAGCATGAGCAGGTGGACTCGTGGATTGATTTCAAAAGATTATCGAAAGAATGACAAAAGATTAAAAGAGCCTACTAACTTAGAAAATATCTAGGTTGGTAGGCTCTTTTTTGTTTGTAAAAATCAAAATAAACACTTGACTTCATACACGATAAAGGGTATAATATAATTGTAAGGAGGTGATGATAGTGGATATAATAGAAAAGCTAACAAGTTTAGCAAATGCGCTGACGCCACTGGTACTGGCACTAGCAATACTAAAACTTGTTAGCAAAGAGTAGTAAAAAGCAGGCGGGTGAAAGCCCCGCCACCTTCTCAACATCATTGTAAATCAACGAGGTGAATTATGCAATATTTAGAATGGCTGATTAATATAGCAACTCTGATTGTTTTGATATTAGTAATTAAACGTTTAGTTAGAAGGTGATGAAATTGAAATTTGAACTAGATGATATTATGACAACACAAGAGGCTGCAGAACGGTGGAATGTTACTGCTGATTCTCTTAAACAAAACTGTAGAGGCCGTGTAAAGAATGGATTTTTAGAAGGCGAGTTTAGAAAGTCTGGGAAAATGTGGCTTGTAACTCGCCAAGGTATGGAAAGGCTATATGGTAAAGAAACGGATCGTCCAATATAATGTATATAT
>SKES01000841.1_pt1 | contig 22922 bp, 20 predicted proteins | sample 4826851 | NCBI WGS metagenome assembly SKES01 (sample SAMN11008803, study PRJNA524170) | human gut metagenome | biome: Human fecal sample; material: Feces; isolation source: fecal sample from pouch patient p52 | host: Homo sapiens | place: Israel: Tel-Aviv | collected 2016-09-04 | reverse complement strand
TTGTGGATGATATCGTCTATATCCAGAGAGGATACGAGAGATTTGAAGAAAAGCTGCGCGGTCTTGGCGGAATCATTGAAAAGGTTTCTGATGAGAAAGAGATTCAGAAATTTAAGCTGAAAGTAGGCTGATATATAACGGGGGAGCGAAGATGCAGGACGGTGAGTTCTGCATCTTTTGATAAATCACAGGGAGGTTCAAAAGAGAAAATGAGCAGTGAACGATACGATGAAGCGGTAAGGGAACAGAAGAAAGCAGAGCGCAAAAAGCAGGTGCAAAAGCAGGTTATGATCCTTGTGATCGCTCTGGTGGTGATTGCAGTTGCAGCTGCGGCAGTGTTTTTCACGATAAAAGGTAAGAAAAGCGAGCCAAAAGATACAACGAAGACATCGGGCAGCGGACTTGCCGGTGCGATCAGTGCAAGCTATGAGACATTTGCTTCTGAGGCAGATCCGGATGCGTCTGCGGAAGACGTAAAAAAAGAAGCAGAGGACTTTGCAGCATGGATCCAGAAGACATATCCGGATGAATCTTCCGGAAAGCTTCAAAAAGCCATGAAATCAGGAAAAGTATCCGCAGAGGATTTTTATAGCAGCTATGGAAAGACGCTGCATGTGCTGTCTGATGAGTATAAAGGGTACTTAAAAGATGATGAGACAGCAGCTGCAAATCATATCTATCAGAAAGACGGCGCGAAGGACGGACAGGCGGAGATCGCGATAGCAGGAAACCTGACACTGACAGAAGAAGGTTATACACTGGGCAAATACGATGAGACTGGAGATTTAAGCCAGATGCTCTCAGAGCAGATTTTAAGTGCGATGACAGGAGCGGATGCACTCTTTTTGAATCAGGAATTCAGCATCAGCAGTAAAGGGGCGGCATTATCAGGAAAGACTTCGATCCTGCATGCCAATGCAGAACGTATGAATATATTGGAAGCATTGGGAGCAGATATTGTGTCTCTTGGAAATGAGCATGCGGCAGGTTATGGACAAGATGCCTTAAAAGAGAACATGGAGCTGTTAAAAAATGCAGGAATGGCATATGTAGGAGCAGGAACAGATGCCGCAGATGCTGCGCAGCCGGCGTATTTGATCATCAATGGAATCAAGATTGGATTTACATCAGCTTCCGGCATGGAAGATTCTTATGATATGGCGGCAGGTGACGGCAAAGCGGGGATTTTAGAATATACAGAGGCAGAGCAGTATACAAAAGTAATCCAGGAGGCTGCCACAAAGTGCGATTATCTGATTGTGTATGATCATGAAGGAAAAGGGGATGCCAATGGTGTGGAATCCTACCAGAAAGAGCATGCAGCTGCATTTTTGCAGGCAGGAGCGGATATCGTGATTGGCGGACACTCTGATCGTCTGCAGGGAATTGAGTATATCGATGGAAAACCGGTTGTGTACAGCATAGGATCTGTGCTGACAGACGGAACAAGCAGATATTCGGCAGTATTAAAGCTCAACATCACATCAGAAGGGTTAAAAGAGATGTCGCTCGTTCCGGGAATCCAGACAGAAGATATGACAGAATATCTGGATTCTACAGAGACACAGAAGAAGATGTATGATGCAGTTGCAGCTCTGTGCCCGAATGCATCGATTGATGAAAATGGAGTCGTTACAGAGAAAAAATAGAATTCCATATTGACATTTCTGGTAATACGGTGTAGAGTTCTATTGTCACAAAAATGAATATGAAAACTTTCTCTTATTCAGAGCAGTGGAGGTACAAAGGACCTGTGAAGCTGCGGCAACCCCGTCAAGGAAGGTGCCGACCTGAGCGAGCAATCGAACAATAAGAGGATTGTTTTGGTAAAGAACAGTCCGCTTTTTGGCGGGCTGTTTTTTAATTAGAAGAGATGCAGTCCGAAAAGAGAGAAAGAAACAAAGAAGGAGGAACAAAATGGAAAAATTATTATTTACATCGGAATCTGTTACAGAGGGACATCCGGATAAGATCTGTGATGCGATTTCAGATGCGATCCTGGACGCTTTGATGGAGCAGGATCCGATGAGCCGTGTTGCATGTGAGACTTGCGTGACAACCGGTATGGTCATGGTCATGGGAGAGATTACAACACAGGCATATGTGGATATTCCGAGAATCGTAAGAGATACCGTGCGTGAGATCGGATACACAAGAGGAAAGTTCGGATTTGATGCAGATACATGCAGCGTGCTGACAACGATCGATGAGCAGTCGGCAGATATCGCACTTGGAGTGGACAAGGCGCTGGAAGCAAAAGAAAATAAAATGTCCGATAATGAACTGGAAGCAATCGGAGCAGGAGATCAGGGTATGATGTTTGGATATGCATCCAACGAAACAGCAGAATTTATGCCGTATCCGATCGCAATGGCACACAAACTTGCCCTTCAGCTGACAAAAGTGCGCAAGGACGGAACGCTGTCTTATCTTCGCCCGGACGGAAAGACTCAGGTAACCGTAGAATATGATGAAAACGGAACTCCAAAACGTTTGGATGCAGTGGTACTTTCCACACAGCATGACCCGGATGTGACACAGGAGCAGATCCATGAAGACATCAAAAAATATGTATTTGATGAGATCATCCCGGCTGAGATGGTAGATGAACATACAAAATTCTTCATCAATCCGACAGGCCGTTTTGTGATCGGCGGACCACACGGAGACAGCGGTCTGACCGGAAGAAAGATTATTGTAGATACTTACGGCGGAATGGCACGTCACGGCGGCGGGGCATTCTCCGGAAAAGACTGTACAAAGGTAGACCGTTCTGCGGCATATGCAGCACGTTATGCAGCAAAGAACATTGTGGCAGCAGGACTGGCTGACAAGTGCGAAATTCAGCTTTCTTATGCGATCGGTGTTGCTCAGCCGACTTCCATTATGGTAGATACATTCGGAACAGGAAAAGTATCCGAAGAAAAACTGGTGGAGATCGTGCGTGAGAACTTTGATCTTCGTCCGGCAGGAATCATCAAAATGCTGGATTTAAGACGTCCGATCTACAAACAGACTTCTTCTTACGGACACTTTGGAAGAAACGATCTGAATCTTCCGTGGGAAAAACTGGACAAAGCAGAAGTATTGAAAAAATATTTATAACAGTAGACGGAATGCCTCTTTTGGTTTATAGTAATACGAAAGAGGTGCGGAAAATAAAAAAGAAGGACAGGGACCTGCACCAGGGACTGTCCTCTTTTCTGTATTAGAGCATGCAGGATGGGAGGCGATGAAGATGAAATTAAAAACCAAGCTGATTCTTGCGTTTATGATCGTGATGATTCTGCCTACATTGTTTACAACTGTAGCGATGACGGCATTTGCGCCAAAAGCGGTGAATGATATTCAGGAATTATATTTGATCATTGTATTTTGCACGGCATCAGCTCTGATCTTCTGGATTTACAGGACGGTTTCACTGCCGCTTGCAAAACTGCAGGCAGCGGCCCGCAATATCAAAGAGGGCAATCTGGATTTTGAAATTAAGAATGAGACCAATGATGAAATCGGACAGCTCTGTCAGGATTTTGAAGAGATGCGTTTGAGACTGAAGGCAAACGCAGAAGAAAAGGTGGCATACGATAAAGAGAACAAAGAATTGATCAGTAATATTTCCCATGATCTGAAGACACCGATCACGGCTATCAAAGGTTATGTGGAAGGAATTATGGATGGAGTTGCAGACACTCCGGAGAAGATGGACAGATATATCAAGACCATCTACAATAAGGCGAATGAAATGGATCTTCTGATCAATGAACTGACATTCTATTCCAAGATCGATACGAACCGTATTCCGTATAATTTTACGACGATTTCAGCAAAGCAGTATTTTGGTGACTGTGCAGAGGATTTGTTTATGGAACTGGAGGCAAAGGGCGTACAGTTTCGGTATAGAAATTATCTGGAGACAGATTCTAAGGTGATTGTGGATCCGGAGCAGCTTCGAAGAGTGATCAGCAATATTGTAGGGAATTCTGTAAAATATATGGATAAGTCAGATCCTTCCATTACCATGGATTTAAAGGATGTAGGAGATTTTGTTCAGATTGAACTGGGAGACAACGGAAAAGGGATTGCGGCGAAAGATCTTCCGAATATATTTGACCGGTTTTACCGGACAGATGCGTCACGGAATTCTTCCAAAGGCGGAAGCGGGATCGGGCTTTCGATCGTGAAAAAAATTGTAGAAGAGCATGGCGGAAAGATCTGGGCTACCAGTGAAGAGGGCGTCGGGACAACCATGTACTTTGTAATCAGAAAATATCAGGAGGTACCAATGAATGAGTAAACGAATATTGATTGTAGAAGATGAGGAAAGTATTGCAGATTTAGAGCGGGACTATCTGGAGTTGAGCGGATTTCAGGTAGAAGTGGCAAATGACGGAGAGACAGGGCTTAACAAGGCAATGAAAGAGGAGTTTGATCTGATCATTCTGGATCTGATGCTTCCGGGAGTGGATGGGTTTGAAATCTGCCGTGAAGTGCGGAGTCAGAAAAATACACCGATCATTATGGTATCTGCAAAGAAGGATGACATTGACAAGATCCGTGGTCTCGGACTGGGAGCAGACGATTATATGACAAAGCCATTCAGCCCGAGTGAGCTGGTGGCAAGAGTGAAGGCGCATTTGTCCCGTTATGAGCGTCTGATCGGAAGCAATGTAGAAGAAAATGATGTGATCGAGATCCGTGGTCTGAAGATCGATACGACAGCGAGAAGGGTGTGGGTGAATGGAGAAGAACGTTCCTTTACGACAAAAGAATTTGATCTTTTAACGTTCCTTGCAGGACATCCGAATCATGTATATACAAAAGAAGAGTTGTTCCGGGAAATCTGGGATATGGAATCCGTAGGAGACATTGCGACTGTGACGGTGCATATTAAGAAAATCAGAGAAAAGATTGAATATGATACATCACATCCGCAGTATATAGAGACAATATGGGGAGTAGGATACCGGTTTAAGGTGTAAAAAGATGAAAACAGATTGGCAGAATGTGCACAGTAAAATTCAGGAAAAAAGAAAAAAAGTAACTTTTAGTACAATGCAGATCATTGCGTTTGGATTTCTGGGAGTGATTCTGATCGGCAGTATTTTATTATTTCTTCCGATCAGTAATCAGGAGCCGATTGCATATCTGGATGCGCTGTTTGTATCCGTGTCTGCAGTGTGTGTAACCGGCCTGGTGACGGTCGTTCCGGCAGTACAGTTTACAGTATTTGGCAAGATCATACTACTTTTGCTGATCCAGATCGGAGGGCTGGGCGTGATCGCATGTACCATGGCAGTATTTCTGGCAATCCGCAAAAAGATTACGATGAAAAGCAGAGTCATGATCCAGCAGACGTATAATTTAGAGACGTTGAGCGGGCTAGTACGTTTTATTATCCGTATTTTGAAAGGGACAGTTCTCGTAGAGGGAATCGGAGCTGTGTTATTTTCATTTTATTTTGTGCCTGAGTATGGATTTATCAGGGGACTGGCATATGGGGTCTTCCATTCTGTGTCCGCATTCTGTAATGCAGGAATTGATATATTGGGCACCACCAGCTTTATGGAATATGTTAAGTCACCGCTGATCAGTCTGACGACCATGTTTTTGATCGTAGCAGGGGGTCTTGGCTTTACAGTATGGCATGATATGCGTATGAATCTGCAGGATGTGGCAGGACAGAAACGTCCGTTAAAACGAATGTTTACCAGGTTGCATCTGCAGTCTAAAATCGTCATCATTATGACGGTCAGTTTGATTCTTTCAGGAACGTTGGGATATTTTCTGTTGGAGTATCACAATGATGCGACGATTGGAACATTTGGAGTTGGAGAAAAGTTCCTTGCTTCTCTTTTTCAGTCTGTGACAACGAGAACAGCGGGTTTTGCTACAGTTTCCCAGGCGGATCTGACTTCAGCGTCTAAGCTGTTTGGATGTATTCTGATGTTTATCGGAGGTTCACCGGGAGGAACAGCAGGCGGTATTAAGACAACTACCATGGCAATTCTGCTGCTTACTTGTGCAGCAGTAATCAGGGGAAGAAAATCAACAGAATGTTTTGGAAGACGTCTTGCAGAAACCAATGTGCGTTCCGGAATTGCAATTGTATTTCTAACATTTGCAATCTGGCTGGTCGGGTTATTTGGAATCGCAATTTTGGAACCGGATGAGAGATTTATTGATTTGATATACGAGGCCACCTCTGCAATTGGAACAGTGGGGCTTTCTGCAGATCTGACTCCAGCTCTGACCAGAGGAAGCCATGTGATCCTGATGATTCTGATGTATGTAGGAAGAATTGGACCGATCACGATGGCACTGGTATTTTCGGGAAGAGAAGATATGCAGGCAAAATTCAGGGATTTGCCGGAAAAACGGATTATGTTAGGATAGAAGAGGTAGAAAGACATGAAAAAACAATTTGCAGTGTTTGGATTGGGAAGTTTCGGGCGGAGTGTTGCCCTGACACTGGAAAATCTGGGATGCGATGTAGTGGTAGTAGATAAATCATATGAAAAGATCCAGGAGATTTCAGATATGGTCTCTTATGCGATGCGGGCGGATGTGTCAGATCCCGATGCACTTCATGCACTGGGGGGAAGAAATCTGGACGGAGCAGTCGTTGCGGTCTCTGAAAATCTGGAAGCGAGCATTATGGCCACGATCATCTCCAAAGAGATGGGAATCCCGTATGTGCTGGCAAAGGCGAAAGATGAGCTGCAGGGCGCGATTCTCGAAAAGGTGGGGGCAGATGCCATTGCCTATCCGGAGTGTGACATGGGAGAACGAGTTGCAAAAAGCCTGATGTCTACTGCGTTTACGGACTGGATCGAGCTGTCGTCCGAATACAGTATGGCAGAGGTGGCAATTCCGGAAAAATGGGTAGGCAAAAGCCTCAGTGAATTAAAAATCCGGGAACAGTACGGAATCAATGCAGTCGGAATCATTCAGGGAGAGAAGGTGGAGGTTACCCTGGATCCCTATGCACCGCTTCCGAAAGATGCAATCCTGATTTTGATCGGAGCAACCGCTGTTCTGGAAAAATTTCATACATGGAAGTAGGAAAGATGATCACAAGTACAAGTAATCAAAGAATCAAAGAATTATCTCAAATACAGAAAAAAAGCAAGGTGCGGAGCCGCGAGGGAGTTTTCGTTGCAGAAGGGATCCGCATGGTGAGGGAAACGCCTTATGAGCGTCTTGTCAGCCTGTATTTTTCGGAGAGTTTTGAAAAAAAATATGGAAATGAAGTATTGGATGCAATTTCCGGGGGAGATTTAAAAATCCGGGAGCAGATTCGGAGAAAGACGGAGATTTTGTCTGATGCGGTATTTTCTTATGTGTCTGATACTAAGACACCGCAGGGAGTTCTGGCAGTGGTGCGTCAGATGGAGTATACACTGGAGCAGATGACAGATGGAGTTATCCCGCATCTGATGATCTTAGATAACCTGCAGGATCCGGGCAATCTGGGAACAATCTTTCGGACAGCGGAGGCTGCCGGAGTGACAGGTATCATCATGAGCCGGGACTGTGTGGATATTTATAATCCGAAGACGATCCGCTCGACAATGGGGGCGCTTTACCGGATGCCGTTTGTATATGTGGAGGATCTGAGAGAAACGATCCATACATTAAAAGAAAAAAACATCAAAAGCTATGCGGCACATCTGGATGGAAAGAACACCTATGATAAAGAAGATTACAGGCAGGGAACGGCTTTCCTGATCGGGAATGAGGGAAACGGACTCAGAGAAGAGATTGCACAGTGTGCGGATACCTGGATCCGGATTCCGATGTGCGGACAGGTGGAGTCGTTGAACGCAGCAGTGGCAGCGACAGTTCTGATGTTTGAAGTCAGCAGGCAGAGGAGAGGATAAACCATTTTCAGAAATTGACAGGGGTGATAGGATGGAACCATTGTTAGATCTGACAAAAGAATATGGTCTGGTGCTGGATGGCGGCGGAGCAAGAGGGGCCTATCAGATCGGTGCATGGACAGCGCTTGAGGAAGCAGGCGTGAAGGTTTGTGCGGTGGCAGGGACTTCTGTAGGAGCATTAAACGGTGCTCTGATCTGTATGGACAGTGTGGAGAATGCACAGAAGATCTGGGCAGAGATGAAGTTTTCCAGAGTCATGGATGTGGATGATGAGTGGATGCAGCATCTGTTTAGCAAAGATGGAAAATTAAAAGAAGTACTCTCTGAACTCTGGAAAAAACTCTCAGATGGAGGTGTGGATGTTACACCGCTTCGAAATCTGATCCACGAAGTGGTGGATGAAGAGAAAATCCGGCATTCGGGAAAGGAGTTCTGTCTTCTGACATTTTCTGTGACGGATATGAAAGAGATGGATCTTTCGCTGGAAGATATTCCCGAAGGTACTCTGGAAGACTTTTTACTCGCCAGCGCTTATCTGCTTGGATTTAAAAATGAAAAACTGCAGGGAAAGCGTTATATTGACGGAGGCGTGATCAATAATGTTCCGTTGAACTCTCTGCTAAACCGCGGGTATAAAGATATTATCACCATCCGGATCCACGGGCCGGGAAGAGAGCCGCGGGCAAATATCCCGGAAGACGGAGAAGTTTACGAGATCAGCCCGAGAGTGCGTCTGGGCAGTATTCTGGAATTTGACAGCAAAAGGAGCAGACAGAACCTGAAGATCGGTTATTATGATGCAAAACGGATGCTCTATGGTCTGGAAGGATTTATGTATTATCTGGAGCAGACCCATGAGGAGACGTGGTATGAGGACAGATTGTGCGAGATTCCGGATCTGGAGAAAGCCGAGATGGCATTTGTACTGAAGCTTCCCATCGGGTGTTCTGCCAAAGAGTTGTATCTGGCAATGCTGGAGGCAAGTGCCAAGCTGCTTCGCATTCCCAAATATCAGATTTATACTGTGGATCAGCTCCGTGATCTGGTACAGGCACATTATGAGAAATTGGAAGATCAGATCCATCTTCCGGGATTTACACACACATTGATTCAGATAGAAAGGAATAGAACTATGAATTTAAAAGGAAGAAATTTTTTGACACTCAAAGATTTTACACCGGAAGAGATCACATATCTTCTGGATCTGGCAGCAGACCTGAAAGAGAAGAAGAAAAACGGCGAACCGGTTGATTTCTATAAGGGCAAAAATGTTGCACTGATCTTTGAGAAGACCAGTACAAGAACACGCTGTGCATTTGAAGTTGCGGCACATGATCTGGGCATGGGTTCTACCTATCTGGATCCGACTGGTTCTCAGATCGGAAAGAAAGAGAGCATTGAGGATACTGCAAGAGTACTGGGAAGAATGTATGATGGAATCGAGTACCGCGGATATGGGCAGGAGATTGTGGAGGAACTTGCAAAATATGCAGGGGTTCCGGTATGGAACGGTCTGACCAATGAATATCATCCGACGCAGATGTTGGCAGATATGCTCACGATTCGTGAGAATTTCGGTACTTTAAAAGGTCTGAAACTGGTGTACATGGGTGATGCAAGATACAATATGGGAAATTCTCTGATGATCGTCTGCGCGAAGCTGGGACTGGATTTTGTGGCTTGTACAACAGAAAAGTATTTCCCGAATGAGGAACTGGTAGAGACATGCCGCGGATATGCAAAAGAGTCAGGAGCAACGATCACACTGACAGAGAATGTAGAAGAAGGAACAAAGGATGCGGATGTTATCTATACCGATGTCTGGGTATCTATGGGAGAGCCGGATGAAGTCTGGGAAGAGAGAATCCGTGAATTGTCTCCATATAAAGTGACAAAAGAAGTGATGGCAAATGCAAAAGAGTCTGCGATCTTTTTACACTGCCTGCCGGCATTCCATGATCTGAAGACAAAGATCGGAAAAGAGATGGGAGAACGGTTTGGCATTACAGATATGGAAGTGACGGATGAAGTATTTGAATCCGCACAGTCCAAAGTATTTGATGAAGCAGAAAACCGGATGCATACGATCAAAGCTGTGATGGCAGCGACACTGGGAGAGATGTAATTGAAAGCGGAAATTTTAAAAATGCTGCGGGAGAGTCAGGACTATGTTTCCGGGCAGCAGATCTGTGAGCGGTTCCAGGTATCCAGAACTGCAGTCTGGAAGGTGATCAAACAACTGAAAGAGGAAGGGTATGAAGTGGAAGCGGTACGCAACAGAGGGTATCGCCTCTCTTCTCTTCCGGATATTCTCTCCCGGGAGGAGATCGTCAGTCAGATAGATACTGTCTGGGCAGGACAAAACGTGTATTATTTTACAGAAACAGATTCCACCAATATTCAGGCGAAAAGAATGGGAGATCAGGGGGCGCCTCACGGAACTCTGGCAGCAGCAGGACAGCAGACTGCCGGAAAAGGCAGAAGAGGAAGAACCTGGGAGTCTCCGGCGGATCAGAATATTTATATGTCACTTCTTTTGCGTCCGGAGATCGCACCGGTCAAAGCACCCATGCTGACCTTGGTCATGGCATATGCGGCTGCAATGGCGCTTCGGGAATGTACGGGTCTGGATGTACAGATCAAATGGCCCAATGATCTGGTTATCAACGGGAAAAAAATCTGCGGAATCCTGACGGAAATGAGCACAGAGATTGATTATATCAATTATGTTGTCATTGGAATCGGAATCAATACCAATATTGAACAATTTCCGGAAGAACTAAAGCAGACTGCCACATCACTTCGGATTGAAGCAGGACGCAGTATCAGGCGCAGTCCACTGATTGCGGCAATTATGCGGTGGTTTGAAAAAGCATATGCCGAATTCATGAAAACGGAAGATCTTTCGGGAATCCAAAAAGCATACAATGAATTGCTTGTGAATTGCGGACGTGAGGTCCGGGTTCTGGAGCCAAAGGGAGAATGGCAGGCAGAAGCTCTTGGAATCAATGACGGTGGTGAGCTGCTTGTAAGAAAAGTGGATGGAAGTGAAACAGCGGTCTATGCGGGAGAAGTTTCCGTGCGCGGTATTTACGGATATGTTTAGTCATATAAGAAAGGAAACTGAAAATGGAAGAAGAAATTGTGCTTTGTGCGGCGAACTCTTATGAGCAGAAATACTATCTGAATCCCGAGTTTGAAATGCTGCCTGAAAGTATCAAGCAGGAATTGAATATTATGTGTGTACTCTACACAGAAGATGTAGGCGGGATCTTGATGGTTTTCTATGATGAGGATGGAAATCTGGAGTTTCGGGTAGATCACGAGGAGAATGATTTTTCGTTTGATGAGATCGGCAGTGTTTTGAAGATCAAACAGCTGCAGCAGACAAAACAGGAGCTGTTCGAGTCACTGGAATTGTTTTATAAGGTGTTTTATCTGGGAGAAGAGGTTGATCTGGAAGAAGAGTAGAGTACAGATCCTGAGAAAAGAAACGAGAGAAAGAGTTAGAGTGTGAAAATGAAACAGTTGAAAATAGGAAATGTTTTACTGGAAAATTCTTATGTACTCGGACCTATGGCAGGCGTAACAGACCTGCCTTTTCGCTTGCTTTGCAAAGAGCAGGGAGCGGGTCTTCTGTGTATGGAGATGGTCAGTGCGAAAGGTATTTTCTATAATAATAAGAATACGGAAAGTCTGCTTCAGATCCATCCCGAGGAAGTGCCGGTATCGCTGCAGTTTTTTGGTTCAGATCCGAAGATCGTCAGCGAGATGGCGAAACGGGTCGAGGAACGTCCGTTTTCCATTCTGGATATCAACATGGGATGTCCGGTGCCAAAGGTCGTGCGAAACGGAGAAGGGTCTGCACTGATGAAGAATCCGAAGCTGGTATACGAACTGGTCAGTGCGACGGTAAAAGCAATCAAAAAGCCGGTTACCGTTAAGATCCGGAAAGGGTTCGATGATGAACATATCAATGCGGTGGAAATCGCGAAGATCATTGAAGAAGCAGGTGCGGCAGCAGTAGCTGTACACGGAAGAACAAGAGAACAGTATTATTCCGGAAAAGCGGACTGGGAGATCATCCGTCAGGTAAAAGAGGCAGTTTCCATCCCGGTGATCGGAAACGGAGATGTGACTTCCGGGGAAAAAGCAATCGCCATGCGTGAGCAGACAGGGTGTGACGGGGTGATGATTGCCAGAGGTGCTCAGGGGAATCCGTGGATCTTTTCGGAGCTTTTAGAATACGAAAGAACAGGACGGCTTCCTGACAGACCGGATGTGGAAGAAATCAAACAGACAATGCTTCGGCATGCCAGACTCCAGATCGAGTATAAAGGTGATTTTACAGGAATCCGGGAGATGCGCAAACATGTGGCATGGTATACAAAAGGACTGCATGGGGCAGCCCGTCTGCGGGATCGGATCAATCAGGTTGAGAGCTATGCAGAACTGGAAAATCTCTTGACATCGTTATAACGATTGAGTATAATATTGAAATTGTGAAATATACTTGAATTAGAGATATGGACAGGCAGAAATGTCCTGTAAATACAGGAAAAAGCCGAAGATAAAGTTTTAAATAAAAGAGCAAGATCAGGAAAGAAAGGAAGCAGACAGGTATGGCAGAGGCAAAGAAGAGATTACTTACTTATGCAGGATTGAAAGCGCTGGAGGATGAACTGGAAAATCTGAAAGTTGTAAAACGTAAAGAAGTGGCAGGAAAGATCAAAGAAGCCAGAGAGCAGGGAGACCTTTCAGAGAACGCAGAATACGATGCGGCAAAAGATGAGCAGAGAGATATCGAAGCCCGTATCGAAGAGCTGGAAGGCATTTTGAAAAACGCAGAAGTTGTAGTAGAGGATGAAGTTGATTTAGACAAGATCAATGTAGGATGTAAAGTAAAAGTATTTGACATCACATTTGACGAAGAGATGGAGTTCAACATTGTAGGTTCTACAGAGGCGAACAGCCTGGAAGGAAAGATTTCCAATGAGTCGCCGGTTGGTCAGGCTCTGATGGGTAAAAAAGTCGGAGAGACTGTAGATGTAGAAACACAGGCAGGAGTGATCCAGTACAAAGTACTTGATATCAGCCGTTCTATGTAGTAGAAACCAGACCCCTTTATTACAAGGGGTCTTAATTCGCATTTAGGGAACACATAAAAGTGTACCGGATGCCCGAAAAGGAAGGAGAAAATATCGTGTCCGAACAGCAGAAAAAAGCACAGCAGGAACCAGATTTAAATCAGTTGAGAAAAGTTCGCCGCGAAAAACTGGCGGATTTACAGGCAAACGGAAAAGATCCGTTTGTGATCACAAAATATGACCAGACACATCACAGTCTGGAGATCAAAGAGAATTTTGAAGAGCTTGCAGGAAAAGAAGTTTCTATCGCAGGACGTATGATGTCCAAACGTGTGATGGGAAAAGCATCTTTCTGCAATGTACAGGATTTGCAGGGAAATATTCAGTCTTACGTTGCAAGAGACAGTATCGGAGAAGAAGCTTACAAAGAGTTTAAGAAGATGGATGTCGGCGATGTGATCGGAATCACAGGAGAAGTGTTTGAGACAAAGACAGGAGAAAAATCCATCCACGCTTCTTCCGTGACATTGCTCTCCAAGAGTCTTCAGATTCTGCCGGAGAAGTTCCACGGACTGACAAATACAGATATCCGCTACCGTCAGAGATACGTGGATCTGATCATGAATCCGGATGTAAAACAGACATTTATCAACCGCTCTAAGATTTTAAGCGCGATCAGAAGATATCTGGACGGACAGGGATTCCTGGAAGTAGAGACACCGATGCTCGTATCCAATGCCGGAGGTGCTGCTGCAAGACCGTTCGAAACACACTTCAACGCACTGGATGAAGATTTCAAACTCCGCATCTCTCTTGAGCTGTACTTGAAGAGACTGATTGTCGGAGGAATGGAGCGCGTATACGAGATCGGACGTGTATTCCGTAACGAAGGTCTTGACACAAGACATAATCCGGAATTTACATTGATGGAGCTGTACCAGGCGTATACAGACTATAACGGAATGATGGATCTGACAGAGAATCTGTACCGTCACGTTGCACAGGAAGTACTTGGAACAACTGTGATCGAGTACAACGGTGTGCAGATGGATTTAGGAAAACCGTTTGAGAGAATCACAATGGTAGATGCAGTGAAAAAATATGCAGGTGTGGACTGGAACGAAGTGGAGACACTGGAACAGGCAAGAGCACTTGCAAAAGAGCATCATGTAGAGTTTGAAGAGCGTCACAAAAAAGGAGATATCCTTGCACTCTTCTTCGAAGAATTTGCAGAGGAGCACCTGATCCAGCCTACATTTGTAATGGATCATCCGATCGAGATTTCTCCGCTGACAAAGAAAAAACCGGAGAATCCGGAATATACAGAGCGTTTCGAGTTCTTTATGAACGGATGGGAGATGGCGAACGCATACTCTGAGCTGAACGATCCGATCGATCAGAGAGAACGTTTCAAAGCACAGGAAGAGCTGCTTGCACAGGGAGACGATGAAGCGAATACAACAGATGAAGACTTCCTGAACGCGCTGGAGATCGGTATGCCTCCTACAGGCGGTATCGGATTCGGAATCGACAGAATGTGTATGCTGTTGACAAACAGTGCAGCGATCAGAGATGTGCTGCTGTTCCCGACAATGAAGAGCATGGGCGCTGCTAAGAATGAAGCTAACAATGCTGCACAGTCTGCTCCGGTTGAAAAAACAGTGGAAAAAGCAATCGCTGAAGTGAAAGAAACATACGATTTCTCTAATGTAGAAGTAGAACCATTATTTGAAGATATGGTTGATTTCGAAACATTTAGCAAGTCAGATTTCCGTGCTGTAAAGGTAAAAGAATGTGAAGCAGTTCCGAAATCTAAGAAGCTTCTGAAGTTCGTTCTGGATGACGGAAGTGGCGAAGAACGCGTGATTTTAAGCGGTATTCACGATTATTACGAGCCGGAAGAACTGGTTGGAAAGACATTACTTGCAATCACAAACCTTCCACCACGTAAGATGATGGGAATTGATTCCTGCGGTATGATCATCTCCGCTACACACCTTGTAGAAGGAAGAGAAGGATTGAATGTTCTGATCCTGGATGATAAGATTCCGGCAGGAGCAAAACTGTATTAAGAGAAGAGTTTAAGCAGAAAAGTAGTAAGTAAAAATGCTAAAAAAGTAAGCCTTTAAGCCAAACTTAAGCCAATTGATGTATGGAAATATGCATTATATTTAAGAAAACAGAAAAGGTGATATTTTATTATGTAGATGAGAGAGAATGTTTGAGGACATTCTCTCTTGTTTTATATTGGTTCGTGTGAAGGTAATTTACCAGGGGCGGTAGAAACATTTAGTGGAGGTAAGACCTTTATATGTAGCAACACATATTTAAAAAGTACGATTTAACTGAAATAAGCCTTGTGACCATGAGGAAAATAAAAGCAAAAAGTATTTTGTGATAGTATTGTGTAATAAAAGAGGCACAGTTCAGAATGGCTGTGCTTTTTGGTAGTTGTTGTTTATTTGTTGTTTTTTATAAGATATACTATAAGAAAAAATAACATTAGAACCAGAGGTGGAAGGTATGAACTATAAGATATTAATAGTTGACGATGATAGAGATTTGTTAGAGATGTTGAATCAATATTTTACATTGAAAAATTATACGATAATTACTGCTGAAAATGGCGTGGAAGCAATAGAAAAAATTAATATGAATCCAGACATTATTTTATTGGATGTAAATATGCCAGGCATGGATGGGATTGAAGTGTGCAAAAGAATCAGAGATATAGTTTCTTGTCCGATTATTTTTTTGACTGCGAGGGTAGAAGAGAAGGATCGCATAATGGGATTATTGTCTGGTGGTGATGATTATATAACGAAGCCATTTAGTTTGAAAGAATTAGATGCTAGAATAATTGCTCATCTAAAACGAGAGGAACGTATACATAAGAAAACAGAACAACGATTTTATGGGGATTTGATAATTGATTATGCTAGAAAACTTGTGCAGATAAAAGGAGAAGAGTTAGAGCTTACAAAATTAGAGTATCAGATTATAGAATTTTTATCTATGAATCCTGAAGTAGTGTTTGATAAAGAGCGTATTTATGAAAAGATTAGTGGATATGATGCAGAAGGAGATAGCCGGGTAGTAACAGAATTAATTCGTAGAATTCGAAAAAAAATCAATCAATATACAGAGCATGAATATATTGAAACGGTGTGGGGGATGGGATATAAATGGAAAAAATAAGAAATCTTTCACTGAGAAAAACGATTGTTTTGTATATGGTGGTTAGCTTGGTGATTAGTTTTATACTTTCTACATTAATTATGCAAACAGCAGCCTCAATACAAGAGGAGATATGGTGGAAATATGTAGATCAGGAGAAATACAGTGAATTAGCAGAAAACGGAGCAGAAAAAGTTTTAACAGAAATTTCAAGACCTCATTCCTATGAAATGAAAAAAATAGATTATCATATATCAGAGCTTTGTGATATTTTAGAGACCTATACAGCTCTTATTGTATCGGTTATAGGAAGTATCATAGCGGTATTCCTTTTTTATAAGCATAAGTTAAAATATCCGATTGAAGAATTGGAATTAGCATCACAACAAGTTGGTCGAAATAATTTGGATTTTCATATTGCCTATGAAAATAAAGATGAGATGGGAAGATTGTGCGAAGAATTTGAACGAATGAGAGAACAGCTTGTAGAGAATAATCGTCAGTTATGGAAAATGATTGAGGAAGAAAAAGCTTTACGGGCAGCTATGGCACATGATATACGTTCTCCGCTAGCGGTATTGGAGGGGTATCAAGAAATGCTTTTGGAATATCTTCCTGAAAAAGAGATTGATATAAACCAAGCCATTGAAATGGTAAATGAGAGCAGGAAACAGATTAAGCGAATGGATGTATTCGTAGAAACAATGAGGAAGATAAGTAGTCTAGAATCCAGACAGCTAGTGAAAGCGGAAATTTCAATTAAGCAGTTGGAAACGGATATACAGGCAGAATTAAACGTGTTTAAGAAAAAATTTGAAAAACAATCCGAATTGAAATGTGTTGAAACAGAGGAAAAATTTTTAGGTGATAAAGAAGTAATTTTAGAAGTTATAGAAAACCTTCTGTCAAATGCCTTTCGTTATGCAAAAACAAAAGTGGAAATGGAAGTACTCCTTACTTGTTCTGAATTACAAATCAGAGTAAAGGATGACGGAGTAGGAATTGTAGCAGATAAGCAAAAGACAACAGAAATTTTTTACCAGCAAAATGTAAAAGATAGTTTGAAACATTCAGGAATGGGAATGTATATCAGCAGATTGTATTGTGAAAAGCATGGTGGGCGGTTACTTATAGAAAATGAAAAACAAAGTGGAGCTGTGATAACAGCAGTATTTTGTCGGATTGCGTAAGCAGTCCGATTTTTTTGAACTGTTGTCTATTTGTTGTGATTTATAGTTTATGATGTCAATAACAAAAGAAAGGGGGCAAAATTATGATTGCTATTATTAGAAGGGAGATAAAAAATTATTTCAAACGACCATTATTTTGGCTGGGTGTTTTACTAGTTGTTTATGGAGTGTTCAGTGATACAAGTCCTTATTTGCACACACATTATTTTGCAGAAGGTGAGAAAATTGTCAATGGTAAACCTGATACTTCTAATGAGGGCGAAGTATATGATGGGTATATTCCAGCAAATCCGAAAAAACACCGAGAATTATGGCATGAACAGATAAAGAAGGTTCTACTTGATGACGGTGAAACAGATGTAGAGGTGCAAAAAGTTATTGAAAAAATTGAAAATATGGAATTAGAAGAAGCATATAATTATCTGGACGAAAAATATGACTGGTATGGAGCAAGATATTTGTATGAAGATACTGCTTACTATAAAGGAACGGCAGAAGAGATTAATTCATATTTAGATCAGAAAATGGAAAAGAAACCATTTTCCTACTATTACGCAAGGAAATTTGCTGATTTTACAGGTTTGTACATGGGATTTTTTGCAACGATTATGCTTTCAGTTTTGTTTTTACAAGATACAAAAAGGCATACATACGAACTACTTCATACAAAACCGATTAGTGCAGGAAAATACGTGTTAGGAAAAGTCGGTGCAGGATTTCTTGTTTGTACATTCGTTTTAGCATTTTTAAATCTTTTATTTTGGATATTATGTATTGTTTATACAAGGGATAATGGATTTGAAATACACTTATCGAATTTTATAATTTCCACAGTGCTTTATATATTACCTAATATGTTGATGATTGTGAGTGTGTATGCTTTAATTGCACTTATATTTAAAAATCCACTTCCAGGAGTACCTCTTTTGATTCTATATATGGTGTATTCCAATAGTGGCGGAAGAAATGCAGAGGGTGTTTTTGGATATGTTGCCAGACCTTTTTCTATTATGGTTCGATTTCCAGGACAGCTTTTTGATGTGATACAACCACCAATGGCAACAATCAATCAAAGTTTACTGATTTTGGCATCAGTAGCAATTATTTCTATTTCCATCCAAATTTGGAAAAGGAGGAGGGTGTAAATGAAGAAAGAAATAAAAATTATTTTACCGTTTTATAAAATGGCTTATGCCATAGCTTTTATTATTATATTAGGATTAGTTCGTAGAGTAACATACACTCATGAAGTCGGAGCCACAATAGAAGCACCTTTTGCAATATTGGTATCTGTGTTTTGTGCAGATACTTATGTGCAGGAAATTATAAGTAAACGTTCAGAAGTCCAGAGACTGTATCCTATCAAAATGAGAGTTTGTTCTATACGGAATCGAATAATAATACAGGAAGTCTTTTTAATAATACTGGCGGTTATAGGATATGGATTATTTTTTATCTTTCAAAATCCAGATACACATCCGACAACAAAAAGTGAATTCATGCAATTTTTCACATATTTCTTTGCGATTACTGTTACAGTGTTCTTTTGGGGAATGTTAGTCAATACATTATCTATGCTTTTTCGTAATATGTGGATGGGAATTGGGGGATGCCTTTTAATATGGATAGCAACAAATTCGTTAGGAGCGAATAAACTTTTAGGGGCGTGGAATATATTCTCTTATTCCTTTAGAGAAATAGAAAATAATGCTGATTTTACATGGCTGTATGGAAAAGTTTTGTGTATTTGCATTGGAGTGGTTCTATTAGTGGTGTTGCCTAAAATTGTAAGAAAGAGAGGGTAAGTTTATGAGTATTCATATTGAGGATTTAACGGTAAAATTTAAAAATGGTGTGAAAGCAATCAATCATGCAGATTTAGATATATCTAATGGAATATTTGGACTATTGGGAGAAAATGGAGCAGGAAAGACAACTTTGATGAGGGTTTTAACTACTGTGCTTAAACCTACAAGTGGAACGGTTACATTAGATGGAATTATATATAGTGAAGGAAACTATGAGAAAATTCAGAAAAAAATAGGATATCTGCCACAGGAAATTGAACTATATCCTAATCTGACTGTGCAAGAATGTTTGGAATATATGGGTGATCTGGCAGGTGTTCCAAAAGCAGAATGTAGAAAACGTATAGAATATTATTTGAAAAAGACCAGTCTTATAAATCATCGGAAGAAAAAAATGAAACAGTTATCAGGCGGTATGAAAAGGCGAGTTGGATTGGTACAGGCACTTTTGAATGAGCCAGAATTTTTGATTGTAGATGAACCAACTACCGGATTAGATCCAGAGGAACGTATTCGCATCCGCAACTTGTTAGTAGATTTTTCTGAAAACAGAACGGTTTTGTTTTCAACTCATGTGGTGGAAGATTTGGCTGCTACCTGTAACCAACTTGCGATTATGCACAAAGGTAGTTTCTTATATGCGGGTTCTATGAAAGACTTGTCAGAAGAAGCACAGGGAAAAATCTGGATTTGCAAAGTGCCTGATGAAAATAAGGCAAGAGATATAGAACGTAAGTATCGCATTACGTCAAAACAATATGTTGAAGGAGGATTACAACTAAGAGTGATTTCTGAAACACCGCCAGAGTTGGAATGTATGTCTGTTCCGGCAACATTGGAGGATGCATATATTTATTTTACAAATAAATATAATAAGTAATGATACATTCAGTTTGTTTAACTGAGAAAATACTGTAAAAAAATATGTAAAATGAAATATAAAACACCTACTGAGTAGGTTGAACTAAATGCCCCTATGATTTCAATTTTGAAGTCATAGGGGTATTTTTTTGTGCAGAAAAATAAAAAATTTCCTTTTCCACCCTGTATTTTCCCCTCTGAGCCTTTCGTTATATGAGAGCAAAAAAATAAAATTCCTTTTTTATTTGTAAAAAGCCCTCTCTACGTTCTGATATATGAGGAACAAATTACATTTGCCTTAAAAGAATCGGGCCTGATTCAAGAACAAAGAAAAAACGAAAAGAGAAAGGAGAAACTACATGAACAAAACAATCTTAATGGGAAGACTGACAAAAGATCCGGAGGTGAAATATCTCCAGGATGAAAACAGTACTGCAATGGCAAGATACACGCTGGCAGTAGACAGGCGATATCGAAAGGATGGAAAGGCAGAAACAGATTTTATTTCTTGTGTTACCTTTGGGAAGAATGCTGAGTTTGTAGAAAAATATCTGCAAAAAGGGTTGAAGATTTTAGTAAGCGGACGGATCCAGACAGGAAGCTATGTGAATCAGGAGGGAAATAAAGTTTATGCCACTAACGTGATCGTAGAAGAACATTATTTCGCAGAAGGGAAGAAACTGTCAGGATCAGAAAAGAAAGAAGATACCGATCCAGATGGATTTATGCATCTTCCAGACGGAGAAGAACTTCCGTTTGAGTAAGAAAAACTCGGATGCTGAAAGCAGAAGAGCGCACTTATATACCTTAAAAGGTATGTGCGTCCTACGGAAGTAGCATCTTTCTGAAGGGGAATTCCGAAAGTGTTTGCGGATGATCCATCCGAAGAAGGGTTCCCCTTCCGGCAGAAATGCCTATCCCGTAACAGAGAAAATGGAAGAGTTGAAAGAGGAGGAAAAGAACGATATGGCGAAGAAGAAAACATTTGAGGAATATACTCAGGAAGCACTTTATGAGATTGAAAAAACAGAAGCTGCATTGAAACAGGCAAAGCTTGAGAAGGAGCAGGCAGAGCACAGGATCCAGAGATCCTTGAATTATCTGGATACACAGAAAAAGAAAAAGCGAAAGGCACGAACCCATCTGTTGATCCAGAAGGGAGCAGCCATAGAAGCAATCTGTAAAGATACCAAATATCTGACAGAGGCAGAATTTTATCAGCTGATGGATGAACTTCTTCATGATCCTGCTTGTAAGTTTTGTGATGTTGTTCATGAAATGGTTCGTGGACGGGCGGAAACTGCAGAAGCAAAAGAACGAGAATTAGCAGAAGAGGAAGCATTATTAAAGGCGATGCAACGAGGTGAACTGCCACAGGGAGATGCGTAAGATGGGATGTTATCACTTTCATCTGAATCAATTATCCAGAGGAAAAGGACAGTCTGCCATTGCCAGTGCTGCTTACCGAGCCGGTACAAAACTGGAATGTACGTATTATGGAGAAGTAAGTGATTATACGAGAAAAGGCGGTGTGGTATTAGCGGAGATCCATCTTCCCCAACAGGCTCCGGAGAGATTCAAAGACAGAGAGACCCTTTGGAATGAGGTGGAATGGATCGAAGGGAATAAGAAAGCACAGCTGGCACACAGCTTTGATATTGCCTTGATGAATGAGTTTTCTATGGAAGAAAATATTGAGCTTGCAAGAAGATTCGTAGAAGAACAGTTAGTCGCAAGAGGGATGATCGCAGATCTAGCGATCCATGATCCGAAGAAAGCAAAGGATAAAATCCCCAATCCTCATATGCACATCATGGTGCCCATCCGCCCTTTACAGGAAGATGGTACCTGGGGACAAAAACAAAAAAAGGTTCCAGTATTAACACCGGATGGACAGACGGTTTTGAATCAGAAAGGACAACCGGTATTTCGGGCGGTACATACAACGGATTGGAGCAGGAAAGAAACCTTGGAAGAATTGAGAAGTGCCTGGGCGAAGATGTGTAACGAACTGTATGAAGAAAAAGGACTTACAGAAAGAGTCGATGCCAGGTCTTATGAGGAACGGGGGATTGATAAGATCCCGATGGTGCATGAAGGGCCGAATGTACAGGCAATGGAAGCAAGAGGGATTTCAACCGCACTGGGAAGTTTAAACCGACTCATCCGAGCCTTAAATGATATGAAAGAACGGGCAAAGAATCTTCTTCAATGGTCCTTGTTTCGAGAAAGCCAACTGATGGAACGGATGGTGTTCTTACATCAGCCAACCTTAGCGGATTATCTGAGAAACTATTGTGATAAGAGAAATGCAGTTGCAGAATCCTACGCTTATGGAACACAAAAGGCGAAGAATACAAATCTGAAACAATTTGCAGAGACGATCCGCTTTCTGGAAGAGCAGGATGTGAGAACCCCAGAACAGCTGACAGAGAAAATCCAGGAATTAGATACTCAGCTAAAAGAGGTAAGTCAGCGGTTGAATCAACAACTGTCTGCTCTGAGAAGTGTCAACAGCAACCTTTATGCAATGAAAGAGTATTTTGAAACAAGACCTGTTTATCTGGAATTAAAGAACAAATATTTTGGCAGGGAAAAATTCAAAGAGGAACATAAGAAGGAACTTAGCGGATATTATCGTTCGGAAAGAATCTTAAAAGAAAATCTAGACCCAAGTGGGAAGATTCCGGAAGGACAATGGAAACGAGAAGCCGCTCGTTTATCAGAAGAGATAGCTGCTTTACGAAAAGAAGATAAACGGATCCATGCCATGTTACGAAAGTATGAGGGAATCAAAAATCATGTGGAAGTTTTGATGGCAGAGGAGGACGAAGAGGTTTCTCTTCCAGAAACAAACAAGCGGGAGCAATCCACAGAAACAAAAGAAGCAGTGAGAACCATGAAACGAAAGAAGAAACA
>SKES01000832.1_pt1 | contig 23071 bp, 30 predicted proteins | sample 4826851 | NCBI WGS metagenome assembly SKES01 (sample SAMN11008803, study PRJNA524170) | human gut metagenome | biome: Human fecal sample; material: Feces; isolation source: fecal sample from pouch patient p52 | host: Homo sapiens | place: Israel: Tel-Aviv | collected 2016-09-04 | reverse complement strand
AAAATTTATGATGCTATTATAGTTGAGTACTCAAAAGCTATTTATAATAAACTATCTCAAACGAATCACTACGATGTTGCTCGTTTAGAAGGTAGTTTATTGGATAACCTGCCTGATTTTGATTTGGAAGAGCTAGTGATTTCCTATATACAGGTAAAATATGACTATTATGTTCTTTCGAATTCTATTGCAAGCAAATCGACGACTATAAAAGTAGAATGCGAGTTTTTATCTAGAGATCTTAAACGGGTGAGAAAGGCAGTTGTTCAAGTAAAGGGTAGAAAAGCCGAAGCACTCGATGCATTACAATTTGCTGATTTTACCCAGAATGGTTATGAAGTGTTCCTCTTTGCACCAGAAGTATTGAATGCTGATAAGGTGGATAATATTGTTGTTATTACACCAAGTGAATTAATTAACTTTTACGAGAATTATAAAGCAATACTTCCAGACTCCATCACACAGTGGGAGAATTTATACTAATCTAGTTTACTATTGGAATGGAAAAATTGGCTCTGTAACGTTGAGGCCTTAAATACAACAAGTGAATGAGAAGGCATCATAAGAGGTGTCTTCGATATATGAGAGACTAGGTCTATATGGCAAATTAGCCAGAGGATGTTCTCGGAGAAAGGAGTAGGAGAGTGTATACTTTAGAGATCCCTTTGAATACCAAAGGTTACGATGATTTTCTAGCCAAACGTTTTAAATATGGCTACAAGTTAAAACGAGCCGTAACAAATTGGATCAATTGCCAAGAACATCGTCGTGTTAGCTCAGAGGAATATAAGTCTTTGTCTATACGTACTAAAGAGCTAGCAGAGTTAAAGGAAGCTATCTCTAAAGAGAAAGACAAGACAAAGAAACTCTCTATGAAGGAAACACATAAGGAGCTTTCGGAGACACTTAAAGCAGATTGGATAGCCTTAAATGATAGATTTGGTCTTAATAGTGGTAAATTCATCCGATATAAAGAATTAGGACAAGCAGCTGCCATGTATAAAAGGTATGCAGAAGAAGGGATAATCCACTGGTCTAATATGGAAATTATTGCTCAGACAGTTAAAGGAGCCTATCTTCAGCGTCGAAAGCAGAGAGAAAGCAGTAATCACGTCTCAGTTGGTCGCTTAGTGGATTTTACGACTTTATGGTACCGTAAATGCAATAACTACGTGACTGATGAAGGGGTATTCTTTGCGACTGGTAAAGGCAGAAACGACAAGTTAATTATTCCTTTTGCTTTTCGTCGAGGCCAAGAGATTAAGCTTGCCTATGCACTGGAATTTCAAAAATTAGCGTTATATGCTCTTAAACGGACTCTTGTTAAGGGAAATGTTTGGAAATACAGTATCTTATTAGTCTTTGATGGTGTTCCTTATGGATTAGACCATGAGCTACCAAATAAAGGAAACGTGGAAATCAAGTTATCTGTTGAGCAGATGGCGATTACTGCTGCGCGTGATAATGAGACTATTGTTTATGATCTCTCCAATGATTTTGGGTATAGTAAACGGTTGGCGGACTTGGATAGAGCTATAGAAAGTAAGCGTCGAGCCTTAAACCCAGACAACTACGATGAAAATGGTGTTCCGAAAAAAGGGAAGAGAGCATGGGTGCAGGACTCAGCCTATAAGAAACTTCTAGACCAAAAACATTATATCTGGCATAAGGTAAAAAAAGCACGAAAGAACCGTTTTGGACGGATTGCTAATCAGATCTTGATGTTGGGTGATACCTTTACTCTTTATCAAGAGGACTTCAAATCCTTGCAATCCCGTAAGGATTATAACCCAGAAGAGATGTCTTGGTTTGACCAGCGAAAACAAAAAGGCTTTGAAATTATGTTTAATGCTCCATATGAATTTGTGGCTATTTTAGAGAATAAACTTTCTTACAAAGACCTTAAACTGAACAAGATTAAACATAAGAAAAAGTGATATTGGATTATTTGCTTGATTCCTTGCCTCAAATGATAAATATGTTATAATGACTAAAAGGTTTATTTAGGAACCTTCAAGGTAGTTTTGAATAACCTTGTAAATACCAGATAGCCTAACCGGAAGCTACGGCAAGAAGGTCGGGAGCTGGTCCATGTCGAGGTTTTGTTACTGTTCTATTTGACATGGTACTAAAACTTAGAGGAAGGTTGACCTTTAAAGTACATGGTTTTGTTACAGTTCTATTTGACATGGTACTAAAACATAAACTGTATATCATGCACCTTTTAGGTGTTTTTTTATTTTACGGTAAGTCACTTTTATTCTTAGGTTGCTATTTTTTCATGTGTTTGCTATACTAAAGACATAAATTGTTTAATTTATATCTTTTTTACGCCACACCTCAAATGGTGAACCTTTGGTCACGTGACTAAAGAGAAGAGGAAGCATGGAGGAGGAGATGTCATTACTGGTTCTGTCCCAGCAATAGGCATACCATGTTTTATATGGGTTAAAAGGGAGCGTACTCGCTTTTAGCTATCAGTTAAGCCATCAGACAGAAGAAGGGGCTTAACGCTTATAACAGGTACGAGATAATTGCCTTTCCTTACTTTGAAAGGCTACAACAAACGTTATTAGCAACTAAGCATAACGGAGAAGTTTATCCTATGGTTTGCCATAGGCACGCGCAACCTTGTTTTTGAGACAAGGCTTGCCGGCTTCTTTGTTATGCTTTTTTTGTTTTGAGTTTGGGTAGACAGACAAAAAAGGAAGGCGACATCTCGATGATTAGAGGTGAGGAACAGGTGTTCCCAACTCTAACTTGTCGGCATACGGAGGAGGGCTACGAACAGGTGTTCGGGACTTTCCAAGGTCACTTTACAACAACAACTATTTTTAAGGAGAAAGACATGAAAAATTATTTCAAAACCAGCTCTACTTATAGAGCTGCAAGAAAACAACAGAAAACCGCATATCGTAAAACATTTTACGATGAAATGAATTATATCATCAGTCCTAGTGAGTGGGCTGATGGTGTCATCAGCGGTTTCATAGATCCGAAGACCTCTTGGTCTAATGATCATGTTAAAGGAAAACTTGAGAGAGTTACCCCACGTAGTCATTGGACTAAGAGGGGGTATAAGGAATACCTTGGTAAATCAAGGTATGTTTCTCAGCAAGAGCCTGAAGCGGAAATTGTCGAGATGATGGATCTCGAGTTAGTTTTTTAAAGGAGAAAGACAATGAGAAAATCAATGACGAAAAAAATGAGAATGGTTGATACCTATTCTCCAAAACACTTCAGAACAAGCTCTACTTACAGAGCAGCACGAAAAAAACAGAAAACGGCAACAAGAAAGTCGTTCTTTGATGCAGAGGGCATGATGGTCTCTGCTTCAGAATGGGCTACTTTAGTTCTTTCTGGGGAGGTAAATCCTAAAAATTCATGGTCTAATGATCATGTTAAGGGGTATATCGATTATTTATCCCCACGTAGCCATTTCACCAAGAAAGGCTACAAAGAATTTTGTGGAAAAAGCCATAAGTTTTCTGATGGATTAGATGAAGGGGAAATCGTATTCCTCGACATAGAAGTCGTAGCAGAGGATTAAGAAAGGAGAAAAACATATGCTAAATAAGGTAATTCTAACAGGCCGTCTTGTAGCCGATGCTGAGCTTCGCTACACACCGTCGAACAAGGCGGTAGCAACGGCTCGAATCGCTTGCCCTCGTGATTTCAAAAATCAAAATGGGGAGCGAGAAAGCGACTTTTTCCCTCTAGTTATTTGGGGTAAATATGCGGAGAGTTTCTCAAACTGGATCAAGAAAGGATATCTTGTGACAGTTGAGGGACGTTTGCAAACTCGTTCTTATGAAAACCAACAAGGTCAGCGAGTATATGTGACCGAGGTTAATGTGTCAAACTTTGACAACTTACAGCCTCGTGACCATAGCAACAGCACTTCTTCGCAAAGTCCAGATTTTGGACCTGCAGAAGGGAGCTTTCCTGGTGGCGGAGAACCGTTAGATGATTCTATGTTTGAGAATATTCCTTTCTAGTACATAGTTCAAGGTTTTAAGAAGAAAGTAGAGAGGTCAGTCATACTGAGCTCTTTTTGTTTTGGAAGGAGAAAGAATGATAAAAGAAGTAGAGATACTTACTCCATTGACAGAGGATAATTACTACCAAGATAGGTATTATATGTCCACTTCTCGTCTGAAGGAGTACATCAAATGTCCCTTAAGACAACAAGTTGTCGATTTGGGCTTTTGGCCTGAGAGGACGGAGACAGAAAGCCTACTTGTGGGTAATTACGTCCATTCTTATTTTGAGACTAAAGAAGCTCATGAAGCTTTCTTGGAAAGGAATCGAGATAAGATCATAAGTCAACGAGGAAAAACCGCTGGCCAAGTAAAAGCCTCTCTCAAACAAGCAGATAAGATGATTGCTGCTTTAGAAAAAGAGGAGCTTTTTAATCGTTTGTATCATGGTACGGATGATGAAATGGTGGAGAAAGAACGGATTATCACTGGTACGCTAGAAGGGATTCCCTTCAAGTGCAAAATTGATAGTCTGAATCTTTCAGGTGGTTATTTCATAGACTTGAAAACGATGGAGAGTCTTCAGTCGGAAAAATATTCGACGACACTTCATCGTTATACGAAGTCTCTTCTCTATAACATTGTAGAGTATCAGTATACGCTACAAATGTACGTATATCAGGAGTTGCTGAAGCAAACCTACGGTTATGAGTTTACACCTTATATTATGGCAGTTTCAAAGGAACCTGTTCCCGATAAGGAGTTAATTCTAATCGATGATACTATCATTGAAATGGGGAGAGACATCTTCTATGGACATGTTGAAGCACTTAGAGATGCTTTGGCACATAAGTCTGTCGAAGGATGTGGGCACTGTGATTACTGTTTAACGAATAAGTCGTTAACAACAGCAAAAACAGTGGCAGAATTTTTACAAGAATAAATAGAGAAAGTGGTCTAAAGGCCACTTTTTATAATGAAGGAGAAAAACAAATGACTGAAAATAATGAAACTATGGTAAATGAACTCATCGAGGCAAAGGTAGCTCTAGCTAAGGCTGAAATGCAATTAGAATGGCAAAAGTTAAAAGACCATTCTAAACCGGAGCCAGAGGTTATGGCTCCATTATTTGAAGCTTTGGCCAAGGCTCAAGCTGAGTTTGAGTCGGTAACTGCGACAAGTAGAGTCACGTTTAAGAACGTTGACTTTAAGTTCGCACCGTTATCCGACATCCTAGCGGCTGTACGTCCAGCACTCAATAAGTATGGTTTAACTTTGACTCAGCAAACCAAACATATCCCATTTGGTAATGCCAATGGGATCAAAGTTGTGACGACACTTCTTCATGAAAGTGGTGTCTCTTACGACATTGAGTCTGTTCCTGTATTCTATAATGTCAATGACATAAAGAATCTAGGAGCTCAGGTGACTTACCTGCGTCGATACGAGGTGAAAACACTTCTTGGCATTGAGGCTGATAGCGAAGAACTAGATATGGACAATGTGCCAAATCAATCGCAATCAGTTCAACAGACTGGTAATTATGATAGTAACCATAAGTATCAGTCAAAAGCCCAAACGAAAACACCTCGCAAGCCAACAGGTGCCCGCTATGGAAAGACTGATCAGTCAGCGTCGCTTACTACTTCTTTGAGTAGCAGTGAACAGACATCACTTAGTGAGGTGACATCAGATAACAAAGTGGCAAGTGATAGTGTATCACAAGCAACTAGCGAGTCTGAAGTAGCTCCACAAAAGAGTGAAACAGCTACAAAAGGGATAAAAGCTGCTTGTAACGATGATCAACTGATTCAAATGGTTGCTCGTGGTGAAGAAGCGGCAATGTCTCTTGGAGCTACAGAAAGTCAGTTGCTTGAGTGGTCTGAGCTAGGTGAAAGCAAAGGGTTAACTGTTCAACTCAAAGCTTTGTCTAATTTTGTTGCCCAGCAACGTCAACAAGCACAACAACAATAGTAGTAGAACAAAAAGTGGTCAGACTTTATTACGGCAACAAAATAAGAGAAATGTTAATTAGAGGCGTTTACCTGATTGGCATTAATTGAACATTATCCAGAAGGGTAGAACTATCCCTGGGTGAGAAAGAGTATGATATAATAGGAAGAGAATTATACAACATGATCTTATAAGAATGAAGGTAGGAATGGATATGCAAAACATTAACGATCTTTTTGAAGCATATATCGCAGAAGAGGACTCTATTAAGAAGGAGTCTTTGCTAAATATGTACAACCATGCTTTGCAACAGAAGCAAAAAGAGGTGATTAGTCGTGACTACTTTGTCAGATAGACAATCACGAGTCTTTTAGATCTTTTCCATTCAAACCGAACTTATGTCGAACAACAAGTTTGGTGCACTCTCTTTAAACAGACACATCCAGAATTGTTGTTTATTGGGTTTGTGGCCATTCTAGACTATCTTTTCCTATGTAACTTACTTCGCAACAAATTGGTTTTTAAACCTGTAGTTGCCATGGTATTTCTAATCCCTATTCTTTTGATAGAAGGGATTCAACACCTCTTTTGTAGTTGAACAAAGGAAGGAGACGTCTATTATTAATATACTGTGTTTTTTAGAGGGTGCCCATAAGCCAAAAAAACATAGGCAATGTATGGCTAAAGTGTGTACTTATCTAAAGAACGACGGGCATAAGGTTCGAGTAGGGTATGTTTCACTAGCAGGTCTTGAAGCTTTGGATAACAGAGGAGTCAATACAATGAGTGAAGCTGTCCCCGGAAAAAGAGTCTGGTTAATCGTTTATGATGAAGATCGTCCCTGTAAATCCTATACGAATGAAGATATTCATTACTACAAGGAATTTGTGGATTTGTTTTCGTCACGTCTGAAACGGAGACTTTACTACGAAGCCATGCTTAACGAACTGACAGTCCTCAAAACATGAACAGAAAAATGGTCCTAGGGGCCATTTTTTTATTTTATAAAGGAGAAAAAACAATGACAAAAAGAGAAAAAGCCTTGTGGTTACAAGAGCACTACAAGAACTACTCCCTTAAATGGTACCTAGAGAATGATGCCAGATTAAATGCGATGTTTAGAAAAGCTTATCATCGCTATATGACTGACCTCAATGCATGCGCTTCGAAAGCGCAATTGTCTCATATTGAGGACTTAGGCAAACGTATGAGAGAAGTTTACGAAGATGTCTACGGTACTAATTTTGATAGCGATTGTCGCTTAGACCGTGCAGAAACGAATAGAAAGGTGCAAGCTATCCGCTCTATGTGGGTAGTAGCACCAGCCTAGGAGGAGGTAGTTATGGATAGAATCAGTATTCTGCTAGAAGCACTTCCTCGAAAAAGTACCATTTCGGTTTTGTATAAGGGTAGTGCTGCTGTTGTAGTTGCAAGAGATGATCAAGAGCGTTTGCTTTTTAAAGTAACAACAACCGCAGTAGTCGCCATGCAACTGCAGGCAAAATGGCTTGTGGTTTAACAGGTAAAGGAGAAAAACAATGACTGATAAAAAAATTACTAGGAGGCAAGTAAGGCATCCTAGAGACTTTGGTGATAGAGAGCTATTCAAAAGGGCTTTCACTCACTGGATTTCTTCAGAAAAGGTCGATGCCTTGTATTCTGAATTGCAAGGAGATTTTAAGAAGGTCTGTGAGTTAAGTATCGAGGAGTTAAAACATTATGGATTAACTCAGAGAGATGCTATTGCCTTTCTTTCAACGCTTGAACTTTTTAAACGTTCAGAAGGTGAGGAAGAAAAGCCAACTTGTGTCACCGGGACAGGATATTTTGCTCAAAGTATCCAAAAAGCCTATGGACATAAGAAGCAAGAGCATCTTGTAGTGTGGTACTTGGATGTGCATTATAACGTTATCGAGAAGCGAGTAGTTTTTATCGGTAGCGTTCATCGTAGCATGGCGTGTCCAAGAGAAATTTTTCACTATGCAGTGAAGAATTTAGCTTGCTACGTGCTGGTAGCTCATAACCATCCCTCTGGTAGTGTATTTCCTTCAAGTAATGATATTAATGTTACTGAGGCCCTTGAAGATGCTGCAAAGCTCTTTGAGATGGAGGTCTTAGACCATGTTATCGTAACGAAGGATAAATACTATTCTTTCAGAGATAGTGGAAGAATGCGTTGTTTCTAGGAGAGGAGAAAAAGAATGGGAAATATTTCTGATGCCTTTGGCAAGGTAACTATTTCCGCACCAACAACGTCAGATATTGAGGTGCTTGTGGCTACTCATAGGGTAATCAATGCAAAAGCTTGGAGACCTACGACTATAGATGGTTATCCAAGTGAAGCGGATTGTATCACAACTGAAGAAGGACTTGTCTCAGTGACACTTCCTTTTTCAGCTTATGGTAACTGGAATATTCGAGAGAATGTCGATAGCTTTTTGCTTAACATCTTAAAGCAAGACAGTACTCTTAGCGATATCCCAGTATCCGCCACATTTGATTATGTGGATGCTGAGTCTGGCGTGAATTTTATTTATAAAGCGTCCGTTCGAACTTGCAATGTCCCAGGTAAAGGGGTAACCACTGAACTCTTAACAGATGAAGACCTTGGAGATTACTCAGAGTCTTATCTGAAAGAGTTAGAGGAATCCTATGAACAAGAGATGGCTTTAGGCCAACTGTCTATCTAATAATGGTGTTATAATAGATATAAAGAAAACATGTTGGCGAGGAGACAAAGCATGAAAGAGACATTCTTTTGGGCCTTTGGTTCAGATGCGATTTCGACCTTATCTGATTTGACGTCAGAAGGTTTTGAAGTTGATTGGACGGTAAGGAGTTCATCTGATGCTATGACCAGTGGTTTTGTGATGCAAGGGGAGGTTTTAGGAATGATTGAGTTCACTCCAGACCCTAGTGACGCTTACACCTTTGTTCATAAGTTAGAGGTTCGTATGGACAAGAAAAACCAGGGGATAGCAGGGCGTTTGTTAGCATATGTTGCCCAAGATGCTTTCAATCGTGGTTTTGAGGGCTTCATGATGTGTCTTTCAAAGACTGCTCTTTTAGATTACTACGTGCGTCGCTATGGTTGCAGTCGTATTGCAAACACCAATCGTGTGATGTTTCATACGGCAGCATGCCAGTTGCTTATTGACCGATTTTTGAAGAGAGGCGAAAGCTAACTATGAGGATAGTTGAACAATTTAAGGCAGACTGGAAGTCTTCAGGTTTACCGAATAAACCTTACAAGACACCAGAGGAGATTGAAATGATTAAGAATGGCAATCTTGTCTGGGCTGCGCGTGTTGAAGAAAAATTGGGGCGTAAGTTAAGCCCACGAGAACTTGATGAGATGCAGTGGTAAGTCACATCTATAAATAGTATATCGTGCAAGATACATCGTATATTGGATATATAAGAGAAAGAGGAAGGTAGTAACTCTAGGTTACACCTCCTCTTTTTTCTATGGAGGAGAAAAACAATGACAAAAAAACATATCTATATTTATAAAAATAAAAAAACTCAAGAGGTCTTTGCAGATCTTTTTGCTAAGGACCTTCTTGAAGGCGTTACAACTTTCCCTCGGATTGATAACGCTCAATCCTATTCATTCTTGGAACTCTCTTGTCTTTATCTCAAGAGAATTTTAGAAATGAAGCATCGTAGGGTTCAAACCCTATTCGTTGAGGGAAAACCCGAACCAGCACTTGCTTCAGCATTGTTACAAGCACGTGCTATGGGGCTGAATGTTGTCATCAAATTGAAGACAACTGAAAGCAATAGCGAGACACAAGAAGAGTTCAAGGAGCTCGGTCTTGACGATGTTGTAATGGCATGATTTGAATCAAGAAGGAGAAAAACAATGACAGGGATCACTCAAGGACTTTACTACATTGAAAAGGTTCAACAATATAATAGTAATATTGCTGGCTTTCCGTCAGACCTAATCAATGACCGAATTTCATCAATTGTCGATAGCAAAAAGGTGGATATGCAACAAAGTTTGCTATGCCGACCAGTTAGGAACGTGGTTTTGAATCGAGAGGGAGTATCTAACCTTCCTCCGATTGAAATCCCGTTTGAATCTTCACTTTATTATGAAGTTGAGGAAATCAATCTTGGGCTATCTAAGTTGATTATTACCACAGAGCATGCAGAAGCTTTTCAAGAGGCTGATATACACATGTTGGAAACTCGCTTAACTATGTTACAGCGTGCCAAAGAATGTGGAAATTTTACGACAAGTAATTTTCCGAGTCGTTTTCCAAAGGAAGCAAGAGATGATTTAAGTCAATTAGATCTTCTAGCTTGGGGAACAAAAGATATGCCAACATATCTTTTCTGTCTGATGGAATCAGCATTAGACAGCTATCGGGGATTTTATTCCTTGAGAGATCTAATGGAGGATGCTAACGCTACCCTTCAGCAAGGTTACGATAAAGCTGTGTATTGGCTCTATAGTGGAGTCAAAGGTCAGTACGAATATTAAAGGAGAAAAAATGAGTAAACATAGATATACGGCAACATTTAAGCGTAAAGATGAAACTGTCTTTACGAAAACGTTTCTAGCTTCAGATTTGTTTGAGGCTGATGAACACGCCTTGGAGTATGCCACTAATCGAGATATTCTCTATCTCGACTTAGGGCCTGCAGAAGCATAGAAAGTTAAGCTACGTATTTTATACGTGGCTTTTTCTTTTTAAGGAGAAAGCTAAATGCTTTTTAATTCAAGAAGTGACAGAGATTTGGCTTTTGACCAGGCTTTTTTGAGATACTATATCCTAAAAAAAGAGCTACTTAAGATTTCAAAAGAACAGCTGTCTTCGTCACAAGAGACAACTCTAGAAGAGTTAGATGAAATGTCCGAACTTGTTGAGCAACTTACAAATGGGGAAGCAGTTGCAGATTTAATTGCCTATGCTTTCCTAGATGATATGGAGTTAAATTGGGATTTTTCCCAAGCTAGTGACTCCTAATAGTAGAAATTAAAAAGGCGCTTAAAGTTTTTTAACTTTGAGTGCCTTTTTTTGTTACTTTTTGGTATATTTTACGAATAGATATATTGTAGAAAATAGGAGGTATATAAAATGATGACTTATGATGAAGTAATGGAAGCGATAGAAAGAGGGTTTATCAAGGGAGATAAAATCAGCATTATTCGACGAAATGGCAAGATCCATGATTATGTTTTACCAGGAGAGAAAGTAGAACCTGGAGAAATAGTGGAAAAAGAGGACTTAGATGTTGTCCTTGAAGAGTTGAAGGAGTTCTAAAATGATGCAGCTTTTAAGTAAGATGATTTCTATGGTCTCGCAAAAGGGATGTCTTTTAATAAGAGATACTTGAATATCATAATCGGTGAATAAGCTTTACGTCCAAAGTTAGGACGATAATTCTTTTCTAACTCATCGTAAATAAAGCTAAAATCACAGAATTCCGTTAGCTGACGCAAAAGATGATTCTTTCTCGTATGAGACGTGAGCACGCGCATGATGTGGTTCTTTGACTGGAAAAATAAAAATAAGCACTATGTTTTTTAACATAGTGCTATAATAATACAGAGAATAAAACAAAAAATAGAAATGGGGAAAAACGATGACGAAGGAAGGAAAAAAGAAGAAGTTTGATCGCAAAGCTTATATGCGAGACTACATGAAAAAATATAATCAGACAGATGATGGTAAGAAAAAAAAGCAAGAAATCAATGCTAATTACCAAAAATCAGAAAAAGGGAAAGAAACCAGAAAAAAATGGTTGGCTAAAAATCCTGAGAGCGTTCAAAAGGCTTCTGAAAAGTATCGGAAGACCGACAAATGGAAAGAGGCGCAAAAGCGTACTACCGAAAGAATTGCTATCTTGACAAGACAAGGTTATGCTGGGGCAATCAAAGCGCTAAGAAGTGATTTAGGTCTAACGCAAACCCAAGCGTCTGAAAAGACTGGAGTACCAGTAGCAACGATCCGACAAACAGAGCGAGGAGCAGTCTATTTGTCTGAGGAGCGTTTGAAAGAATACACAAACAAATTAGGATATAAAGATGACATTGTGGATAAAATCGTGAAGTTCAAATATCCTGTTAGTGTAGTTCGTGCTCATGTAGAGGAAGAATTGGCCAATTATGGAATAGGTTCACATGAAGCAGACGAAGAATTGCTACGCTCTTTGATTGAAAAAAGTGTAAAAAAAGTTGACTAAAATTGTTGACTTGAGGGTAATAGCTCAGGAGGTTACGAAAACAATCTAGGGAATACGTCAGGGGCATTTGGAAGCAATGATAATGCTGGAGGTTCGGTGGTGGTATGACAGGAAACACCCCAAACTTTGGTAGTGCTGATAGTCCTTTTGGCAATGTGAACCCACTAGATATTGCAGATGATGACCTCCCCTTTTAGAATGAATTAAGGCAAGAAAAACTTGCCTTTTTTTGCGTTTAACGATTGATAAAAACAGAAATTAGGTATATTATATAAGTATAATAAACAAAGAAATCATTGAATTTAGCAACGGCTCAACGATTGATTTTTCAGAGGGATTGCCAGATAGCGAAAACTGGCTTTGTTATGATTAAGGGGAGGAAATTATGGTAACAGAGGCTCAAAAACGAGCTAAAGTAAAATACATGAGTAGCGAGAAAGGTAAACAGGGTCAAAAGCGCTGGTCTGAGAAATACCGCTCAACTGGAAAAGGAAAGCATAACCTCCAGAGGTTACGAAAACGCAAAAAGTTGGCGCGTGCGCTAACACAACAGCGAGAACTCTTTGGGCTAACTAAAGAGGAGCTGGCTTTGAAATTGAAGCTAGATGTTACTCTCGTAGAGGAGTTGGAGGCAGGAACATATTATCAGATTGATGAAGATGCAAAAACAAAAAATAAAGTTGACCGTTTTCTCCAAAAACTGCCACCTAAATTAGACCTACCAGAAGAATTATCTGAGTCTATTGTTTTTCTTAGAAAGTCTTTTAGAAAGTCTCAGGCTTGGTTAAGTGAACAGGTAGAGGTATCTCGCCAAACCATTTCACTTTGGGAAAGTGGGAAAGTTGTTCCAAGTACCGAAAATCTAGAGAAACTGGAAACTCTATTTACTCTAAAGAACGGCCAGTTGCAAAAGAAAGTCAGGAAGTGAACAAAGAAGTGAAGAAGCGTAAATCTATCCAGAAATTAACGGAGGGTAGAGTAGCTCATGGGTAGAAAAAACATCAAGAGGTACTGGCATTGGTTGTGTAAGCCATGTTTCAATAGTTGCTAAAATCATGGTCACAAATATATCATTTACGCAAGATTGATCCAGATGCTGTAGAATAGCATTCCTAGTATTAACTGGGCTGTTAAGACAGAGCTCAGGGTGTATGATTATTGTCAGCTTGTTCTTATCGCAAACACTTATTGAGATGTCTCGCAACAAAGCGGAAAGTTTATTTGGTAAGCAGTAATAGTAGTACAGACACCATTTTAGGATGGTGTTTTTTGTTTAGATTGGTTGTTTCGATAAAACAATTTGCTTTCTCGCTTAATCTGGTTGTTAGCATTTACGAAATTTGGTTGAAAAAATATAAAAAAGTGAAATAAAGTGTCCTCTGAGCTTCGAATACAAGACCTGTTATGGTATACTTATATCAAGGTTAAGGAATGAGGTTTCTCCCCTCTCCTTAACCCCACCATTGTTGTTGTAAGGTTAGACGAGATTTCTCCTCTCGGAACTAACTTAATCTTTTCATTTCTACTAGTTATGAACAGGGATCTCCCATAAACATAACTGTACTTTCTGTTTTTAGTGTTGTTAGGTTTCTCCCCTAACTGATAAACTAAAAATAGTCATTGTTTTTCTTCTTTGTAGAAATAATACGAGGAAAACGAGGTAGTCCATTGAGACTTGCCTCTTTTTTTGTTGTCTCGTAAAGGTTACTTTGAAAAAAACCATTGGAACAACAGGAAGTTCCAATGGCTACAACAACAATAATTTTCATAAAAGCAATGACGTTTTTAGAAAGGAAGTTATGGAGGAGAAGGAGAAAGACAGCTCCTCCATATAGTTCCCCCGAAGGGAAAAACAATAACTTGTATCTAGGAAAAATCCTAAATCAGTCATAACGACCTTGTTTTTTCCGCCGACATTGATACCGCAGAGTAAAAGTGCATAACGCTTGTGTGCTCCTTACAAATATATCTATTATTTCCAAACTAAGTGTTAGAGTTTCTAATGTAAATCATCCGTTTTTCTTTCACGGCTTTTCCTAGGTCAATGACCTTTTCCTGACCGTCAAAAACAAAACCCATTTTTTCATAAAAGGCGATGGCACGTTTGTTATCTTCTAAAACCCATAATATAATCTCTTGATAACCATCTAAGGCAGCAAAAGCAGCCTGTATGAGCTGCTGGCCCACACCCTTGCCATAATAATCTTTTAAGACATACAAGGCGAAAATTTCACCCGCTATCGTAGCTGAATCTCGAAAATCACCGTAGCTAACAAAGCCGACCACTTTAGCATCATCCAATGCGATTAAGGTATTTTCAGGATACTTTTGACTATAAAACCGGCACTTATCCAAAGTCATTTGTTCTTGAAAATCTGCGGGCAAAATCTCATCATAAGCTTCACGCCATGTCTGCCAATGAACTCTGGATTTCCCTTCTATCTCCTCAGCTGTCACCATTGGTTTGATTGTGATGACCATTTGTTTCCTCCTTGAATAAATCTATTTCAATTATTCTGCCTGAAAACCATTTCTATCTAATTTCCCATTTTCTCCCCAAACTACTACATAAACATTTTTGGGTAAGCTAGTAAAATCAACATAGTCAGTTAGTCTCGCACCTTCAGGAACCTCGCCTTCCAGAAAGAGATACATTTCTAGTCTAACTTATTGATAGTGTTATTTCAAGAGTAGGAAATCAAAATAAGAGTGTTATTATCTCAAAAGTCAACCTATGTCACTAGGTTGCGACACCTATATAAAATAGCCTATCATGGCTTCATGGTAGAATTTAAAGATTATGAAAATACACAGGAACTAGAAGGCTGGTACAATTGGCCAGTTAGGGCCTCTAAAAAGATAAAATCCATTAGGGCAATCAATAGTGTCATCTCTTACTTTAGGAAACATCGATTAAAGCGAACGCTAATCATTAGCTATGCTTTACTGGGTACAATGGTATGGACAGCTACGACTGCCTATTTCTCTCCTGAACGGGTTACTTACACAGAGACACAGCTGCGAGCGACGCAAACCTTTGGTAATGGCCTTGGAAGCATCACAGCAACCTCTATGACGTATTCACCATCTAATGGAATGGTCGTTATGGAATTAACAACATCAGATGCGACTAGTGCTATTAATAAAGGAATCAATACTGAAAATCTTGATTGGCAAGTTTTCTTGCCAAGTAGTGTTAAGAACCCAGAAGCAGTGACTTTAGAAGTCATTCCGTTAACTGGAGATAAAGTGTATCTGGTTTTGCGTAATGTTCCTTCAGATTATACGCTCATGGTTATTCGAGTGACCAATAAGACGCCAAACTCTAACAGTCTGAAGGTGGATGTTCAAGAATATGACGATTACTTGTCATCAAGTAGTAATTCAGTTTCCAATCAGAAAAAACAAAAAGATAAGGATGCTAACAAGACCTATGTTGATTTCTTTGTAACTCCTCAAAATGAACTTCTCAAAAACAAGTATGTTAAGAATTTATCACGTGAGAAGTTTGCTCTTAATATTTTCGAAGAGGAGTTGAAGTATCAAAAAGGTCAACGGAAAGAACTTCTGAATTCTGCAAAAACACTTGATGATAGTATAAAGGAAGATAATAAGACGCTTGAACAGTTAAAACGTGAATCAGAATACTTGGTCGGTAACGAGTTAACTGATAAGCAGATTGATATGGAATCTGTTGAAAAAAGTATTGGAACTAAAGAGAAAGATGGAGCTAAAGCCCGTGAGAATGCTGCTTATGTTCAGACAATCATTGAACAGATTGAAAAGAATATCAAAGCAGTTAAGAATGGTACTTACAAGTTTAATTCACCAGTACGATCAGTAAAACAAGATATTGGGGAATAAATATAAAAAGGAAAGAAAGGACTTTATTAACGATTATGACAATTGACGAACAACGCTACTTACTTAACCAAGATTGCCTATTGATGAAATATCAGCGAGGTAACGCTATGAATGAACCCCTTCAAATTTTTAGAGGGAAATGGGCAGACGGTTTAGAACGCCTACATCAAATCATTGATAAAGAAGTTGGTTGGAAGAACTTTCGTAGTTTTGTCTCAAGTAACGTACATCATGACTCTGAAACATCCATTGAGGTAGTTAAGACACACTTAAACCAATGCCGTATTGAATGTACGGACCTTTTGGATATTGATTTTGGAGAGAAAGGTTCTATTTGTATTCAGAGGGATCAAGTGGAGCTTTTGACTGAGAAATTCCGTTATTTCCTTTATTTTGAAAGTAATATTCAACCAATGATGGATATTGACTTCTAGGAGGTACTGGATGAATCAAGAAGAAAATCAACAACAAGAAGGGAACTGGGGACTGCCTCGTGGTCTTTACACACAGGTAAAGTACTACGGTGTTCCGGTAATGAAAGCCTTCATTATAGTAGGGAGTTTTGTTTTTCCGCTACAATTCAGGGATATATTTTTCCCTAGAGGGCAGGAGTTGAAGTTCCTAATTAATTTAATCTGTACAATGACTTTAACGATTTATTGGATGATCCCGTCTTCGTCTGGTGGAAATAAGTTCTGGGAATTTATTCATGCACACCGTCGGACAAAGAAACGTTATTATCCAATTGATAAGAACTGTTATCCAGAGTTGAGAGATGACGGCTCACAAAACCGTCGCTACTTAATGGATAAGGCTGCAGAACGTTTAGGAAGGAAATATAAATAGATGAAGGAGAGGACTAACCATAATCTTAGTAAGACTCCTTATATTGACAAATACACAACAGACCTTACTGAGAAAATCAGACCTAAGCGTCAAGATTTTGTGGCTTGGGGTAGACAAGGTGAAATCAGACAAGTCTTTATCTCACTAAATCGATTAGAAAAAAACTCGCCTGTTCTGATTGGTGAAGCTGGTGTAGGTAAAACAGCTATTGTAGAAGGAATTTGTGCGGATATTCTAAACAATAAAGCCCACGTCCCAACACGTTTCCGAGGTAAGCAGGTTAAGCAACTAGAATTATCTGCTATCCAAGGGAAAGAATTTGACCATACTGGTAAAGAGGTGAACATCATTGCCAAAATGGACGGATTGATTAAAGAGTTTATGGCTCATAAAGATGAGTTTATCCTCTTTATTGATGAAGTGCATACCATTATGGGAACTGGGGTTGAGGGAAGTGCTCTTGACGTCGCTAATAGCTTGAAACCAGCCTTATCTCGTGGGGAAATCTATCTTATTTCAGCCACCACAGCTGATGAGTTTATGATTATTGAACGAGATCCTGCGATGGAACGACGTCTTCAACCGGTTTATGTTGATGAATTGGACAAAGAGGCATCCATATTGGTCTTAAAAAAACGTCGTTCAAAGTATAAACGAGAGCTTAATATTGAGATTCCTACTGATGCCATTAAGGCAGCAGTAGAATTATCTATTCGTTATATCACGGATAAAATGCTTCCGGATAAAGCTATTGATATTATTGATGAAGCTTCAGCGACAGCTAATATCGATGGGAAATCAGAGATTACCTTAAGAGATATTGCGAATGTCATTCATCGTAAAAAAGGTATTCCTATGGAAAGTCTGCTACGCACGTCGTCAACACCAGTGGATTTTGCAGAAGGGATGCGTGCGGTTGTTAAGGGGCAAGACCATGTGATTCGAACCATATCACGACTTATGTATAAGGGTATTCAGGGAGGACAGAACAAACGAAGGCCTCTTGGAACTCTTCTTCTGCTTGGAACAACAGGTACAGGTAAGACTGAATTGGCGAAGCAAGCAGCAAAACAACTGTTTGGCAGTGAAGAAGCGATGATTCGGCTGGATATGTCAGAATACATGACTGATAATGCGGTTGTTCGTCTTATAGGAAATGACGAGCGAAAAGGTGACTTAACGGAAAAAATTAAGAAGAATCCCTACTCGTTAGTACTATTGGACGAGTTAGAAAAGGCTCATCCAGATGTCTGGGCTTTATATTTGCAAATGCTTGATGACGGGCATTTAACTGACGGACGTGGACGAAAAATCAATTTTAAGAATACGTTTATCATTGCAACATCAAACGTGGGGCATAAGCGAATCAAAGACAAATATATCACCTCTGGTCAGACCTTTACAGAAATGAACAAGACTGACTATAAAGAGTTCATGAAGGACATGAGAGACGAGTTAATCAAGATCTTTAAACGTCCTGAATTTATCAACCGTTGGAAAATTGAAGTGACTAATATCTTGACGAAACAAACCATTGATAAGATTGTCTATTCAAAAATGGCAGTACATGAGAGCAGTTGGTTTAAAGAGCATCATATCCTTATTAATTATGAGGATGTTATGGATGGTGACCAAACTATCGATGGCAAAAAATACTTCTATGAATATCTTAGTAGTGTCGGTGTTAGTCCAGAAGATGGAGCAAGGCCTTTAGAGAGAACTATTGATGAAGTGTTAACAGATGAAATCTTTGAGCAACTGTATTTCCTTGGGCGAAAGCCAGAAGATTACTTTATGGTTGATGTGTCTTTATCTGGATATGCACCAGGAACATTTGCGTATGGGAACTCAGGTAGAAAGACAGTTCAAGATAGGCGTAAGACTCATATTACTGTCAAACGGATACCTCCAGAGGAGTATGGTAACTACTTGCTTACATCTTAAGGGGTGTCACTAGGTTGTGACTCGTAGATGGAATATTGTAGACTACAGATATTAAAATTTTAAGGAGGCTGTTTTGAAAGAAAACACATTTTTGAACAACGTGAAGACAAAGGCATCAACATTGGGAATGACTGCTTTATTGACGTTAAACTCTGTATCCCTTGCTTTTGCGGAGCAAACTGGAGGTAATGGGGCTGCTAACCCAGCTAATGAGGCAACTAATACGATTAATGATATTACAGGTATGTTGCGTCTCGTATTTCCGGGGATAGCAATACTAAGTGGTTTAGTATCATGTATCTTGATGATGATGGGTGATAAGAAACGAACGATAGCCCTTGACCGACTCATGTGGACTGCAATCGCACTATGTGTTGGTTCAGCACTCGTTTCAATTGTTGGTTATCTTTGGCAACCAAAATAAGTCTTTAAGAGGTATACTTTATGGAAAAAGAATTACTTACCATAAAGGGGAATCGTAAGGTATTGTTTCCGGATGCCTTGTTTCTTTATATCGAGTGGAAAGGAAATGCAAATCCTAAAAAGGATGAAGAGTTAGCGGATATCATTGATGACTTAGATACTGAATATTTCCCTAGTAATAAAAAGGAAAGTATCGCTCAAAGTCTACCATTTCTAACTTTTAAACAAGCAGAATTACTTTTTCGAGAAATCAAAAAGCGTTATTCTGAGTTTGCCTTGAAAGGAATTGCTCTTGCTAGTCAGCCGATGGAACAAGATGGTCGTGTGACACGACCAACTACAGGAGTCCCTAGTATTGAAGGACAACCTCAGATTACCCCTTTTGTTATTACGAAAGATTATAAGGAACTCGTTACCCCGCTCATCGAAGAAGCACACCGTGACAAACGGTTTGAGAAAACAACATATGAAGGTATTTCTAACTTTTTCAGTGGTCCTATGGGGTTACTTCCATGTTATTCTGAAAGTCTTGGCTTGTCTCTAGTTGAAATGCCACCCTATCCCAAACCTGGAACGATTGAAGGAGAACTTCCAAACCGTCTTATGTCGAATAAGGATAAGCATAAGCAGTCAGTTGCTGGAGCAAAGAAACGGAAGGAGAAAACAGGTAGGGTGTATGAAGATGAAGAAGTAGGACCACCAAGTAAATTGCCATTGATTTTGGCTATTGTCTCTTGTACATTGTCGGTGTTCTTATTGTTGATGCTAATGGTCTATAATAGTAATTTCACGCGCGTGAAGAAAGAACTTGTAGCCACAACAGATAAGGTTGAGCGTCTTACAATGATACAAGATCATGAACATGAGATTGATGTCATGGCTCGTTATTTCTTGTCATACTATTATTCAGGGGACAAAGATAAGCTTAAGGCTTACTTGGATAATAACGATGCTAAATTTACTAACCCAGAGGTAGCAACTGTTTCTAGCACAATGTTAGAGAAAGTTGAACTTGTTAAAGGTGAGAAAGATACCTATGAGGTTACATACGTTGTTGGTACAACGAATGAGGCTCAAAAAACAACTGTTCGTCGTGTCACTTTCAATGTTAAGAAAAAACCATCAGCTACTCAAGGTTGGATAGTTACATCTGAACCGACAACAACAGCATTTGCAACTCCAACATCTCCTTCTACTGAAACTTCAGCTGAAAACAAGGAGGGCTAGCCTATGGGTGCAGAAGCAACAATTGAGATTGAACAAGGGAAGGTCTGGCCGTCTCTCTCAGATATGATTTCCCAATCTAAAGATTGGCCTAATGAAGTTGGTTCTAAAGGTTGGGGAAATGACAAAGATAAAGAGCTACTGTTGGCATCCTTTTATGCTCAATGGGACCAATACCTACATCCAACAACGGGGATATTTATAGCCTTTGGCTTTATTCCTGAGATGTTTTCAAAGGGTATCTATAGTTTTAGTTATGCGATTGAGAAAGTTTATCTCAACATGTTTAAGTTATTTGGCATGTTTGATTATATTAGTCAGTCGGATAGCTTTGTTGGTCAGGTTTATAAGTGGCTCCAAATTGTTGGGATTTCTTTATTTGTTTTGGTAACACTCATTCGTCTTATAATGGCTATGGCAGGCGCACCATTCAGATATCGAGAATTCTTCAATCATATGATTCTGGTAACTTTTTCTGTTGCTGCACTACCGGCTTTTGCTTCAAAATTTGGTAGTGCTATAGCAAAGGATACCGTAGGATTAGCCTATTATGACATAACGGGCAGCGGTCAGAGTGTTTCACTTTCTGTAACACCATTTCGAAGTAACACAGTTGACCTTGAAATGCTGTATGCAATGGATTTTGATTCAGATAAGTTAGGCTATAATGAAGATACTCATTTTATAGCTGGTGATAAAAACTGGAATTCTATTTCAGATGGTAACATTTGGTTCACTAATTTTACTGAAACATATGGTCCAACCAATAAGGCAATGCTTCAGTACTATTCTGGACGTGAAGGACGAGTATCGTCGATAACCAAGTTCGTAGGAGTGCGAGAAGATGGTTCGATTGACTGGGGACAACAAGCAAAAAATGGTATAGCCTTATCTAACCCAATAACTGCTCTTCTTCAAACTAGTAAAATATTTTTTACTGGTTGGAAAGAGGAATCTGAGTGGAAAGATAATCAAGAAAAATCACCTTATAACGGTTTTTCCGACGTAATGAGATCGACCCTTAATACTATCCGTTATGCAGATGGTAAGATTGCCTATGCACGAGTTACCACTTCAAAATCAGGTTATTTCCTTGGTTTTGATAATACTGCTTTCTTACCAACCTATGCCCGATATAAAGTTGACTGGATAGCTCTGATCACTCAGCAAATTATTCTTTTACTTTTGCTTATCGGATTGCTGGTAACTACAGTACGAATGATTTTCAAAACACTTATAACAGTGATTATTTCACCACTAGTTTCATACTCGGCTGTTGGAAATAGTATGCGTATCCTAGAGGTTTGGCAAGAAGTTATGACAGGAATTGCCGCCATCTGGTTCCAACTATTATTCGTAAAAGTAGCACAATGGTTCTTAATCACTTATAGCGAAGTGAAGCTCAACCTAGGTTCTGGAGCATCAGATGTTGCTCAGAAAACTCTGGGTGGAAGTTTCTATGATGGCTTAGACCCATTCCAACATGCCATAGCGACGATTGCTGTTTACCTTGGTGTTTATCTTGCGGTTTCTCAAGGATCAAAAATGTTGGAACGATGGCTAGGTATTGATACTAACCTTTCAAGTGGCACTAGGACTGGCGTTACTACAATGGCTCTTGGTGCAATGGCCGCTAGTAAAATGGGTGGTGGTGCTAGAAACTTTGCTGTTGGTAAGTATAACCCAACCACTGGAAGACGAAATCAAAGTGGCTTTAACCGTCTCAGAAATAGTGTTAGTAGTGGAACCAAAGTTGGTGTTAAGGGACTTAGGAGTGCCGGTAGCGTGGTAGGGTCGACCACAAATGGTATCAGACGAGGTGCTATGTCGGCTGTAGGCGCTACTGCAGGTGCTGTCGCTGGAACTTGGAATGCATTTTCTGATACGACAGATCAGGACCGTACTGTTTTTCAAGTAGCAAGAAGAGCAGTAGGGGTAACTGGAAGGAAACTATCAACTAGCACTAAAAATAAGTTTAATAGTGCCATAAGTGGTACAAAAGAAGTCATGACTTCCGGTAAGGAGGTTGTTGGAACAGAATTCAGGAATGTGGGTCAAGCAATTAAGAAGGACTTTTCAAGTAGCTTTGGAGAACGTTATACCAGCACTAGAGATAATGTCAATGATAGTATCTTAAATTACGATAGAGTTAGAAGTAATGGCGTAGGAAGAATAACCCCTAAAGGGAATACGTCAAATATTTTTTCTCCTACTCAAAGTTTATCAAAGAAGAATAGCTTAGACAGTGACAGTCGATTCCAGAAGTTAGATACTGGAGAAGATGGAGAGTTGTGATAACTAGTTTACAAAAAAAGCAAATCGAACTGTGTACTGACCCAGAAGTTAGATAATTTATTTAAGCAAAGGATTTAGTTCTGCATTGCACAGGGCTAAGTCCTTTTCTACTATTTGTCAAGTATATCAAGGTATTTTAGTTTTACCTTAGAAAAATCTCTAAAGAAAACTCTGTTACCAACCCTTGGATAATTACCGTTTTTCTTCTTGCTCTTTTTCTTCTCCAATCGGAGTTCTTTCAACCTTTTTAGAATAGCCTTCTTAGTTTTCATGTACTCATTTTCTGATTGAGATCGCTTAAAGCTTTCCCAAGATAATATATTTGCACTTTATCTTCATAAGTC